>Ga0180007_10001457_pt1 | contig 32259 bp, 28 predicted proteins | sample MM_PC_MetaG_FD_121122 | JGI IMG/M metagenome (GOLD analysis project Ga0180007, IMG submission 121122) | Groundwater microbial communities from the Aspo Hard Rock Laboratory (HRL) deep subsurface site, Sweden - MM_PC_MetaG | ecosystem: Environmental > Aquatic > Deep subsurface > Groundwater... | reverse complement strand
TAATCGCAGGATAGACAGATTTATGGAAAAGAAGACTTCTACTTATCAAGGATTCTGTTATTTAATGTTTATTAAATATTATCTTAAGAAATTAGCTAGATGAATTTTGCAACCGTCTCGATATGTTAGTTTAATAAAAAAGCGATTTTAAAAGGTATTACCCGCCCAACAAACAGGGCGGGATTTTTTTTGGGTCAACCTCGATTTGGGCTCAAATCAGACTTGATTTCTTGTAAAAATATTCAATTTATATTACAATTTGAGAGCAAAATCGGAGAGGTCGCGCCCGCTTTTCCTCTCGGCTTTGCTCGGGGTTTGGCGGGCAAGCAGCGGTCTAATATATCTTGGTGGGATCGCATAGTGGTCTAGTGCGTCTGCTTGGAGAGCAGATAGGCCCGCAAGGGTCTCCAGGGTTCGAATCCCTGTCCCACCGCCAAGTTTTACATTCAGCGAAATTGAAAGAGGTTGCCTCGGCGCAAAGCGCCTCGGCATGGTATTTTTCCGCAATTTTGAAGGCATTTGAAATATACGCCAAAAAAATTTCTATCCACAAAGCGAGGGCGAGGCGAACTCGCCCGCCGGGCCAATCGCGCGTAAAATTAGTTTTAATTTTTTCAAATATACACCGCCAACTTATAATTTTTTAGAGCGATGAGTTGTATCTTTTTTATGAAATTAAAAACAACCGGTCAAGAAAATTGTAGATTATCTTCCAAGCCCCGGCCCTATTGGCGCATTAATGCCAAATGGATTACGGGCATATTGCTTTTTTTTGTTCTGGGCTTAACTTTGTTATTTTACAACCTGGTTCAGATAACAAGTGAACAGCCGGCTGTGGAAGCGGTAACAACAGCTTTGGCGCTTTCTTTTAGCCCCCAGGGGCTGGACAATGAAACAGATGTTAATTTGTTTATTCAGCAGCTGCGGAAGAGCCCAGACGGCCGTCTTCAGCCGATCCCGGGGCTAAAAATTATTGTCGAAGAATCCGCAATTGCCGGGCTTTCGCCGAGAGAAATGCGCCTGTATCTTTTTAGGCAGATTGCCGAACCGCTTTATTGGCAGGGGCCCGAAGGCGTAATTGCCCTGGCCGATGATTCGGCAATGCAGCAGAAGCTAACAGAGGGGATAGGCCCGATCAGCATTATAACTTTAAAGACGCATCAGACGTTTAATAAAATATTTATTGTTTTATTGATTATTTCCTTGGCCCTGTTTTTACCCCTAGTTTTCTTTAGTAATCGCTTTGGTCGCTTAGCCAGTCCGGGTTTTATTATTTTAGCGGCCAGTTTGCCCGGGACTGTTATCTTCAATTTTATCAGCATAATCTTACAGTCCAATGATATTAATCAGCCGCCGATAGAAGCAGGCGGCCTGAGCGGCATGATCGGCTATATAGCTGCCAACGCCCTGCCTCCAATAGTATCGATTATCGCCCGCAACTATTTATTTTTTTCAATTTTAGGCCTGGGCCTTATTTTACTAGCGGTGGCAGGAAAAATAATCTGGCGGTTATGCCAAAGAAAAGCTGATCAAAAGGTTAATATTAAGCCGTCAACACAAGCTTAAGTTATAACTTTAAAGATAATGGAACTATTTGTTATTCCGGTTTTAATTCTGGGCATCAGCTTGGGCTTTTTTGTCCAAACTATTGCCGGCTTTGCCGCTCCTTTGGTGGCTCTGCCGATTATGCTGTTTGTTCAGGATTTGTCGGAAGCCGTGGCTTTAATGTCCATCTTCTTTTTGCTTTTCAGCGTGGTTTTAGTTTATAAAAACTGGAAGGATATCGATAAAAAAATTGTGGGACAATTAGCCATCAGCATAATTTTAGGATTAGTCCTGGGAATTTATTTGTTGAAATTCGGCAATCCGCTGTTGTTAAAAAAGCTGCTGGGCGTTTTTATTATTTTGTTTGTTGTCCATTCTTATTTTAATAAAAAGAAGATAAAGCTGTTTAAAGGTTCGGGGTGGCTCTTCGGTTTTATCGGCGGGGTTATCTCCGGCTTATATACTACCAGCAGTCCTATTTTTGTGGCTTACCTTTATAATAAACTAAGCGATGCCAAAGCCATCAGAGCAACCATTATTGGAATTTTGGGCTTGGTGAATCTTTTAAGAGTTCCTTTAATGGCATACAGCGATATTTTAAAGTATGATATAATTATTAAATCCCTGTATATTCTGCCTTTCTTTTTGCTTTCCTTATATTTAGGCCATGTTTTTTACCGGAAAATCAGCCCCAAGGCCTTTAAGAAAATATTGATGATTTTGCTTCTTTTGTCGGGCATCTCTTTGATTTTTAGATAATTATACTCAATTGCTTTAATAATTCCGTATAATGCCCCGAAGCTTTACTTTGAAAAATCCTCTTATATTAAAGTAAAAAATTCACTTTAATAAATTAGATAAATTCGGAATTATAAAAGCGAAGGGGTATAATTTTTTAAAAGATTATTTATGACAACGCCAAACAAAAAAAAATTTACATCGGGAGAAGCCAAAGAAATCGGCGAAAAGCTGAATATCAACTGGGACAAGTTTGATGTGGACCAGTTTAGAATGGGCATGGATGTGGAGCTGGAGCACGGCTTGGTTGACCCCGCTACCAACGTCAGCAATGACGACCCTCTAATCACCGGCAAAATCGCCTTAGCTCACCTTAACGAATTTCCTGATTATTACGACCGGCTGGAAAAAATGGAAAAGGAAGCCGAGAAGTATTGGGGAGGGAAAGACTAAGGAATGATGAATGATATTCAATTATTTTATGAAACTATCTATTATCAAGGGTTTTAGCTTTGGCTTAACCTCCGGAATCATCACCACTCTGGGCCTGATTGTCGGTTTGCATTCCAGCACCCATTCCCGCACCGTGGTTATAGGCGGTATTTTGGTTATTGCCATTGCCGACGCCCTTTCCGACGCTTTAGGCATTCATATTTCCGAAGAATCAGAAAATAAACATACTCATAAAGAGGTTTGGGCAGCGACCTTTTCCACTTTTTTATCAAAATTCGTTTTTGCCCTAACTTTTGTAATTCCTTTTTTATTGTTTCAACTGTCAACCGCTATCATCGTCAGCATAACTTGGGGCCTATCTTTAATTGCTTTATTTAGTTACTATATGGCCAGCCAGCAGGAGAAAAAGTCATATAAAGTAATTTTAGAACATTTAACCATCGCCGTTTTTGTGATAATTATTACTCATTATGTCGGCGACTGGGTGGCAGGGCTTGGTTAATTTTCCAGCCCGAGACTGGTCAGCCCTTGGCCGACAATTTTCAAATACCAAATGTTAATTGAAAATTTAATCATTGAGAATTTATTGATAATTAAAAACCTGTCCCGAGCAAAGCCGAGGGATTGAAAATTGTCTTTTATTCTTTCAAATACAGAAGAAATAAAACAAATTAATCATAAATTTACTTATGAAAAATTTTTTTTTAGTCAGTCTATTATTTATCACCTTTTTAATTAGCGGGTGTATTTTAAAGACTGCTATTCAAACTAACCAGCAACAATCAACAAATCAGTCTAAAAATTGGCAAACATTTTCCGATCCTATCGTGGGATTCATATTAAAGTATCCTGCCAATGTGGAACTAAAAGACATAAATGATTTGCTTCAAGATAATAATTTGACTATTACTGTTTCAAGCAATAAAATCGAATTGCTTGATTCTCCTTTGGGCTTCAATAAAGAAACAGCATTAAAAGATAGAGAAGCTTTAAGTAAAGGGGAATATGGTTATAGATGGGTTGATTTGCCTATAGAGGATTCGATGAGTGTGGTAAAAATTGGAAATAAATACGGCAAGAGTTTTACTGTATTCGGCAGATTCGAAGTGTGCGATGTTACTTTTGAAAGAAGATTGGTATTTTATAATAACGATTATCAAATTGTCATAACCTTAAGAGGAGCCAAGGATGGTATAATTTCCAGCATGCCTGAATATTTTGATTTTGATGAAGACAATTGTTTCGATATTATGGTCTGGAACAGAAAAGAAGACGAACAGATTCAAAATAAGTTTTATCAAACTTTATTAAATAACAACAGCTTGCCAGCAGCTCAAGAATGGTTTGATACTTTTGATGAAATAATTAAGACTATTGAAATTTATTAAATTAAATGCCCTCACAAACAGAAGAAATAAAACAACGTTTAGACATTGTCGATTTAATCAAAGAATATGTTCAGCTAACGCCGGCCGGAAGCAATTTAAAAGCCAAGTGTCCGTTTCATAACGAAAAGACGCCCAGTTTTATGGTTTCGCCGGAAAAGCAGATTTTTCATTGTTTTGGCTGCCAAGCCGGCGGCGATCATTTTGAATTTATCAAGCGCATCGACGGCATCGAATTCCCGGAAGCTTTAAGGATTTTGGCCGATAAAGCCGGAGTCAAGTTAGATTATCATAATCCGGAAATTCACAGCCGCAAAACTAAAACCTTTGATTTATGCGACGACATTGCCTTATACTGGCATCAGAAGCTAAAGAACGATGCCGGCCTATCATCAATCAGAAGCTATTTGGAAGAAAGGGGAGTTAAAAGCCGGACCATTGACGATTTTTTAATCGGTTATGCGCTGGAGAGCTGGGACGAGTCCATCAAATATCTTCAGCATAAGGGCTACTCTTTGCTAGAAATCAGCCAGGCAGGCATCAGCTGTGTCAGCGAGAAAGGCAAGCCCTACGACAGGTTCAGGGGCCGGCTGATTTTCCCTATCCGCAATATCCACGGCAATGCGGCGGGCTTTGGCGCCAGAAAAATGAAGGACGAAGACACCGGCGGCAAATACATCAACTCGCCGCAGACAGATATCTACAATAAAAGCGAGATTCTTTATAATTTGGACCAGGCCAAAATGGAAATCAAGCGCCTGGATTATGCTATTCTGGTCGAGGGCTATATGGACGTGCTGGCTTGCTATCAGGCCGGCACTAAAAATGCGGTGGCTGTTTCAGGCACATCATTAACCGAAGGCCAGATCAAAATTTTAAAGCGCTACACGCAAAACGTGATGATTGCTTTTGACGCCGATGTGGCCGGCACCCTGGCTAATTTGCGCGGCATCGATTTAGCTTGGCAGGCCGGCCTTAACGTCAAGGTCATTCATCTGCCGGATGGCAAAGACCCCGATGATATCATCAGAGAATCAGCCGAAGAGTGGCACCAGCTGGTCGCCAAAGCTGATAATTATATGGACTATATTTTTAAGGTAACTTTAGAGAATTTGGATCTTTCCAGAATCGACCATAAAAAGAAAGCGGCGCAAAAGCTTTTAAAGGTCATCGGCAAATTAGGCGACGAAGTGGAAACAGCCCATTATGTCAAAAAACTGGCCCGCGAGCTGGATGTGGCCGAAGAATCTTTGCGAAAGGTTTTGCTGCGCCTCAAAGCCCAGCTGCGGAATCAAAAATCACCGGCCGGCGAGGAATCAACCTCCTCCGGTTTTGTTAAAATAAGCAACGGGGATTATCAGCGAGCGCTGGCAGAAAGATTATTAAGCTTATTGATTAAATTCCCCCAGCAAATCTCTTTTATCAGCCAGCAATTGGATCCGGAGATAATTGCCGAAAATAAGGCCCAGGAAGTTTACAAAATGCTGATAATTCATTATAATAAAGAACAAAGTTTTAATTACCAAAGTTTTATTAAAGAGTTCTCTCAAGAGCACGAGTCGTATTTGAATAAATTATTACTGCTTTCGGAGGTTGACGAAACAAAAGATACCCATTTGGTTTTACACGAGGAGTTTAAGGTGATTATCGGCCGGCTGAAAAAGGATCATTTCAACAATAAGATAAAGGAAGTCGGACAAAAAATCGCCCGGGCTGAAAAAGAGAAGAATCAGGATTTGCTGAAAGAATTAAGCGAGGAATTTAATAAATTAATGAGCCAGTTAAAAGAAGTATAAATTTATAAATCCTAAGCACTAAATTCCAAATCCTAAATAATATCAAAATACAAAATTCTAATGTTCAAAACAATCTGCTAAAAAGTTTAGAATTTTGAATTAAGTTACTAAGTTGCTAAGTTTCCATCAAAGGCGAACCTGGGCCAAGGGTCCATCAGCTTATGGCTCGAAGCCTCTAGCTGGGAATAAGTTCATTTTCTACTGATTAACACTGAGAAGCGCTGACAGTTCACTGATCCGCGCGGATGTTACACTGATATCAGCGAGTCATCAGTGAATAATCCGCGAACTGTCAGTGTATCTCGGTGATGGTAGATAAGTTGCTAAGTTTGGACTTATTAACTTAGTAACGTACCAACTAAATCAACGATTATAAAATATGCCCCCAAAGAAAAAAACAAATCGAGCCAAATCCTCGGGCCGAGGACTTAAAAAAAAGACAGTCAGGGCCAAAAAGAAACCGGCTAAAGCCAAGAAAAAACCGGTCAAAAAATCGGTTAAAGCCAAGCTAAAAAAAGCTGTCAAGAAAAAGCCATTCAAGAAAAAAATCGGCCAAGCCCGAAAAGTCAAAAAAGTTTACTCTGCCCCCAAGGTTGTTTCCGAACCTGTTGAGGCGCCTACCCCAGAGCGAATCAGAGCTTTAATTAATAAAGGCCGATCGCGGGATTTTTTAACCGAGGAGGAAATTATCTATCTATTCAAGGATGTTGAGGATTACTTGGATTTGTTTGAAGAATTTTTGGATGAAATTGACAGAGACGGCATTCAAATAATTCTTAAAGAAGGCGGGGTTTTAGACGAGGTGGCAGAAGAAAAAAACATCAAAAGCAAGCAAAAGCCGGAAGAAAAGCTGGGTTTAAGAAAACTGGATTTAACTGATATTTCTTCTGATTCTATTCAGATGTACTTGCGGGAGATCGGCAAAGTGTCTTTACTCTCCGGCGATGAAGAAGTTCAGCTGGCTAAACGCAAAGAAAAAGGTGAAATGGAAGCCAGAAAAAAATTAGTGGAAGCCAATTTGCGTTTGGTTGTCAGTATTGCTAAAAAATTTACCGGCCGCTCGCTTTCGCTTTTAGATTTAATTCAGGAAGGCAACATTGGTTTGTTTAGAGCCGTGGAAAAATTCGATTATCGCAAGGGTTATAAATTTTCCACTTACGCCACCTGGTGGATTCGCCAGGCCATCACCAGAGCGCTGGCTGACCAGTCCAGAACCATCAGAATACCGGTGCACATGGTAGAAACCATCAACCGTTTTCAGCAGATAGAACGCCGCTTAATCCAGGATTTGGGCCGCGAGCCCCTGCCAGAGGAAATTGCCGCCGAAATGGGCGAGCCCATTGACAAAGTCCGCCATATCATTAAAATATCTCAAGAAACCGTGTCTTTAGAAACTTCGGTGGGCGAAGACGACGAGGATTCCACTTTAGGCGATTTTATAGAAGATGAAAAAACCATTACGCCGGACAGGGTAGCCGCGCTCCAGCTGTTAAAAGACCACGTTAAGCAGGTTATCTCCGAGCTCACCCCCAGAGAGCAGAAAATTTTAGAGATGCGCTTTGGCTTGATGGATGGCGTGGCTCATACTTTGGAAGAAGTTGGCCAGGAGTTCGGTGTCACTCGAGAACGCATTCGTCAAATAGAAGCCAAGGCCCTGGAAAGAATCGAGGAGCATAAGGATATGATGAAACTAAAAGACTATTAATAATCGTGTATCGTGCCGATAGGCCTCGAGCGAACGGAGTGAGTCGAGAGGTATCGTGCTTGCCCGCCGAAGCCTTGGCGGAGGCGGGTATCGTGCCGGCCAAAGGCCGGTCAGCCTTTCGGCCAGAGGCCGATGGCCTATGGCTCATGGCTGGGAATAATAAGAAAAGCGATTTTATGAAATATAATGAACATTATAGTTATATAATTGGTTGTCGGTTATCTAATTTTTTATGGAAAATTGTGAAAAGATGGGATTACTTAGACCAAGATACTTTAGGAAAACAGCTTATAAAATCCGCTGATGCAATTTCCAGTAATATTGCCGAGGGCTGGCATAGATATTATAAAAAAGATAAATTATTGTTTTACAATTATGCCCGCAGTTCATTTTATGAAGTAATCGACCATATTAATAAAGGAATTACCAGGGGTTTGATTAGTCGGCATGAAGCGCAAGTAATTAAAGAATTATTGATACAATTTCCAAAGCCAATGAATGGCTTGATAAAAGGCGCCAAAGATAATTTAAAGAAATAAAACCAAATAATCAAATAGTCAAATATTCAAATAATCAAATAATTTGTTCGGGGATAGCTCAGTGGTAGAGCAACTGGCTGTAAGCACATTAAAAGTGAATGCCTTATGTCAGAAAAGCGGAAATATAAAGACAGGGCCAATTACCTTATTAAAGCATTCTTCTCTGTTCAAATTGTCATAGGGAAATTCACGGAAAAAAATTGCAGCTTTCTAAGCGAAAGCTTAGATTGAAACACAAGGTTAATTGACGGGAAGCCTAAACCTTAAGTATTTAAAGGCAAGGTAATCCGCAGCCAAGCCTCCGCCATAGGTGGAGGAAGGTTCAGAGACTAGAGCGTAAGCTCGTACTGTCAAGCTTAACTTGATGGGAAACGCCTTGTATCTAAGTCGAGCAAAGCTCGATATGATAATGAGATAGTCCGCCCTTTAGAGAAATCTAGAGATAAGTGTAACCAGTGGGTCGTGGGTTCGAATCCCTCTCCCCGAGCCAGTGAAAAAAGATTAACCTTTGCGTTAATCTTTTTTCATTTGTTTTATGATTAACAAGTTAGAGATTCGAACATCGGCAGAGTTGCCGGCAACAAGTCCGCCGTTGCCAAAAGGAATGTTGCCCTTGCCCCAGCCCTCCCGTGCGCGGGCAAGGAATTAGTACTCCCTTTGCGCCTGTTGACAAACATGGTTTACATATGATAACCTGTATTCATTATAGCCACAAGTCACGAATTATGCAAAAAGAACAAGAAAACTACATAACTACGGCGGAACTGGCTAAAATGCTTGGCATTAGCCGTGTTTCTGCGGCAAAGCGGGTTACAAAGCTCATTAAAGAGGGTGCTGTTACGGCTGCGGAAAAAGGCAAGGGCTACATCATAGATAAGGATTCTTTGCCGGAAGAAATAAAGAACGAAATCCGCAAACAGCAGGAAGAAGCTGCTAAAAAAATCACCGAGCTTGGCAAAAAGGCAGGCAACGATCTTGAATTTGAAAAGGAGCTTTGGAAGGCCGCGGATAAATTGCGCGGCAGTATTGATGCCTCGGAATACAAGCATATTGTCTTAGGCCTTCTGTTCCTCAAGTATGTTTCTGATTCTTACTATCAGAGACGTTGGCAGTTGGAGCAGTGGACGAGCGATCCAAAGAACAAAGACTATTTTATAAAAAACGAAACGGAGAGAAAACATATCGTCAACGATAAAGACCAGTACAAGAGCACGGGAATTTTCTACATTCCGGAAAAATCCCGATGGGAGCAGTTGCGAAATCACGCAATGCACCACGATATCGGAAAATATATTGATGAGGCAATGGAAGCGATTGAAAACGAAAATCCGAAAGAGCTAAAAGGAGTTTTGCCGAAAATTTATACAAAAACCACTCTGGATTATCAAATCCTCGGAGAGCTGGTAAACATTTTTTCAAAGATTACATTTGACCACGATATAGATAAAGAAAAAGACATTCTCGGTCGCGTGTATGAATATTTTTTGGGGCAATTCGCGTCTGCGGAAGGCAAAAGAGGCGGAGAGTTTTATACTCCGCGCTCCATTGTGCGGCTTTTGGTTGAAGTGTTGTCGCCGTATGAAAACGCGCGCGTCTTTGACCCTGCTTGCGGAAGCGGCGGAATGTTTGTGCAGTCAAGCGAGTTCTTGAAGATGCACCAAAAAGATCCGACCAAAATTTCGTTCTTCGGGCAGGAAAGCAATCCGACAACGCTTCGGCTTTGCAAAATGAACCTTGCCATTCGCGGCATCATCGGCCAAATGGAAATCGGAAATTCCTATTATGACGACAAATTTCCTGATCTTCGCGCGGACTTCGTGCTGGCCAATCCTCCTTTTAACGCCGACTGGGAGCCGGGCCGACTTTCCGATAAAGACCCGCGCATTAAATTCGGCACGCCGCCCGGGAGCAACGCTAACTTTTTATGGATTCAGCACTTTATTCATCATCTTTCCCCCAATGGGATGTCTGGCTTTGTTATGGCAAATGGCGCGCTTGCCGTAGACGCAAGCAAGAGCGAAGGCAAAATCCGCAGGAAAATTATTGAGGAGGATTTAATTGATGTGATTATTGCTTGCCCGCCAAAGCTTTTTTATAATGTTGCACTCCCAGTTTCTCTTTGGTTTGTGTCAAAAAACAAGAAAAATGGCAGATTCCGTAACCGCACCGGCGAGACGCTTTTTATAGATGCACGAGATTTATTTGAGCCAGTCTCAGGGTCAAGAAAGCAAGTTACATTTACCAAAGAGCATATTCAGAAAATCGTTGGTGCAGTTCGCGCGTGGCGCGGAGAAAACGGTGCCGAAAAATATGCCGATATTGAGGGTTTTTGTAAGGCGACTAAAAAAGAAGAAATAATTAAAAATGGATATGTTCTTACGCCTGGACGCTATGTCGGCGTTGCCGAAGAAGAAGATGACGGCGTGCCGTTTGAGGAGAAGATGAAAAAGCTGTCCAGCGAACTCGAACAATATTTTAAGGAAAGTGAAAGGTTAGAAGAAAAGATAAAAGATAATTTGAAAAAGGTATGAAAAAACAATCAAAAAACAAAGTCATCGCGATTTTTGAAGGCAAAACAATCCGCCGCCATTGGGATGCGGAAAAAGAACTTTGGTATTTTTCGGTAGTTGACGTGGTGGGCGTGCTGAGCGCGAGCGACGATCCTAGAAACTATTGGAAAGTGCTGAAAAGCCGTCTAAAACAAGAAGGAAGCGAGGTGGTTACAAAATGTAACCAACTGAAAATGCGGGCCGCTGACGGCAAATTCTACCTAACCGACGCGGCAGATACAGAAACCATGCTTCGACTCATTCAATCAATCCCTTCGCCTAACGCTGAACCATTTAAACTCTGGCTCGCTCGTGTTGGGTATGAACGGCTGGAGGAAACAGCGGATCCGGAACTTGCCATCAACCGAGCGCTAAAAACTTATTTACAAAAAGGATACAGCCCGGAATGGGTGAACCAACGGCTCAAAAGCATTGAAATCAGAAAAGCGCTGACAGATGAATGGGAAAAGCGCGGCGCAAAAGAAGGCGTTGAGTTTGCGATTCTTACGGATGAAATATCCAAAGCATGGGCGGGATTGACGACGAAAGAATATAAAAACCTCAAGGGTTTAAAGAAAGAAAACTTGCGCGATAATATGACGAACCTTGAGCTGGTATTGAATATGTTGGCCGAAACCGCGACAACGGAAATTTCTCAAAAGCGCGAACCGAAAAATTTTCCGGAAAACCGCCAAGTCGCCCGCGAGGGCGGCACTGTTGCCGGCCATGCCCGCAAAGAAATTGAATCCAAAACCGGCAAGAAGGCAATCACGAGAAAGAACGCCAAACAGCTTCGCGGCGGTGAGAATAAGAAGTTAAGATAATATGACCACGCAAACTAAAACAACTTGGCGGAAGATGAAGTTGGGGGAGGTGCTTTCTGTTTCTGGTGGCGGCACTCCAAGCACTCATAATTCTGACTACTGGCATGGTGAAATTCCGTGGCTTACTCCAGCGGAAGTTTCTGGATTTTCCAGTCGCTTTATTGATAAAACAGGGCGAAATATTTCTAAACAGGGCCTCAAACATTCTTCTGCAAAATTAATGCCCGAGGATTCATTACTCCTAACCAGCCGCGCCACAATTGGGGATGTTGTAATAAATAAAGTTCCGATGGCAACCAATCAGGGCTTTATAAATATTGAGCCAAGCAGCGAAGTTGATCAGATGTTTCTATTTTATTGGCTCAAGCGCAATCATGATTATTTCAATCAAATTGCGGTTGGTTCAACATTCCCAGAATTAATAAAATCAGTTTTTAAGGAAATTGAGATTGAACTTCCAAGTCTGACGGATCAAAAACGCATCGCCAACATTCTTTCCGCTTTTGATGACAAGATTGAGTTGAATAATAAAATCAGCCAGACGCTGGAGCAAATGGCGCAGGCGATTTTTAAGGAGTGGTTTGTAAATTTCAAATTCCCCGGCCATGAAAAAGTAAAAATGGTTGATTCTGAATTAGGAAAAATTCCGGAGGGATGGGAAGTGAAGTCTCTTGATGAGATTGCTAACTTTTTGAACGGTCTCGCATTGCAAAAGTATCGTCCAAGTAACGATCGAGACGTTTTGCCCGTAATTAAGATTCGAGAAATGAACAATGGTATCGATAAAAACACCGAACTTGCCAGCTCAAGTATCGATGAAAAATACAAAGTTAAAGCAGGCGATATTCTTTTTTCTTGGTCTGGAAGTCTAGAATTGATGCGTTGGACCGAACGGACGGGGGCACTAAATCAACATCTCTTCAAGGTAACATCAGAAAATTATCCCAATTGGTTTTTCTATTACTGGATACAGAGGCATTTATCCTTTTTTAGGGTAGTTGCTAGTGGTAAGGCGACTTCAATGGGACACATTCAGCGGCATCATTTATCGGAGGCATTAGTTGTCGTCCCACGGCAAGAAATTCTTGATAAGGCAAACGATCTTATTTCTCCAATGTTTAAAAACATTCTTGAATTAAGAATGGAAAACCAAAAATTATTCGCGCTCCGCGATTTGCTTTTGCCAAAATTAATGAGCGGGGAAATAAAAGTATGAAGAAGAAAATCCAACCATTTAGCAGAGATTTAAAAATGCCGCGTCTTTATCGCGATGACTTAGAGTCGATAGAAAAGATCATCAAAGATAAGTTGAAACCTAGAGAATACAAGCTGGAAACCAAAGATTTTGAATATGATGAGCTTGGAACAATCCCGAAAAACAATACACCGATTACAGATTTTCATATTCAGACTCACAGCCCATACATAAGTATTGACTTCAATAGGTTTAGTGCGCAGATTTATGCAGGCGATGATGACTTAAATACGACCGGTGCGTTGTTTAAAATTAACGATATTCTCTCAAAGAAAGAGAGGAAAGTTTTATTTTGGTCTCAAAAAATCGCAGTATGGCTTGCTCCGATATTATTCATTGCACCAATCCAAGCACTAACAGAAATCGGAGAGATAAAATCAGTTAAGCATTGGGTTGCGCTTGGCATGGCGTTTATCGCTGCAATTTGGTGGATAGTGAGTTTTCACTCGAGCATGCATCGGTTTTCGGTAATCACACTTGTCTCTTTCGAAGAAAAACCAGGATTTATTAGAAGGAACAAAGACCAAATTATTATTGGCTTTGTTGTTGGAATCCCAGTTGCTATTGTCAGTTTTTTATTTGGCTTATTGTTAAAATAAACTATGAACAAACTTAACGAAGACACATTAACCGAACAGCCGGTCATAGAATGGCTTAAGGAAATGGGCTACGACTATGAATTTGGGCCGGATTTGGCGCCGGGCCAAGTTTTGAGCGAGCGCGAAGATTTTCGCGAGGTTGTTTTGACTGGCCGCTTGAAACGATCTATTCGTCGGCTCAATCCGGACTTACCAGAGGCCACGATTGATGATGTGGTGCGAGCTATTACCAGAGTTGAACATCCGAATTTGGAAATTGCAAACAAAGAAGTTTTCAAACTGCTTACCGAAGGCGTGAAGATTGGTGTGCGCGATGAAGCTGGCGAAGAACGGGGACGGCTCGTTAAAGTTTTTGATTTTGAAAACCCCCAGAACAATGAATTTTTGGTCGTCAATCAATTCGCGATTCAAGGATTGGAAAAAGTCCGACGGCCGGATGTGGTGGTTTTTGTGAATGGAATCCCGCTGGCAATTTTTGAACTCAAAAACCCCGTGCTTGAAAATGCAACAATCTACACTGCCTATGAGCAGCTGCGGGAGTATAAAAAAGATATTCCGGAGATTTTCAAATACAATCAGGTGCTTGTCGTGGGCGATTTAATTGAAGCGAGACACGGCACAATTTCTTCGGCGTGGGAATGGTTTTCTCATTGGAAAGGCATTGAGAGCGAGGATGAAAAGAATCATGGCATTTCCGAACTTGAGACGTTGACGCGAGGAATTTTTCACAAGGTTCGGTTTTTAGACATTGTTCAAAACTTCATTGTTTTTGAGGCAGATGCCGAAAGAGACGCAAGTAAATACACAAAAAAGATGGCGATGTACCATCAGTATTTCGGCGTAAACAAAGCCGTCAGCGAAACCTTGCGCGCCGCAAAACCCAGAGGGAATAAAAAAATCGGCGTTTTTTGGCATACGCAAGGATCGGGCAAATCGCTTTCTATGGTTTTCTACACGAACAAAGCCAAGCGGCTGGAAGAATTGAAAAGCCCGACATTTGTATTTTTGACGGACAGAAATGATCTTGACGGGCAATTTTATAAAACATTTTTACGAAGCGGCTATTCAAGCGCGAAGCAAGCGGAAAGTGTTGCAGATTTGAAGGAAAGACTGCGCGAAGCGGCCGGCGAACTTATTTTTACGACAATTCAGAAATTTGATACTGAATACGAGGTTTTGAGCGAACGAGAAAATATCATTGTTGTTGCGGACGAAGCGCACCGCTCGCAGTATGCGAAATTTGCCGGCAATGTCCGCGTTGCACTGCCCTCCGCTTCTTTCATGGGCATCACCGGTACGCCGATAAGTCTGCAAAATCGCGAAACGCGACTTGTGTTTGGCGATCACATCAGCGAATACAAGATAAACCAAGCCGTAGAAGACGGTGCGACTGTGCCGATTTATTACGAAGGCCGTCTCGTGCCCTTGCACTTGACAAACCAATTTATTGATGAGGAATTTGAGGACTTGACCGGCGAGATAGAATTTGAGGCAAAAGAGGTGTATAAGCGCAAATGGGCGCGACTTGAGCAGGCTGTAAGCGCAAAGGATCGTCTGGAGCAAGTGGCAAACGATATAGTTTCGCATTTTAACAATCGCGGGCTTGAAGGAAAAGGCATGATTGTAACGATTTCAAGAAAGACGGCAGTTGAGATGTATAAAATAATTTCAGCAATTTCGGATGCGCCGGAAGTGGCGGTGGTTATTTCAAAGCCGGAAGAATTTCCGGAACTTCATCAAAGTAGAGATACAAAAGAATTGGAAAAGAGATTCAAGAATCCGGACGATACCTTAAAGCTCGTGATTGTATGCGATATGTGGTTGACCGGCTTTGATGTTCCTTCGCTCCACACGATGTATATTGATAAGCCGCTCAAAAATCATACCTTGATGCAAGCGATAGCCCGCGTCAATAGAATTTTTAAGGACAAGCCCGGCGGTCTTATCGTGGACTATATTGGAATTGCTGACGATCTAAAGAAAGCCCTCTCAATTTATAGCTCCGGCATCCAGAAGGAGGCGATGATACCGATTGAGGAAATTATTGCCAAGATGATGGAAAAATATGATATCGTTTGCGCGATGTTTGCCGGCGTTGAATACCAAGAATGGAAAAAACTGAAAGGTGCGGAGCCCGCACAATTACTACTTCAAGGAATGAACGCCGTTGTTACGAGTATAGATAAAAATGGCAAGGAAAGACTGGATGAAGAAAAAAAGAAACGTTTTCTTAAAGAAACGGAGTTACTGTCCCAGCTTTTTGCATTTGCTATGCCGCACAAGGAGGCAAACGCCATACGGAATGAAGTTGAATTTTTCCAAGCAGTGAAGCGCGCGGTCATCAAACGGACTATCGTTCGACCCGAAGGCATTGGTTTTGATGTTGAATCCGCTGTTCGGGAACTTGTCTCAAAAGCAATATCAGCCGAAGGCGTTATTGATATTTTTGATATGAAAGGTAAAGGAAGGCCGGATATTTCCATATTTGACGAAAAATTTTTAGAAGAAGTAAAAAATATGAAATACAGGAATCTTTCCGTGGATGTTCTTCGGAAACTCTTGAATGACGAACTCCGAGTGCGGATGAGGAAAAATTTGGTTCGTTACAAATCGCTTCTTGATATGTTGGAAGATATAATTGAAAAATACGAAAACAATATCATCAATTCCACAAAAGTTATTGAGAAATTGATTGAATTAGCAAAGGAAATCAGGAAAGTTGAGAAACAGGGTGAAGGTATCGGCTTGTCGGAGGAAGAAATGGCATTTTATGATGCGATATCAGTCGGCCGCAAAGCAATCAACGGAAATGGAGAATTGAAGGAATTGGTACGCGAGCTTGTCAAAATTATCAAGAGAGATTTAGCGATTGATTGGATGAATAATGATATAATCAAGGCGAGGATACGTGCGAATGTTAAGTTGCTATTGTTGCGAAAAGGATACAAAGCGGAAGAGAGCGAAAAGGTTTTGGATTTGATATATCAACAAGCGTTTTCGCTCTATAGAGATTTTGTGCCAGTGATGGCATAAAATCTCATCCCGCCTCTGTAAAAAATTTCTTTCGGAACGCCAAAATTCAGCGTTCAGATTTTCGCTAAAAAAAGTCCCTTCAATAGACTCAGGACAAGTCGGATTTCGTTCAGCGTTCGGAGCCATCAAATTTTTATCAAGCGACCTGCCTGCCCTCCAAAGCTTTCTTGACCTCCGAAGTTTTAACGAAGGAGGTAGCGGAAGTGGGAATGCGTCATAAACTCATTAGAATATCAAATAAATACAATATCCACAGGCCTACTTGATTTTTTTAAGAATATACTGTATATTACAGATGTGCTTGTGGGGCGTCAGCCCTATTCGGCTAACTCATAAGCTGAAGGCAAGCATACAAAAAAACCGCTAAAATAAGCGGTGTTTTTGTTTATATTTTTATTATTTAATCTTTATCTGGATTGCCTTTCATTGTGGTGATAAATTTAATATCTCGGTATTTATTGGTCGTCCAAGCTGGGACTATGCTCCAAAAGTGCATTTTACCGTTCTCGCCGATTTTTCTTAAAATCACTTTTATTTTACGGCCGTCAATAATAGCTATTATGCCCCAGTATTTTACTGGTTGAGAGATATTTACTCTTTTTTTATGCCTTTTAACATTAAATTCCTTAATGGTTTCTTCAAATTCCTGAAAGGTAGTTGAAATTTCAACCAGTTTGCGAGCCAGTGGCAAAAGCTTAAACCTTAAAATTTGCGACGTCCTTTCTCTTTCAGTTCGTGCTGTTTTGTAAACAATATGATTAAAGCCCTCCGCATTAAAACCAACATTCTCGCTAAATGCTGGGGAGTGAAGTTTGCCAATGCTGTTGTAATAATTATTGGCGTCTTCTTTTAGTTTTTCATAGTTGGATAAATTTTCCATATAAATTTAGTTTAAGCTTTTTTAAGATAAAATCAAGCGTAGTCTTCCATTTTTGGAATGTAGATATACTCTTTTTTCTTCTTGAATATAGTTATAATATCGTTAACCAAGGGGAGCCATCAAATTTTTATCAAGTGACCTGCCTGCCCTCCAAAGCTTTCTTGACCTCCGAAGTTTTAACGAAGGAGGTAGCGGAAGTGGGAATGCGTCATAAACTCATTAGAATATCAAAAGACCGTCTAATCTAATAAAGGCGGTTTTTTTGATAGAGAAGAGATTTTATACTCAATTGCTTAAATAATTCCGTATAATGCCCGGAAGATTAGCATGAGAGCATGGGAGCATGAGAGCAAGTGCTCCAATGTTCCAATATTCCAATGCTCCAATATTCCAATGCTCCAATGCTCTCATGTTCCAATGCTCTCATGCTCCAATGCTCCCATGTTCCAATGCTCTCATGTTCCAATGCTCTCATGCTAAGCTCCGCCGCTTCGGAATTATAAAAGCGAAGGGGTATAACTCTCAATATTTTATTTATTTCTGCTTGCCTTGGTTCTTTCGTTTTCAGTTAGAAATCGTTTTCTTAAGCGAATATTATTTGGAGTAATTTCTAGGTATTCATCCCCGCTCATAATACTCATGCCTCTTTCAAGCGTCAGTTTCATGGGAGAAGTTAAATTAATTGCTTCATCGGATCCCGAGGCGCGCATATTTGATAATTGTTTTCCCTTTGTTGGATTTACAGCCATATCATCTCCTTTGGCCGTATTGCCAATAACCATGCCTTCGTACACTTCGGTAGTAGCTCCAATATATAAGGCCCCCCTGTTTTGAAGATTATAAAGCGAAAAGCCAAGGGCTTTTCCGGTGGCCATCGAAATCATGGAACCGACGTTACTTTTTTTAATCTCGCCAACGTAAGGTTTAAATCCAACAACGCGGGTATAAAGAATGCCTTCGCCTCTGGTATCAACTACAAATTCATTCCTGTAGCCCAGCAGTCCCCTGGTGGGAATTTCAAAAATAATTCTTATATTACCGTGTTCCTGGGCCATCTCTAGCATTTTGCCGCACCTGCTGGAAAGTTTTTTAATAACAGTTCCGGACATTTTTTCGGGCACGCTAATTGTAACCTCTTCGAATGGCTCTTGTTTTACGCCAGCTTCTTCTTTAATAATTACGCGGGGTTGTGATACTTGCATTTCGTAGCCCTCGCGGCGCATATTTTCTAAAAAAATGGCAATGTGCATTTCGCCCCGGCCGTAAATTTTGTAATAATCTATAGCCGAAAAATCAATCTTTAGACCAACATTGACTTCCAATTCTTTTTCCAGCCTTTCTTTGAGTTGTCTGTTGGTAACATATTTGCCGTCTTGGCCGGCAAACGGCGAATTGTTTACCAGTAAATTTAAAGAAATTGTCGGTTCGTCGATGTTTATGGCCGGCAAAGCTTCTTGCCTAGCATCCAAGCAAATAGTTTCTCCGATAAATATATTAGGCAGGCCGGCAACCATTACAATGTCGCCGGCTTTAGCCGCTTTTACTTCTTTTCTTTTGAGCCCTTCGAAAGTAAATAGCTTGGTAATTTTGCCCGTGCGAGTTTTTCCTTTGATATCTTTAATAATTACTCTGGAGCTGTCTTTTATTTCTCCTTCATAAATTCTTCCCACAGCCAGCCGCCCCAAAAAGTTATCGTAAGCCAGGTTAAAGGGCTGCAAACGCAAAGGTTTATTTTCTGCTTCTTCGCTCGAGGAAACCGGCGCTTCTTTTATAATTCTATCTAAGAGAGGGGTTAAATCTTTGGAATCGTCTTCTAAATATGTTTTGGCAATGCCTAACTTGGCGTTTGCATAAATTGTGGTAAATTTAAGCTGTTCGTCATTTGCTCCTAAATCGAGAAAAAGTTCATAAACCATTTCTTGGACAATATCGGGCCTGGCAGCCGGCTTGTCTATTTTATTTAAAACGAGAATCGGTTTTAAGCCTAAATCGAGGGATTTTTTTAAAACAAATTTTGTTTGCGGCATAGGGCCTTCTTGGGCGTCGACTAATAAAAGGACCGAATCAATAGAACGCAAAACACGCTCGACTTCCGAACCAAAATCGGCGTGGCCAGGCGTATCCACGATATTTATTTTTGTATCCTTGTAGTAGATAGAAGTATTTTTTGAATAAATTGTTATACCTCTTTCTAGTTCAAGCGTATCGCTGTCCATGCTGTCTCCGGCTTCCGACATGCCTGTTTGTTGCATCAAGGCATCAGTCAGGGTTGTTTTGCCATGATCAACATGGGCGATAATTGCAATATTTCGTATTTCCATAAATAAATCAAAACCGCCTTTTAAAAAGCGGATAAGTAGCTTTTAATTAGATTAGGTTGGTATATTTATACTATAGATTTTTAAAAAAGTCAATGATAAGGGGCTTAAGTTCAATAAGTAAGTACAACACTCTAGCCAGATACCCCTCAAATACCCTTGAATATTGACCCCAAAAGGTTCTTAAACTAGCTAGGGGAGCCAAGGAAAGAAGATTAACGTTTTGTTGTCTTTCTTGTTTTTATTTAAAATTGTGCTATAATTATAAAACATTAATCATTAATCTTTTTATATGGCCAAAGGCAATAACTCTCATAAAAAAGAGGTTAAGAAACCCAAAAAAAACAAGAAAAAAAAGTAATCAAGCGTTTTATACCGCATTGCTAAATTAATTCCGTATATGCTCCAAAGCTTAACTTTAATAAATTAGCTAAAGTTAGTTAAGAAAGCAAGCTCATAAAAATTATAAAATCGGAATTATTAAAGCGAAGGAGTATAATTTTGAATTATAAAAAATCATTTGCATTTGCCAGTGTTTTTTGTTTTATCTCGCCTTGAGTGGATTAAAAATTTTACTTGATTTTTAGCTTGATTAAATAAGCCCTCGGGTGTAAAGTACCCTATTATAGGTCAAGAAAGATTATTTTATTAGATAAATTAACTATTAGCTTAACTCGTTTTGTTATGAATAATCAAATCAAAAACCAATCTTTCGACATGGCTCAGGACAAGATGGAATGTTGCCCAAAGTTCGATCCCGCCCCTTGGAGTGGAAAAATCTTTGAGTGGGACAATAAAAAATTTATCAAAGATAAAGTTTTTACCTTGTTTTATATGCCGCTTAACTTCGGCTCGGTTGTAAAAAGAATGATGGCTAAAATCGAAAAAGCCGGAGCCAAGGCGCAGTATTGGATGGGTCTTTCTGACCATACCTCTAAGTGGAATATGGATTTGTATGTGGCAGTAGACAAAGAAATACCCGGCGCGGAAAATGTAACTTTAAGCGGGAAGTTTTTAAGCAAAGTATACGAAGGCAATTTCAAAGATACTGGAATTTGGATGAAAGATTTTGAAAATTACGCTAAAGGCGAAGGCATTTCAGTCAAAAAAACGTATATGTGGTATACTACCTGCCCCAAATGCGCCAAAAAATACGGCAAAAATTATGTGGTGATTATTGGTCAGATTAATTAAAATTAACTATTAGCTTAACCCGTTTTGTTATAGCAAAATGGAAACAATTTTATGAAAAATTTTAATCAGCGCAACAGAAATGATAGGGGAGGCTTTAGCGGCCGGGATTCCGGCCAGCGTTCCATGCACCGGGCCACCTGTGACGAGTGCGGCCAGTCTTGCGAAGTGCCTTTTAGACCCTCGGGCGGCAAACCAATTTACTGCAGCAACTGTTTTGGAAAAAATAAAAGTTCGGATTACGGCCGGTCCGGCGGGCGGGATTCCGGCAAAGGAAGCTATGGCAATAATCAGATGTTTGCGGCGGTCTGCGATAAATGCGGTAAAAATTGCGAAGTGCCCTTTAAGCCCTCGGGCGGCAAACCAATTTTTTGCAACGAATGTTTTAGCCAGAATCGCGGCGCCGGCAGTAAAAACATCCTGCCCGCCAAAGAACAATTTGAGATAATAAATTCTAAACTTGATAAAATACTCATGGCCTTAAATCTGGTTGTTAAAGAAGCTGACGGGGCAAAGTCGAAAAAAGACGCTTTAGCTTTAGTCCAAAAAAAGGCCGGGCCAAAAAAAGCGGCTAAGAAAAAATCAGCCGTTTCTGCTTCAGCCAGGCCAAAGAAAAAGAAGTCCGCCAAAGGCGGAGTAAACAAATAAATTAAACAAATAATACTGACAAATGAGGGTTCCTATCAGAAAAGCCGGCGAATTCACCCGCATTGTGCCGGATCCATATCTAACAGTTGGAAAGTTCAACGAACTTAACAAAAAATTAAAGCAATTAAAAGTTTTATTGCCTCAAGCCGTTTCCGAGGTTAAAAGATTGGCCGAGATGGGGGATTTTTCCGAGAATGCGGCTTACCAAATGGCTAAGGGCCGCCTCCGCGGCCTTAATCAGCATATTTTTGATTTAGAAGAACAGCTTAAGCTGTCCATAATAATTAAGCCCGGCCATAATAAAAATAAAATTCAGCTTGGCAGCAGAGCGACTGTTAAAATGGCCGGCCGGCAAAAAACTTATTTAATCCTCGGCTCTTCGGAAATAGATGTAAAAAACAATATTATTTCGCATAATTCGCCAATCGGCTCCGCTTTAATGGGGAAAAAGGCCGGCGACTCCGTTAAGATACAATTGGCCGGTAGCGAGGTTGAGTTTAAAATAATTAAAATTGTCTAAGCATTGCTTGAGTTATAAATTTTAGCGGGCCTTCTCCCTGCCAATCAAAAAATCACCTCTCGACTCCGCTCGAGGACTTTGTTCAAGGCGATTTTTTTAGTTTAATAGCGTTTGGTGCCTTTCCGGCTTCTTTGGAAGAATTTTCCTGAATTTGATTTTGAAGAATTTTTGGAAAAGTTCGGCGAGGCCTTTGCTTTCTGTTTGGCATAAGGCCGGTGGTTGGATGGAGAAAATTCTTGTTTTAAAGCAGTTCTTTTTTCCGGGAGCTTTGGCAAAGGCGAAACTGACAGCTGGGTTTTAATCAACCTTTCTATATTTTTAACATCCCGCGACTGGTTAGGAGTGGCAAAGGAAATGGCGTGCCCCTGGTGGCCGGCGCGGGCAGTCCTGCCGATGCGGTGCACATAATCTTCGGGGTTTTCCGGCAAATCATAGTTGATTACCAGTTCAATGCCGGTCACATCAATGCCGCGCGAGGCAATGTCTGTGGCTATCATAATGCGGTATTTGCCCAGCTTAAATCCGGACATGGCTTCCAGCCGTTGGTTAAGCGAGCGGTTGGAGTGTATTTCCGTGGCGTTGTGTCCAATTTTTCTCATAGCCAAGGCAATTCTTTTAGCGCCAAATTTAGTCCGGCTGAAGATTAAAACACTGCCGCGGTATTCGTTTAAAACTTTTTCCAACAGCTGCAATTTAGAACTGGCGCTGACAAAAAATAATTCCTGGGTGACTTTTTGCGAAATTGTTCCCGAAGGCGCCACCTCTACCCGGATCGGCAGTTTCATGTAGCTGGTCGCCAGACTGATTATTCCCTGAGGCATAGTGGCCGAGAACAGCATGGTTTGCCGGTCGCGGGGCGTTTTTTTAACAATCCTGTCTATTTGCGGGGCAAAGCCCATATCCAGCATGCGATCAGCCTCATCCAGCACTAAAATTTTAACTTGGTCAAGCTTGATATTTTTTTGCTCCAGATGATCGTTTAACCGGCCGGGCGTGGCAATAATAATGTGGGGGTTCTGCCTTAATGAGCGCAACTGTTTTTCGGGCGATTCGCCGCCGATTAAAACTGCGGTTTTTAAGCCAACGCTTTTGCCGATTTGCAGCAAGCTTTCGCTGACCTGGATAGCCAGTTCGCGGGTCGGCAGAATCACCAGGCCTTTAGAGCCCTTGGCTTGCGCCAGTCGCTGAATCATGGGAATGCCAAAGGCCAGTGTTTTGCCGGTGCCTGTTTGCGCCACGCCCATAATATCCTTGCCTTCGCAGGCAGCCGGAATGGATTGGCGCTGAATAGGAGTGGGGATGATAAATTTGAGATTATCCAGTATTTCAAGAATCTTAGGCGCAATGCCTAAGCCGTTAAAACTCTGATTTACAGTAGTAAGTGAAGTCATTTGATTGGTTTTAGGTGTATTAGTAATATAAACAATAATTATAGCAGGTTTATAATATTTTGTCAATTTAAATCTTTAAAAACCCCTAAAAAATGAAGGTTTGATTATATTTTAAGAAAATGTTAGAATATCCTATATTTAATCATCTTATAAAATATTTATATGGCAAAAAGACGAAAAGCTTTTGGGAGAAGGCAAAAATCAAACTCTCATAAAACTAAAAAAAGATTAGAAATAAAAAAGCTGATGCTGGAAGCAAAAGCTAAAAAGCGCAAATAAAAAATATTACCTTTAGTAGCGGTTTTTAAGGATATTTATTTTATTATCAAAATCGATTAATCGGTACGAACTTGATAAAGCCATAAAATTATTGCGAAGCGGCTTTAACTTTTCGGCCCTTGTTGGGCGTAATTAAAATCATGAACATCATTGAAGTTGATAATTTAACCAAAAAATTCAAAGAATTTACCGCGGTTGATGCAATTTCTTTCCAAGTTAAGCAGGGAGAAGTCTTTGCTTTTTTAGGCCCGAACGGCGCTGGCAAAACCACCACCATCAAGATTTTAACCACCCTGCTCAAACCCACTGCCGGCAAGATCAGTTTAAACGGCTGTGATCCGGTAAAAAACGCCAATCAGGCCAGGCATTCGTTCGGCATTGTTTTTCAGGACCCGTCTTTGGACGATGAATTAACGGCTTTTGAAAATATGGAGTTTCACGGAGTAATTTACGGCCTGGCTAAAAAAGTCAGACGTGAAAGGATAGAACAGCTGTTAAAAATTGTGGAGCTGTGGGATCGAAAAAAGGAGCTGGTCAAAAATTTTTCCGGCGGCATGAAGCGGCGTTTGGAAATCGCCCGCGGCCTGTTGCATCATCCCAAAATTTTATTTTTGGACGAACCGACGCTGGGCCTGGATCCGCAAACCCGCAACCATATCTGGTCATATATTAAAGATTTAAACAAAGAAGAGGGGATTACGGTTTTTTTCACCACCCATTATATGGAGGAAGCCGACCGGGCGGCCGATGCCATTGCCATAATCGACCATGGCAGAATTGTTATTCAAGGTTCATCAAATGAACTAAAAGAAAAAACCGGCGCTGCCACTCTGGAAGACGCTTTCATCAATTTAACCGGCAAGCCTATCCGCCAGGAAGAAGTTTCTGGCTTGGACCGTTTGCGTCAGAACCGGCGTTTATTTAGACATTAATTTGGAGCATTATGAAAGTAATATACATTTTGTGGCTCAGGCAGATAAAAAGATATTTGCGTTCGCGAGCGCGGATCGTCGGTTCTATAGGCCAGCCATTATTATTTTTATTAGCTTTAGGTTTTGGCTTCGGGCCGGTTTTTCAGCGGGCCGGCGAAGGCAGCTATTTGCAGTTTTTATCACCGGGCATTATTGCCATGAGCATTCTGTTTACGGCGGTTTTTTCCGGCATCGAAATTATTTGGGACAGGCAGTTCGGCTTTTTAAAAGAAACTCTAGTGGCGCCGGTTTCCAGGCTGGAAATTATGATCGGCCGGACTTTGGGCGGCGCCACGGTGGCTTTTTTTCAAGGACTGGTGATTTTTATCATCACCATTCCCCTTGGCTTTCACCCTGAATTTGTTACGATACCTTTAGGACTCTTGTTTATGTTGCTAATCGCTTTTTTCTTTACGGCGCTGGGGACAGCTATCGCTTCGATCTTAAAAGATATGCAGGGCTTTCAACTGATAATGAATTTTATTATTATGCCAACCTTTTTTTTATCAGGAGCCCTGTTTCCGGTCAATGATTTGCCTCAGGCGCTCAAGGTTATTTTAGCCGTTAACCCTTTAGCTTACGGCGTTGATGGTTTAAGAGGAGCTTTGGGAGGAGCTGTTTATTTCGGCATCGGATTTGATTTATTGATTTTAGGATCAGCGACTATTTTATGCTTGGGCTTGGGCAGTTTTCTTTTTACCAAAATTCAGGTTTAAAAAACCTCCTTTAATATTTTTAAATGAAAAGATTTTTAAAATCGTTCAACCAATCTCTTAATGAAGCTTTTGCCCGTAACGAGTATATTATCAGGTGGCGCCAAAAGTATCCTAAGTTAAGCCGGCGGTTTTCATTTGCTAAACCATTCGGTTTTTATTTTAGTCTGGGAGTTATTTTGAGCTCTTTCATATTTTTTTATTTTGCCAATTTGGCTTTTGAAATCGTTACTAATAATTTATACAGCGAAGCTGATATCCGCTTGATGAATTTAATTGCCGCTTATCGCAGCTTGGCCATAGCTAAAATATTATTGCTCTTTACTTATTTGGGTAATTGGCAAATTATGGTGACTCTGGGAATTATTATAGTGGTTATTCTCCGGTTATTAAAAGAGCGAAGGAAATTATTTTTCTTTATCATCGGTTTAATTGGCAGCGGGTTGTTTTATAATTTATTAAAACTGATTTTTCACCGCCAGCGCCCCGAGGCGGTTTTTTCTTTAATCGTTCAAAACGGTTATTCATTTCCCAGCGGCCATGCCGTAATGGCAGTGGTTTTTTATGGCCTGATCGGTTATATTCTTTTAAAAAATATTAAACACTGGCGGTCAAAATTATTATTGGCCATTTTAATTATCGGCTTAATTCTGCTTGTTGGTTTTTCGCGGGTGTATTTGGGCGTCCACTGGACCACGGATATTTTAGCCGGCTGGCTTTTGGGCCTGGCTTTATTAATTTTGATTATCACTTTTTTTAAGAATCAAGAAAGGTATCGTCCGGAAACAAAAGCTAACAGAATTTTAGGTAAAAAATTTATTGTTCTTATGGTTTGTTCGCTTTTTATGATTGAGGGAATTTTCTTTTATTATTTTTATAAAACCCATCCTTTAATAGAACCTCCAGTGAACAATTTAGAAAAAATTACCATAGCTTCGGCGGTTAATCTGCCGGGCATTGCTTTAGTTGATAATTTTCCTAAATTTAGCGAGAATTTGGCGGGACAGAAAATGGAACCGATTAGCTTTGTTTTTATTGGTTCCCGGGAGAAGATTGTTCAGATTTTTAAGCAGGCCGGCTGGGATTTGGTTGACGAACCTCGCCGTTTAGCCAATCTTTACCGTTTGGCAGCGGCGGCCCTTTTCAACCGCTCATATATTGGAGCGCCAGTCACTCCGGCTTTTCTCAAAACTCAGCCAAATGCTCTGGCTTTTGAAAAGCCGACAGCGGCCCAAACAGTCAGGCAAAGGCATCATATTCGTTTTTGGCCAACTGAATTTTTTTGGCGAGGCGCGGAGGTTTGGGTGGCGACCGCCAGTTTTGATGACGGTTTAAGGTATTTGATCGCCCACAAAATTAGACCTAATATCGATGTGGAACGCGATTATATAAAAAGCGATTTAGAAAAAACCGGTTTAATCAAAGAAGCGGAACAAATTCAATTAGTCGAGCCCTTGTTAGGCAAAAATCAAAGCGGCGACCAGTTTTTCACCGACGGCAAGACTTATCTGCTTTTGTTAAAGTAGATTTTGGACTTAAATTTATCCGCCTTCGCGGAAGACCGCTTGCATAAGCCCCATGATGAAGTCGCGGACTTTTTGCTTTAGCGGATTCCGCTCCGCCGAAGAAATTAGAGATACCGCAGGCGTAAGACTGCGAAGCTTCATTAAAGCGGCTTGGCATAAATACGGTTGTTGTTTAAAAATAATTTTTGTATACTAAAATAAGGGGATTAAATAGTTTAAATGTCAAACATAGCCAAAATTATATACGTGCTGGTTCTTTTAGCTTTGATAGTTAAACCATTTTTGATTCCAGACAACCCTTCTTTTATCCCCGAGGATTTTTTCAGATCGCTCACTAATTTAATTTTGATTTTAATAGCTTTTCTTTTTTATTATTTTCATCAAAAAGATATTGAACGTAAAGAACAAGAAAAAAAGGTTATGGAAAAAAAATTGGAAGTTTCCACTAAAAAATTAATTGAATCTTTTGAATATATCGGCTTGGTCAACCGCCGTCTGCCGCTTTTGGAGGAGATAACTACCAAAATTTTAAGCAAATCAAGCGACACCAGACAGGCAAAAAAATATATTTTCCAGACTCTTTTAGCCACGGCAGTTAATTCCATAACTAAGGCCGATTGGGGACTATTCCGTTTTGTAAAAATAGATGAGCAGAAAACAATGAAAGAATTTAGCTATGCCAAGAATAACTATATTTTGTTAACTACCAATATCACCAATCATCAGTTGGCGCAGATGAGAAGAAATGGGGGGAGGATCAAAAAAATTGAAAAGCTTAATTGTATCTACTCTTCGGATTATAATTCGTCCGTTCAATGCATTTTAATTTTACCTGAATTAGTTAAGGAGCTGGATACAGAATTAACGGTTTTACAGAGCATCACCGACCAAGCTAAGCTATTTTATAAATATTTTTACTCTTAGAAATTTTATGACCCATTTTCTGTTAAATAATTTCGTAGATAAAAAATTAGGCAGGTAATCAAAAAGCGCCAAGACAAGCTTGGCATTTTTTGGTATAATTAAACTGTATGAAAAAATCAAAATTAACTTTAATTGGTTTATATCAGGCCTTGGGGCTGATTATTTATGTCTCGCTGACGGCTTATTTAATGAGCGCTTTAAGCCAGACTTTTTTAACGCCGCCAGGTCTGCTGGGTTCGATTTTTATTTTGTTTCTGCTGGTTTTTTCCGCGGCCGTCTGCGGCCTGATTGTTTTCGGCTACCCGGCCTATTTAGTTATCAATAAAAGAGCTAAAGAAGCCATCCTGCTTTTAGTTTCTACTTTGCTTTATTGTCTGGGTATTATTGCTGTTATTCTAGTTGTTTTGTTTTCGGTTTTGTAGTCAGTTTTCAAGGTAGAATATTGAAATAAATCCCATTTTTATGGCGGGGTTTTATGTTTTACAAAATTTATAAAAAATAGTATAATTATTAGGAAATTTATGAATAAAATTGCTATTGCTCAAGCAGCTGATTTTATTGACCAAAAAGTCAAAATTCAGGGCTGGGTTTATAACTTACGCTCATCGGGCAGTATTTATTTTTTGCAAATCAGAGACGGCTCCGGCTTTATGCAGGCAATTATTAGCAAGTCGAATGTAGAAAGCGGTGTGTGGAAGAAATGCGAAAAAATTACTCAAGAATCATCTGTAAAACTTCAGGGCAAAATCAGCAAACATCCCAAAAAAGAAGAGTATGAGCTTCAGGTTTCTGAATTAGAGATTATTCAAATTGCCGAAGAATATCCGATTAGCAAAAAAGAGCACGGGCCAGATTTTTTATTGGATAATCGCCATTTATGGCTGCGTTCAAACAAGCAGTGGGCCATCATGAAAGTCAGGTATCAGGTTTTTTTAGCCCTGACCAATTTTTTTGATCAAAAAGGATATACCAGGGTTGATGCGCCGATTTTTACGCCCTCGGCCTGCGAAGGCACCACTACTTTGTTCGGAGTGGATTATTTCGATTTAGGCAAGGCCTACCTTTCCCAGAGCGGCCAGCTGTACTCCGAAGCGGCCATCAGAAGCTTAGGCAAAGTTTACGATTTTGGCCCGGTTTTCAGAGCGGAAAAATCCAAGACGCGCCGCCATCTCACCGAATTCTGGATGCTGGATTACGAAGAGGCCTTTTTAGAGCATCAGGACAATCTGGAAGTCATCGAAGACTGCCTTGTTTACGTAGCAGAACATATTTTAAATAACTGTCAAAAGGAACTGGAAATACTAGAAAGAGATACAGGTCCGTTAAAGAAAATTAAAAAACCATTCATCAGAATGAGCCATCAGGAAGCAGTAGAAAAACTGCATCAGCTGGGTTCAAACATCAAAGCAGACGACGACTTAGGCGGAGATGACGAAACAATTTTAACCAAAGAATTTGACCAGCCAATTCTCATTGATAAATACCCGGCCAAAGTCAAAGCTTTTTATATGAAAAGGGACCCTCAAGATGAAAGCCGGGCTTTGTGCGTTGACTGCCTGGCGCCTGAGGGCTATGGCGAGATTGTCGGCGGCAGCCAGAGAGAAGATGATTATCAAATTCTTTTAAAAAGACTTAAAGAACATAAATTGGCTAAAAAAGATTTTGACTGGTATCTGGATTTAAGAAAGTACGGCTCTGTTCCTTCAAGCGGCGCCGGCATTGGCCTGGAACGTTTAGTCGGCTGGTTGTGCGGCACCCACCATGTGCGGGAGACCATTCCCTTTCCGAGGATGATAACAAGATTACGACCGTAAATAATACATCCGCAACTGGCAGCCGACAGCCTGGCTATCGGCTGCCAGTTGCGGATAATCAAAAACATATGAAACTCAATAACATACAAACAACCGATAAAATAGGAGAAAAAGTTTTGCTCAAGGGCTGGGTCAACACTATCCGCAAAATGGGCAAAATTGTTTTTGTGGATCTTCGCGACAGGTCTGGGATCGTTCAAATTGTTTTAGTCCCGTCAGAACTTGATAAAGAATCAGAACAAATCAGCAAATCAATAAAACCGGAATATGTTTTGGAAATTGAAGGCGAGGTTCAGAAAAGGGGCGATAAGCAAATCAACAAAGAGTTGCCCACTGGCACAGTGGAAGTTTTAGCCAAGTCAGTCAAAATTCTTTCTGAATCACAAACACCGCCGTTTGAAATAGACAACGAAGACCGCCAGGCCAACGAGGAGCTGCGGCTAAAATATCGCTATTTAGATTTAAGGCACGAAAGAATGAAGAATAATATGGTCAAGCGCCATCAAATGATCAAGTTTTTCAGGGATAATTTAAACGATCAAGGTTTTATCGAAGTTCAGACCCCAATTTTAACCAAGTCCACGCCCGAAGGCGCCAGAGACTACCTTGTGCCTTCCAGAGTTCATCAAGGCAAATTTTTTGCTTTGCCCCAGGCGCCACAGCAGTATAAGCAGCTTTTGATGGTAGCCGGCATAGAAAAATATTTTCAGATTGCGCCGTGCTTTAGAGACGAAGACGCCCGCTCCGACAGGTCGCCCGGCGAGTTCTATCAGCTGGATATAGAAATGAGCTTTATCGCCCAAGATGAATTATTGAATTTGGTTGAAAAGCTCTTTACTGAAATGGTTAAAGAAGTTTTTCCGGAAAAGAAGATTTTAACCTCGCCTTGGCCACGATTAACTCACGCCGAAGCCATGGGAAAATATAAATCAGACAAGCCGGATTTAAGGGAAAATAAAGATAATAAAGATGAATTAGCTTTTTGCTGGGTGATTGATTTTCCATTATTTACTGATCAAACCAAAGAAGAAGAAAAATTCGTTGGCGCCGGCCGTTGGGCGCCGTCGCATAATATGTTTACCAGGCCCAAAGAAGAAGATTTGAAACTTTTGGATAAGGAGCCCGGCAAAGTAAAATCGTATCAGCATGATTTAGTTTTAAACGGCTTTGAAGTCGGCGGCGGAGCATTAAGAATCTACGATTCAAAGATTCAAGAAAAAGTTTTTGATTTAATCGGTTTTGATGATAAGCAAAAAAAGCAGTTCAGCCATTTATTAGAAGCTTTTAAATACGGCGTGCCCCCGCACGGCGGTATTGCCCATGGCATCGACCGATTATTAGCCGTGATTTTGGGTGAAAAGTCCATTAAGGAAGTAATTGCCTTCCCGTTAACCTCCGATGCCCGAGATCCGTTGATGGGCGCGCCGGCCAAGGTTTCTAAAGAGCAGCTTGAAGAGTTGGGGATAAATCTAGTAAGTAGGGAGTAGGTTGTAGGGATGTTGTCATTTCGACTGGAGCGAACCGAGAGAGCGAAACGGAGAAATCCCTTAAATAAATCAACGATATGAAAAACATAGAAGATAGCTTTGAAAAGTTTACCATTAGCCAATGTGGCTTATTTATAGATGATAACAAATGTCTTTTAGGAGAATTTAAATCACATCCTGGTTTTTGGGGATTGCCCGGAGGAAGAATCGATAAAGGCGAAGAAGGCGGCCAAGCATTTAAAAGAGAACTTCAGGAAGAGATTGGATTAAAGGAATTTAAGATTATCGCATTAGTTGATTTTTGTATTTGGTATAACCCTAAAAATGTTGCTAGATGCGCAATAGTATATTTGATTAAGGCAGGTATCGAAAAAGTTAAAGCAGGTGATGAATTTTTAAAAATTCATTGGGTAGAAGAAAAAGATTTGAAAAAATATAATTTTGTATGGCCGCACGCAACTAAAGCGATAAAAAAAGGATTCGAGATACATAGAAAAATAAAAATATTATAAATATATTTAAACGACACACCTGTCCGCCTTTGGCGGGAATATTCACTAACACCCGCGAACCTATTCATCAATAATGTCAGCGGTCAGCGGATGTTCGCGCAGTTTCGCGTCGTCAGCGATTTTATGAAACTCTCAGCCCTGCAAAAATTTATTCTTGGCCAGGCCTATGGCAAAGAGAAAAGGATTAATCGCAGCCGTTTTTATCGATTCTATAATGGCCGTCAAAAGCCGCCTAAAGGCGAAGATAAGGTTAAGATTGTCACCAAAAGCATCGAAAGGTTGATTGATAAAGGTTTAATGGTCGGTTTTGGCCAAAGAACCAAGTATAAGTGGTATATCAAGGATGTTCAGCTAACTGCGCCGGGCCGCCGGCTGGCTAAAAAGATGATGGGCGAACAAACCCAGCTGCCCTTTAAAAAATAGTAGACTATTTGATTATTAGATTATTTGATTATTTGAATAATTGTGTAAATTAGATAAGAAAATACCCTATCAGTCAAATATTCTAATAATATATCAATTTATTATAATTCTAATATTTGGGATGATTAGGTTAATTATGTGTAATGGTTAGTTAATTTAATAGTTCTTTTACAAGCAATTTTGGTGATTTTAAGAGACAATTCAGATGTATGAAAACATTACATCTGAAATCTCCTTGCTG
>Ga0180007_10001456_pt1 | contig 32270 bp, 31 predicted proteins | sample MM_PC_MetaG_FD_121122 | JGI IMG/M metagenome (GOLD analysis project Ga0180007, IMG submission 121122) | Groundwater microbial communities from the Aspo Hard Rock Laboratory (HRL) deep subsurface site, Sweden - MM_PC_MetaG | ecosystem: Environmental > Aquatic > Deep subsurface > Groundwater... | reverse complement strand
CGTAAAGGGCACGAACCAGATCATTGAATACGTCACAAAACTGACGGGTTAATCTTAGAGCCAACTGGATCAGTATTCCATATTGGATCGATATGACACCGACTTGGTTTAAGACCCATTCAGGGGGCAAGCACAATATTGAAAGAAGACGGCGAGGAATAAGGCCAGAAACTCTGATCACAGAACAGCGTGTGAAAAGAGGCGTGGCCCTCCCCCTTAAGCGGGAATCAGTATTACAGCCTTTTTAGGGCGTTACCCAAGCCGACGGCCCTGCCGGTGGTCATGACTTATTCAATATAAAGGAACATTATCATGGACATACAACAATTTAAATGGACGGAAGCAGGTGGATGGCAACCGCATGAATTAAAAATGCAGGATGAAAATCCACAACTGGTACTCATATTTGGAGCCACCCGGAGATTGAAAAACAAAGAGATTTATCATCAAATCAGGAATGCATTTCCTGAATCAGTATTATTTGGATGTTCCACGGCTGGTGAAATTTCCGATATTTATGTAACTGATGATTCAGTGGTTGTAAGCGCCATAAAGTTTAAATTTACACAGGTAAAAGTTGCGAAAATAAAAATTCAAAATATGAAAGACAGCTATGAAGCGGGCAAAGAACTCACCCGACAAATTGATAAAAGCGGTTTAAAGCATGTCATTGTATTATCAGATGGATTAAAAGTAAATGGAAGTCAATTAGTCCAGGGATTAAAAGAGAATTTACCCAAGGATGTCCATATAACTGGCGGCCTTTCCGGGGATGGGCCGGATTTTACCGAAACCCTGGTTATCGGCAATGCTCCTCCGGAAAGCGGAATAATTTCTATTATTGGGATATATGGTGATAAAATAAGAATTGGTTATGGATCCGTGGGTGGCTGGGATCCTTTTGGGCCGGAGCGATTGATTACCAAATCCAAAGGGAATGTTCTCTATGAATTGGATGGAAAATCCGCCTTGGAATTATATAAAAAATATTTAGGTGAGCATGCCAAAGGATTACCGGCCACCGCTCTATTATTTCCCCTTAGTCTCCGGACAAAGGAAGAAGAACGGGGAGTAGTAAGAACCGTTTTAGCTATTAATGAAAAAGAACAGAGTATGACTTTTGCTGGTGATTTGCCCGAGGGTTCTTATGCACGTCTTATGAAAGCAAACTTTGACAGGTTGATTGATGGTGCGATGGAAGCAGCCAAAATAAATCATGAATCAATCGATTTCTGTACACCTGAACTTGCTTTGTTGATCAGTTGTGTGGGACGAAAAATGGTATTGAAACAAAGAATTGAAGAAGAAGTTGAAGGTGTGAAAGAAATATTAGGCGAAGGTACCGCCCTTACCGGATTCTACTCTTATGGTGAGATATCTCCATTTTCACCGGGGGCTGAATGTGAATTACATAATCAAACCATGACGATTACCACGTTTGTGGAGATTTAATGTATGGAATCAAAACATAGCCTGTTAAAAAGACAGCTAAAAAAGTACTTAAAAAATGTCGACAAAATTCCGGAAGAAATAAATGAGTTATTAAACGTTATTAACGAAGCTTATTATCAATTTGATACTGACCGTACAATGCTGGAAAGATCTCTGGAATTAAGTTCCCAGGAACTCTTTCAGGCAACTTCGGAAATGCGGGCAATTTTCCAGGCTTTTCCAGACCATTTATTCCTGATAGATGAAAATGGCGTTATTCTTGACTATAAAACTGGTATTATTGATAATTTAAACTTACACCAGGGAAATATTATAGGCAGAAATATCAGAGAAACACCATTAGCCGAGATTACCGGTCTTTTATTAAATTCGATTAAAAATGTTCTTAACTCCCAGAAAATTAAGCATATAGAATATTCACTCATTTTAAATGAAAGTGAAGTTTTTTTTGAGACCAGGCTGGTACCTTTCAAAAATAACCAGGTGATATGTATAACGAGAGATATAACCAGTACCAAATTGGCTGAAATTGCCTTACGTATGAGTGAAACCAAATATCGAACCCAATTTGAAACAGCACCCGATGCAATTTTTATCCTGCAAAATAATAAATTTGTCGATTGTAATCCCCAAACTCTTGAAATTTTTAAATGTGGGGAAGAGGATATTATTGGACAAACTCCCTATACACTTTCTCCTCCCATTCAGCCTGATGGGGAAAATTCGAAAGTAAAAGCTCTGGAATATATTAATAAAGCGCTTTCCGGCAAACCCCTGTTTTTTGAATGGCAGCACCGTAAACTGGATGGAACCCTTTTCGATAGCGAAGTGAGCTTAAAACGCTTTGATATTGGAAACAATATTTTTTTAATGGCAATTGTTCACGACATCACGGATCGCAAACAGGCACAAATTGAACTGGCAGCCGAAAAGGAGAGATTAGCTGTAACCCTCGAAAGTATCACGGACGGGGTGATCTCTACCGATGTAAATGGCTTTATTATTTTAATGAATAAAGTAGCAGAAGAAATGACCGGCTGGAAAGGTGAAGAAGCCATCGGGCTGCGGATCGAAGATATTTTTCACATCCAAGATGAAAATACCCACTCTCCATTAATAAATCCGATTCATGAAATTGTTGCTTCCGGAAAGGCCATCGAGTTTAAAGATGATATCGAATTAATTGCCCGGGATAACACCAAAAGAATTATTTCCAATTGTGGTGGTCCAATCCAAAATCATTTAAATGAAATTATCGGTGTGGTGCTTGTTTTTAAAGATGTCACCGAAAGCCGGAAAATTGAAGAACAAATTTTAAATGCCCGCAAACTGGAATCGACAGGGGTTCTGGCTGGCGGTATTGCCCATGATTTTAATAATATTTTAACCGGAATACTTGGCAATATTTCATTAGCTAAGCTTTTTGCAAAAGAGAATCAAAAAATTTTTGAAAAATTGGTCAACGCAGAAAAAGCGGCCTTGCGGGCCAGAGAATTAACCTTTCAGTTGTTAACATTTGCCAAAGGAGGTTCCCCGGTAAAACAAACCGCATCAATTGCAGAATTAATAAAAGAATCAATTTATTTTATTTTGAGAGGCTCAAAGGTAAAGGGTGAATTTCATATCCCCGATGATCTCTGGTCGGTAAATATTGATAAAGGGCAAATTAATCAAGTCATTAACAATATTGTTATCAATGCGGACCAGGCAATGCCTGAAGGAGGAATAATTTCTATCTCCGGAGAAAATGTAACCATAAACGAAGATGAGAAAAGCACTTTACTACCTGGTAAATATATAAAAATTTCTATTCAAGATACAGGTGTCGGAATATCCCCGAATCATATAGAAAAGATTTTTGATCCTTATTTTACCACCAAATCTAATGGAAACGGCTTGGGATTAACCAGTTCATACAGTATTGTCAATAAACATGGCGGGGATATTTTTGTAGAATCTGCGTTGGGAGAAGGAACGGTTTTTCATATATATCTTCCTGCAACAGGTGTATCAATAAAAACCATCGATACCCGTGAAGAACCGGTTAAAGGTAATGGCCGTATTCTCTTGATGGATGATGAAGAAGTTGTCCGCCATTCGGCGGCCGCGCAGCTTGAATTTTTAGGTTATCAAGTCGATCTGGTTGAAAACGGCAATAAACTGCTGAAAAAATTTACCGAAGAAAAAAACTTGGCAATACATATGATTTGGTCATTTTGGATCTTACCATCCCTGGTGGAATGGGAGGAGAAAAAACAATTGAACTATTGCTGGATATCGATCCAAATGTAAAAGCAATTGTTTCCAGTGGATACTCCGATAATCCGGTAATGGCAAACTATCAAGAATATGGATTTTGTGGAGTGATAACAAAACCTTATCTGATTGAAGAATTAAGTAAGGAGATAAAACGTGCACTGGAAGGTAAAGGTTGAAAAAGCGTAACTACTCAGGTTGTTTAGACTGTAGTCTGTTAGGACTGCGCAAAGAACGTATCAAGGATCCCAACCAAAACCGGAGGCTTTTCATGCGCCAAAAAAAATCATACCCTTTGATGGGTTGCCTTTCGATTACTTTAGCATTCCTTGAATTCAGAGAGTCGTCGCGTTGATATAAAGATGAGTGAACCTAACCTTGCTGCTGCAAGTGACGTGCAAAAAACCACGCGCCCCTGATCAGCCCGGCTGAGAAAGGAGAAAAATAATGAAAGAAATTTTCCAATGGCTTCGCAAAATTGAACAACACGCTAGCGAGATATACCAGAAAGCATCTGTAAAACTCTCTCATGATGAATTTTTTTCAACTTTTCTTTCGCAATTAGCTGAGGATGAATCCTGGCATTGCCGTATCATGGATAGCGCGTTAAGCCAAATATCTGCGGCCAAAAACCCGCCCATATCCGAAATAACCTTTGATGATTCCACTGCAAGTCGTTTGGAAAAACCATTGGTAATCCTATCAAGTCAGATAGAAAAAAATGTAGTTTCCAGGCAAGATGTTGTTAATTGCATTGTCGATGCAGAATTTTCAGAGTGGAATAGGATATTCTTGTATGCAATTAATATATTGAAAGAAGAATCAAAGGAATTTCAATATGCTGCGGCGTCAATCCAGGAGCATGAAAAAAGAATTCGAAAATTCCTTGATTTGCTGCCGTCAGATATTATTTTTTCAAAAAAAATATTAGAACTTCCAACTATTTGGGAGCAAAGTATTCTCGTTGTTGAGGACGATGATCCACTCAGAGAACTTGTCTCAGTTATACTTTCAAAAACTGGGCGCATTGATACAGCAGCGAATGGGCTTGATGCTTTGGAGAAAGTAAAAAGAAATTATTATAACGTAATAATTTCAGATATTGATATGCCGGATATGAATGGACTTGAATTTTTTGAAAGTGCCATAAAAACTGATCCTTTGCTTGCAAAACGCTTTATTTTTTGTACCGGCAATATAACTATTGAAAAGGAAAAGTTTTTTTTAGAGCATGGCGTCAGTCATATTCGGAAACCTTTTGATATATTCCAATTCCAGGAAATTATTAATAAACGTCTTTCAGAGTCATTGTAATTAAGACAAAAAAATCTTGTCGGACGAACGGTTGAAGAAGGATTGGCAATTCCGCTACGCTCTTTCGCCAACCATTGAACCGGAGCGTTTGGGCCACGGGGGGAGAATATATGGCCACCGGCAGTGCTGCCAGCGGCTGTGGGTGGAGGTCTTCCGGGGACCATGTTCAAGGGCCGCTCCCTTACCGGCGAATGACGGCAGATATTACGTGGCCGGCTTTTGACAACCGGCAGTTTCGAGATAGTTGTGAAGCAAAACATGACCATGCTGCTGCGTCGTGAGCGATCACAGGGGCGGCTATAGCTTTCCGCTCATTTATGTTCCCGCCCCTTGTTTTCCAAGGCTTTCGAGCTGGGTGACCGCTTCGTCCCTCTCCCCGTTCGCCGAAGCTGTGCTTTGGCGCCTGGGTTTCCCCCATCTCGAAAGCCAGGAAAATTACGGTGCTTCCGCAATGTCGCTTCAAGCCGTAGCCGCCCCTGTGATCGCTTACGCTGCGCAGGGTATTAACTTGCCTGCCCAGCGCATATGCGATTTCATGTTGCCGTAAATGGCATCCTGCAGCAGGATTTTTGAATAGAACGTCATAAGAAAAAAGGGGGGGCCTGGGTATCACGCCGGGCGCGGTCTGCAAACCATAAAAGAGATGAGGTGATAAAATGGATGTGGAATTTCACTATTACATGACATATCTGGTGGCGGCAAAGGCCGGTTTCGGTTCTGAGGATGCTTTTAAAATGGCCTATGCTTCCCAGTACGTTGATGACAATGATATGATACTGGAAATCGACAAGGGCAAAGCATCCGCCTACCGCAATTACATCAGCCAGACGATGAATATTCTCAAACCCAAAAGCAAGCTTTTCCGCATTTATCCTCTGTTTCATTTTATTCCCGGCGATCCCATGAGTAAAACCGCTTTCCGCAAGGACGGCAAGATGCACTGGTTGAATACGACGCCCAACAGCGAAAACGCCAATAAGATCATCGATGCGGCGATCAGCACGGAAAACCTTTTTCACATCGGTGTGGCCTGCCACTCCTACGCCGATTGCTGGTCCCATCAGAATTTCGTCGGTTACTATGATGAATTTAATGCCATGGCGAGTCCGTTGAGCAAGGTGACGCCGGACATCGGTCATGCTGACGCCCAGCATAATCCCGACTGGCCTGGGCTGATCTGGCGCGACCAGCGGCTGCTGGAAGAACGCCGGGAAAATAAGGTCATCTTTCTCGATGCCGCCAGGCACATGCTGCATAAGCTGGCGAAATTTACTGATAAGACGATAAGCAAGGCCGGACTCAATGAAAAAACGAACGAACTGATGAGTGAACTGGGCGATGCCATTGGGGAGCGTGATCAAAGAAATGTCAATGTCAAGGAAAGGATCGCCCGCTACCGTCAGTTAAGCGCCCAGGCGGGCTATGGCGACAGGGAACTGCCGGAATATGACGAGGATAAGTGGCTTGATGAGGCGTTGAAGGAGGAAGTCCGTGGCCTGCGGGATCGTTCCGATTTTACTCTGGCGCGCTGGGACCCTTTGTGCGATGTCTATTCCTGGGCCAATCGCCGGAATTACAAGAAGACAGACTGGTACTCTTTTCAGGAGGCGGTAAAGGATTACCAGAATACCGCCTGGGATATTTTAAGCATCTCAAACCTCAAAGGGTTGGAGTTGCCGCAATTTTAGGCGTGTATTGTCCCCGGGTGTGCGAAGCCGAAGCCCCTGAGTTACCCCTGGCAGGCTGCCAGCTGCTCCCTGGCAAATTCAATAGTCGGGTCCATGGACAGGGCGAGCTCAAAATATCTGGCCGCCTCCATCGTCTTGCCGATTTTCCGGTAATTGACTCCGAGATTCGCGTAATCAATGGCCGAAGTGGGGGCTAGCTCCACCGCCCGGTGGAAATGGGTGATGGCCTTGTCATACTGTGCAAGTTTGAAATAGCAGACGCCGATGATGTTGTGCATGTCCGGCCGTTCTTCATCATAGGCCAGGCCTTGCTGCACGGCGTCAATAGCCGCGTCAAACAGGCCGAGATTTTTCAGGCAGTCGCCTATGTAGGAATGGATGTAGGGGATATCCTCCTGCTCCGGGTTCAAGGTGAGCGCCCTTTGCAGATGATGCAGGGCATCCCCCATCTGGTCGGTTTCCATGAGATTTCTGCCCAGATAGAATTCGAGATAATAGGCGTCGGGCAATACTTCCTGCATAGCCAGCAGCCCCTCTCTGCAGGTCAGGGGATCGGGACTTCTTTCGGCCACCAGCTTTGCGGCGAAAAGGCCGACGTTGTTGATGCGGGAGCGTTCACGGAAATGGGCGCCAGGCATGATGGTGTAGATGGCCGGGATGTTGAGCTGCGGGTGAGTGACATTGAGGATGTAGACTTCAAGATTGATCTTTGCCAGCGCCGCCAGGCAGTTTTCAATTTCCACCCTGATGTTGTCATCGGACAGGTCGGGCATCTGGTCGATGGTGATGGTTTTGCCTGAATGGGTAAGATAGGTGACTTCATCCATGGACAGCGGCTTTGGCAGGCCGCTCGCCACATAATTGGCCTTGGAGTTGAAGTCTCCGGCCAGCTGGGCCACTTCGGTGAGCGCCCGGATCACCGCCTTTTCCGCATGGGGAGTGGTGCCAGCCGAATAGACAATCTCGCTAGTCTCAGGGAAGGTGGTGCGGTCAATGGCCAGGGCCGCAACGGTCGGTATGCCGGTATCAAGGGTGAAGTCATTCAAATAGACTTCGATGCCGTTTCGGGTGAATTTTGCCATCAGTTCCCTGGTGATGGGGTCCTGAATTGACAGGGTATCGATTGCCGGGGTGAGTATTCTGTCGTGGCTGACCACTGCGGAAACATGGCGTTCAACCACCTCGCAGAGGCCTTGGCTGATGGCCTCTTCCAGGGTGTTGCCGGCAGACGGACCGTTGAATTCGTTGATGGCATAAAACCAGCTGAACGGCACAAGGACCTCCTCCTGCCGGTTCAGATTGGTCGCCCATGTCCACTGGATGGGAATATCTTCAATGAGTTTTTCCAGGGTGGCGATGTCGGTGGAGGTGTCATGCACGGACTGGAGCAGCTTTTCCAGGGGCATCAGGGGATAGTCTGATTTTCTCAGATTGGCGTAGGTGTCATGGATAAAATTGTCCGGATTCTTCATGAAGCTGAAAAAACTGAACCGCTCGCCAAGTTCCATGCAGGCGCTGGCCTGTGACTGTTCCGGGGTGCTGCCCTTGCCCATCTGTTTCTTGGTGCCGATGGTTTCCAGGGCGTCTTTGCCGCAGACACTGAAATAGACCGGAATATCCAGCCGGCCGTTGTCAATGCGCCGCACCTCTTTGAGGACATCAAGGTTCAGTTCTTTCAACCGCTGTTTGAAACGGTTGAATGTTTCCGTGGGGGTGCACACCTTGTCCTGGTCAAGGGTGTATTGTTTGAAACAGTCGGCAAGGTGAATTGGTTTTTTTCCCATGAAGTATCCTCGTGCTGCAAATCTTTTGTAGCGTCTGTGAACTGAAAATCTCTTTCCGGTTTTACCCCGGCAAAGTATTAATGCGGCATTATCTGCCTGAGATGGCTATTTACCTCATTTTGGAATTTTTGCAACCCTCAACGTTGCCGGATCAGTTGTTCAAAGGCCTCTGTCAGTCTGACAAACTCATCGTGTTCCCCCCCGGTGTCGGGATGGAGCTCTTTTGCCTTCCTGCGGTAGAGCTTGGTCAGTTCCTTTTTGCTCAGCTTGGTGAGTTTGTCGGCAGTCTCACCAAATATCTCACTGGCCTTGTCCGTAGTCATGCTGCTTTTCTTTTTGGGGAAACGGAACTGCCGGTGGCTGTTCATGAACTGTTTGATATAGTCGTTGATGGCTTGGCTTGCACTGAAATCATAATCAAAAAACATGATCAGATAGCGGATAAGATAGGGCTGCAGCCCATTTGCCTCCTCCATGCCCTGCCAGAAAACCGTGTCATTGTTTAAGCGGCAGAGTTCATCGACAAAGAAGGTATCAAGTCTGTCCTGGCTCAATCCCTGGGGCATGATGCGGGCAAAGGATTCGCTGAAATGCTGCTGCAGATTAAAAATGGTGAAAAGGTATTCCTTCACCTGGTCGGCATAAAAAACCTGCTCGCTGGCGACGAAATACTGTTCCTTCTCGTCTCTTGATTTGCCGAGCAGCCTGCGGCACAGTTTGGCGGGCATCCTATACAGGCCGCTCTGGTCAATGGCGCCGTACCAGAGGTAGTGGAGTCTCCGTCTGTCAAATAGGTGTATTTCTCTGTCAATTGCTTCCTGCTCTGCCGCGGTTACCGGCGAGAGGCTGTTGTGGCGGCCCCGGTTCATGAACGGCTCAAGTTTGGTGCGGATATCCCGTCTGATAAAAGGCCACAGGAGTTCTTCCACCATCTCCGCCGCATCGCCGGCAATATAGGGCTCTATGGCATCCGTCACCCTGTCGTCAATGCAATAGCCGTTGTCCCCCAGGTAAATGATAAACTGTTGCGGGCTGTCCCCCAGATCAAAGATTTCCCGATGCCGCAGCAATCCGGCGGTGTCGTCGCGATATGTCTGACGCAGCGAGTAGCGAAGCCTTGCGCCCAGGATATCCCGGGCCAGATAGAGGCTTTTGCTCTGAGATACAGGAGAAGAGGCGGACATGGGACCGCTGGTTTTTTTCATCAGTCTGCTCCCTCCTTTTTTTGGACAGGGTATGGAACTTTTTGAGCGCTAATTTCGTGTTAGTCAATAGATAATCAATAATAGAACGCTTTGCCTGAAAAAAGCAATAAAGCGAATCTCTCATCTTTTCCCCATCCGACAACGTATCATGCGAAAACTGCCATATTGCATATCCCAATGGAAATTCAATATGGCAAATCGTAATGATGATTGTTTGTTGTCTGGCAAATAATGGTAAAAAATTTCAACAATGAAAAAGGAGATCGAAATGAAAAAAGTTCTGGTATCCGCCGCAGTATTAACTCTCTTCATCGGGGCAGGATCTGTTCCCGCCCAAGCCCTGACAGATGTGGAAGATCTGGGAAAACTTCTCTACGAGAGCCCATTGTTGTCCTGGGATCAGACGCAATCGTGCGCCACCTGCCATAGTGCCGCAGTCGGTTTTGCCGACGACACCGCGGTATCCCTGGGTGATAATGGTTATTCAACAGGCGGTAGGAATTCGCCGACCTCGGCCTACTGTGGTTTCAGCCCCATATTGCATCGGGAAAAGGGAGAATATGTTGGCGGCATGTTCTGGGATGGACGGGCCACCGGTCACACGCGCGGTGATCCTTTAGCCGAACAGGCCCAAGGACCTCCTCTGAATCCGGTGGAAATGAATATGCCTGATGTGCAGACGATTATTGACAGGATTTCGGCTGATGACACGGCGATTGCTCTGCTTTTCACCACAGTCTATGGCGCGGACGCCTTTGCCGATGTCAATGTTGCCTACGATAATCTTGCCAGGGCCATCGCCGCCTATGAGCGATCTACTGAGGTAACTCGTTTCACCTCACGTTTTGATACGGGAGATTTAGACGACCAGGAATTGCGCGGTCAGAAGCTGTTTTCCCATAATTGCACCACATGTCGTGCCATGGGGGGGCGTGGGGGCGATCAATCTCTCTTTACCAATTATAAATATGTCAATGCCGGTGTGCCCATGAATGAAGCATTATTGGATCCTGAACTCAATAGTGCATACGAATATCCTGACCTGGGTCTTGGTGGATTTTTGAATGATCGTAGGGAGGACGGCAAATTCAAGGTCCCCACTCTGAGAAATATTGAAATGACCGCACCGTATTCTCATAACGGCTATTTCACCACCCTGACGAAGATGGTTTCCTTTATGAATGACAATAGAGGCTTTACTCCGGAAGTTTTTCACAATCTGAGTAAGCAGGTTGGCAACCTGCACTTGACCGATAAGCAAGTCGAGGCTATTGTCGCCTTTCTCAACACCTTGACCGATGCCGATCTCCCAGTCCCAACACCTTGATCGATATGTGAAAGTCACGTAACAGCGGGTACCTGACCGCTGTTGACGAAACCTTCGTCCCATGAAAAAAGCCGGGGTCGCGCTGGGCGCGGTCCCGGCTTTTTCTATCGCAGGGCTGGATTGAAATAGCCGAAGCGGAGATCCGGGAAGCGCTGCCGCAGTTTCTCCAGCCAGTTGCGCATGCCCATGGGTTTTTCTCTGGCCGGATGCTGCACCACCTCAAAATACCAGTCCGGATCCATGTTGAGATTGCGCAGCTGGATCAGGTCCGGGCGGTAAAGATCGACCAGGTCGCAGAGGGCGGCAAACTCATCCGGATCATCGGTGAAGCCCGGCAGGATGAAGTAGTTGAGTGACACGAAGCGGCCGGCCTTTTTCATGGCCAGGATCGATTCCAGCACATTTTTGAAATCAAAACCCTGGGGCCGGTAGTAGAGGGTGTGGCATCCCTTTCTTGCGCTGTTCGTGCTCACCCGGATGGAGTCAAGACCGGCATCCGCCAGCCGGGCAACGGCCTCCGGCAGACTGGAGTTGCTGTTGAGATTGATCGTGCCCTTGTCCGTCTGCTTGCGGATGAGGCGGATGGCCTTGTCAATGGTGTCGGCCTGCAGCAGTGGCTCCCCCTCGCAGCCCTGGCCGAAGCTGACAACCGGCCGCGGCGCTGATGTCAGATGCGGAACGGCGATTTCGGCAATCTCCGCCGGTCGGGGGACAAACTGTATACGTTCCTGGGTGGATGGACAGCAGCCGGAGGGCTGCAGGGAGATGCATCCCACGCATCGGGCGTTGCAGCCCGGCGAGGTGGGCAGCGGCGCTTCATAGCGGCCTAAAAAAAAGTTTTTTGCCGCAGGGCAGCTGTAGGTGAGGCAGCATTTGCCCAGATGCTGAATGAGCCTGTTTTTGGGAAAGGCCTTCATTTTTTTTTCTGTCATTTTGCGGATCAGGCCGGGATGAAATCCGGCGCTGTCCTGGCGGATGTCCTCATCGCTGCGAAAGCCGCATACCCAGAACCGGTCGTCAAGCCAGCCCACGGCTGTATAGGCAAAAAGGGGCAGGGGGTCAATATCAGGAGATCTTTTTTCAAAGGCGGCGGAAAAAATCGCTGTGTGTGCCGGCGCCATGAAGGCCGCTACGGCCTGGATGCCGCTGTTGGGATCATAGGGGTTTGTGTCAAGCAGAACAGGATCGCCGGTCTCTCTTTCAATGCCGATGGGATTTCTGTGCGGTAGGACAAATAGTTCGCTTCCTTGAGGCAGGGGAATGAGATCGGTAAGTTCAGGTCGCAAAAACCAGGAGCCGCTGCGGCCGGCCATCTCAAGCTCCGGAAAGTCCTGAATTTCGCCTCGTTCATTGGCAAAAACCAGGCAGGGCATGCGGTGGGGGTGCTGCGGGCTCATGATGGGGCAAAGGTATTAAATGTCAGAGGGCCGTATTTTGTCCATTATAGAATCAACCGCTTTGTAGACATCGATGTCATCGCCGAATACATCCTCGATCTTGGGATGGTTCACCAGATCCTCGATGATGTACTGGGTGAGATAAAGACTTATGAAGTTCGGGTTGGCGGCGAGTTGTCTGAGCGGGGCAATTTTGAACTGGATATCGAATTCTTCCATCTCTGTCAGGTTGCGCAGCAGGTTGGCGAAAATTTCCCTGATCGCGCTTTCCGACGATGTCTCGATGATATGCTGATCCAGCAAGCGCTGCACAAGTTTGAGCGCCAGCTCATCGGCAAATTTGTATACAGCAGAGAACATGATTTTACGTTCCTGCTCTCTTTTCCGGTCAATGGCTCTGACGGCCTTATCACCGGACCCGTAAGGGTTGTGTGCATGATGTCCCATTTTGTCTCTCCTGTTAATTTTGTTTGCACATTATTTAACCGGTGATGACTGAAAGGGCTATAAAATTCTTTTTGAAACAATGGAAAAATTCGGCTATAAAATTTGTTTTGAGGTTATTGGAAAAGTAATGATCATCTGGCCCGAGAAAGGAGCCGTCAGGCCGCAGCACCTGGAGTCAGGATGTCAAGGCTTTCATGAATTCCACCGGCTGAATTTTAACGGGAATCAAAAAATGAAATCAGAGGGGGATGGAAACGCCGGGCTCAGCTGTATTCCCTGGTTTTGTGAAAAACGATATCAGGGAACAGCTCCATGGTGCGGGACAGATTCCATTCGCTGGGCGCCAGAAAGGAGAGATGGCCTTCGCCGTCCAGGGCCAGATTGGCCTGTTTCTTCAGCTTGAATTCATCGAGCTTCTTGCGGTCACTGCAGCTTACCCAGCGGGCGGTGGCGTAATTCACCCCCTCGTAGATCGCATCCACGGCGTATTCCGCCTTGAGGCGGGCCATGGTCACGTCAAACTGCAGCACCCCGACCGCCCCCAGGATATAATCGTTTCCCATCAGCGGCCGGAAGAGCTGCACAGCCCCCTCTTCAGCCAGTTGGGTCAGCCCTTTGCTCAATTGTTTCATCTTCAGCGGGTTTTTGAGCAGCACCCGGCGGAAATGTTCCGGCGCGAAATTGGGGATGCCGGTGAATTTGAGCGGCTCTTTGTCGGTAAAGGTGTCGCCGATCTTGATGGTGCCGTGATTGTGGATGCCGATAATGTCGCCGGGGTAGGCCTCCTCCACATTGCTGCGGTCCTGGGCCATGAAGATGGTGGCGTTGGCCAGTGATACGTCCTTGCCGATCCGGTGGTGCCGCACCTTCATGCCCCGGGTGAATTTGCCTGAACAGATGCGGAAAAAGGCGATGCGGTCGCGGTGGGCCGGATTCATGTTGGCCTGGATTTTAAAGGTGAAGCCGGAAAATGTTTCCTCGTCCGGTAAGACGTCGCGGCTGATGGTGGCGCGCGGTCCGGGAGCGGGCGCCAGTTCGACGAAGGCGTCGAGCAGCTCCTTGACGCCGAAGTTGTTGATGGCGCTGCCGAAAAAGACCGGGCTCTGGCTTGCCTTCAGATATTCCTCATGCTCAAAAGGATTGGCAGCCCCCTCCAGCAGTTCGATGTCCTCGCGCAGCTTGTCGGCCTGTCTGCCCAGCAGCTGGTCAAGCATGGGATCGGCGATACCCTTGATGACGATGGTGTCCTGGGGGCGGGTTCCCTGGCTGGGGGTGAAGAGCCGCAGCTCGCCCCGGTACATGTTGTACACCCCTCTGAATGTCTTGCCCATGCCGATGGGCCAGGAAAGGGGGGTACACTCGATCTGCAGTTTGTCCTCGATTTCCGCCATGATGTCCAGCGGGTCTTTGCCTTCCCGGTCGAGTTTGTTGATGAAGGTGATGACCGGGGTGTTGCGCATGCGGCAAACCTCCATCAGCTTTTCGGTCTGGGACTCCACGCCCTTGGCGTTGTCAATCACCATGAGCGCGCTGTCCACCGCGGTCAGCACCCGGTAGGTATCTTCGGAAAAATCCTGGTGACCGGGGGTGTCCAGCAGATTGATCTCATAGTCCCGGTAATTGAATTTCATCACTGACGAGGTGACGGAAATACCGCGTTCCTGTTCGATGGCCATCCAGTCGCTTACCGCGTGGTTGGCGGTTTTGCGTGATTTCACCGCGCCAGCCATCTGGATGGCGCCGCCAAACAACAGCAGCTTTTCGGTCAGGGTGGTCTTGCCGGCATCAGGATGGCTGATGATGCCGAAGGTGCGGCGGCGTTCGATCTCTTTCAGAAGTTTACTGCTCAACTTTACAACCTATAATCTGCAATTAATGAAGCGCGTTTCCGGCAGACTGTGAGGAACGTGCCCGTGGTGAATACGGAAAGCTCCGCAGTCCGGGAAAAAGAAAAAAACATCCCGCAAAAAATCTCGAAACTAAAAGCCGGTGACGATAACTCCTCAGTCGGAGAACCGTGGTTCCGATGGCAACAGCCGGCTTTTTGCGCGGGTCATCAAAAAAAACGGGCCGGTAATCCGGCCCGCACAAAAAAGCATATATAACCGATAAATCGTGCTTTGTCCAGTGTTGGGAAAAGGTTGAAAAATATTTTTTCTTTCCCGCCCGCCATCTCATCATTTCTTTCATTGAAAAAAACGGGCTTGATATTTCCTGCGCTTACCGGTAGAGGGATTGGTAAAATCAGCATGCTGCCGGTTGGAAGGGGGGCGGGTTGATCGGCTGATGCATTTTTTGTTCAGGTTATGCTAATATCTCTTAAGCAAAAACACTTATCGATGGAGATGGATTAATGATTTCTGAATTCAACAATGTCACAATAATCAAGAAGGCAAATGTCTATTTCGGCGGCAACGTCACCAGCCGCACCGTCATTTTCCCGGACGGTGCAAAGAAGACCCCCTGGGGGTCATGCTGCCCGGAGAATACGAATTCAACACGGCTGACCGGGAGATCATGGAGATTTTCTCCGGTGAGCTGGAAGTTCTGCTGCCCGGTGTCGCCCGCTGGAAAAAGGTGAAGGGCGGTGAATCCTTTGACGTGCCGGCCAACTCCAGATTCAGCCTGAAGATCAAGGAGCTGACGGACTACTGCTGCTCCTTTATTAAATAAATAAAGGCGGAAGCGGGACCGGCCGGACGGCGATCATGAAGAATGAACAGGCATTGAGCCGGGTGGAGGGGGTAAAAAGATGAAGAAAGTTTCCTTTGGCAGGCAGCAGAGTCAGGTGACGGTGGTCGGTCTGGGCGGCGAAGGCGTGCTGCGCACCTATGGCAGGGAAAGCGAGGCCCGGTCGGTTATCCGCCAGGCTGTCGATCAGGGCATAACCTACTTCGACTCGGCCCGGGTCTACTCGGACAGTGAGGTCTATTACGGTTCGGTCTGGGGAAACGACCCTGCCCTCAGGGAATCAATCTTTCAGACCAGCAAATCAGCATCGCGGAACAAGTCCGGGGCACTGGCCGACCTGGAAAGCACCCTGAAGCGGCTGCAGACCACCTATCTTGACCTCTGGCAGATCCATGATGTGCGCACCGAAGAGGACCTGCTGGCCATCTCCCGGCCCGGCGGGGCGCTAGAGGCATTCATCGAGGCGAAAAAAAACGGTGTTGTCCGCAACATAGGGGTTACCGGCCATCATGACCCCTATGTGCTGACCCGAGCGGTGGAGGAGTGGCCGGTGGATTCCGTCCTGTTGCCGGTCAATCCGGTGGAGGAACTGCTGGGAGGATTTCTGACCCTTACCCTGCCGGCAGCCCGCAAAAAAGGGATCGCCGTCATCGCCATGAAAATATTGGGGGCCTCCCATTACATCCTGCCCAGATTCAGCATCACCCCTGAAATTCTCATCCGCTACGCACTTTCCTTTGATATCACCGTGGCCATTGTCGGCTGCTCAACCCCGGCGGAGGTGCAGGCCCTGGCGGCTGCCGGCGGCATGCCGCCTCTTTCGGAGCGGGAGAGAGGCGATGTGATGAAGATCTTTGCGCCCTACGCCGCAAAAATGGCCTTTTACCGGGGGGTGAAATAGCTTGTACCCGTAACAGATCAGATGGGCGGGGCAATGGTGACGAGAATCCTCATGTCGGTTATGGCGCGGGCTCCGTGGGGCTCGCTGATATCGGCAATGAGGATGTCACCGGGTTTGGCCGGCATAGCCGTGTCGCCCTGGCCCAGAAACTCACCCGTGCCTGCCAGCACCAGGATGGAGAGCTGGCCTTCTATCTTATGGGAGTGGACCGGGAAGGTTTGACCTGCCTTGATGTTGAAGTTGATGATTTTGAAATAGGGTGAATCGTGCACCAGAAATTTCTTGATCGCGCCTTCCTCAAATATGTCTGTCCGGTCTAATTCAATTTTTTTCATTTCCTGCCTCCTGCCGGGTTTGGCGTGGTGTAAATGATGGAACGAATCCGCAGTTTGCAACTCCCTGTTTTGAGTTGTTGTCTGTTGCCACTATAACTGATCATGAACAGGATATCTTTGACTTGGGTCAAGTTTTCGTGAAAAAGATCATGAAGGACAGAGACTGCATTGATTTCCTGCAATGGTCCCTGCCGAAGCTGGGCATGCGATGGCCCGGTTTCCGCAAGGTCAGCCGGCAGGTATGCCGGCGCATTGCCCGCCGGGTGAGCGACTTGGGCCTTGAGGGGATTGGCCCATGACCTGTCCCTGACACCCTGGCAGCCCCATGCAAAAGTCTTTCGCCATGTGGCATCTGTGGTGTAAACTTGAAACTATTGTCTTTCCCGGCAAAATATCCTCCGGAAATGCTGAAAAATACGGCACAGGATTAAAAACTGGTTGCATTCATGAATCAATGAAAACTACTTTCAATGAAATGATAAGAAGTTAACTACGCCGGCACTCTGTGCTGACAACCCAAAAACCCAAACTCAGAACTCACATGAACTGGATATACGACCCGCAGGCATGGATTGCCCTTGCCACTCTGACCGCACTGGAAATTGTCCTTGGCATAGACAATATTATTTTCATCACTATTCTTGCCGGGCGGCTGCCCGACGAACAGCGCAAGCGGGGGAGAACCCTGGGCCTCCTGATGGCCATGTTGACCCGCATCGGCCTCCTGCTGTCCCTGACATGGGTCATGGGACTGACCGAGCCGCTGTTTACGGTTCTGACAAAAACCATATCAGGCAGGGATATCATTCTTCTCGGCGGAGGACTTTTCCTGCTCGCCAAAAGCACCCATGAAATCCACAACAACCTGGAGGGGCTTGAAGAGAAAGAGCGCAAGAGCCGGTCCGCCGGATTTGCCGGGGTGCTTATCCAGATTGCCATCATTGACATCATTTTTTCCCTGGACTCGGTCATCACCGCCGTGGGACTGGCCCAGCATCTGCCCATCATGATTCTGGCCATCGTCATCTCCGTGGGTGTGATGATGTTTGCCGCAGCGGCAATCGGCGACTTTGTCGAAAATCATCCGACCATCAAGATGCTTGCCTTGAGTTTCCTCATCCTGATTGGCTTTACTCTCATGGGCGAGGGCTTTGGCCTGCATATCCCGAAAGGCTATATCTATTTTGCCATGGCATTTTCCGTCAGCGTGGAGATGCTCAACATCAAAATGAGGGCGAGAACCGCCCAGCCGGTCAAGCTGCACCGCAAGTCATGAAAAATTTTATCCGGCTTCTGTCGCTTGTTGTGCTGGCCGCCCTGCCGGCCGGAGGTCTCTCCATAGCCGCGGCACCGGGCGGCGCCGCAGTTGTTGCCAGAGATTTTCCCCTGGCTGAGGCAAAGCCTGACGAGGAACTGCTGCGTTCCGCCTATGGGGGAGGAGAGTCCTTGCTTTATTCGGTGACCTGGTTGGGGGTCAAGGCCGGAGAGCTTCTCATGCAGGTCATCAGGCAGGAGGGTGATGACTGTGAGTTTCTGATCAAGGTGACGGTAAAGTCGGCCGGTCTGCTGGCGGTTCTCTACCCGGTGGAGGATCACTTCACCACAATTGTCAGCGGCAAATCACGGCTGCCCCTGCGCCATGAAATGATTCAGAGGGAGGGTCGTCGCCGGAACAATAAAGTCACGGTATACGACCAGTTGCACGGTCGCATTACCTACACAAAAAATAACGATGCTCCTGAACTCTTTGAGGTGGATGGCCCGGTGCACAATGAGTTCAGTTCTTTTCTTTTTCTGCGGGTCATGCCCTTTGTCACGGATGAGAAGACGGTGGTGCCCACCTTTGCCGACAAGAAACGCCACAGTGTTGAGGTGAGTCTTATGGGCAGGGAGGCTCTGGAGACGATTTTTGGGGAAAGAAACACGTTCGAGGTCAAACCCCACCTGACCTTCAAGGGATTGTACAAGAAGGTCGGTGATCCCCTTATATGGCTTACCGATGATCCCAACCGCATCCCGGTAAAAATCAAGGCAAGAATAATCATCGGCTCCCTCACGGCCAACCTCATTGAATATCAGGGCCCGTCCGGCAGTTTCAAGGCGCCGGACAAGTAACTGCGCTGTCCGTCTGCCCCGGCGCTTATAAAAACCTGATTACCCCTTCAACCATCGCCTTTCCTGAATTGGGCTGGCTGAAGTTCGGTGGTAACCAAAAAAATATCAATCAACCCGTATTTTTTCTCCGACTTTCAGACGGTAGAGATTATAGTTGGTCTCTCAGCACGTAACTTACCATTGTCCTTGAAAGGTGATCGCCATGGGGAAAATAATCAAAGTTGATTTCCCGCAGAAAAATAAAAAAATAAAGAAAATCCTGTCTGATGTCTATCAACTGAAGATCGTCCTGCTGGGGACTGATCCTGTTGTCTGGCGGCGGGTGCAGGTTCCCGGCTCGTTCTCCCTTGCCAAGCTTCATGATGCGCTCCAGCTTTCTATGGGATGGACCGATGCCCACATGCATCAGTTCATCATCGGCAAGGATTTTTACGGACAGCCCTCCGAGGAAGACGACTGGGGGGGAACAAAGGTGTTTGATGAACGTAAAATCAAATTGTGCGATCTGAAGGCAAAGATCAGGAAAAATTTCATCTATGAATATGATTTCGGCGATTCATGGCAGCATGAGATAAAGGTGGAAAAAATCATTGCCGCAAAGGAAACCATCCTCAAGCATCCCATCCTGCTGGCTGGAGAGCGGGCCTGTCCGCCGGAGGATGTGGGCGGCATTCCGGGGTATGAGGAGTTTCTTGCCGCCCTGAAGAACCCTGAAGATGAGGCAAATGCCGAACTCATTGAATGGTACGGCGAGGAGTACGATCCGGACCATGTTGCCATGGAGGCGATCAACAAGCTGCTGAAAAAGCTGCGTTGATTTTCCGCAGGACGGAAAAGGCGGACGGGCTGTAAGTGATCTGTGGGTGAGGCATCTTGAGGCGTTAATGAGCTTTTGCTCGACTCCTTAACGTTGGCTGCTGTTCAGCCCATGAGTTTTCCGACAGCTGCGGTGATGACGGCCAGAGCCCTGTCAATCTGGGCAGGGGTGGTCATGCGGCCGACGCTGAAGCGCAATGTGCCCATGGCCCACTCCCTGTCAATGCCCATGGCCCGCAGCACATGGGAGATCTCTTCCGCCTCACAGTTCAGCAGGCTGGCCATCTGCCGGCGGGCGTTCTCCACCGCCTGTTTCGGGGCGATGCCGTACCAGTGTGAACTGGATGGGTTGCCGAATTCATGCTCAAGATACGGCCGCATGGCCTCGATGACTTCAGGGTCATGGGGAGTGGTGCTGTTGTAATCCAGATAGATCGGATGCGCCATTTTTAGCTCCTCTTGAAAATGTCGCTTTACAAAGAAACAGCTCGAATGATATTATTAGTAATAGTTATTTATTGAATTCTTTTTTTGGTCAGGAATATTTACCGGTTAAGCGGCTCTATTTATATCATTCCATAACCGACAATCAATGCGTAATGCAATATAATCAGGGAGGTAATACCTATGGAGATAAACGGAAACAGTGGCGGAGCAGCGCTTTACGCCATGAAGCAGGCCATGAAGATGCCTGGAGCAATTGTAGATCTGCTGCAGAAATCAGCCGAAGGCGGCCAGCAGCCCCTTGCCGCGACAAATCCCACTGACCCGAAGGCGGCTGATATTGCCAAAATGACCGGCAAAGGCGGCAAGATCAATACCGTAGCGTAAAAAAAATAGAAAAATCTCCATTTTATTTGAATTTGTTGCCGATTGCCCACATCAGCAATAGATGACCATCCGATCATTTCCGGGGTGACATAATCATTCTGGGGAAAAGAACGTAGACCTTGACTGACGGATCTGCCTGCAAAACTCAACAATTCCCCCCTCCCGTCCCTTATTAAAAAAAGAGGATTGCCAAGTTTTTCATAGATGCGGCAATCTGCCCTATTTACAATTACTTGATCTCGTTATAAGAATCTGTCAGGATAGCAGACAGATAAAGCCAAAACTGCCGCACAAGTTGTGGCACGGGATTTTGGCTGATAATTTGCCACCCTGCCCGCCCCATCAGCGCGTCTTTGGGCTGCTTTCCATGTTTTGCCGTTTAATATCGCAATAAGTGGAAATCAGCACAGCAAAATGTAATAAGTGGACAAAAGCTGGGGCGTTTGTCCATGTTTTACCATTTAATATCATAATAAGTGGAAAATCCGTCCACCTATAGGGGGTGATATGACGGAAAACTTTCCACTTATTGCACTGTTATATTCTAATAACTATTTCGGCCAAAACTTCGCTCTAATGTCCCGACTACCAATAAGTAATGCGCCATATAAGGCAATCATAGCACCGGCAAATAACTGATTGTCTTTTGGTAAACCACCTCCAATTACAAGCCAAATACATAACCAGAATAAAAAGCATTGAGATAAAACATAAGGGAACCACAAAAGTATTTTATGTAATATAACAAGGCGGTCAACTGGAACCAAAGGGGCCTCGTCTGGTTCATCTTCTTTACCTCCCCAATATTTCATTGGTTGTTTTGGGTACGTCATTTCACTCTCCTTTGGTCAAGTTACCTTTAACGTTAGCATCCCTTACCACCGGGGATATCGTGTTGTGTAATGCAAGAATAATCTAATTATCAAGTAACAGGCATAAGTAGTTATCCAACTTGCGGCAGTAATTGTGACCCACCACCTAAAGGAAAAAATATAATAATGAGTCCAGAATCCGCGGCTATCATTGGGACCGTCGTCGGTGCCATTCTTGCTACTATCCCAGCATATTTTTTGGCCGTCTGTCTCGCCAAAAGAAACGACCGCCTTGCAGCAACAGTTGCATTCAGGACAGCATTCCTTGATGAAATCGCTATTTGCCGTCGAGATCCAGGAGACGACGCCATTCCTGCCAAGATTTTCGCCGCCATTGATGCTGCTCATTCTAAGCACGAGAAAGCATTCTTGCTGTTTTCTCCCTTCGTCATCAGCAAAGGCAATATCGACGATTTTGAAAAAGTATGGGGTGAGTACAGCGATAAATATAAGCGTCTTGAGATATGCACTAAATATAGTGGTCGAGACAGTCATGATCATGATACCTTGGTTTACGTCGCAAGACATGAAAAAGAAATGCGAGCAATAATCCTTACTAGAATTGAAAAACTGTTTGAATTTGCGCCATTGCCATTTTAATGCTAACCATCGGCTCCACACTGACCCGCACCACGCGGGCCACTTAGAGCCGTTTCATCTTATTTGCTCCTGCCTTCCTCGTGCAACGTTACGGCGGGCAGGTGAGCCGTAGCGTTGTACAGCTTAGAGTGAGGCAGATGATGGAAGTAAACCTGAATACCGAGGTTTTAATATTTGACGCTGGTTCACTTCGGCCTGGTGATATCCTTCTGTCTACCGATCCTACAAGCGCTCGGAGCGCCGTTATCCGTACCGCAACATGGTCGGATTACAGTCACGCTGCCATTTGTGTGGATCCGCCCTATTTTGTAGAGGCGGTCTGGCCGAGTGTGATGTTTGTCACTTGTCAACGATGGGGTATCCGTGATAGGAGCCTGATACGCGTACTTCGCCTCGACCCGCAGGGTGGCGGCGTACTTAATGCAGCGTCAATAAGTGAGGCAGCAGCTGCTGCTGCGCAACGCTTCGTCGGTCACGAGTATTGGCGCAGTGGTGCAGCTACCGCTAGGTTTTCTTTCCTTCCCGTCAAACAACGATCACGATTCTTCTGCTCCCACCTTGTGGCTGTAGCATACCATGAGGCCGGAATAATGATCGCCCCCGGCATTGCCGTCGATAAGGTGCTCCCAGAGTCACTTGCGCAATCGACTCTTGTCAGGAACGTGACCGACGAAGTGTTAGTCCCGTCGCACGGCCTTGAAGACTGGCTGATGCTCCAGTTCATTGATGACCATCGAATTACCTCACCGAATGACCTTGAACACGAAACAAAGAGGCATATCGCACGAAAGGCGAAGAAAATCTTCGCAAAGCGTAACGTTAAGATCAATGACGGGAACGCGCAATTGGGTCCGTTTGACGCTGTAGTCGCAACACTGCTCAGCGTTAGAGATAACCAACTTGCCCGTGAACTAGATACGCAGCTGTTTAAACTAATGAAGGAGGAAGGACTCTTCGGGCTCTTTAGCCGCGAGTTTCGCCGCTATGACATCGATCTTGTGAGGGATAAAGTTGTTGCTGAAATGCTCCGATCTGGTTCTTCTTCTGTGGACGAAATCAAGGATGCGCATGTTGTCTGGTCTAGGATTCTCGCTACGCGTCTTGCTCCTGTTACGCGGGCACAAAGGGAAGTTGTCAACTTCGAGAAACTGACGTCCGTGGACACGGCTACCAGAGGGGGGGAAGAACTTTCACTACTGCGAGCCCTCACCGAGATGCACCGTGAGGTTTACGACTGGGCAAAGCAAGCAGCAGACGCAACTCAGCGTCTTGTCGGCGTTCTCGAAAAAGCGATGATGGACAGCATGTGTTGAATCGCTATCGCATGCGCTTTGACCATAGTAAGCGGTGGCAGTTGCTCCATGTGCAGCTACTGCATGGGTCACATTGCCCTGAAGCATACGATTGTGTAACTTAATTTCAACTGGGGACGCTGTACAACAATTAAATTAACTGGAACAAAATAGGCTAGTTTTATCAAGTAATTATCTGTCGTGTATACGTGCTATTTACGACAAACCGAGCTGCTATTTTGCTCCAGTTATTAGGGACGTTGGGCGTCAGAATACATAGCAACATACATGGGAGGGAAATGATGAGAGTAGTTACTTTAACTGCATTTGTACTATTGATTATGTTTATAGGATCAGTTGCATTGGCGCAACCGATAAAGGTAACAACTGCCGACGGAGGTAGTGTAATCACCGAGTTAGGCTATGACATTAAGATCAACAAGAACTCTACTCTTCGACGTGCTTGGGTGGTTTTGAATGATCCTGGTTGTCCTGTTCAACTAATCAATGCTGGTATTAACACCCGCTATGGCGACCGCGAATATAATTATATTCCAACTGGATCGGCAAAAGTTTCTGCTGCTATCTCAGCAATGGAGATAAGATACATTTTGTATGATATTTTTGGCGATCATTTGAAAACCTTGTCAGGGACAGAGGTGTCAAATGCGGCAGTAAATGCTGAGATATCACTAAAGGAAATGGGACGCTGGCGAGCTTGGGAGAATGAGATCTCGGAGCTTTTGACTGTTGTTGTATTTGTTGCTCAGGTACGAACAGTTGACGGGAAGATATGGCGATATCAAGACAAGCCAATCAGTGAAGAATTAAATAAGATCAGGCTTAAGGTAACGACTGGTGTTCTCGAGCCCACTAAAGAAAATAAATGAGAGCGCCCAACAAAAAAATTAAGCAGACGCAAAAAGCCGCGCTGCTTATTAAATCGTTGGGCTGAATCACTGACAATTATGGATTGGTTTAAAAAAATATTCGGGATTAAAGAAAAAAATAAATGTGCAAAACCTCCACTTAATTTGGGGGATGATGCAACTCCTTTAGTTACACCCCATCCTAAAGCTGACGAAAAGAAAAATTTAGTTTTTAAAAGAATACCAAACGGAAAATATGTTGCGAAATACAAGGATGAAAAAATTTGCGAAGATGAATTAATTATCATTATTCTTGAAATAGTTAAAGGAGCATACAAAGGACAGGAAATACCAATAAAGTTTAGTGGTTCTCAAGCAAAAAATGTTATCAATCAAGCAAGTTGTTACTTTGTATCTCGGCTTTCATTCGAAGGTTCAAAGTTATACATGACGTCATAAGTAATTGCGCATGACTTTAAAATTCCATCGCTCTCTCGCAAGTGCGATACAGAAGGTTTGGGGCATTATGCGCAAGAATTAATGTCGTCGTGTATAGCAGACAATTTAAACAATATTTTTAATCTCAGTTATCGGAAGTTTGGGAAAGGTGGTAATAAAATTATAGAGTTTCTTGTGCGAGTTAATGATGGACTCGTCGTAACGGTATACTCTTATAACAAGGAAGAAATAGCACGATTTAGGAGACGTGTTGCTAGTGATTCAAATTTCAAGGGAGAAGAAAAGAATAAACATAAAGACAAAATAGATCTGAATCAATCTGTAAATGCCAATTTAACGATAAATATCACTTCAGAGTTGCCGAATATAACCGAAACTGTAAAAGGGTTGGATGGCATTTTTGAAATAAATTTATTTCAAATGACTTGTACATGCCAGGATTTTATAAAAAGAAGAAAAAATTTTGACAAAAATGACATTAGGCGTCCTTGTAAACATTTGCTAAATAAGCTTACGAGAAAAAAATTTATAGGCAAGCATGACGACCTGGCACAATGTATTATCAATCATAGCCCTATTAAAGAAAAAATAGCATTGAACCACATGACTTCAGGGGAAGCGATAATCTTTTGTTATAATGAAAATAACTGGATAGATGTTTTTACAAGAAAAAGAAAAAATGGAGACAAAGACGGGAAATATACAGGAGCATACGATAGGTTTGGCTTTAATGTAGAAGAAACCCGTTGGTCATATGGTTATGCCCCACCAGGAGCACTTGAAATTCGAGCAATGATAAAAGGCTTAATAATAAAAAAAGAATAAAGCCCAACAATTTTATACACCTGACCTGCTAACCCTGCCGGTTTTTTGAAATAGATTCAATCAAATCGTTTCTTACCACGTTGTTTCCAGTGGCACAGCGGGCAGGTGATAACGGTCGTTAGCCCAGCACCACCGTGATTGAACACGCTGGTCAAAATACAAAGGAGAGTCCAGTGCCAAACACCACTGCTGTAACAAAAGCTGAGGCCATTCGTCGTCTTCGTGCCGCTGGATTTGCGATGGAGGCGGACCAACTCGATGCCTGGCGCGATGCAAATGGCAATAATTGGGGCTGGGATGGATGGATCCGCCGATCTCAGCCCCATGTCGTTCCTACGATATGGCGATAGGAATGGCAGTAAGGGGTCTGATTTAACATTTTTCTAACAGCCATTCCAGCCGACACCGGAAATACAGCGGATTGTTTTTTTACAGAGGGGTCAAAAGACAGAGGCACAGAGGGGTCAAGTATGCTCAGCAAGTATCGAGATAAAAAGCAGGGAAGGGGAAGGGGGTCATTCTGCCGTTGACTTTTCTAATTCAAAAAAGGCTAATCAAAAGCCAAAAGCAGACCCCTTTTTCCTGGAATGGATACATGTTTGACACAAAAAAATATCGTTGAGAGGAGGGCTCAAAAGTGGTTCGCGAGTTTAATGTCGTAATAGAAAAAGATGAGGATGGATATTTTGTGGCCTCTGTTCCAGCTCTTCGTGGGTGTCACACTCAGGCTAAATCTTTAGATGTTTTAATGAAAAGAATAAAAGAGGCTATTAAACTTTGCCTTGAAGTGGAAGAGCCGGTATCAAATGAGTTTGTTGGCTTCCAACGTATAGCCGTTAATACATGAGCACCTTGCCATCCATCACTGGCGGTCGGCTTATACGTGCTTTGAGCAAAAACGGGTTTGAAGTTATCCGCATCAAAGGCAGTCATCATTTTCTCCAACACCCCGATGGCAGGTGCACAGTTGTCCCTGTTCATCGTGGTGAGAGTATTGGGAGAGGACTTCTTTCTCAAATCTTACGAGATTGTGAAATGACACACAACGAACTTCAAAAAATATTATGAGCGAACCAGGCACTTGAGTGGACGCGGTTGAATTCGGCGGTGTTGACTTCGTCCAAGCCCCTTGCCCCGGCGCCGCTCAGCACCGCGATTGGGAGGATAATGTTGTCATGTCGATCAAACTACTTGCCTTGGAACTCTACCGCGCCCAGCAGAAGGTGTACCAGCTTGAGGCGCAGCTGGCGGAAGCACCTTTTAATCAGCAGGATGCCATCGGTTGGCAGTTGCGCGAGGCCAAGGAAGAACTGCGGCTGCTGCGCAACATCATGGAAGGCGAGAAATCGCCTTCTCCCTATCGTACCCACATCCCACGACGATGAAGCGCAGGAGCTGATGCTGTTTTTCGCCGGCGCCCTGACCGTCGGTATTCTTCATCTGCGTTTTTGACAGGTCTGTAATCATGTATCCGTTTGCAAAAACCATTAATTCACTCAAAAAAGGCGATCTGCTGGTGCTGATGTTTGTCTGCGCCGCACTGGCTGCGGCAGTGGTGTTCCTGGCAGTGGGGGGCATCACCTGGCTCACCGCCGGGCTTGTCAATCTGCAGACCGGCTGGCTCGATACGCTGGTCAACTGGGTGGTGGGGATTATTACCGGCATTGGCGGCTGGTTCATGCTGCCCGTACTGATTGTGCTGGTGGCCGGCGTCTTTCAGGAGATGATTATCCACAGGGTGGAGAAGGCCTCGTATCCTGATGAGATGCGGAGTGGCGAACCCCGTTTCTGGGCCGATGTGGGCCACGATATCAGATTTACCTTATGGGCCCTTTTTCTGAACCTGCTTATCCTGCCGCTGTACCTTGTCGGCATCGGCTTTATCGCCTCGGTGATCCTGAACAGCTATCTGCTCGGACGGGAGTTCTTTGTCGGCGCCGCAGGCTTCCATCTCGGCAAGCCGCAGGCCGGCAATCTCGTGCGCAGCCACCGCAAGGCGGTGTATGGCGGAGGTTTTGTCATCACCCTGATGACCCTTGTGCCGCTGGTCAATCTTTTCATGCCGATATTTGCCACGGTTTGGATGGTGCACGTTTATCACGGTATAAACAAGAGCGGAGTGCGCTCCTGATTCCTGATCCGCACACTGCCGGAGATGGAAAAGGTTCATTATCTGCATGCGGTTAGCAATTATTTCAGATATCCACGGCAACTTTCAGGCCCTGCAGGCCGTCCTTGCAGATATGGACAGGATCGGTGTCGATGCTGTTGTTTCACTGGGCGACAATATCGGCTACGGGCCGGAACCCGAGGAGGTGGTGCGGGCCCTCATGGAGCGCGGTGTGCCATCGGTCATCGGCAACCATGAACTCGCCTTGACCAGTGAAAGCTGTTTCCGGAGTCTCAATCCTAATCCCAGAATCTCCCTGGAAATCACACGTGCGCTCATGAGTCAGGAGAGCCTTGCCTACTGCATGTCTCTGCCCGTTTATCTTGTTCTCCATGCGGCCCGTTTTGTCCACGGTTGTCCGCCGGACTCCGTCACCACCTATCTGCGGAACCCTTCCGACACCAGGATGGTAGGGATCTTCACCTCCTTTGATGAGCCGATGTGTTTCTTCGGACATACCCATGATCTGGCCTGTTATGCGGCCCACGGCCAGAGCTATCAGGCGGAAGAGGCGGCACTGAAAACCCGGGTGCTTGCGCCTGATTGCCGCTATGTCATCAATCCCGGCAGCGTGGGGCAGCCGCGGGACGATTTCAACAACCAGGCCAAATACGGCATCTGGGACCAGCAAAAAAATACCTTTGCCCAGCGGGCAGTGCCCTACGACGTGCAAAAGACCGTCGGCCTGCTCAAAGAAAGAAATTTTCCCCAGTCAAACGCCGACAGGCTGCTATGGTAGAAAAACAGGCGACGGAATATATCGGCCGTTATCAGATACTGCGCAAGCTCGGCAGGGGCGGGATGGGTTTTGTCTATAAGGCCCTGGCGCCGGTCATCGACAAGGTGGTTGCCGTCAAGGTTCTGCAGCCTTTCGAGGCCATGGAGGCTCTGCTGGGTTATGAGCGGCTCAAGGAGATCTTTACCTTTGAGGCGGTTACCATGGCCGGTCTGCATCATCCTGCGCTGGTCGATGTCTGGGATTATGATGAGGACAGCCGGGGCCGGCCTTTTTTTGTCATGGAATATTTCTGCAACAATCTGGGCCGCATGATAGGTGAGGATTTCAAGTTGCTGAAGAAATCCCGGCCGGTCCGGGCGGACAAGGTGCTTGCTTACGGGCAGCAGCTCTTGCAGGGGCTGGGCTATCTGCATGACAATGATATCGTGCACCGGGACATCAAGCCCTTCAATATCTTGATAACCGATGATGATCGGGTCAAGATCTGTGATTTCGGCATGGCCCTGGTTCGTAATGTTTCTTTCTCCCCGAGCGGTTCGATGCAGATCGGCTCTCCTTTTTACGCTGCCCCTGAACAGAACCGCCATCCGGACAAGGTTGACGGCCGCGCTGATCTCTATTCCGCCGGGGTTCTTCTCTATCGCCTGCTCACCGGGGAATTGCCGAGCATGCGCAGTTTTTCCCTGAGCCGGGTGAATCCGCTTTATGATGCGGCCTGGGATGAGTTTTTTGCCCGGGCGCTTTCCCTGCTGCCCGATGGCCGTTTTCAGACGGCCCGCGAGATGCTGGCTGCACTTAACCGTTTGCATGTCAATCTGCGGGGCATGTGCGTCCTGCAGACGGAGGAGGCTCCATCGGCGGACCGGGACGGGGCGCCGGTTCCCCTGCGCAGCGCGCCGCAAAATGTTTGCGGGGAAAAGGCCAGGCTTCTTTTCGGGCTCAATGAGCAGTTTCGGCCGCAGATCAACGGCCGCAAAAAATTTGTTGATGAGCCGGGCGGAGTGAGCCGGGACCCGGCCACCGGTCTCATCTGGCGGAAAGGGGGCAGTGAATACCGGCTTTGCTGGCAGGATGCCCAGGGCTATATTGACGGACTCAATGCACGCCGCGACGCCGGGCGTGAGAACTGGCGGCTGCCCACGGTCAATGAACTTTTCTCCCTGCTCTGCGATGAGCTGCGGGCCTGCCGGCCGGATGTGAACCTGGCGGGCCTCTGGTTCTGGAGCTGTGACCGCCACGGGGCAAGGGATGCCTGGTATGTCAATCTGGACATGGAGTTTGCCGACTGGCAGGACGTCAGCTGCCGCAATTTTGTCAGGGCGGTATGCGGCTGAGGCGCTGCCCGCCTTATCCTGCGGGCGGCTTGCCGGGTTTCCGACCGGATATGCCGGACAGGTTCAGGACTGCCGTGGCGGCACATCAAGCCCCAGTGGTTCCATGATTTCCCGGTTAAAACGTTGTTGAACGAGTTCCATGGGTTCCTGCTCAATCAGCTGGGCGATCTCTTTTATTTTTTTAGCAAAACGCCGGTTTCTGTCCCTGCACCGGCTGCGTGCCTGGTCAATCAGCTGCCAGTCCCGATCAAGCACGAACTGCTGAAAGGCTTCAAGAATCTCCGAAAAGAGCACTTTGCGCAGACCATCGAGAAAACCGACGTAAAAGCCCAGGGACGCCTCTCTTTTTTCTCTGATGATGAAATTGATCATGCCCCGGGGATGGGTGTCTGCCAGGATATCTTTGATAGTGCGGACCACGAATTCAATGGCGGAATCAGGGAATTTGCCGATGATTTTCTTCAGGGTGTCGCTGCCAAGGGTTGTCTGCATCCTTTCCCCCACTTCATGGTAGATGAAGATGGGTATTTCCGTATCAACGATGGTGTCGAGCCTGTCCCGGCAGGCCTGCTGGTTGAGCCTGCCGTCGGTGAGCAGTCCATAGTAATCAAGGGCGTGGTGCATGGGTGATCTGGATGAGGCGCGGATATCCTGGATATGGTCCCAGAAGAAGAAGCGGAGCGGCGCGCGGCGTATGGAGATGATGCCGTCCTGCAGCATGGCGAAGGGGCTGGCCAGTTCTGTTGCCTTTTCCCTGCCCAGGATAACGACAGGGCATCCTTCGGCGCTCTCTTCCCTGATTTTTTCCGCCAGAAAAAAGATGGCCTTCATGGAGCGGCCGTAGCCTGAACCGTAGACAAGATTTGTGCCGGCAAGCATGCTGTTGACCTCGGCCGTATCCCAGGGGCCAACGGCACGGCCGCTCATGGGCAGATTCTGATAGGGCTCCTGCATCAGGGTCTGCCAGAGGTTTTCCTTGGCCTCGATCCAGTCAAGCAGATCAGCCGATTCCGGCTCTTCCCATGGGTCGATGCCGTGCTCCCATTTATAGAGATTGCGGAGTTTCAGGACCAAGGTGCAGATGGAATAGATGCCGTTGTCCCTGGCATCGGAAATATCGCAGTTGTGCTGCACGGTCTGAATGAATGTCAAATCCGGCATGCTGCTTACCTCATGCGCTCATATGGTTGGTGGCGGTGAGAAAGGCCCTGTGGTGCTGTTCGGCACAGGGCTGTCCTCATCGGTATCAGCGGTTGTGTGCTCCCGTTTTTTTCTTTTACAGCAAATATTGGCCCGGCAGGTGCGGCAGCGTTCGTTGCCGCACCACTGGCAGAAAAAGCAGTCAGGGCAGGGGTGCTTTTTTTTATCCGGTTTGCTGTCCGGAACATAGATCATCCCCTGGTTGCCGGGAAGCTGTTTAAAGGCCATTGTTTACTCCATGCCGGAAATTACCGGACGACGGACCAGGCCGGTTGCCCGAGATGCAGCGACCGGCCTTCTCATCATTAATCCCGCTCCTTACCCCAGATGTTATCAAGAAACTTATCCCGTCCTGAACCATAGCGGTAAAATTTATAGCGCAGCGGGTTCTTCCGGTAATAGTCCTGATGATACTCTTCAGCCGGGTAAAATGTTGTTGCCGACAGAATCGGGGTGACGATGGGCTTGCTGAAAATATTGCCGGCCGACAGGGCCTGTCTGGATTTTTCCGCCGCTGTTTTCTGCTGCTCGTCATGATAGAAAATGGCGGTGGTGTAAGCGTGGCCTCGGTCAACGAACTGACCGTCAGGGTCGGTGGGATCAATCTGCCGCCAGAAGACATCCAGCAGCTGTTCATAGAAAATCATGGCCGGGTCATAGAGGATTTCCACCGCTTCAATATGGCCGCCTGCCGCATAGTTCTGGTAATTGGGGTCCTTGCCTGTGCCGGCGGTATAGCCTGAGATGACCGCTTCAACGCCGTCCAGGCTCTCAAAAGGCTTTTCCATGCACCAGAAACAGCCGCCGGCAAATGTCGCCTTGGCAGGTTCGGAGCTGTTTTGGTCCGCGGCCTGAACAGGTTGGACCGGGGAATGGAGCAAAATGACAAATGAAAGGATGACCGAATAAAATATCAGGATGGTTTTCATATTCGTGCCCTCAATGGTTATGAGTCTCAATTTCTAGACTATAAAATAATCATTAAAAGTGCCAGGGCCATATGCATAAATCATGAGCCCGCGTTTACAAAATCCCCCTGAAACTCTTTACACAGTTTTTCATTTCCTGCCGATGCAGCCGGTTGTTTGTGCAACAGGCTGTTACAGTTTCAGGCCCGTATCGCCATGGTGCAGCTCGGCCCTCAACCGTGCCACCTCCTCATTGATCAGGTATTCATCAAACGGCATCATCCTGTCGATGATCCCTGCCGGGGTGATTTCCACAATCCTGTTGGACACGGTGGCAACGAACTGGTGGTCATGGGAGGAGAAAAGGACCACCTCCGGGTAGGCGATGAGCCCGTCGTTTAAGGCGGTGATCGACTCGAGATCCAGGTGGTTGGTGGGTTCGT
>Ga0180007_10001455_pt1 | contig 32273 bp, 25 predicted proteins | sample MM_PC_MetaG_FD_121122 | JGI IMG/M metagenome (GOLD analysis project Ga0180007, IMG submission 121122) | Groundwater microbial communities from the Aspo Hard Rock Laboratory (HRL) deep subsurface site, Sweden - MM_PC_MetaG | ecosystem: Environmental > Aquatic > Deep subsurface > Groundwater... | reverse complement strand
TTTATCTTTTATTTTATTTTACTGTTTGTAAAAAATAATATTATCATTCATTTAGACTTCATTTTTAAAGAATTGGATGTCTCTTTTTATATTGTCGTTATTGCTGCTTTTTTGCTGGGATCCTTAAACTCAGCTGTTCTGCTTTATAAAAAAATAAAGAAGTATAAAAAAAAGAGCAAAGAAATTCAAAAATGAGAAAGAAGAGGAAAAACAATATCAAAATTGTACTTTTTACAATTTTTATCCTGTTTTATGTGAGTCTTCTTTTTTCCCAGAGCTACCTGGAAAAAAAAGAGTATGATCAGATCATTAAGATATATGAGAAAAAGGATTATAAAAGAGCTTATCAGCGGTTTAAAGGATTTATAGAAAAGTATTCCTCCACTTATTATCTTTCCGATGTTGTCTTTTATCTTGCTCTTCTGGAAAAAAATTATTATTCTTCTATTCTCCTGTATAAGGAATTAATAACCAGATTCCCAAAATATGAGAAAGCTGATGAAGCGTATTATCGCCTGGCTAAACTCTATCTGCTGCATAATAATTATTCTGAAAGTCTCAGGACTTTTGAAAGTTTAAACAAAGAGTATAAAAAGAGTAATTATTTATACGGGTCCGATTATTATACCGGCTTGATCTACTTAATAAAAAAGGATTATTCTGATTCCTTAAAGTTCTTTAACAGAGTGATCAAACAAAAGAAAACGGATAAATTTTATATTCTATCTTTGATCGGTAAAGCGAATATCCTTTTTGAGAAGAAAAAATATGATCAGAGTATAGATATTTTTAAAGAAACATTGAATTTGAAAGACAGAAATTATTATCCTTCTGCTTTTTTCGGGCTGGGAAATAATTATTATAAATTGAAAAAATATGATAAAGCTTATTATTATTTAAAGAGGATAATAAAAGAATTTCCGGGTTCCTCTGAATACGAGCTCGCAATGGAAAAAATAAACTTTATCAAAGACAATAAGACTATCTTCGATCAGATCAATTGGGATAAATATAAACCTGAAGAAAGGCCCCTGCAAAAGCAGAAAATAGATCTATACTCTATTCAGATAGCCAGTGTTAAGAATAAGAGATTTGCAAATGACTGGAGGATCAAGTTGAAAACAGCCGGGTACTCGACTTTTATTAAGAGTATTAAAACAAAGGAAGGTGTTTTCTACAGAACTTGTGTAGGAAAGTATGAAAAAAGATCCGATGCTGAAGATGTACTGAAAAAGATCAAATATGATTTTAAGCTGGAAGGAACTATCATTACAATAAAATAAATTTTTTTCTCTTGACATTAATATTAAAAGTGCTAAAATGATTTTACTTTTACGGTCAAACATTGGTTTTTTCAGTTCCTGGCGTTCAACATCTATTAATATCAACTGCTGATGCCTCCGAAAAGCAGAGCTTTTCCGAGGCATAAAATGGAAAGTAGAAAAATTAAAACTTGTAACACCAAATTTTAATTTTTTTACTAACACACATTTTATGGGAGGAAGAGATGGATGTAACTTTATCAAAGACGGCTTTGAAGGTTTTAGAAGCCCGTTATTTAATGAAGAAAGGGAATAAGATAGTAGAAAAGCCGATACAATTGTTTGAAAGGGTAGCTAAAAATATTGCCGAAGCAGAAGAATTGTATAAAGGAAATAAAGAAGAAGCTTACAAAGCCTTTTTTCAATTAATGACATCATTGAATTTTCTTCCAAATTCACCTACTTTGATGAATGCTGGACTCCCTTTGCAGCAGTTGTCAGCCTGTTTTGTTCTGCCGGTGGATGATTCAATGGAATCAATATTTTCAGCCCTGAAATACACAGCTCTTATTCATAAATCCGGTGGAGGAACAGGATTCTCATTCAGCCGTATACGGCCTGTTAATGACCTCGTTCATGTAACAGGAGGCATCGCCTCCGGCCCAATATCATTCATGAAGGTTTTTGACGGGGCTACTGAAGTAATAAAACAGGGAGGTAAGAGAAGAGGAGCAAATATGGCGATCCTTCGGGTTGACCATCCGGATATACTGGATTTTATTAAATGTAAGGACCGGGAGGGTGTTCTTGCTAATTTTAATATCTCTGTAGCTCTTACAAAAGAATTTTTTATTGCTTATGAGAAGAAGCAGGAATATAACCTTATCAATCCGAGAAATAGTAAAGTAATAGGGAAGTTAAAAGCAAAAGAAGTATTTGACCTGATCGCAAAGCAGGCATGGAAGAATGGTGAGCCGGGGATCATATTTATAGATAATATCAATGATCATAATCCAACTACTCATGTAGGCCTTATTGAGAGTACCAATCCGTGCGGTGAACAGCCTTTACTGCCTTATGAATCATGTAATCTGGGGTCTGTTAATTTATCGAATATGGCAGTTAAGGGTCAGGTCGACTGGAATTTACTGGAACAGACAGTCAAGAACTCTGTCTGGTTTCTGGATAATGTGATCGATAAGAATAAATACCCGATCGCGAATATTGAAGAGATGACAATGGCAAACAGAAAGATCGGATTGGGTGTCATGGGCTGGGCTGATATGTGCATCAGGATGAATATTAAATATAACAGTGAGGCTGCGATCAAACTGGCTGAAAAAGTAATGAAGTTCGTAAATGATAAAGGGATGGAGAAGTCTGTTGAGCTGGCCGGGTCCAGGGGGACATTTCCGAATTTTAAAGGGTCATCCTGGGACAAAAAGAATATTAAAATGCGTAATGCTACGATCACCACCATTGCTCCAACCGGTTCTATCTCCATTATTGCCGGAGCCTCATCAGGGATCGAACCGCTTTTTGCATTGGGATATTTGCGTAAGATCTCCATAGGTGATTTTTTAGAGATACATCCTCTTTTTGAGAAAGCAGCAAAAGAGAAGGGATTCTATTCAAAAGCACTGGTGGAGAAGGTGATCGAAAAAGGCAGCATTAAAGATATAAAAGAGATCCCGGATGATGTGAAGGAACTGTTCGTGACTTCAATGGATATTCCTACTGAATGGCATATCCGATCACAGGCAGTATTCCAGAAGCATGTCCATAATGCTGTAAGTAAGACCATTAATTTGCCATCTGGAGCAACTGTAAAGGATATTGAAAAAGCATATTTGCTCTCTTATAAGCTTAATTGTAAAGGTATAACGGTTTACAGGGATAAAAGCAGAGATGTTCAGGTTTTAAATATTGGAAAGGAAAAGAAGAAGGAAGAGGTTCTGTCACAGCAGTTAACTCCCAGAGAGAGGCCATCCTATACTACAGGTATGACCGTAAAAATAAAAACGGGATGCGGGAATATGTACATAACCATTAATGAAGACAGGATAGGGTTATGTGAAGTTTTTGCTCAACTCGGAAAATCAGGAGGATGTCCGGCTTCCCAGACCGAAGCAATTGGACGACTGGTTTCATTATCTCTTCGTTCCGGTATTAAGGTGCAGTCCGTTATAAGGGAATTGAGGGGTATCAGGTGTCCTGCTCCGTGCCGTGTAAAGGAAGGATTGATACTATCCTGTCCGGATGCAATTGGAATAGCCCTGGAGACGTATCTGAATGACCTGCAGGAGAAGACTGAAACAAATGGTGATAAAAAGGTCACAAGCCTTAAGATAAATAATACAAACATTGACGATTTCATGAAAAGTGTTTCTGATATGAAGGGTGATAAGAATGGATTTTCCCGTGTTGCTGCTAAAAATCCTGTTATCTGTCCTGATTGCGGAAGTACCATGTACTATGCGGAAGGATGCGCATTATGTCCTGTCTGCGGTTTCTCCAAATGCTCGTAGCAGTGATATTTAAACGTTTTTAAAGAATAAAGAAACTGACATTGAGGATGTATTTGTCAAAGCCCATGGGGATCAGGGCAATGTTCCTCTTTGTTGTATCTTCATTTTTTGTATATTTAGAAATTATCTTAGGTGTTGATATATTAACATTGCTGAATTCACCGATCGCTGTGGCGATCTTTCCTGCTATTACATTGACAAGTTCGCCGATAGTGCTCTGCACCAATTTATCAAATTTTGTCACCTTTTCTCTTAAGAATAACTCTGTAATCTTTATAGCGGCTTTTGGGCCCATATCAAGGAAGATCTTTCCATTATAGTCTCCTGATACATATATTATGGCACCAATACCCATAGAGATGAAGGGAACACTTAGTACATACATCTGTCCCCGTTCTACTTCTATATGTAGAAGATCGTTCAGGGAGGATTCAATGCTCATCAGGACAGGAACAATTACTTTTGAATTTACATCCGGTTGTACTAACATTGTTCAATACTCTTTAAACAATTATATAATAAGAAATATAAATCTATTTTCAATCTTTTTTTAAAAAAAGAATTTACTCTATTAGAAAGTATAAATTAATAAACATGCTGATCGTTGGTATCCTATCCATTACAGACACAGAATATCATATTGACGGTTATGGATCACGGATTATTTCATTATCATCAGCTGCAAGTATGCTGAGCATTTATCCTGATGGGGAAGACATACAGAAGCGGCATACCTGTCAATTCTTTATGTGTGAACCTGGGCATACCGCATATAGATGGATGAGCATAGAGGATAGTCCTCTTCCTGCAGTCCGATATCAGTATACTGGCACAATTGTACCGGAATAATTTATTTTTTTTGAACGGATAAATTTAATAATATATCTCCGATGTTCGTCTTCAGGGGGACAACCAGCATCTTCTGTTTCAATTCCATGATCTCGACTTCTTTTCCTTTTACAATGGTAGGAGGCGTAATATTTAAATTATACCCCATTTCATTAAGATCTGATACGGCTCTTCCGGTGATCATGTTCCCTAATTCGCCAATAGCGCTCTCGATCAATTCAAGGTTATCATGTGCTACTTCTTCTCTTAGAATGGCGTTGGTCAGCTGATATACCTGTTCAAATGTGATATCTATTATTATTCGGCCGCTCAGACCTCCGGTAATACCGATAATAATGAGTAATCCTTGCGTTTTATTTATTCTATCAACAACGTTTACCTGTCCCGGGATCGGTTTTTCCTTTAAGAGTTCGGTCAGTATTTCAGAACTGGCATTTACAAAGGGAATAATTTGGTCTTTATCCATTGATCAATCCTCCACTGCTGCTTTTTTTAATGTTTCTAATATTTTCGGTATCTGGTCATCGGCAATTGGTTTTAAGACATAACCCTTTGCACCCAGTTTGATGCACTTTTGAACAAGATCCTTGTTGCCTAATGATGTTACCATGACGATCCTTGCATCGGGGTGATTGCGTCTGATCGCGTCTACCGCTGTTGTCCCCGACATTTCATGCATGGTAATATCCATTGTTACAAGATCAGGAAGAAGCTGAGTATACTGTGCAACAGCTGCAGTACCGTCACCTACCTCTCCGATTATTTCATATCCGACACCTTCCATGAGCCTTTTTACCAGTCTTCTGAATGCAATGGCATCATCTACCAGAAGGACCTTGATCTTTGAACCGTCTTTTTTTAATCCGTTCGTTTTAAAATCTTTTGCAAATTTATCAAGATCAGGGAACATTTTATACCTCCTTATGTTATTTTTTCAAATGCCTGGCTTTCTGTTTTTACTATATAATTGAATAATTCCGTATCTTTTAGTTTATCAATGAGATCCTCTTTTAGAAGTACAATAAAAAATTTACCGCTTTTCTTTTCAACTTCATCTTTAAGCTTTACTATGTTCTCATATCCGGTGTTTAGATCAGTTACTCCGTTCAGATTAAGGATCGTACTTTTATAATTATACAGCTGGAGTGATATCAGCGTCTTTTTTATATCCGTAATATCTTCATCACCGAGTACTCCGTAAATGCTGAGGATCTGAACAGATTTTGTAGAATCGAGTTTGATACCGATCTTCTCGGAAAAATCGCGTGCATGGCTGGAGAGGGTGTCGATCGTATTCTGAGAGATAGCTGCTTCTGTTGTGATCAGTTTATTCAGTTTTTTGATCAGTATATCTTCTTTGACAGGCTTGGTCATATAATCCAGAGCTCCTTTTTCAATAGCTTTAACCTGTGTATCCTTGTTGGTAACGGCACTTATTACCAGTATTTTGATCTTGTAGTTGATATCACGGAAAATTTTGATCAGGTCCAAACCGCTTATCTTAGGTAAAAGGAGATCAAGAAGGATTATATCAGGATCAAATTCTTTAAATGCTTCGATAGCGGTTGCCCCGTCTTTTGCTTCCCTGAAATTTGAAAAATTATTCTTAATAAGAAGCTTTTTGATCAGCATTCTCATGTACATAATATCATCTATTATCAGAATTTTTACATTCTTATTTACATCTTCATTTTTGATGTTATTTTCTGTCATATAACTAAATCCATTGGTTTGTTTTCTCTAATTAAACTGTTATTAAAATAATTTCAACAAAATTTTTATTGACGGTATACAATTACAAATTATTTATTTAAAATTTCAATCAGCTTTTCCGGTATTTTATATATATCCAGCTCATAGTCAACTGCACCGATCTTTACAGCTTCTTCCGGCATTCCGTATACGATCGAGCTTTCCCTGTCCTGAGCCAAAGTCTGCGCTCCGGCCTTTTTCAATTCCAGCAACCCTGAAGCACCATCCCTTCCCATCCCGGTAAGAATAATGCCTATTGCTTTGTCTTTCAGGACCTTGGAAGCAGATTTAAATAAAATATCTACTGATGGCCTTTGAAAATGTACTTTAGGCCCGCTATTTAAAGTTACATACAGCTTTTTCCCGTTTTTATTGATCAGGATGTGCTGATCTCCGGGTGCGATAAGGGCTTGTCCCTGAACTATCTGATCTCCGTCCTCTGCTTCTTTGACTTTTATTCTGCAGAGTTCATCCAGCCTTTCCGCAAATCTGGTAGTAAAATTCGGGGGCATATGCTGCACAATGACAATACCCGGGAAATTTTCCGGTAATGGAGTAAGTATCTTTTTTATAGCTTCTGTTCCGCCTGTGGATGCTCCTATTACTACGATCTTGTCAGTTGTCCGGATATTGATGTCTTCATATTCGGCTACTTCTTCCCGGGTTTCTGTTTTCTGTATTTTTGAATTGTAGGCACTGTATATTTTCATTTTAAGATCATCAATAAAATCAGACGACTGACCCATTCCAACGGTAAGATCGGATTTAGATATTACTTCTACAGCACCCAGCTCTAAAGCTTTTAAAGCCAGTTTGCTTCCTTTAGTAGTGAATGAGCTGAAGATAATGACCGGTTTAGGGAAGTGATTCATTATTTTTTCAAGAAAGGTCAATCCATCCATTTTCGGCATTTCAATATCAAGAATGATAATATCCGGATTCAGTAATACGATCTTGTCCCGGGCCGCATAAGGGTCAGGTGCAGTAGCCACCACTTCAATGTCATCTATCTTGCTTAATTTTTTTTTTAAGTTAGTACGAATTGAAATGGAATCATCAACAATGATCACTTTTATTTTTTTCATAATAATCTCAGGATCTAAATATAGGGGTGCCAGTCACAGTCTCTCAGGTTATTTACTTTATATATCACTGCCTGATTGGTTACGGTATGATATATAACTTTTCGGCCTTTTATACCGCCTGTATCTTCGGACACAACCCGAATTTTATTCTTTTTAAGTATCTTTTTTGCGATCTCTACGTTCTGATGTCCAATGCCTTTTTGATAGTCTTTATCAGCACCTCCGAAGAGCATCGCTTCGATATTTACAGTTTTACATCCGTTTTCTGCCATTATCTTTATCAGACTGTTAAGCGCAGCATTACCGTACTGTGCTGTTGCCTTCTCCTTTTCAGTTGCAGAGGGGAACTTATAGTTGCATGTACCGGCCAGATGCGTGATCCTGTCCCATAAACAGACCATCACACAATTCCCAAGAACCGTATATATACTGTTGGCTTCCTGAGTTATGTACATATATCCGGGCCTCAAATAGTATTCTCTAAGCACCAGATGCTGTTTCATGATTTCATCCTCTTTTATGTATAAATTGTTTCAAGGCTGAATGTATCGATAATAAGACCGATCCTTCCGTCTCCCAGTACTGCACCGCCGGCAATACCTTTTGTCTCTTTTAAAAAATTGCCGAGGTTTTTTATGACTACTTCCTGCTTCCCGATGATCTCGTCTACCATGATGCAGTAATCTTTTATTCCGCCTTCTACAACGATCACTATGGATTCCCACGGATCTTTTTTCTCATTTTCTATGTTAAAAACAGTGCCTGTCCTGATGAGGTTCAGAAGTTGACCCTGATACATTATTACTTCACCTCTATTGGCTACTTTTGAATAATCCTTTTTTTGGGGCTGGAAATTCTTTTTAATATATTCTGAAGGGATGATAAATCTTTCCTTTCCTATACGGATAACCATACCGTCAATAATAGCCAGCGTTAAAGGAAGGATCATCTTGATCGAAGTGCCGTTATCTTTTTCAGTGCTTATGTCCACTTTTCCGCGCAGGTCATTTACTGTTTTCAACACGACATCCATTCCTACACCTCTTCCGGAAACATCCGTGATGGTTTTGGCTGTTGAAAATCCGGGGTGAAGGATCAGTTTATAGATTTCCTGATCTGATAAAGTATCCTGCTGATTTACAAGTCCCTTTTTAAGAGCCTGCTTTAGAATGCCATCCGGGTCTAATCCAAGGCCGTCGTCTTTCACCTCAATTACAATGCTACGCCCTCTGTAATAGGAGTTAAGGTTTATTATTCCTGCCTCCGGTTTTTTCTTTTTTTTTCTTTCTTCAGAAGATTCTATACCGTGATCACATGAATTTCTTATCAAATGTACAAGCGGTTCATAAATCTTTTCTACCATGTTCCGGTCGATCTCCGTTTCTTCGCCATGAATATTAAGCTCTACCTTTTTACGGGTTTTTTGTGTGTAATCCCTTACGATCCTCTGCATCTTTGAGAATGTTTCTTTGATCGGGATCATACGCAGTGATAATCCCACTTCCTGAAGAGTCTTTGTAATTCTTTTTAATTGAGCGAGAGACCTTTCGGAATCCTTACTGGCTGATCCGATCATACTCTTTCCGGAAGTGATCATATTTTCGACTATCACAAGTTCACCGATCATATTGATAAGCATATCCATTTTTTTTGTATCTATCTTCATAAAATTGGATTTATGGGAGATCATGTCATCGGGGATCTCTTCATCTGAAGGAGGAGTCTCCTTGTCATCAGTTTTCTGTTTTTTATCTGCTTTTAAAGATTTTTTTTCTTTTTTTCTTTTTTCATCTATATAATTCATCTCAATATAATTATTGATCTGTTCAGATGTCGAGCTGAAATCAATTTCTGTCAGAAGCAGTTTTCTCTTTTTGATCCCTTTCTCTGCATCAGATATCATTATTCTCAGAGAATCAGATCCTTTCAGAATGATGCTGATAAATTCATTATTTATTTTTATTTTTTTATCTCTTGCATGGTCAAGAAGATCTTCGAGTTTATGTGATATTTTAGATATATTTGTGAACTGATAGGAACCGGCTACTCCTTTTATAGTATGAAAAGATCTGAATATGGATTGTAAAAGATCACTACTGCTTTTATTTTTTTCCAGTTTTAATATGGATGTTTCAATATTGTCCAGGTTCTCTAATGTCTCCATCAGAAAAATTTCATATAATTCGATATCTTCCTCTTCTATTTCACTTTCCACCCTGTTTTTGGTTTCCGATGCTCCCATTCGAAGGATTTCCAGGAGTTCTCCTGCTTTATTTATCTTCTTTTTATCAGGGAGAGTAGAGGAGTCATGTGCTTTTTTGAATATCTCTTCTAACTGTTCAATGGATTTTTCATCCATCTCCTTTTTAGGCAATTGGCACAGTATCTTTAATATTGTTTTTAATTCCTTCTTATTACTCCAGTCTAACAGTAAATATTTTTCGATCAAGTCATTGATGAGATCCATTTTTTCTTTATTTGTATTATTCATAGAATAGCCTTGTTATCATTCAAATACCTTTATAGGGATCCGTTTATTTCTTCTGATATATTGATGGTTTGATGTATGTTAACGGTAAAGAAAATCCCAAAATGGTTTCAGAGTATCCTAAAAAGAGATAACCTCCCTTTTTTATGCTGCTGCATATTTTTTCTAATACTTCTTTCTGTTTCTCTTTCGAAAAATATATCATTACATTACGAACAAACACAATATCAAATTCATTTTTAAACGGAATGGGGCTGTTTAAATTGAGGGATCTGAATTCGATACTTTTCATCACAGTATCCTTAAGCTTGACATGTCCCTCGTTATTTCCAGTACCATATTGAAAATATTTCTTCAAACATTTTTTATCACAGACCTTGCTTGCTTCTTCAAAAGGATAAACTCCTTTAATGGCTATTTCCAGTGCCCTGTGAGAAATATCAGAACTTACAACACTTATTTCGGGTTTAACAATACTTTTATTCTCGAGACGGTCCAATCCGTCATGAAGAGATATAACAATGCTGTAAGGTTCCTGGCCGGTGGAACAGGCTGCACTCCATGCCCTGATCGTTTTTTCAGGGTTTTTTTTCTCCATGAATTGCGTAATGAATATATCCTGCAAAAAATGAAAATGCTCAGGTTGTCTGAAAAACTCGGTCACATTTACCGAAATTTCATTAATAATATCAAAAAATCTTTCCCCGTAATTATCTTTGATGATGATATCATACAGTTCATCATAACCGCCGGCAATACCCCAATCCCATATTATTTTATCCAGTTTGATCTTTAAAATAGGGTATTTATTCTCTTTAAAATATATCCCGGTTCTATCAAGAATAAGGTTGGCTATTTTAGTTACGCTGTGGTCTTCGTTCATACTTGGGCTCATTTGGTTTTTTTATAAACATAGAGTAAAAATAAAGAATCTATATATCAAAAAGAATAATTATAGAAAGCTGTTTATCTTTGTATTGATCTGAATATGTTTATATTTCAGTCTCCTTTATTGCATTGATCTTAAAAATCTTTAAATTCTGATTTTTCCTCTTCCGGACCCAGCGGCAATACATCATCTGGTCTGATCTCTTTTGATTTTGGCTTGGATCCTTCTTTTACCGGCTTTGTAACAGACACACCTTTTTCACCTTTTGAGGATAATCTTTTATTATCCAGTACAGCTGTTCCTTTTGATCCTGTTCTGTCTGATCCACTGATCACAATTGATCTTACGCTGCCGCTGATAATGCTGTTTAATTTATTCACAATATTCAGCAAGCCTTCAGCCTGAGCATTTAGCTCTTCGGATGATGAGGCTGTTTCCGATGATGCAGCTGCATAGCTTTGTGATACTTTTTCCAATTGCATTATTGCTTCCTGGATCCCTTCCATTCCCTTAAGCTGGTCATCTGAAGCTGCTGCAATATCCTTTATAAGGGAAAATACATTATTGGTTGCTTCTAATGCTCCGGTAAAAGATTGTTTTGTATCGGTTACGATCTGGTTCCCTGCTTTTATCCTTGATACGATCGTTTCAATGAGTGCTTCCGTATTTTTTGCCGATTCTGCACTTCTTTGAGCAAGATTCCTGACCTCTTCAGCAACAACGGCGAATCCGGCTCCGGCTTCCCCGGCTCTTGCTGCTTCTACGGCTGCATTTAAAGCCAGCAGATTTGTCTGAAAAGCTATCCCATCGATCGTCTTGATGATATTTCCTATCTCCCGTCCTGATGAAGCGATCTCTTCCATTGCAGAGGTCATTTCCTGCATTTTTACCTGTGATTTATCCATTAATCCTTTGGTTTCCTCGACAGACTCTCCGGCCTGCCTTGAATTATCCAGGTTGGATTTGATCATGGAAGTCAGTTCCTCTAATGTAGCAGAGGTCTCTTCCAATGATGAAGCTTGTTCGTTAGCTCCTTCAGCAATGCTATGGGAGGAACCGGTTAATTGAGTAGATGCTGAAGCTATCTGGGAAGAACTTTTAGAGAGTTCAAGCACAGTGGTATTAAATATGTTGTTAAGAAATCTTATGATCAGAATAACAACCGTTATAATAACAAAAAGGGTAATAATGCTGAATATCATGGTTGCAGAAGTAAAAAAATCCATAGAATTCTTGATCGACGATAATGCTTCACTTCCTTTGAGAGCTTTCTCTTTAATAAAAGGGTCCAGGGATTTTACAAGGGAAGCTGCTGTATTATTAAAATTATTTACCAATTTATTTCCGCCGGCCGGTCCCTGTGCGATATAAGTATTAGCCATTCTTATTCCTGCAGAATAATAGTAATCAAATCCTTTTTTAAGAGCATCCAGTTTCTGTATCTTTTCATTATTGTCATTATAGATTGTCTTTAACTGTTCCAGTATTTTTATAAATGACTCTCTGCTTTTGGAAGCTTTTTGAAATCCGTCATTAAGGCCATCGAGACCTCGTGTTGCAGAGATGTCCGTCAGTCCTTGCTGGACCTTGACAATATTAAGCTTTAGTCTTTCTGCTAAAATAGTGGTTTGATAATTTTCCCCGGATTGAATAGAAATGCTTTCTGTGTCATTATGGATACGGCCGGTGACTATAAACATTCCAATTATAAAGATCAGAAAAAAAAAGATCAAAGGCATACCCAGCATTAATATTAGTCTTTTTGTTAAACTGATATCTTTAAACATTTATACTCTCCATAAGTACATTCGGAATTGGTCTGCTATTTGTTGTTTTTAACATCTTTTAATCTTTCAGTATCACCATCCGTTTTTGCTTTCTTCTTGGTAGTGCGGATAATATTTACATCCTGTGTAGTTAGCAGCGCATCGATATCAAGTATGGATACTACTTTTCCTTCCTTCTTTGCCATAGATAAAATAAAAGATGTATCGATCTTTAATCCGAAATTAGGAGCGGGTTCAAGATCATTTGAGGTATAATTTGCTACTTCAAGAACCCTGTCCACTATAATTCCAAGTTTAATTGATTCTCTACTGTCACCGATCTCAACAATGATTATACATGTTCTTTCATCGTAGGCCCTCTCTTCGAACCCTATCTTTAATCTCAAGTCTATTACAGGAATGATGCTGCCCCTCAAGTTGATAACTCCCTTTATAAATTCAGGCATTCTCGGAACCGGCGTGATGTCGATCACTCCAATGATCTCTTTGATCTTTAAAATGTCTACACCATAGGTCTCTTTATCCAGTGTGAAAGTCATATATTTATTCTGCTTCATTGTTTCTGCTTTTGCACTTATTTTTTGCTTCATTGATTTCCTCCTGAATATAGTATTGTTTTTGCAGTCTATTTAAAAAGACCATTTTTATGACCTCTTTTTTTAGACCATAAATTCATCAATTCTTTGTTGATCTTCTGCACATCAGCCTCATTCACATTGAATTCCAGAATATTTTTCAGGTTTTGAAAACTTTCAAAATCCATCGATTCAAAATAGACGGCCAGTCCTTTTTTTCTGTTAACACGGATTATCCTGCTGTTAAGCTTTATCTTAATATCCGGTTTAACACTTAATTTAATGATGATTTCCAGTTTATCATTTTCTTTAAAGGCATCAGTCTCTTTTATAATTAAAAAACATCCTTTTAAACTGATGTCCTGTATGGGAAGATCGGATAAATATTTTTTCATATATTTTATATCTGCAAGATGGTTATAAGTAATCCTTGTAAAATTTCGCTTCTCTGTTTTCATTATTCGCTGATATAGATTTATATAAAATATTTTGCTAATGGTATATGATTATATACACAATATATTATATCTCTATTCAAACAATTGTCAATAAATTTTTAATGAATATGCCTCAAAAATCAATGATTGATCGGATTATTTAACTTTTATATGTATGTTTAAGGATTTTTTTATTCAATCGAAAATAATAATTGATAGTTGATTTAAATATATTATACTTGATCAGCTATAAAATGAGCAGTTTATTAAAAAATATGGAAAATAAGACTATTTTAAAGCGCTATCAGGATATCAATGCTTATGGATTCTCTGAAAGATTAAAAACAAGGGTATTACGGAAAATCGAGGAGATTCTCAGCAGGTTTAAACGGCTTGACCTTACGGATACGATATATACTTCAGTTAAAGAGCTGATCATCAATGCGACAAAAGCTAATGTAAAGCGTATCGTATTTGCCGATCATAATCTTGATATCGATAATAATGATGACTGGGACAAGGGAACCGCCATATTCAGGCAGAAATTACTGGCATGTAAGCTGAATGAATTTTCCAATAAAACCAAGAGCCTGAATTATAAAGTAAAGATCAGATATATATATAACCGGAATGGTATGAGGGTGGAGGTTATTAATAATACTCCCATTCCCAAGATCGATGAAAAGCGTCTGCGTGGAAAGCTTGAGTCAGCCATGAAGTATAGATCCATTGCTGATTTTTATATGGATAATGCTGATAACATTGAGGGAGTAGGGATGGGACTTGCCCTGATCATTATTCTGCTAAAAAATCAAGGCCTGGATCCGGATCTATTAAGGATCGGATCTGAGGATGAGCAGACCGTTGCACGGCTGGAGATCCCTTTTAATGATCATTATATCCCGTACAGGGAGATCAAATTCCGGGAGAAACTGGAAAAAGAGAAGAAGGATCTTGATATATCCTATGAGTTTAAATAAAGAGTACATCTTCAGGTTACTATTTTCTTGTCAATAAAAAGAACTTCCATAACTCATGTCTGAAATCGGTCTTTATTAAAAAATTTTGGATATTAAAAATATAATAATTATTATTGTTGAAATGGAACTTTTCAGGATAAAAGAAGTCTAATATGAATAAGAAGCAAGCTTTAACGGATCGATCGGTTCAGGACGATAAAAATCTGATTCTGTCATTTCAGTCGAATGACAAGAATGTTTTTGATCAGCTCGTTCTTAAATATCAGAATATGGTCTTTAATGTATGCTACAGATTCTTGAGTAATTATGATGATGCCAATGACTGTGCTCAGGAAACGTTTGTAAAGGTATTCAGGAACCTGGACAAATTCAAGTTTGAGTCCGCTTTTTCAACATGGCTGTATCGGATAGCTGTTAATACATGCAAGAGTAGGATGGCTTCCCTGCAGTACAGGATCGAAAAGATATCGGTCCCGATCGATAAACAACGGGAAACTCAGAATGGAAATTTTCCCTTTGAGATCAAGGATGAGACATATTCTCCTGAGAATCTCGTTGAAAAGAAGGAGGTTAAACTTATGGTCCATAAGGCTATCGATTCTCTTCCTGAAAAACAGAGGATGCTGATCATTTTACGGGATCTGGAGTGTCTGCCTTATGATGAGATCGTAAAGATAACCGGGTTTAAGCTGGGTACGGTAAAATCAAAGATTGCCAGAGCCAGACAGGCTCTCGTGCAAAAAATAAAGGAAGTGATTTAAATGACATGCTTCAACATTAGAAAATTTTTATGGGACTATGTGGATGATGAGCTTCCTGAAGAAGAAAAAGAAAAAGTAGAAAAACATTTGAAAACCTGCAGAGATTGCGTAAAAGAGCTTAAACTGCTTAACCAATATAAGAAGAGGTTGAGTTCACTGGATGAGGTAAAAGCTCCCCGAGATTTTTTAAGTAAAATTCATGAACGGCTGGAGCAACCGTCCGGTTTCAAAAAAATGATCAAAACATTATTTGTCCCGTTCAGGATCAAGATACCTCTTGAACTTGCCGGGGCCCTGATAACGGCAATATTTATTATTGTAGTCCTTAATCCTGTTCAAAAAAGTCCGATGTTGGAAGAAGAGAGAACTGTTGATATGCTTTCTGTCAAAAAGAAACCGGCTTCCATAGTAGAGAAAGAGGATGGATCAAAACTGCGTTTAGTCTCACGATCACCCAGGGCTCTGAAGCGAGATAAAGATTCGGATAAGTTATCTGAAGAGCTTTCTTTTGCAAAAGAGGCCGAGATGATAGCAGATGATGAAAGCCCTGCGGAAGACAGTGAAAATATTATGGACCTTATCCTCCTTGTCTCTGAAGAGGAGGGGAAAGTAAAAGGAGATTCAGTACCCACAGGAAAATCAGCACAATCCGACAGTATTGGCTTGTCCTCTTCTGTTGATGAAAAGGCTTCCGGATCATCAGATAATAAAAGATCAGTGGAAAAAGATGAATTTATTAGAAAAGAGAAAAAATCAGAGGCTGTAAAACAGGAAAAGGTCACGGCTTCACAGTTGAATGTTATGATGCTTCAGTTGACCAATATCACCAGAAAATTAAAAGGAAGAGTAGTAAGGCAGGAGTACGATAAAACAAAGACCCGCTTTCAATCTGTTATTATTGAGGTCCCGTCAAAGAATTATAGCAAATTATTGAAAGAATTGAATAACCTGGGGAAAGTTCAGCAAAATACCCCGCTTGCACCTTCTGAAATTAAAAGCAGGAAGTTGATACAGAATCGAATTCAATTCCAGCAGGTAAAATAGCAATAGAATATTTTTAAATTTTTTTATAAAACGGGAACTTTTTCATGATCTTTTAGTCTAACAAGTTAATTAGAAAAAAGTAGAGGAGGTAATCATTATGAAGAGATCACTATTAATTATTTTATCTCTCGTTCTTTTAGCGGTATTTTCTTTTTCACCGACTGCTTCAGCAAAAGAAAAACCGCATATTCAAGTTGCTGTTTTGCTGGATACCAGTAACAGTATGGATGGTTTGATCGACCAGGCTAAATCTCATTTATGGAAGATCGTTAATGAGCTGGCATCCGCAAAGAAGGACGGGCAGGTACCAAAACTGGAAGTATCATTGTATGAGTACGGAAAAGATTCCATAGCAGCCAATGAGGGTTATTTGAGAATGGTTCTTTCGCTGTCCACCGATCTTGATAAAGTTTCGGAAGAGCTGTTTGCACTCAAGACGTATGGCGGGCAGGAATACTGCGGTAAAGTGATAGAATCCGCCACAACCGGCCTGACCTGGAGCAAGAATAAGGATGACCTTAAAATGATCTTTATTGCGGGAAATGAGCCGTTTACCCAGGGTGATGTTGATTATAAGAATGCCTGCAAGAACGCCATTAAAAACAGCATTATTGTAAATACCATTTTTTGCGGGAGTTATCAGGACGGTATTGATACACAATGGAAGGATGGAGCTGATCTTGCTGACGGCCAGTATGCCAATATAGACCAGAATCAGGAATTGACTTTTATTCAGGCTCCTCAGGATGATGAGATCGCAAAGCTGGGAAAACAGCTGAATAAAACCTATATTGCCTACGGCAGTCTGGGTTTAAAGAATAAAAAACGACAGGAAGAGCAGGACTCCAATGCAGCTTCGGTAGCATCGGAAGTAATGGTGCAGAGGTCCGTGGCAAAATCGTCTGCTCAATACAATAACTCCGGATGGGACATGGTGGATGCGGAAAAAGAAGGAAAGCTGGACCTGGATAAAGTAAAAGATGATGAATTGCCGGATGAGATGAAAGGGATGAGCAAGAAAGAGAAGAAGGAATATATTGAAGAACAGAAAAAAAAGAGGGATTCCCTTCAGGCAAAGATAAAAAAACTGAACGAAGCAAGGAATAAGTATATTGCTAAGGAGAGGACGAAACAGGCAAAAGATAATACGCTGGATTCAGCTATTATTAAAGCGATCAGGAAACAGGCAAAGAAACGAAATTTCAGTATCAAATAGATAAGTTATCTGTTTATTAAGGAGAGGTTCTGATCAATTTTCAGACCTCTCCTTTTAAAAGAGAGGTGTATTATGAAAATATTAAGATCAATTCTGTTCGTATTCGTATTTATTATCCTGACCGGCGGGATCCTTTCAGCTGACGGCTTTATTATCGTTCGTCCCGACCCCATGCCTCAGCCTTATCAAGCTACACCTTTCCCGATGCAGGTGAAGTATCATCATGTTGATGTCCAGATCAATGAGTCAAGCGCGAAGACATCCATAGATCAGGTATTCTATAATCCCTCAGGAATGAGAATGGAAGGGGAATACCTTTTTCCTATACCTAAAAATGCTGTAATAAAAAAATTCAGCATGTATATCAATGGAAAGGAAATGCCGGCGGAGCTCTTAGAAGCTAAAAAAGCCAGAAAGATCTACGAAGATATCGTCAGGCAGATGAAAGACCCGGCATTGCTGGAGTACCAGGAATTAAGCTTATTCCGCGTAAGGGTCTATCCTATCGAACCCTATTCTGAAAAACGGGTGAAAATAAGCTACCATGAAATATTGAATAAAGACAATGGTACTTTTGAATATAATTATCCCTTAAATACGGAAAAGTTCTCATCCGCTCCTCTAAAGGAGACCGTGATCAATGTTGAGCTGAAATCAAAGGATAAGATCAAGAATGTGTATTGTCCTACACACGATGCCGAGATCGTCAGAAAAAATGATCACAATGCAAAGATAAGCTATGAAGAGAATAACAGTAAGCCTGACAGGGACTTTAAAGTATACTACGATACAGATCAGTCTAAAGTAGGGGTCTCGGTTCTTACTTTTAAGGAATCCGGAAAAGACGGTTATTTCTTTTTATCTGCCACACCAGGTATCAATATCAAAGGAGATGAAATTGAAGAAAAAGATATAACTTTTGTACTGGACGTATCCGGCAGTATGGCAGGTGAAAAGATCAAACAGGCCAGGAAATCACTGCTGTTCTGTATCAATAATCTGAATAAAGGAGACCGTTTTGAGATCATCAGATTTTCAACTGAAGCTTCAGATTTATTTGGCAAATTAGTAGAAGCGGATGAGAAAAATTTGAAAAATGCGCGCCAGTTCATACAGGATATCCAGGCTATCGGAGGAACAAATATTGAGGAAGCCTTGAAAATGGCTCTGGGGATCAAAAGCGGTAAGAGGCCGTATATTATAGTCTTTATGACGGACGGGAAACCGACAATAGGAGAAACAAAGGAAGAGCACCTGCTTAATGAGATAAAGAAGGTTAATAATAATAATACCAGGATCTTTACTTTTGGAATAGGGACTGAGATAAATACTCATCTGCTTGATAAGATAACGGAGACAACCAGGGCATACAGGACCTATATTGCTCCTGAAGAAGATATTGAGATAAAAATATCCAATTTTTACCAGAAGATCCAATCCCCGGTACTTTCTGATATTAAAGTCCGGTTTGGAGATAATATCGAGACATTTAAGATGTATCCTAAAGACCTTCCGGATCTTTTTAAAGGGTCATCCTTAACTCTTCTCGGGCGGTTCAAAGGGAAGGGAAATACCACTGTAGTGCTGACGGGAAAGTTAAAAGGAAAGATGAAGGAGTATTCATTTAAGATCGATTTTGATGATGAAGACCAGAATAACCTTTTTATCCCGTCTTTATGGGCAGCTCGCAGGATAGGATATCTGCTCGATCAGGTAAGGCTTCATGGCGAGGACAAAGAGCTGGTAGATGAGATCACAATGCTCGCCAGAGAATACGGGATAATTACTCCTTATACCAGTTATCTTATTCTGGAAGATGAAGAAGTACGCGTCTCCCGCAATGAGATGGATGACAGGGACCAGACTCTGCGAAGCATGATACCGGAAAGCAGCTCATTTGCCAAGAAGAACAAGATGGAGTATATGGATATGAAAGAGAAATCCGGGGCAGGGAGTGTCCAGGCCAGTGAAGAATTCCAGGAGATGAACAAGGCTGATAATGTTGGCCAGGCACGGCCGGGCAGATCACGCCTTAATTACAAGGATAAAAGCGGTACAATGCAGAATGTAACCCAGATGGTAAAAAATGTGCAGGGTCGGGCTTTCTATAATTCGGGTAATCAGTGGGTGGATTCAAGAGTACAGAGCACCGGATCACAGAAGGCGATCCGAATTAAATTTGCCAGCAAAAAATATTTTGATCTGCTGAAGAAAAATCCAACCACGGGCCAGCTCCTGTCCCTGGGAAGGAATATAAGGTTTGTATTTAAGAAGAAACTCTATGAAATATATGAGTAGGGAATAAAGCGAAGGGGCTTCTCTTAAAGAGGCCCCTTTCGTAATTACTTCTTTAAAAGTTCATGAAGCTTTCTTTTTAACTCATTAATATTATAAGGTTTTTTAATAACACCGCAGAAACCGTATTTTTTATAACTTGCCATGACAGCATCATTATAGTAGCCGCTGGAGACGATCACCCTGGCAGAAGGGTCCCTCTTTAATAATTCTTTAACAGCCTCTTTGCCTCCCATTCCGCCCGGAATGGTCAGGTCCATAATTACCGCATCAAAAGGATCTCTTTCTTCTTTCGATTTTAGATATAATTTAATAGTTTCTGCTCCGTCTGACGATAACACTGTTTTGTATCCCAAGAACTTCAGCATATCACCGGTCGCTTCCCGGACGGATTCTTCATCATCAAGAAGGAGGATGTTCCCGCTTTCTTTAGTAGTGATCTTTTCTGTCTCTTTTTTTCTGGGAACCCGTTTTTCGCAGGCCGGAATGTAGATATGGAACATGGTCCCCTTTTTTTGAAAAGAGTCTACTTTTATAAGGCCGTCATGCTTGCTGATAATAGAGTATACTATTGAAAGGCCTAATCCGCTTCCTTTCTCTTTGGTCGTAAAAAAAGGATCAAATATTTTTTCCAGATATTTTTCAGGGATCCCTGTTCCATTATCTTTTATCGTGATCTTGATATAATAGCCCGGTTGTAACGCCTCGATATTACCCTTTTCCAGTATTAAATTTAAAGCATTGATGCGGATAACTCCTCCATCAGGCATTGCCTGATTCGCATTGATCACAAGGTTCTGAATGACCTGGCTGATCTGACCGCGGTCGATCTTAACCGACCACAGGTCATTAGGGAGAGAATAGAGACAGCTTACATTAGATCCCTGCAGAACAAAACTCACGGAATCCTTGATCACTTCTTCGATCGATGCGGTCTGCCGTATCGGTTCTCCGCCTTTTGAAAAAGTGAGAAGCTGCTGAGTTAACTCTTTTGCACGTAATGACGCATTCTCTATTTTTTTAAAAATATTATATTGAGGATCGTTCTCTTCGGTTTCCTGCTGCAGGAGGGAAAGATTACCCAGTATAGCCATCAGGATATTGTTAAAATCATGCGCTATTCCGCCTGCCAGTATCCCGATCGATTCCAGCCTTCCTGCTTTTTCCAGCTCCTTTTCGATCTTTAACTCATCAGTAATATCTCTGAATACGATCACGACACCGATAATATTATTTAAAGAATCCCTGATAGGAGAGGCTGAATCAGCAATGACCCTTTCCGTTTTATTTTTACTTATCAGTATGGAGTTTTTAGGAATATCAACGATCTCTTTTTTTTCCAGGACCATTTTCACCGGATCTGCTGCAGGTTGCCTATTATTTTCATTTAAGACAGAGAATACTTTTGTCAGGGATTTACCCTTTGCGTTTTCCTGTGTCCATCCGGTCATCTTCTCCGCTATCCGGTTCATAAGTACAATTTCACCTTTAATATCAGTTGCAATGACACCGTCACCGATACTGCGAAGGGTGACAGTAAGGCGTTCTCTTTCATCTGTTAAGGCTTCTTCCGCTTTTCTGCGCTGAAGGGCCACTGAAGCCTGCCTGATAAAAGCTTCTATGGTCTTTTTATTCTTCAGTCTGTTTTCTCCCCGTAAAACAATGACGATATTTCCATATAATTGTCCTTCCCATGTGAACCCCATTGAATAAATAGAGTTAATATTAAAAATTTTTTTAATAGTTTTTGCTGTTACGTGAGATATCTCCGGAGACAGGCTGTGAACATCCGGCACCATCTCCAGCCGTCCGGATTTTAATCTTTCTATGGCTGATCGATCAAGTCTAAAAGATATATTAAAAAGAGTTTTTCCAATAAGTTTGAGTAACTTTTTAAGTTTGTTCCCTGCTCCAAATAATGCGTGAGTTTTGGTAGTACTGGTTATTGCGTCAAATGAATTAACGATCACAATTGATGCACCTACCAGATTATGCAGTTTCTCCTCGATAAAATGATAAATATCATTATCAGGTGCAAAATCAAGAAATCTTGAAACCGCTGAAGTTAAAAATTCAAGTTCATTAATGCGCTGTGCTTCCCTCTCCTGTGCTTTTTTCTGTTCTGTGACATCCAGGATGATCCCCTGATAATGAGTGATCTTCCCCCTGAGATCGATAATTGTGCGGGTACGCTCCTCGATACAGCGTATCTCTTTATGACTGGTGATCAGACGGTATTCTCTGGTAAATTCATTAACTTTCCTTTTTTTATGATATACAAGCTCTGCTTTCAGCCGTTCCAGATCATCCGGATGAATGATCTTCTGCCATAGAATCTTTCCTGAAGTAAGGCTTTCGGCTGTAAATCCGAACTGGGTGACATTGGATGAAGTAAACTCCACCGGCCATCCTTCCTTTGCCTTCCAAAGGAAAACAACAGCAGGACTGCGGTTAACGATCGATTCAAATTCTCTGAGTTTCTCCAGGGTATCCCTTAATATTCGTTCAGCCTTTTTTCGTTCCTGTATTTCAGCTTCAGCTCTTTCCCTCTTGATGCGTTCCTCTTCTGCCTGTTTGGTCTTGGTAATATCCCTTATGATCCCGACCAGGGTCTTATTTCCTTTGATGTCCGAATAGACTGTTTTAGTAGTAAGAATTGTAGATGTGATCCCTTCGGCGTCCGTGAACTTTTCTTCGTTTATGTTCTCTTTACCTGATTTAAAAACAATTTCATCTTTTTCCCAGAAGACCTTAGCTTCAGATCGCGGGAAGTAATCATAATCAGATTTTCCGATCAGCTCCTCTTTTGGGTAACCCATGAATTTGCAAAATGCGTCATTAAGCACGATCCAGCGATGTTTCCGGTCTTTAACAAATACGGGGTCAGCAATGGAGTTTATGATCCTGTCAAGGTAATTTCTGGACTCTTTTGCTTCATCTTCCGTTCTTTTATGTTCGGTAATATCCCTGGCCGTAGTTACGGCAGCTATCACTTTCCTGATTTTATTGAAGACCGGGTTTATAATGTATTCAAATTCTATGTTCCCTTTGACAGCAGGATAGGTAATGGTGTTCTTTATACTCTTTCCTGTTCGAAAGACATGGTCATTGTATTCGATAAATGTTTTTAGGATCTTTTTGGGGACATGCAGTTTGGGCCATTTTTTGCCGATCATTTTTTTAGGAGTAAGACCCAGTACTGCAGCTCCTGCCGGATTTACATATAAAATAGTCTTTTTCTGGTCAGCCATATAAATATGATCTGCTGAATTATTCAGTATTGTTTCCAGTATTCTTATATGGTCCTTGTATTGTTCCATGGCAGTATTATTCTGCGGTGAGTTGTTGTTATTAATATGTTTCTTTCCCGTGATACCCTTTGAAGTGTTTTTTATCCCGGACTCTTTTTTCATAAATAAAAATTATAATATTTGAATATGAAGGCAAGTTTTTTGTTGATTTCTACCTGTGATGATATATGTTAAAATGTATTATTAAAACGATTCAGGGTTGGTATTTATGTATAATATTGAATATTTAGAACACACAGCGGACATAGGTTTTAAGATCATTGCTGATTCTATGCAGGAACTTTTTAGGGGCAGCATTCTGGAAATGTTCAATAATCTTATCTCGATAAAGTCAGATAAAAAGAAAAAAGCACGCTCATTTACAGTAAAGGGTGCTGATAGCAATGAGCTTCTGTATAATATACTTAAAAATTTTCTGGATAATTTTTATTTAAAAAGATTCGTCCCGGTATCAATACTGTCAATACGGATCGAGAATGGTAAAGTGAAAATAAAAACAGATGTAGTGTCTGCGGGAAAAGAAGATTCACGGAATTATAAGCTGCTCCGTGAAATAAAAGCCGTTACCTATCACAAGCTGGATATTCAGGAAGAAGACGGCAAATTTGAAACAATACTGATTTTTGATGTATAAACACCTTTACTCCTAATGCATTGTTAAATGCATTAGAGGTTGAAGAAGTAAGGATAAATCATAAAAATACATAAAAAAATGCATTTTTATGATTTTCCGACTAACTCTTCTTCAAGAAAGCAGGGTTAAGAATCCAAAATGCATTTATATTTTAGATCATTGAAAAGGAAAGCAGATAGACATGAGTGTCTGAATGAGCAGACACTCATGCAAAAAAGGAAAGATGAAACACAAAAATGCATTGATAATTGCATTTTCGTGTTTCTTCGATTATTCCTTTTTGCATTATTTTTTACTTGACAAATCTCAAAATAGTATTATAATAGGATACGATTTTTTTAAAACGATTAGAGGTATAATAAAATGAAAAAAGGAATTCATCCTAATTATCAGGATTGCTCAATAAAATGCGCCTGTGGGAATGTTATTAAAACAAGATCTACCGTAAAAGAGCTTCATGTTGAGATCTGTTCTTCATGTCACCCGTTTTTTACTGGTAAAAGAAAACTGATCGATTCATCCGGAAGGGTCGAGAAATTTAAAAAGAAATATAATGTTAAATAGTAATTAACTGCAGTATTTTAAAAAGATATAGCTTTCCTGTTCTTAATGATCGACTGGCTTCTTTTTGGTCCTACGGATATTAAGCTTACAGGGACTTCGAGATAATCTTCAATATATTTAACATAATCTTTTAATGGAGCAGGGAACTGGGAGTATTTCTTTATATGGTCCGTAGCTGAATTCCATCCCTTCATGGTTATATAAACCGGTTTAATATGCTTTACAATATTCCTGTCCATAGGAAAATGTTTGAATTCCGTATTCTTATATTTATACTTTGTGCAGATCTTAATAGCCTTGAACGAATTCATGACATCTGCTTTTGTCATAATAAGAGACGAGATGTCGTTCAGCATAACCGAATGTTTTACAACCACCAGGTCCAGCCATCCGCAACGGCGTGGGCGGCCGGTTGTTGCTCCGAATTCATTTCCTTCTTTCCGCAGTAGTTCTCCTGTCCTGTCATTTAGTTCCGTTGGAAACGGGCCTTTTCCTACTCTGGTTGTGTATGCCTTCATAATTCCAAGAATTTTACCTATCTTAGTGGCCGGGACACCGGTCCCGCAGACAACACCTCCGATGGATGGATTAGAGGATGTTACATACGGGTAGGTTCCGAAATCCACATCCAGCATTATACCCTGGGCTCCTTCGAAGAGGATATTTTCCCCCTTTTTGATCTTTTCATTCAGAAGAATGGTTGTGTTTTTAACGTATGTTCTGAATTCCTTTAATATTCTTTTCCTTACCTTCAGGATCTCTGTTCTCATTTTATTGATCGATATAAACTTTGAGATGATCTGGCTTTTATCATTAAGGTTATTCTTCAGTAGAGTATTGAATATTTCATCATTGATATAGTCGATTACCCGGATCCCGATACGGGCAACCTTATCTTCGTAAGCAGGCCCTATACCTCTTTTTGTAGTACCGATCTTTATTTTTGAACTTTCCCTGTTTGTATCAATCAATTTATGGTACGGCATAACAATATGTGCATTCTCGCTTACATAGAGTCTGTCCGTAATATTGATCTTGCGTTTTTTCAGGAGATGTACTTCATCTATCAGTGCTTCCGGGTCGATAACCAATCCGTTCCCCAGTATACATTTTTTATTTTTTTCAATTATTCCCGAAGGAAGAAGGTGGAAGACATATTTTTGATCATCGATCCAGATAGTATGGCCGGCATTATTGCCGCCCTGGTAACGTACGATATAATCTGATTCACCGGCGAGCAGGTTTGTGATCTTTCCTTTTCCTTCGTCTCCCCATTGTGTTCCTATCACAGTAATTGTGCTCATTTTTGTCCTCTTAATTCTCTTTTTTATTGATCATTTTTTTATATTTGTCTGCTGATTCAACATTCCCGAGTTTTTGATGTACTTCCACAAGATGTTCATAGATCACGGAATCATATTTCTTATCTGTCAGCATGTTCTTTTCAGCCAGTTCCAGATACTCTTTAGCTTTATTAAGGTCATTTAACCTGTAATAGATCCATCCGGCTGTATCAAGGTATGCAAAATTCTGATCATCGATATTTAAGGATACATTTATTAATTGCTCTGCTTCTTTAAGATTAATATTCTCTTCAGCATAAAGATAAGCAAGGTAATTAGATATTTCCGGGTCATCATTATCCAGTTTGATACAGGATTTAAGCTCTTTAATGGCATTTTCTTTATCATTATTCTTGTCGTATGCGGAAGCCAGCTGAAAATGCAGCATCAGATCTCTATTGTTCAATTCCAATCCCTTTTGAAATGTATTGATAGCCTGTTCATATTTCTTGATACGGGAATAACCGATACCCAGTAAAAGATAAATATCCGGTTTTTCCGGCATGATCTTCATTGCTCTTTGTAATGTGGCTATATTTTTTTTATTCTGATCCATACTGTTATACAGATATCCTAAGCGAAGATAGGCATACAGATGTTTTTTATCCAGTTCTATTACTTTATTATATTGGTTAATAGCCTTTTTGTAGTTTTTATTGGCTTCAAATAATACACCGAGATAATAGTTCAGTTTTACATCTTCAGATTTGATCTGCAGAGCATTCTTCAGCTCAATGATCGCCTTGTCATACTGCTTTAATGATTCATACACGATTCCAAGATAAGAGTAAGGTGAAATGTTTTTAGGAAAAAGTTTCTTATGTTTATTAAAAAATATAATTGCATACTGGTAGTTTTCATTGTGGTAAAAAATTTTTCCCAGATTGATCAGTACAGGTTTTAATTTTCCGTAATTTTTATTTCTTAAATAGATCTTATAGAGGCCATAATTTGAGATCAGGTCATTTTCATTGGCTTTGACCACATTTGAAAAATATTTTTCTGCATAAGACCTGTTGTTAAGTTCTCCTTTTATGGCCTTATACAGTTTTTTATCATTTTCATGCAGGGTGGTATTATTCAGGATAACCTCCAGAAACTGAAGGCAATCATCTTTTTTGTTCATTAAATAAAAGGTTTCTGTCATATCTTTGAGAAGTTGAGTGTTATCCGGAAATTCTTTGTACATCTCCTGATATACCTTCAGTGCTTTTTCATATTCCCCTGTTAAAGCCAGAAGGTAAGCGTAAATAAATCTTGATTCCAGATCATCAGTGTTCTTGACAAATTCTGCAAAATATTCTTTAGCTTTTCTTTTTTGAGAAAGGGTAAAATATATATTACCCAGGTTATATAATGTGTTTTCATCATTTGATTTAAGTTCAAGAGTTTTGTTATAATAGTGTATCGCTTTTTCATAATTACCGATATTTTGATAAATGGATGCGATATCAAAATAAGCTTCGTAATTGTTTTCCTGTATCTGTGTGATCTTTTTCAGCTCATCAATAGCTTTTTTATTCTCTTTTTCAAGAAGATAGATATTGACCAGCATAAATCTGTGGTCTGCATTGTTCGGACTTATCTGTATGGCTTTTTCTATGTATTTTTTTGCGGCAGGTATATCATTGATCTGCAGATAACAGCTTGAGATCTCATGTGCGATCTCTGAAGATCTTTCGATGTTGAAGGCCTTTTTAAAATAGTGGATAGCTTTTTTTATATTACCCTGATTCTCTTCTATAATGCCCATGCTGTAATATGAGTACTGATTGTTGTCAATAAGAATATTATCTTTTTGTGTTTGCCTGGTTGTAGTGGAACAATGAGTAAAAAGTAAAATTGTTATAAGCAGTAATAAGGTCTTATCTTTAAGATTGGCCATGACAATATTTGTATTTTTTTCCGCTGCCGCACCAGCAGGGTTCGTTTCTCCCTATTTTTTTCTGTTCTCTCTTGATCTGTTGCCTTTCTATGACAGGAGGCATTGCCTGGTCTTGACCTTCTGACTGCTGTTTCCTTTGATCCAGGCCGAGTGCACCAAACTGTCCGAATTCAGAATGTGTTGCTTTGCCAAAGAAGGCTTCATCTTCAGGAACAGCGGCCTGAAGCTGATCCAAGAGGCCAACCGGCTCTACCTTAAATAATACTTCCAGTGTTTCCAGTTTTATCTTGTCTACCATATCTTCAAATAATCGAAATCCTTCAAATTTATATTCTACCAGAGGATCTTTTTCCCCGTATGCTCTCCAGCTTATTCCTTCTTTAAGCTGGTCCATTGCATAGAGGTGTTCCTTCCATTTTGTATCAATAATGTCCAGCATGATCCCGCGTTCCATCTGCCTTGTCACTTCCTCAGTGAACTTCTTTTCTCTTTGCGCGTAGAGATCTGTCAAATGTGTATTAACATGTTTTAAAAATTCATCAAAAGTAAAGTTTTTGATATCCTCATCTTTTACATCGATTTTTGTCCCAAATGATGAGTAGAGAAAGTTGTTGAATGTCTCTATGTCCCAGTTATCGGCATGTGACTTCCTTCCGAAGATATCTTCCATTTTGATCTCTGTGATCTCCTGTATGGAAGCCAAAATATCATTCTTTAAATTTACGTCGTTAAGGATCTCGTTTCTTTTATCATAAATATAGTTTCTCTGTTTATTCATGATATTGTCATATTCGAGGAGATGTTTTCTTATCTCAAAATTTCGTGCTTCCACTTTTTTCTGGGCATTTTCAATGGCCTTGGATATCCATGGATGCTCGATATTTTCACCCTCCCGCAATCCCAGCCTTTCCATGACATTGGCAATCCTTTCGGAACCGAATAAACGCATCAGTTCATCTTCAAGCGAAATAAAAAATCTTGATGTACCCGGGTCACCCTGCCTTCCTGCACGGCCTCTCAGCTGGTTGTCTATCCTGCGGCTTTCATGTCTTTCTGTCCCCAGAATGTGGAGTCCTCCAAACTTGATTATCTGTTCATGACCGTTCTTCCATTCTTCCACTCTTTTGATCAGTTGCTGGATCTCTTTTTTAATACTGCTCGAGGAGATGCGTTCGATCTGTTTCAAAACAAAATTAAATTCGAACTGTTTTAATCCTGTTTTACAGAGTACGCCCAGTGCTTTATCTTTTTCCGGGCCTTTGAACCTGTCTATCACCTTCTCCGCTTCTATAATATTTCCCTGGACGATCAGCTGGTGAAATTGCATGCTTTCTTCTGAACGAACAGTGATGTTATCCTGCAGTTCTTCTTTGAAATCCGCATATCCTCCCAGAACAATATCTGTCCCACGGCCAGCCATATTGGTTGCTATAGTAATGCTCCCTCTCTTTCCGGCCTGTTTGATGATCTGAGCTTCTTTTTCATGATACTTTGCGTTCAGTACCTCATGAGGAATGTTCTTTTTTTTGAGAGCTCTGCTTAAGACTTCAGATTTTTCTATAGATATCGTTCCGACGAGAACAGGCTGGCCTGTCTTGTATTTTTCTTCCAGTTCCAGGGCAATAGCATTTACTTTTTCCTGGAATGTCCTGTAGATCTGATCCTGATTATCTGCCCGAATGATCGGTTTATTAGTGGGAATGACCACTACATCCAGTTTATAGATCTCCATAAATTCCTGGGCTTCTGTTTCTGCTGTTCCTGTCATGCCTGAGATCTTGTTATATAATTTAAAATAATTCTGAAATGTGATGGTGGCCAGCGTCTGGTTCTCGGATTCGATGACCGCATTCTCTTTTGCTTCGATCGCCTGATGAAGGCCGTCACTCCATCTTCTTCCCTGCATTAAGCGTCCGGTAAATTCATCAACAATAACAACTTTTCCATCTTTTACAACGTAATCAACATCACGCTTAAACAGATAGCGTGCTCTGATCGCCTGAGTAACATGATGCTGATATTCGATATTCTGTGCCGTGAACATATTATCTATCTTTAAAAGCTGTTCTGCATGTTTCATTCCTTTTTCAGTTAAATAAACAGATCTCGTCTTTTCATCCAGTTCAAAATCTTCATCCTTTTTCATTATAGAGATTATTTTACTGACCTTATAGTATTGGTTGGTTGATTCTTCCGATGGCCCTGATATGATAAGAGGAGTTCGTGCTTCGTCTATCAAAATACTGTCAACTTCATCGATAATGCAGTAATTCAGATCTCTCTGCATTTTATAGTCCTTATGAGGGACCATGTTATCACGCAGGTAATCAAATCCGAATTCATTATTGGTACCATAAGTTATATCACATTTATATGCCAATTGCTTATGTTCCAGGGGCATGTCATGCTGGATCACTCCCACACTTAAACCAAGGAATTCATAGATTGGACCCATCCATTCACGGTCTCTTTTAGCCAAATAATCATTTACCGTAATGATATGGACGCCTTTCTCGGTCAGAGCATTGAGGTATACCGGCATGGTGGACGCCAGTGTTTTCCCTTCCCCCGTCTTCATCTCAGCAATTGTTCCCTCATGCAGTGCGATCCCGCCCATAAGCTGGACATCATAGGGTCTTTCTCCCAGTAACCTTCGGGCCGCTTCTCTTACAACAGCAAATGCTTCCGGGAGGATATCCTCAAGGGAACTTCCATTTCGGAGGTGTTCTTTGAATTCATTTGTTTTTTCGGCAAGTTTTTCATCAGTCAGCTCCCTTATTTCAGGTTCCAGTGAATTTATCAAAGCTACAACAGGCTGTAGTTTTTTAATGTCTCGTTCGGTTTTTGTACCGAATAATATTCGCAGGAAAAAATTTATCACTATTTACCTCTTTCCAGTTATAATAAACCGTGTCAATTTCTGTCTACTAATTTTATAATCTTAAATTATAATTGCAAGTAAAAAATTAAATTGTTTAAATTGTTATGGAAGAAGTAAAATGGAAATTTATTGTATAAATTTCCATTTTACAACCTTGCAATTTAAAGCCTTTTAAATTTATTTTTAATTTAAAAGGCTATAGTATCTTTATAATTATTATATTAAAAAATGAGTTTCATAAATTTCCATTTTACAACCCTACAATTTAAAGCCTTTTAAATTTATTTTTAATTTAAAAGACTATAGTATCTTTATAATTAGTATATTAAAAAATGAGTTTCATAAATTTCCATTTTACAACCTTGCAATTTAAAGCCTTTTAAATTTATTTTTAATTTAAAAGGCTATGGTATCATTATATTTATTGGTTTTAAAGTGAACTTTTAAAATTTTCAATTTGCAGCTTTACAATTTTAAATTTTTTAGGCCGAAAAATTTTAAAAATTCACATTAATTAATTTAGTATTTTTAGCATATTGTATTTTTGAACTTATTATCTATAAAAAAGTGAATTTTTGAAATTTAACCTTGGAAATTTAATTGACTTTTTAATTATAAAGAGTATATAATAAATTAATTATTAAATTGGGGATATAGCTCAATTGGGAGAGCGCGTCGGTGGCATCGACGAGGCCGGGGGTTCGAATCCCCCTATCTCCAAAAAATTAAAATATATTTGTTATTTTAATTGTTAAGGTTTATTATGGATAGCGACTTACATGTAATTAATGATCCAAGTAAGGTCAATAATATACTGAATCTTCTTTCTAAGACCAATACTATTTTAAATTTAAGGAATCTTCTTACGGAATATAACGGGCGGATCAAAGAGGTTACATCCGATCAGTTTAAATTTACTCCGAATATCAAGAACCTTCAGCTTCCGAAACAGATCCAGTTTTCTTTTTATTATCTGGATAAATATCATTACTTCACATCAGATCTGCTCGATACTGATAATAATAAAAAGGACCTTATCTTTAAAGTACCGAAAAAAATATTTATCCACTTCAGAAGGCGGGATAAGCGTTTTGAGATGGATAACTCCGATATAAGCTGTAATTTGAAAGTAATAAATGTTAAAGGAGAAACAAGAGAGGTCAGAAAAATAAAAAGGTTATTTGACAATATAGAGTTTGTCTATGAAGAACTGGAGAAGGATAAACCGGATTTCAGTAGAGTGGTTCAATTGATCGCGGAAAATAATAAGAATTTCTGCAACGATTTCAGGATAATCATGCCTATCTTTAACCTTCCCAACAAATCGTTTATACCGTTTTTAATTGGACATAAGAAACCTTTACTCATCAGCTGCACACAGGACAAGGATTCGTATCTTACTAAATATCCTGATGATACTGTCCTGAGCCTGAAGGACTATATCAATTTTATATCGGAAAGGGGAAACAAGTATATATCCGATGAAATGAACATCCTTATCCAATTCTTTAAGGAAAACAATATCTATTCCATTTTATATGTTCCTCTGATCGTTCTGGGAGATGTTATCGGAGTATTGCGGATAGCAAATACCAATTCAAGAAAAGTAAGGCTCAGCCTGTCGGATGTGAATTACTTCTGTTCGATTGCTGAAATACTTAATGAGCTTATTATAAAAAATAAACTGAATTCTCTTGATGATACTTC
>Ga0180007_10001454_pt1 | contig 32280 bp, 30 predicted proteins | sample MM_PC_MetaG_FD_121122 | JGI IMG/M metagenome (GOLD analysis project Ga0180007, IMG submission 121122) | Groundwater microbial communities from the Aspo Hard Rock Laboratory (HRL) deep subsurface site, Sweden - MM_PC_MetaG | ecosystem: Environmental > Aquatic > Deep subsurface > Groundwater... | reverse complement strand
ATGAGTGTCAGCAGCAGTGAACTTTTCCACCAGGAAGGTAGTACTCGCAGCACCGTGAAGGGGCTTAACTTCTGAGTTCGGAATGGGATCAGGTGTTTCCCCCAACCTATGACCGCTGACAAACATAACTATGATGATAAGTGTTTATAAAGGTTCTTAGTTGGTAGAATAGTATGATTGGGAACCTCGATTATCTGAAGGAATCAATAACATCAGGGTATGGCTTCATAAAAAAGAATACCAAGGTGCTTTTCACAGAACTATTAAAGATTACAGTCTTAAGCGAAGTGATAGCATTTATTCCGGGATTATTACTTTTTATTCTTCTGAGCATATCCAATCCAGACAATGTCATGGGGATAATTAATGGTACTGAGGAGTTTTCTATTGTAGACGCAAATCCAACTTCATTGTTTTTAGGAGGTAGTATACTATTGATTGTATTTGTCGTATGCGTACTCCTAAGCAGTGTTGTTGAGTCAGTTGCATTGAATATAATAGATAATATGACAAAAAAGCAACACACAAATTTGAAAAAACAGATTGTGGAAAACGCCATCCCAATAATGAGATTAAAGATACTAGTAACAGTTGGTAGCTTGATATGTATTGCACCAGTCATCATTTCTGTTATGCTTGGACCAGATGCTGCACTATTATTGTGCGGTTCTATAATAATCGGTGCGATTGCATATGTAGCTTTGATGTTCTTTGTACAGTTTTCAACACTTGAGATTGTCATCAGAAAAACAGATTTTATAAGTGCCATAAAAAACTCTGCAAAACTTGTTAGGGCAAATATTCTAGTAACCTTGCTATTGAACATAATAATCATAATAATAATGATACTAGCTACCGGAATAGTCCAATTGGTAGGTATCGGATTTGATGCAGTAACCAAGACATCACAGAGTATTGCAGATAACATAGTGATTAATGTATTATTCTTCATAATGATATTAATAGTTTCAATGGTAATTTCAACGTTAACGAATCTTATCACGTTGCCAATACAGTATTACTTTTGGAAAGATTTGAAAAAATAGGTGATGAACAAATGGTCATAAAAAAGAAACAGAACGAAGTAGAGAAACGAGTTTCATGGAGTGAAAACCCCATTCGTATAGCTGTGACAAAAACGACAAGCAAAGGTACTGAAAAGGTCACCGCAGCAGAACAGAAACAGGTTCAGGATACTAAACTTAAAACCAACAAATCCACAAGTCAGATTGATGGTCCGATAAATCTTATTAGCCCAAGCTTTGATTTCATAAGACAGAATTTCAAAGAAATTTTCATAAGATTATTAAAAAATGGAATAATGAACTCGCTGTTGTCTTTAGGCTTGGTTGTGATTATCGGAGCACTTTGTTTTGGCATTGCAATGGCCATTGGAATCACCAGCATGGAAAATATTAGCACTACAATAAAGGGTAGTGCCACAGTATTGTGGATAGTTTTCGGATTGCTTATAGGCATAGGTATATTTGGTTTGGCATGGATCGGCAGGATATTCGAACTTGCCAGGATTGCCATAATAGAAGAACAACATATGAATAAACACAATAAAACGTTTGATTTAGTAAAACAATATGTTTTGAAAGGATTGAAACTGATGATAGGTAATCTCGGGATAATTGCGGTTATAGTCGGTATTCCGATAATCGTAATTATAGGACTTACATTCATGAATATATCATTACTCACGCTAATTTCAATGATTATACTCTTGCCCATTATGATAATATTACTAATCGGTTATCGGTATTTTGCCCAGTTTTGGGATATGGAACTTGCACTCACCAATAAAGGATTACGAGAATCTTTGAAAGCGTCGCTATCACTTGTAAGAAAGAATATTCTCGGAGTTCTTGCATATGATGTGATAATTGTTGTTGCGGCAATACTAATTGCAATGCCGTTCATGATTGTTTTGTTTATTGTAGAACTAGTCTACAGAGTGGCAATTGCAGGTACGATGTTAGCATTTGCAAACGATACGTGGATCTTATTAATTGTCGGTATAGGTGCGTATGTCATAATAAGAACAGTAATTAGTCTGCTATCAACAACAGCCTCAGATAGTTGCACAAAAGTATACAAATACAGATATTGGAAACAAATAAGAAACGGTGAATAAAGGATGACTGAAACAAAACACATGCATTGGTCAGAATGGCTTGCAGAGAAAGTTATTGAAGAAAAGAAAGAGCCATATGTTATAACCGCAGGAATGACCACATCAGGCCCATTGCATTATGGAACTTTATGTGAATTCCTTTTCCCATTTGCAATAAAAAAAGCACTGGAAAAACGCGGAAAAGAATGCAAATACTATTTTATAGCAGACATAATGGATGCATTTGATGCCGTACCTGCAAGCATGGAAAAATACAAAGAACAGCTTGAGCCCCACCTTGGAAAACCACTTTGCAATGTTCCTGATCCAACAGGCAAAAGCAGGAGTTTTGGAGACCATTATCTTGATGAGGCAAGAGAATTAACGAAAAAATTTCATATTACTACTGAGATAATACGCATAAACGAATATTATGAACAGGGTAAGTTCGACGAATATGCAAGATTCTTCCTAAAACACGAAGACGAGGCAAGAACTATTGTTGAGGAGACCAGTGGAAAACAAGAAAAGAAAGGTTGGTCTCCAATCATGCCAATATGCGAAAAATGCAGTAGGATAGCCACCACAAGAGTCACTAAACAAGACGGTGAGACATACGAATATGTATGCGACAAAGATGTAAAATACACGAAAGGCTGTGGCTATCAAGGCACTAATAAAATAAGCGATCACAAATACAAAATTGTCTGGAGATTACACTGGCCCACATGGAAACAAATATTCAAAACAAGCATAGAGGGTGCAGGCATAGATCATCATACTAAAGGAGGTTCCGAAGACACCTGCAAGGCCATAACACTAAATCTAATGAAAAAAGATTACCATATTCCATATAGATATGGATTCATCCTGTTCCAGGGAAAGAAATATTCAAAATCAAAAGGCACTGGAATGGGTGTGAGTGAAGTGATAAAACTTATGCCTCCTGAGATCATAAAATACATGCTACTTAAACCAGACCTTGAAGAAAATATAGACATCAATCCAACAAGCGAGATACTCCTTCGTACTATAGAGGATTTTGAAGGCGCTTCGCAAATAGACCCGAATAAAGAAGAGGTTTCACGTTCAGATCGCAAACGCGCAATAGCATTTGGCTTAAGCACTGATAAAAAGAACTGGAATGCATCTTTCCTTGATGTGGCGCTTTATCAGCAGTTATACCATGACTGGAATAAAGTTGCAGAACTCACTGGAGATAAGAATGGAGTAGCATACCTAAAACCATACATCGAGGAATGGGTGGCCAAAGGTTTTCTACCTGAGGAATACAGATCAGAATACAGACTAGGTACTTTGCCAGTAACTGATAATGTGAAAAAGCTGTTTAAAGTACTTGATTCAAATATTGATGGTGCCACAGTGCATAATAAGATATTCGAATTTTCAAAGGAAAACAACATAACTCCAAAAGAAATGTTTAAACAGATTTATGAGGCCCTTCTTGGAAAAGAAAAAGGACCAAGGGCAGGAAAACTTATAGCTGCCATAGGTATTGAAAGGATAAAGAAGGATTTGGGAACTTTATGACGACCATCATTAAGATAACTCCAGATGATTTTGAAAGCGCCGTGGACATAGCAAAAGAAACTCTAAAATCAGGTGGAATAATAGTTTATCCAACAGACACACTTTATGGAATAGGATGCGATGCCACGTCTGAAGAAGCAGTGAGAAAGGTCCATACCATAAAGGGCACATGGATGCACAAACCCCTATCTGTAATGGTTTCTGATTTTAGTATGATTGAGTATTATTGTGATACCTGGGCATGGGAGGATATGATAATAAGAAAGTATTTACCAGGGCCACATACATTTATCCTAAAGAAAAAAAGAGAGATAGCCGCGTCTGAAAGCGATAAACTCGGAGTGAGAATGCCAGATTTGGAATTTTGCCTTGAATTGTGCAAAAGATTTGGCAAACCAATAGTAACAACGAGCGCTAATGCCACCGATAAGGAATCACCATTCAAAATCGAGGACGTGAATAAGGAAATAATAGATAGCGTTTCTCTGGTTATAGACGGTGGTCCGACAAAATACCGAAAACCGTCAGGGATAATAGACCTCGTGGAAAAGAAGATAATACGAAAGGGCTTCGAGGACATAAACCTACTGGATATGGCCGATGAAACACAGAAGTGACATCCCCCAAGCCTTCAATCCAAAGAGATGAATTGTTACATAGTTTTATAAAAACTCACCTCGCCCATAGGACTAGTTAGTCTGACACAGGAAATAAGGTAGATTTATAAAGAGTTTTGCACTAATATACATATACAACCACATGGTAGAGGAATTACTAGGCTAAGATAAATCATAATAAAGGGGAAGAAATATGGGTGGAACTGCTGTAGCAAAAAGATACATATGTCAAGCAACAGGTCAGGCCTACCCAGAGAAAGTACAACAAGTTTTCAGAACATGGGCTCCAATTTATGAGAAAACAGGCGTTGGACCTGCATTTGAACATTCGGAAAGACTTGTAAGCGATCTTGTCAGATATGAAGTTCTCGAACCACATAAAATAGGCAGCGGACGTGAGCATAAGAAACTTGACCCAGAACAACTAAACCTCCAACTGGTCATGGTCGCAATGAGCCATGTTTTCGTGAACAACGGTGTCAAAGGCGAATTCCCTGCAGCGCATTTTGCAAAGTGGAAACATGTTCAGCGTGGATTCGAAACGCACCACGGATTGAAAGCACTTGATTTTGGTACCCAGGATGGAGAGGAGTATGCTAGAACACTTGAAACACCAGACCTTGGAGCCCTGGTACATACAGTAGACCTTTTAGGATTTGATGAAAGACGCACAACTGATGATGCAGTCAGACTTGCTGATCTTGATCCAAAGATATGTGCAGCAAGATATGATCCTGAAAGCGATGAACGCGAAAGAGTTCTTGTTTCAAAGGCAGTAATGAAGGTATGGTCACCATGGATGGACATGCTTGGATATTCTGACCTTGCAGGAGATCTGATGAGAATGGCTTATTATAATCTCAACAAGGAACTGCACGACCATGTTCAAATTGCACTGCGAAACTGTGCTTACAAGGTTTGCAATACAAAAACCATAAGACGCGAACTTATAGATGAACTGAAAGTAAGGCTTGCAAACGAAGGATATGAATTCGAGATACTGGAGAGAGAAGAGAAAAATTTCGGTAAAACTATCGGAAAAGTAGATAACGTGCTTAAGGAAAAAAGATGGCCCATTAGTGCGGGTGCAATTGAGACAGTAGTATCAGACTTGAGCGATCTTGTTGCATTCACAGTTGTACTTGACAGATATCACGATGGAAAAAAGGTCAAAACTATAAAACAGAAGAGCGAACACTACAAAAAAGTTGCAACAATGATCGAAAAGATATTGAAAGAAAAGATAATGATCTCTTCACTTTATAACAATGAATTCTATACTACACATACAGACAAGATCAGAAAACCAAAAGAAAGCGGATACCAGTCTTACCACGTAGATACAAAATTCAAATGCAAAGAACTATATGCTGGTCTTGAGGCAATAATCAGGAACAGACAGATGCACGAAAACTGTAAAGTCGGAAAAGCAGCCCACTGGATTTACAAAGGCGGAAAGATACTCAAAAGTATTGCAAGGGCATACAAAAACCTTATCGAGGCAATTAGACGAGGGAACGGGCATTCCAATGGATGTACAGAAAATGCCAGTACATACCATGAAGTTCAGCTAGTAACGGAACGACCACAAGGAAAAGATATCATAAAAGAAGTAATAGGACGGGTAGTGATGCGTTCTGAGGATCTTATTGCAGATGCACTGGTTGCAGCAGGAAAAGGACTCAAAGACCCGCCAATACTCAAAAACGGTCTTTCACTCCTTGATCGGGTTGGAGATACAACCGAGATAATAATCGAAAGAAACAGTGGCAGGACAATTTCAGGTGGTACACTTAAGATAATCCTTGAAAAATGTGCTACACCGGCAACAAGAGAACACATACAAAAACTGATGCAAGAACAGAATGGAAAACGAAAGTAGAGACAGCTTCCGATGAATTTGTGAGATTGTGACTTTTGCTGAAACTATTGCATCTTCTTCAGCACTTTGGCATTTAAACCAAATTCTTTGAATACTTCAAAATCCTTATTATATGTTAGCAACAAAGAATCTTCTGTTATAGCACATGCAGCAATAAAACAATCTTTTATTCCAGGCATTTTTCCATGTTGCTTCAGTAACGAATACATTTTTGCAGCAAAACCAAACATTTCGCAATTCATCGACAGGCATGGGATGTCCAGGATCTGTGCATCATCTTCGCTTCCGACCCCAAGCTCGAATCGGGTAACTCCGCAAATAAATATTTCAGTGGGTTTTTCTTTTTCGATCGTATGGAGAATCTGCTTGTCTTTTCGATTTAAAAGTTCTATAGCTGCAGATGTATCAAGTATCACTCTGTAGACCATTTCTTCCAGTCCCCTTTAAGTGATTTTATCTTAGATTCATCTATGTGGATTTTTCCTGAAAGATGATAAACCCATTTGACGCGATCTTCTGAAAGGATTTTTCGTAGAACTTCAGTAAAACTTCTTACACCTAGCGTGTGCTTTGCATCAAGAAGCTTTTTGTAGACCTCATCACCTATAGTGATTGTTTTCATGTATTATTTCGTGCATGAAAAGGTTAATAATATGATGGTATAAGATGTGCTAAAACCACTGATCCAACTTGCTTTGTGATGCCTGCTCTTTTGCCATCTTTTTTACCGATTCTATTGTTCTCTCAACCCTATCTTCTGAGAAATCGTGCTGTTCCACCAACATCTTTTTGAGACTGTCTGAATCGATACCTTCCCATTTCAATTTGTCTACTTCATTATAAGGAGGATTCAGGAAGAAATTGAAAACTTCTTCTATATCGACCTCGAATTCGTATTTGTATTTTTCCCTTACATATGAGATGACTTCTGCAAGGCTGTTGGTTTGCTTTACGATCTTTAACCCAGTCTTGGCCCCGACTCCTTTCACACCTTCATTGAAATCAGTACCACTAAGAATACCGATCATGATAAGTTTTTCCCTATTTATTTCAAGTGAAGAAAGTGTATGCTGAAGATCTATCTCTTCTGGCTCAACCAGGATAAAACGATTCTGACGGGGCACTTTTCGCCTGCCTGTAATGGAAATGTTACGAACCAATTTTGGCGAGCCAAACATTAGTGCATCGTAATCCTGAGAAGCAGTTGCATATGCAATGCCTTTCTGCACCATTGTTGATGCCTGGGATTCACCATCACTAGGAGCTTGCACCACAGGCACACCCATTGCCTTGAGAAGAAGCTTACTTTCCTCGATCATTTCGCTGGTAAGTCTTGAAGTCGCCTGGGCGAATTTTCTTGCATCCTCGTATTTTTCAAGCTCGAGTGCTTCTTTCCATTTTTTTTCTGCAATTTTTTTTGCATCTGAACGCTCTTTTTGAACGCGAGATTTGAAAGAATGCGCCTTGCCGTCAAAAACATAAACAGGCCGCATACCATTCTCAAGCAATTTGGACGTGCGATAGAATAATCCTGAGAGATGGGCAGTGACATTGCCCTTATAATCCATAAGAGGAGTACCGTCTTCCTGCCTGATCGAGGCAAGGAATTGGTAGAGCATATTAAATGCATCAATTGCAACGATCTTGCCTGATAACGATTTTAATGAAATATTATTCCTAACCGCAAGATCGCCTAGGTCTACTCCCATTTACTTCTCCTTTTTCTTTTTTTCCGGAAGCATCTCACCAAGAGTAAGCTCGGAAAATCTCTTGGTAGTTACAGAATCAGATGCTGAAACAGATGAATCAACCTTTTCAATAAGTTTTATCTTAAGCTCTTTTTCAAGCTTTTTTGCTATGTCAGTGGTTGGCTTTAATCGCTCATTTTCCAGTGCATGTAGAAAGCTCTCTTTTTCATTTATTCTTTCTGCAATTACAGCAAGTGGCAACCCAGACTTTTCACGGGCTGATTTAATTACGTGCCCATATCCTTCGATAATGTCCTCATTCCCACCAAGACTTTTAGGAGTTTTGATAGTGACCGTAGGCGTTCCTTCCCCATCATCATAAAACTTATGGATTATCTTACCGCTTTTCATACAACGACTACAGGCAAGTATTTTCGCGCCTTCTATAAGTATTTGTGCCCGCACGGGTGAATTACCACAGATATCACAATAGAGCTCTCCCATGAGAAGATATTGTTTGTAAGCGCTTAAATATTTATCTAAGAAATCACAATAGTTATAAAAATACCTAACCCCTTATCTTTGTTATGATCCAGATTTTACTTATTGTAGCCATAGCGCTAATTGTGTTTTATCTCATACTTAACATTCAGGAAATACCTGGAATGTGGAAATTCTTTCTGGCAGTAATAGAAATGATAATTGTAAGCCAGATATTCATAAAGAAATACAAAATGCCAAGCGAGATGGGCCTGGTACTCGTAAAGAGCAAAAAGAGTCTTGCAGTAATAGACAAAATGGCAAACCACAACAAATTATTCAATTTCTTTGCCGATGTAGGGAATTCAATAGCTTATGGATTGCTCAGCCTTGTGATAATGAAGAAAAAAGCCACCATCAGTGCAATAATCTTAGGTTTGTTTATTCTTGGATTTGCATCATTTATTGTAGGTCCTTCTGCATTCATATTTTTGTTTGATATTCTAAACGTCGGGGATATGGAAAAATCAGTCTCAACAGTATCAGGCAATATTGAATTCGGGTTTTGGATTGTAAGTGCAATGCTCTTAATAGGCGGGCTTTTCCTTTTCATATTATTCGGCATACTTTACTACGGAGTTGTGATAATAGCCGATATAATAAACACAATAACATTTGGAACCCAGTTCACCACAGAACCTGGAGGCACGCTACTTTTGCCAGGAGTGAACTTACCATTCTTCGAAGGGATACTTGCTCTTGCAATTGTTTTGATCGTACATGAGGGTGCCCATGCAATACTAACACGCATAGCAAAAATACCTCTGCTTTCTTCAGGAATAGTACTTTTTGGAATAATACCTATGGGTGCATTTATCGAGCCAGATGAAAAAAAGCTTTCAAAACTCGATGATGAAAGGCAAACAAGGGTTTTGATTGCAGGATCGACTTCAAACCTAATAACAAGCTGTGTGATTTTCACAATATTCTTCCTATATGTAACCATCGGAAATTACATTGGGATTTTCCAGATTGCATATGATGGGATCTGGAATATAGCAGGATTTGAGTTTGCTGTTGCGTTTGCGCCGTTCAAATTTATCTACATAACACTGGGCCTGATGTTTGCACTGAATTTCATTGTTGGTGCGGTAAATCTGCTCCCATTGCCTCTTTTTGACGGTTATAGGATTATAGAGGTAAATGTAAAGCAGAGATACATAGTAAAGGCATTGATGTATGTAACCTTGGCATTCTTTATCCTGAACTTTGTACCTTGGTTCTTGAAATAGAATTAGCACGCCTTTTCGTGTCTTTTGTTTTTATTGTACTAGTACAATGAAATTTTTGAAATTCACAAAGAATTTCAATTGTTTTTATTATTTTTTCTGCGATTTGATGAATTAATACCAAGCATCTGTGCTTTGAAATAAGGATGTAGAGAAGTCGATTTCTTTTTGGCTTTTTTATTTTTGATTTCTTTTTGTCTGACTAGATGATCACGCTTTGCTTGTTTCACAGACCTATTTTCTGCGGCTTTTTTCCTTGATACTTTTTGTTCTTTAAGACACTGCCCAGAACTTGACAAACATTTGTTATAATTTGATTTTGCAGAAGTTGTTTTTAGTTCTCTTGAAGGTTTGATTGAACGTAATTTTGATTGGACATGCGCATGCGAATCATGCAATGGCGCTTTTCCAAATGCTGATTTCGCACGTTTACGAGAATTTGTATTTTCATTATTAGCCCTTAATCTCCCCAGGCTGTTGAAAAGACCGATATACGCATTTGTCATTGATTTCACTTTTTTGGATTTTTTTGGAACATGATTGGAAAGAAGTTCTTTTTTTGTCTTTGAAACAGATCTTTTTGCCTTTTTTCTTAAGTATTTTAGAATAGACAAGTTGGTTTTGGATTTTGATTTTTTTCTGGATTTCTTGTCATATTTTTTCTTTTTTTTCTGAAGAGTAATAAAAGAAGCTGCAAGAATTGGCATTGGCATGATAATTGATTTTCCACGAACAAGACGTTTTTGTCCTGCAAATGTTTTTCTGTTGGAATCATGAGATACGCTTGATGGTTTTGATATGGGTGCTGGATTGGTTTTTTGTATAGGAGATTTGGGGATAGAGGATTGGTTTGAGTTAGTAGTTAAATTGCTAGAATGAGTTAATCTACCATTAGAATTGCCCGCGCTGGCAATTGTAACATTAAAATACAACTGCCTTTGATTGAATCGTTTGGATGCCATCATAGCACCACCACGTGTTGATGATGCACGAGATTGTAGAGAGGCCATATTTGCACGACTGGCACTGATTACGCCTATTGGCCGGGTTATAGTTATCATATCCTCTGCCCGTCCATCAAAAAGCTGGACATGGATATAACCACCGCGCCCCTGGAAAGCATCGAATGAACCGGCAAATGGTATTCCGGGCTGGCCTGCAGATGGTTGAAATGTCGAGACAACTGGGAAATGAGATGGAGGCATCTGCTGCTGGAAACAGGAAACCGGAAGCCCGAAACCCAAGACAGATGACCCTGAACTGGCTGCTGGCTGCCAAAGCTGGAATGACACCCTACCTGCAGCCATGAAATCAAACAGCGAAGAGGCTTGATCGGCACCAATGGCACCGAATTTCTCTGAAGCAGCCATCACTTCATTTGTCCTATGATCAAGAAGAACCACGTCAGTATTTGTAAGCATTAGTTTTTCGCTGCGGGCTCCGCCATGAGCACTTTCGATATCTGTCTTGGCCAGTTTGCTTTCATCAGATTTTGACTTGAGCAGTTGCAGAGCACCATCACTCAAACGCACATGTTGTTTTTCTGGAGTGATTTTTGAGAAATCATCAATGTATTTTGGATCAAACTTATATTTGACAGATGCCACAGTTATGACTAAATCATTTGCCATCAACCTTAATTCATCCGCATTCGGAAACTGAAGCGAACCGTTTTCCCCAAATGCCATAGGTATGTTGCTTTCGCCAACAAAAAAGTGTATATCATTTGATAGTATGTTATTACCGATTCGTATGTAGGTGATCCAATATGCATTTTCTTTTGGAACAAATTCACGTTTGACTTCGCCACCATTCTCTTTAGCGATTTGTGTGATTATTTCCGTCGGCGTGGCACCATCGCGGATAAGCGTGTGAAACGTCTGATTGTTTATTGTCAAACCACGCCGTACAAGCATTTGTCCATTTAGACGAGGTGCTAATATGGCAGAAGGTCTGTTGGCTTCGGAAAAACGAACATTCTGATGCTGAACAAGCCCTCCTCCCATTATATCAACCTAAAACTAAAAACAAAATAAAACTAAAAAATGTGAAATAATTACATTATCGGCCTTTTTGAAAGCTCTTTCGGAAGAGAAAGCTTCATGAAAGGTTTGTCACCAATTTGGTTTTCCACAAGTTCAGCAAGAGTATCGGCAGGCATATCTTCTTTCGTATCTGTTGCACGAATAGTAACATTAAGCTTTCCAGATTCCATTTCCTTGTCTCCTATGACAACAATGTACGGAATCCATTCTTTTTGTGCATCGCGAATCTTCTTTCCCAATGGCTCATCACGCTCATCAAGATCAACACGCACATTCCTTGCATCAAGCTGCTCAAGTACCTTTTTTGCATAGTCCTTGTGCTTTTCACCGATTGGAACAACACGGATTTGGGTTGGTGAAAGCCACAACGGGAATATTGCTTTTTCTCCCTTGGCCATTCTCATGGCTTCTTTTTCAAGAATCGCATAAATGACACGCTCAAGACTGCCGCTAATGGAAGCATGTTGGATATACGGACGTTTCTTGCTTCCGTCTGCATCCACGTATGTGATATCGTAGGTTTCTGCATTTTCCACATCGATCTGATCCGTAGTTAATGCACTTGCCTTATCCATGGAATCAACAAAATTAAATTCGAATTTTGTAATGAAATAGGCATATCTTTCCTTGAACATCTCAAGAAGCATTGGCTTGCCATTCATCTTCATAAGATCGATATACCATTGCTTGTTTTCATTGAAGAAATCTTCCTGTGCCCTGAAACCAAGTTCTGCATCAAGCCCAAGGTCTTCCAGCCATTTCATACCAAGCTTGAAATGCTTTTTCAACTCAGTTTTTGCCTGGTCAAGATTTGCAGAAAATGTGTGCATATCAGGCATGGTAAATGCCCTCAAACGTTTTAATCCAGCAAGCTCACCGCTCTGTTCCCTCCTGAATGAATATCTTGTAAGCTCATACATTTTCAGTGGCAGCTGCTTGTAGGTCATCACCATATCGTGTGCTATAAGGAACTGGCCGAAACATGCGGCAAATCTAAGGAACAGTTTTTTATCCTCGCTAAGAACAACATATTGCCTTGCAGGGAACCGGTTAAGATATTTTTTCAAAGATGGATGCTCATAATCATACATGATAGGAGTTTCGACTTCCATCCCGCCAGCTTTGGTACATATATCGGTTATCGCACGCTCAAGTAATGCTTTCATAAGCCGGCCTTTTGGCAGGAACCGAAAATTTCCAGGATCAGAACCAGGCTCATAATTTATCAGGGCGTGTTCTTTCATTATCTTTATGTGTGGCGGCTCTTTTTCGTATGCCCGCACCTTCTTTGTTTCATAGGTGGCAAATTTCTTCAGGTTTTCATAACCCTTGTAATTGAACTTGTCAACATCGTGTAGATTACCGTCAAAATCCATGATATAGAATTTTGTTTTTAGTGTGTCTTCTTGTTTTAGACTTGCTGAGATTTCTTGATCACCACTTTCTAATTCTTGAGAAACTTCTATAGAATATTTAATTTTCAGATTTTCTCCTTCTTGTCTTATGTCTTCAAGTTTAATTGACTTGATTAGATCGATGTTAGGAATATGTTTGTTCTTGCATGGTTCTGGAGGAAGATCGCCAATAGACACTATACGGATATGATCTGCTTTTTGCGGTAATGCAGCATTATAAAATTGACCACATACCTTAAGTGCCCCATCTCTATTGGTAAATGTGACTCTTATCAATTCTCCTTTTTTTATTAAGTCATTAGCGTTGGCTACTGCTTTTTTTACATCATCATGACTAAGTGATTTCATGTTCCACCAGTTCAAATAGCCAAATCCGGATTCTGCTGTTGATATACTTATAAATTCTTTTTTCAGCAGTTTTCTCGCATTTTCATAGATTAAGTGGGCCGTAGTTTCAAACGCAGCTTTTTTGGTTTTTTCAAGCCCTAGATCTTCTTGGCTCACTGCACTACTGATCTCTCTTGATAATTCGCTCAATGGGTGCCCCTTGCATTTGAGGGTATACCCTTTGTACCAACCGAACGGAGAATGTGATGCGTGGTATCCATCTTTTTTCAGAAGTTCCTCTCCCTTCAGGAGAACTTTATAAGCTACTCTTGGAGCAGAGGGTTTTGATGTCAGATGAACTAATGGATATAGAAGAATGGTTTTTGTTTTTACCTGCTCTGCGATTGCTGCTGCTTCTTTTGCAAGGCTGGATGCAACCGCCTGGACGTCCTCGTCACCTTCTTCTACGGCAGTGAATACTACTAATACTTCCTCGTAGCGCTCCTTGGCTTTGGATTGATCTACCTCTTCAGCATCTTTTATTGCTTTTTTCATTTGTTCGACTTCGATGAAATCGGCATGGACGGCAAGTATTCTCATAAGTAAAACCTCATTAATACATAAAATAGACTAGATAGGATTAGATTGAAAAGATATTAAAGGATGAGTAACAACAAATTGGAATTATAATTACTCAATATTCTTTGATACGCCATATGCAATTAGATCGTGATCGATTCTTTCTTTTTTGCATTTATATTTGGAATCTCGCTCTTTGGCGTTTTTGATCATATCTTCCCAAGATGTCGGTTTATCGCACATGTGTATAGATTTTATAATAATATTTGTAAATCAGCGCCTTGTCCTTCTTTTTCGCCCAGGACCATGCCGTTTACCGGCATCAGCAAGTTCTTTGAGTTCTCTTTCAAGCCTAGCCGTACGATCATCAACAACATCACGTAATCCGAACTGATCAACCCCCAAACAAGTGGCGTTAGGCGAAATTGAATCAGACGGTGTAGCTTTTGATGCGGACTGTTTAGACCCGCCATTCCGCTTTCTTACCGCTGCCAATGCTTTGGATTTTGGTTTTCCAGCACATGATGACTTTTCGATAGGTTGAATAGAACTCGCATTACCCACAACCGCCAGCGTATCAACAATTGCCCTTTGAACACTGGGTGCGCCATGCCAGGTTTGTAATGCAACATGCAATGCAGGAAGCAAAAGAGATGAATTACCAATACCTTTTTCTCGTATAGTTTTTGCCGCTCCAACAACAGCATCCGAATCCCGTGGGTTCTCAAGAATACTCAATAAACGACGTTCATTCGAATTTTGTTGTGGACACGAAGAGGATGGGGGTTCAGACACGCGGGCAGTTTGAGAGACAAGAAATTGAGATGTTTGTACTGCTTGAACAAACCTCGCACGCGATGCGTAGTTTGGACCACGCGCCCTACGTGCTGCCGAGCTTAGATTAGCATCCAGAGAGTTTATAGCATTGTTCAATGTTCTTTCGATGATGGGACACTTACTAAAATCATAGTCAGGAAAGTGTTTGCCGATCATATTTATTGCGACGATACGAAGTGCAGATGGTAACCTTTCAAAACCAATTATATCCGCAAAACGGGACACCAAAGGATCAGATCTTGAATCGCAATGTGAATCAAGAACTTGCAGAAAACGTATTCTGCACCTTATTGATAGATTTGGATCATTTATTCCAGCAATAGCAGCCACAATAACTTTTTCTTGATCAGTACATATGCCTAAAAGCCGCATTGCCCTGTCTTGAACATTTTCAGAACCACATCTGATGAACTCAGAAAGAGTATTTGCATCAAGATTAACATCCCCTGATTCCATTTTATCCAGAATAGATGCCTGTTGAACCTCTAACTTATGTGCATCGAGAATACCATTTATCTTTTCAACAAAAAATTCTTTCAGACAATATCTAGGTTCCAAAAGTGTTGGAAGTGCTAATAAGATTTGTGCTTTTATCGCTCCATCAACATCAGCATCCCGATCAAAATGATCTCTTTCAGCAAGGCTCACCAAAACAGGTGCACCCGAACCACGTCTTAGTATTATGTTTTCTCTTAATTTATCCACTGCAAGAACTCGGACTTCCTGACCTAGATGTGGATTTAACACGATGGCATTGAGGATAAGTGGACTTCTTTCATTATCAGTAGTTCCAAGCAGCCCTACAATGCTTTTTTGAATGTCTGGCTCATTTTTGTTTTCCATCAGTTTGTTCAATAATACCGGAATGCCATCATTAGATACCGTTGTTGGAAGGGCAGATAAAATACGATCCTGATCAGTGAGATCCAAATTTCTAAATATAGATTGAATATGCCAAAACAACGTATCACGCAAATCAGCATTCCTGCATTTTGCAAAATCAAGCAGCATAAGTGCAGTATTTACATCTTTACTGAAACTTTTTCTTGCCAGGAGTGTTTGTGCTCTGTCCGCCATATTGCGACTGCATAATGCAAATCCACAAAGTGCAGCCAATGAGGCTGCCGGATCTTCGCTTTCAGCATGTGCTAACAGCTCAGCAGGATCTCTCTTTTCCGGCCTCTCGATAAAGCATCCCGTTCTTTTCTTGTACGCAGAACCAATAAGTTCTGCTGCAGTTAACCGATCCGTATTTTTATCTGCATGGATCATGATTTGCTCAAGTTTGTGCAATGTATCTTGTTCTGGAAATCCTCCGCTACCGATAGCCACACTTGCAGCTGCGAATGTCTTCTCAATATTATCTGGCGTGAGAAATTCTGGATTTGAGGATTCTGATGGATCAACTTTGTATGCTGAAATAAGCACCTGACGTGCAGCTTCTTTTATCTCATTGGATTCAGATGGTGAATGATAAACATGAAGTAATGCTTCTGAATAAACATCGGAAGTATATGCTCTCCCAACCACTTCGATGGCCGCGAGACGGATGGAGGTCGGTAGTTCGGTATTACGTACCACAATGGCAAAATAGGCCATCCCATATTGTTGTGTGTGATCAGCACAATTCAGATAATATGCTTGCACGAACCTGAGTCGCGCAGCTTCGGGCAAACCAGCATTTAGTATGCCATCTTGAAGCGGTCCCATAAAACCATCAGAATGGCATTTTGCACTTACCTCAATGGCCCGAGCCTGTACTGCCTCGGTACCATGTATCAGAAAATGTATCAATTTGATCTGGTCAAATTTACGAGATTTGAGCATCTCATCCAAAGCCATTAGTTTTGCAGCATCAGGATTTGCAACAGATTCATCAGAAGTTTTTGTTTTGGATTTTTGAACTGAAGCACTTTGTTCGATTTTGGATATATGATATTTTGCAAAATCAGAAATAAGCGAATAGTTGGCATCACGGATTCTTATTAGTGCAGGTAATGCCAGCTCTTGATCGCATTTTGCCAACTGATCTAGAATTTGTTCGTGAACTTCTGAAGATTTCTTTTCAAGAGCAGTATCTTTTTTGAAAGAAGCATGAACCGCAGCTTCCAATAATGCAACTGAATCTGCATCATTGAAATTCGCAAGTCTTTCTGCTGCAAACACGATAGTATGCGAATTACTGCACAAAAGCGCCTGCCTAAGAATCGCCATTCTTACAGGAGTATTTTTACTTTCTGCAAGCCATGCAGAATTACGCATGACCATAGTCTGATCATCAGAGGAAAGGAGATTAAATTCAACTATAAATTCTCCTTCATCACGAACACGGAGCGGATCATCCACTGAAGATCTTATTGTACTTAATAATGACTCACGTGCTTCAGTGACTCTGTCTTGTCTTAATCTAGAAAAATTATAGTTAGTTTCCAGTTCTCTTAGTGCTCCAACTCGCTCGCTCACAGGAGTTTCAAGATTTGTGCAACATGCCACTAACGCTTCAATTGTCCTTTTTTTTGGCTGCGAAGCAGAAACAAGCTCTTCCGATGATCCTGAGGATCGTCTTGGTGGTTCTACAACTGATTGAATATGTGTATCATCCGAAGATGTTTCAGAAAGAACTTTGGTTAGATGATCTGCCACACCTGAAAACATATCAGCATTAAGACCAATATTCGTGGGATTGATAAGACTATTATATGCACCATAAAAACTCTTTGCATCGGATTGTGTTTCAACCGCGAGTGCCAATTCAACAAACAAGTCTTTGGCACGATCAAAAACATCATTACGATCACCTGAACTTAATATTTCAACCAACACTCGCAAAGTAATTGGTGATCTTTTGGTTTTAGCGATCATATCCAATGCAAAGATACGATCATCAGGGTGATGGGTAATGCGAACTGCAACCCTACGCAAAAACACAAATACTTGACCTTTATCTTCACTGGCTGTGATTTGCTGCAGAAGTCCAACACGCTTTTCTGGCGAACTTTCATGATCAAAGGAAGAAATAAGAGCACCCAAACCACCTGATTTAAGCTGGGATTCGTGTTCCTTGAGACGGTCAAGTTTACTCTGGAAATCAAGTTGGATTTTCCACCTTGTGTATTGATCAATGAGTGAATTGCCCCCTGACACACGGCCATTGTCCATAGCATATATAAGATCTGAGAAAAGATCTTTCGGAACACCGCATTGTTCTAACGGAAGTTCACGAATTTTACCTAGAACAACGCGGGGATTTGTATCTGAACGAGAGGCCCGCTCCAAAGCAACACCCATAATTGCTGTCAATGCATGGTCACGTACTTGAGTAGGCAATGGAGTCGATTTCAATAAAATCGACATAAATTCTAGTGCTTCCATAGGCCGGTAGTTAAAAAATTCAGTGATAGCTGCCTTGCGAAGTACGGGCGTATTGAGTCTCGAAACATCTAACTCACCACATGCAAGTTTATATAAAAAATAGGTATGTGTATGGCCAACAAAAAAAGCAGTCGATTCAGTTTCTGATATTTCCCCAATCCGCTTAAGAAAGTTCAATTTATCTAATTGTGAACCCGAATCACCAAGTTGATTTGTAAGACTAGCAACAGAGGTTGAAAGATCATCACTCATAAAATCATCTCCAATATAAAAATCCAGAAAACAAAGAACCAGACCTTAGTCCCCTAATCTTAGTTTCCTGATTATTCGTGTATTACATAAAGAAAGATATTTAAACATACATAAAAATAGACAAATGTTAACCAATACTACTTTTTATTCAGGTATTGAAACGCTTTATTATCTTTTTTCAGTTTCACATAATTTCGTATGAAAGCCAGGAAAACCAATGGCCGTTCTATCACCAGTCGATCTTTTCTTCTTCTGGATTGGAATCCAAGCCTAAGTAACATTATTTCATCCTGCTTGGTTGCATTAGTTAGGAAGACAATGCCTTTTTCATCTATGTCACCGGCAGCATCAAACATACCTGCAATGTAACTTGCAGCATACTCGTTAAGATATTTGAAACGCTCAAGCTGGTCTTTTTCAACTTCCTGGAAAAATTTCCGGTATGCAGTATGGTAGAAATAGACTTTCCCCTCTTCGCTCAGAAGTTTGTTAGAAGTAGTGAGCTGTTTGTCAAGTACTTCTTTTGAAAAAATACCCAGAAGATCATCATTACCAATAACCCCAACGCCGTCAGAACAACGGTTTTTTCTCCACAGACCGATTAGGTAGGACAGTTCAGGAGTTAGTTTGACCTTCATGAAACCACTTGAGGCGTTTTATTGAAACCATTTAATCACTGGTTTCTGTTTATAATTTTATCTTTTTTCTTTTTTCAGCTTTATATTGTTCTGGTTCGGTTTCAAACTTGACAGTTTTCCTTGAAGGAACGCCAAGATCAACTCTGCTCTTACCACCGATGAACTCGTTTATTTCCTCAGCAAGCAACTCATCGATCTGGTTTGAGAACCATTTCGAAACCTTTGTTGAAAGATAGGCCCTCTGGAATATCTGGTTCAGCCTTTCCAGTTCTTCGGTTGTAAACGGATTCTTGTCCTGGGAAATTCTCGTTTCTGCCTTTTGAAGAAGCCTGCCAAAATCCGCAACATCCTGTTTGCTTGCCCCACCTGCACTTAAAGCAGATAGAATACCTCTGGCCATTATGGTGTTTCTCTTGCCCGTACGTGTCAAAAGATTATCAAGCTTCTTCAGATCAAGGATTGATAGGCCGCCTTTTTTTGCAGATACGATTACTCGCCCAGCAAACTGAAAGAATGAACCAATGAACTTCATATGATCTCGAATGGAATAAACGCATAAAGTTAATAAATCAATGCCAAGGAAGGAACAAAGATCGAAGAGTAATGAATTTAAACACCATTAAACTAATATTTTTCATGAAATATGATATAGATGTGGACCACATTAAAAAAATCCAGAGATCGATCTGGGATCAGATAAAATCAACTTACTCATTCAGAAAGGGATATGGTGAACCAATACCTGTTTTCGGACATTATGGCGGATTGTTCAAATGCGGAGAACAGACACTCACCATGCACACCGACGGAGTTGGAACAAAAATACTTGTTGCACAGGCACTTGACAAATACGATACCATAGGTATAGATGCAATAGCCATGTCAGTAAATGACATATTATGCGTTGGAGCAGAACCACTAGTAGGTGTTGATTATATTGCACTTGCAAAGGAAGATGATAAGCTTGTAGAAGATATAATGAAAGGGCTTGTAAAAGGAGCAGAAGATAGTGGATGTGCGATTATAGGGGGAGAAACAGCAATAATCCCTGATATTATAAAAGGAGAGAAGAAACCATTTGACCTTACTTTCACAGTCGTTGGTAAGGTAAGGAAACTTATTTTAGGCGATGAGATAGTGAAGGGCGATGTTATTGTAGGACTTGAAAGCTCAGGCCTGCATTCCAATGGATTTACGCTCGCAAGAAAAGTCCTAGATATAGAAAAATGGGGAAGCGAAATGCTTGCACCTACGCGAATATATGTAAGCGAAGTTATTGAAGCCATAGATACATGCGATATACATGGCATAGCCCACATAACCGGAGGCGGTTTCTCAAAACTCACAAGGCTCAATAATGGTGTTGGATATGTGCTTGATGCGTTGCCAAAACCAGCTCCAATATTTAAGGCACTTGCAAAGGAAGTTGATGATGATAGACATATGCATAGGACTTTCAATATGGGAGTTGGAATGACACTTATATTGCCCGAAGACAGGGCAGACACTGTAATCAACATCGCCAAAAAGCATGGTGTTGAAGCAAGCGTGATTGGTAGGATTACAGAAAAGAAAGGCGTTTGGATAAAGGATGGGAAAAAGGAGATAGATATAAGTTAGATTTTTTGCCAAGGAAAAACGAACTTGGAACTCAGATTACAACAAGCTCCGCGTTCTCTATCTCAGCTACTCCGCGAATTCCATCCCAGGTTTTTTTCCATTTTTTGATCTTGATTCTTTTTTTGAAAAATGGAGCATAGGTAACAAAAGTTTCACCCTCACCACCTTCAAGCAATGGATGGATATTCTTGATATTTGCATTAACAAGTTTACTGAACGGCTCACCAAGAAATTCAGGACCAAGTCCTTCTGCAGAAACAGCAGTAACGTATATTTCAAAATTTTCAAGCATTTCATTCATGAGATCCTGTTTATTCTTGTGCCATAATGGCGCATATGTCGGAACGCCAAGTTCATCCCCTATTGAATCAATTCTTCTTTTCTGGTATTCGCTTTCGATTGCACCAGTAACTATTCCATCGACTTTCAGACCCTTTAGCGCACCAAGCAACTTGTCGCGCCAGTTCTCTTCTGTTGTTTCTACAAAAACTTGCTCGAGTCCGATTGCCTCTGCTTGCATTTTAGTCGCATCAACATTCGGATGATGGAACATCATAGAATATTCTGGAGGTTTAACGGTTACTAAAACTATTTCAAACCCTTGTGTGATAGCCCAAAAGGTAGCAAAAACACTGTCTTTACCTCCTGAAAAAAGTATTGCAACCCGCATAGAGATTAGAATATTGCCAATCATATAAAAACAGGTAGATCGGATGAAGATAGAATTGCAGCATATCAAAGCAGTTGTATTTGACCTTGACGGCACTCTTTTTGTCGGTAAAACCCCGATAGATGGTGCAAAGGAAAAACTTGAGGAGCTTCGCAGAAAAGGAAAGCAGATAATTTTTCTCACAAACGCAGGTACACGAAGCAGAAAAGGAGTTGCAGAAAAACTCAATGCAATGGGTTTTGAGGCAAATGAAAAAGAGGTATACACATCTTCTTATCTTCTTGCGAAATATGTGACGACCAAATACAAGAAAAAGAAAGTTTTTGTTGTTGGCGAACAAGGTATTATTGATGAACTTAAACTAGTTGGAGTAGAATTTTCTGAAGAGGATGCAGATATCGTTGTCGGTGGACTTGACCGCAAATTTACTTATGAAAAACTGGCAAAGGCACTCATATTGCTTGATGGAGGAGCGGAATTAATAGGTACGAATGGCGATTCCACATATCCGACAGAGCATGGACTTATGCCAGGGGCAGGATCGGTAATAGCAGCAATTGAATGCGCTTCAGGAAAAAAAGCACACCTAATTGGGAAACCAAATATATGTGCTATAGAAATTATAGAAAAAGAACACGGAGTCAATAGAAACGAAATACTTGTTGTTGGGGATAGACTTAACACAGACATAAAATTTGCAAAAGCATGTGAGGTAAAATCAGCACTTGTACTTACCGGGGTATCAAGAAAAAAAGATATAAAAGAAATAAAACCAGATTATATCCTCAAATCAATTGTAGAACTTTGTGTCTCTTAAACACTAATCTTCCATGATATCCTTCAGGGTATCGCTTGGCATTTCCTGACCAAAGATACTCTCGTCAAGATTTACCAGACTGTCTGAGGACGAAGATGATTGTGATGAACTGTCAACTGATGATGAAGACGCAGAAGACAGCTTATGGACAAGGTTGTAGTTGATTTGTATGGAACTGCCACAACTATTACACTTACCTGCCAATACCAACTCATTCATCTCAAGATCACTTGCAATATGGATACTGGATTCCACACCACAATTTGAACATCTTAGGGTTCTTTTAATTTCGGTCAAACTGATCACCTGATGATATTCGCATATCATATTATAATTCTTTTTTCTGTGACAATCAGGTCCATCCTCTGATCATTTTCATGCTTTGGTAGTTTTTCAATTAGTTGGAAATCATAACATATGCCAATACGGTATCCTGGGGATGTGCCTAGATATTGATCATAATATCCTTTACCATACCCGATACGGTGCATACAAAGACCAAATGTAATTCCAGGTACGACAATGATATCAGGATTATCAGTAAGTTTTATTTTTGTTTTGGGTTCCAGGATATCATATTTGCCTTTTTGCAGATCTTCAAATGATATGAATTTATAGAACTCGATGTGGCGATCAACAGTCACAGGAACAACGACTTGCTTACCGAGTTTGAGCGCTTTCTTGATCATATTTTCTGTGTGGACTTCACTTCCCTTATGAAGATAAAATGCGATGACTTTGGCCTCTTTCACGCGCTCAATTGAGAAAAGTTTTTTTTCAATTGATTTGCCCATTGCTGTGTGATCATCCTCTGAAAGTGCATCACGTTGTTTGAGGATTTTTTCACGAATCGTCTTTTTTGCTTGTGCAACCATAATCAAACCCAGTTATTTTTTTCTGAAAACAAAACTTAAAACGCCTAACCCCAAGACCCCGAGACTCAAGATCACACCTACAGGACAGAATTCCGGTGGCTGTGCAATAGAAGCACATGCACCAGCAACGCATGTGTGTCCACCGATCGAATTTTCGCAATCTGCATCAACCACACAAAGATAACTTCCCGTTGCAATGCATTCGCTATTTTGACACACGAATAATTGCCCGGGAATTTCATGTGGACATTCTGAATCGACCTGGCATATCATTGGCTCGATTGCATTGCCGCAGATGCCATTCATGCATGTGTTTCCTTTATTTGCATCCATACAATCTTGATCAACAACACAAAGATATGCACCGGTTGGTTCGCACTGGTCATTATCGCAAATGTAGTCCGGGCCAACTGACTCCGGCCTGCAATCCGAATCTTCATCGCATCCAGGCATTAGAACATCAGTGAAACATTTCCCTGAAATACACAACTCCCCTTCACCCGCATCAACACATTGCATGTCATTTTCACAAAGATAGAATTCCGAGGGCATACAAAGGCCAGCGTCACATATGAATTCATATCCAGGAATTGTTGAAAAACAATCCGAATCATTAAAGCATTCGGCAGGTTCCACAAATCCGCAATATCCCGCCATGCAAATGTTACCTTGCTCTTCATCAATACATTGCTCGTCGTTGCTGCACAGATATGCACCGGTTTCCATACACTCACCTTCATCACAAATCATTTCCTGACCCGGAACCGAGAGTGTGCAGTCAATATCATATGTACAAGAAATTGTAAATGATAAACCTATGAAAAGAAGCCCCATAAAAATTATACGAGAAGACATGAGCTAGTAACGAACGCATTCTTTATAACTTTTTCATCTGGCAAGAGAAAGATAAAATTGCAGATTCTGGATGTAAACTAAAAGTTGACAAGCGTAAACTTTTTAAAGTTTACAACTGTAAACTAATACATGAGGATATCCCGTGAATCCATAGCAAGGCAGGTATTCGGATCAAGAGTAAAACGCAGGATACTTGAATTTTTATTTTCAAACCAGGAACCAGTTAGTGAACGAGAGATGTCAAGAATATTCGGAGTAAGCCATACTGCGGTGAACAAAGCCATGCAGCAACTGCTTGACCTGAACATAGTAACCGGAAGGATAATAGGAACTGCACTCATCTGGAAACTGAATGAAAAATCTTTTGCCTATCCTTATGTGAAGGCATTTATTGAAGCATCTGAAATAAGCCCTCTTGAATATGTTAAGAGAACTGTGCAAAGCGGGATAAACACAATAAGTGTAATGAACGATAAGTTGCGTAACCAGAACCTGATAAAAGAAGCATATGTTATTGGTTCGGTAGCCGAACAAACTGCAAAACCTGAAAGCGACATAGACGTACTAGTGATAATAACTGAAGCCAAGCAACAAGACAAATTAAAACAAATTCTCCAAGAAACCATAGGAATGGGGATTTTAGAGAAAACAGGCAATAATGTGTCTTTTCACATTTATACCGAGAAAAATATTAAAAACAACAAACCAACATGGCTAAAGGATGCAATAAACAGAGGGATAAAGGTGTATTCCAATGGCTAGGGAAAAGAATGTTTCCAGAGAGAGATATTTGATATTTAAGAAAAAAGCAGATGAATATTATGCTGGAATGGAAAAGGAATATGGCAACGGAAGATACAACAATTGTGTTACCATGGGCGTCCATTGTACGATCTCATATGTAGATGCATTCACAGTCTACAAACTCGGAACTAAATCATCTGCACAAAATCATGCTCAGGCAATAAACCTGTTAAAGGATGCCAAGGCATTGGACGAGAAAGAAAAAGCACGAGTATGTAATTTATTAAGCCAGATAATAGAAATGAAAACACCTGCAGAATATGAAGATAGGAAGATAAGCAAGGCCGAAGCCCAAAAAACAAAACATTTATGCGAATCGATACAAAAGTTCTTTGAAAAAGAATTTGAAAAAATCGAAAGACAGTAGGTTTATTTGTTTAAGAATAATGCTAGACAATGACGTTTCCACGCAGCAAACTACGAATGATTCGGGCATTAAAACAAACAGATACTTCTTTTAAGATGGAGAAAACAAGCTTTTGAAAATACTGGCAACTAAGAATCCGGGAGTTGACAGAGAAAGACGCCAACTTATTACACGACTCAGATAGCCTTTTGTACTTATCCTTATCCATACATAGCAGGCTAATAATATGGGAGTCCAAGAAAGGATAAAAGAAATTGAAGAAGAGATGGCCCGCACCCAGGTGAACAAAGCTACTGAATATCACCTTGGAGTTTTGAAAGCAAAACTAGCGAAGCTGAGACGCGAACTTATTGCACCAAGGGGAACTGGAGGAGGTAGCGGATTTGAAATAAAGAGATCCGGAGATGCTTCAATAGTACTAATCGGCCTTCCCAGCGTTGGAAAAAGTACTCTTCTTGGAAAACTCACAAACAGAGAATCAAAAATCGCAGCTTATGCATTTACAACACTCACATGCATCCCAGGCGTAATGGAATATAAAGGTGCCAGGATACAGATACTTGATCTTCCTGGAATCCTAGAAGGTGCAAAGGACGGTAAGGGAAGAGGACGCGAGGTAATCGCAGTTGCTAGAAATTCAGATCTGATATTCGTACTAGTTGAAGCAATGCACCCAAAACAGAAAACGGTAATTGAAAACGAACTTTATGGTTTTGGAATACGAACCAACAGAAACAGGCCCCAGGTCATCATAGACAAGAATGCCAAGGGCGGCATAGTAATAAACACAACAGTAAAACTCACAAAAATAAGCAAGAATGAGATTATTGCAGCACTCAATGAGTACCGGATATTCAATGCCAACGTGGTTTTGCGGAATGATATAGATATAGACGAGTTTATCGATGTGCTTGAAGGGAACAGGGAATATATCCCAACGATTCACATTCTGACAAAGTCTGATCTAATCACAAAAAAAGATCTTGTCAAAGTCAGCAAGGAATATGATATCGCCATAGCTGCTGAAAAAGGCGAGGGAATAGAAAAACTCAAGGAAATCGCATACCAGAAACTTAACCTGATCAACATATTCACAAAAAGAAAGGGGGAAGAAACAGACCTTGAAGAGCCGCTGGTTGTACGAAGGGGAATCAAGATAAGCGAGGTTTGCGACAGGCTGCACCGAGACCTTAGGAAGGAATTTAGATATGCAATGGTTTGGGGCAAAAGCGTGAAACACCAACCACAGAAAGTCGGGCTTGCTCATATTCTTGCAGATGGGGATATTATCCAGATCATCAAAAGATAGTATTTTAGATATATACCAGGAATTTAAAACATGAAAATTGCAATATTATTTCTCGGACTCATGATGATAATTCTCGCAGGATGCACAACACCAGGGAAATCAGTAGAAGGAGGCGAATACACACCATCTGAAAGCACGCTTACGTGTGGTGACCTGTGTTCTGCACTGCCAACTGAAGCTTGTGTAGGTAACTGGATCGTTGCAGGAGTTTATCCAGATTGCAATTGTACGTTCCAATGTAATGAAACACAAACATCCTGAACACTTGCAATCTTGTAGAAAACATGGAATACAAACGTAGGCAGATTTCACGCCCTGCGTCTAAATTATGCCATGTTTAAGAAACAAATATAAAAAGGAATTACGAGTTTTTATTATGGTCAGTCAAGAAGAAGTAAACAAAGTCATCGAATGGTGCGAAAAAGTAAAAAAAGAGCGCAATCGAATTTATGTTATAGAAAGGAATCCATTCAAGGACGATGTAGACTGGATGAGAAGATTCCCATTGATAGAAATAGACAGACCAAGGAATATTGCCTCAAAGAACAACCTTGTCTATGATTCTACAGTAAAACAACTTTGGCAGTTCATGAACGGAGACTGGAGAAAGATCGAACCAGATATGAGGATAGAATAGTTGATCAACTGTTAAAAGATACTGTTAAAAAGCTGAGAAGAGATAAAATATTGGTGAATATTATATGTACAAAATTTCAGCTGTAGTGGAAAAGGAAGGCAAATGGTACGTTGCCCACTGCATTGAATTGTAGGTAACCAGCCAGGGTAATACAATAGAGGAATCATTAAAGAACCTAAAAGAAGCGCTTGAACTTTATATCAAACATGCCGATGCAGATGAACTGGAGCATTTAAGGAATGCCCATGCTGAAGCCCAGATTATTGCTACTGTAAGCGTGGGTTAATGAAACTCCCGATTCTCTCAGGGCTGGAAGTCATAAAGATACTGGGAACGTTGGGATCCAGAAAACTGGATCAGCAAGTAGCCACTTCATTCTGATTAAGGAGATAGATGGTAGAAAACTGAAACCGATCGTACCCCTTCATAAAGAACTTGCCCTGGAACCTTATTGAACATAATAAAACAGGCAGGTTTGACCAGGAATGCATTTATCAAACTTTACTATGGAAAATAAAACATGGATTCCGATGAAATGGCCAATCAACTTGTTTGGTTCAGCATCATAATGGTGAAATAAACGGATGGCAGGAATAGGACAGATTTTTATCAGGGCAAATGCTGGCGCACAGCAGATTCAGAAACCGAACAGGCAGAACGACGGTCCGATGAAAGCCCTGGCACACCAGTTGAAAACTGGACTCGAAAACAGGAATCCGTTAGTAGTGCAAAAAACAGAAAGAACAATCAGAAAGTTTATGGATGATCCAAATGTATTGCCAGAAGATAAAATGGATTTTGTAAGAGCAGCGATGGAACTCAAAAGCGAGAAAATGATTGGGATATTCATTGAATATCTTGAAAAGAAACCCGCAGGCATAAAGTGCGGAAATTTCATGAAATTCCAGACTGTCAAAGCGCTTGGATGGTTGAGCGAAGGCAGGATAAGGACAGACCTTGATGCAGAATTACAAAAAACAAGCGTTAGCATGCCTGAAAAAACAAGAGGGAATCTGTTTGAATTCATTGGAGAGAAACGGCAGGAGTATAAAGAATATTTGCAAACACAGCAACCAGGCCAGCAACCAATAACAATAGATAATATGAGAGTTCCTGTTTCTGAAAGGATTATCACGACTGCACCGATTCGAACTTACGAAAACAGAACTACATTCAGACCGAATGATCACGGTTTTATGACCCATCATATTGCAGTCAGAGAAACAGAATTCAAAAAAGGCAATTTTGCAGTTGAAGATCCAACATATATGTCAGACACGATTAGTCAGAGAAATTACGGAACCCAACAAACATTGCAACAGCAACCATTGAACATTAATTTGGAAGCTGATGTAACGATAGAACAGGGATTTACGGAAAAAATAGCAATGCGTGAGAATGTGCCTCCTGAGATAACATATTTGAATATAATGATGCCAATGAATTGCCATGATAACAAAAGGCAGTCCGCAGTTCCAACGACCAAACTTCCAACAGCAAAAAACAGCGATGAATGCAGCGACAGGCCAAATAATGATTGTTCCACCCAAACCACCAGAATTTCAGTACCAGAAAACACAGAAAGAACCAGCAACCAGATCGTAATCACTAGAACAAAACCAATTTTGAAAAATGATAATGAATACAAACCACCTCCCAAAACAGGAGGTTCTGCAAGTGCAATTAGAAAACCACCAAAAAAGAAAAAGACCAGAAGGTATACGACAGTAAAACCAATACTCAAGGATACGTTGAAATTACACGAAATCGAAAAACGCAAGAAAAGAAAGAAAGCAAAAACAGGCAAACCTAAAGCAACAGAAATCTTGTCAATGACAAAGAAGAAAACGATTGCAAAAAAAGTAAATGCGAAAATAATAAAGAAAAAGAGAACAAAGAAGAGAGTGCAAAAAGTCAAACGTCCTATGGAATTGCAAAGATCATATAAAACAAAAAAAGATCAGAGAAAAAAGAACATACTCACAAAAGGATTGAAGAATGAGAAGACAGTAAACAAAAAAGCAAGAGATAGAAAGGAAACAATAGCAAAAACACCCGAGAAAAAAATCCGAAAGGATAAATCGTCAGAAGCAAAACTGCATACAACTAAGAAAAAGAAACATCAGAAGAATAATGCAAAACAAAGGCGCAAAAAACATAATGTCGTAAGAGCCATTATAGAAAAAACAAATAGGAAAAAAAGGAAAAAACGCGGCAAGGAAATTAGAAAGAACAGGAGATAAAGGAAATGATAATACTATTTGATTAATATAGATTCTGCAAAATCAAGTTCCCTTAATTTCTTTATGACATTTGCATTGAGTTTTCCATCTATTATGATAGTAAGTACAGGATCGGGAAACAGATCAGGATCATCGCTTATCACCTGCCTTATCACGATATTATTATCTGCAAGTACTTTTGTCACGCCTGCAACAATTCCTTTTTTCTTTGGATCTGCACGCAGCTCAATTACATCAAAACCAAACTCCCTTGCAGCATTTCCCATAAATGCACGGGGTTCGAGCTTATAGAAGATATGGAATAGTTTGTCGTCTTTTGTAATTGCCTTCGCAGTATCTATCACAACGCGCCTATCAACGCCAAGTGCCCTTGCAATTTTTGCAGGAGGTAGCTCGATATTACCAACGTAGATTTTTGCTTTTTGATCTACTTTGAGCCCAATCCTAAGAAACTCAGTGGCAACCTGCTTCCTTCCACGTGCATTCTGAAAAAATTTTTCCAATAGATCATGCATATGTATATTTTTATACAGAAATGTTTAAATATATACAATATCATAATTATTTTCGATTGAAATGATAACTAAAGAACTAAAACTAGCCCTGAATCCATATCAGATATATTCATTAGTACAACGGGAGTATGAGAACTCATTCCTGCTTGAATCGCTTGAAGGCAAGGAAAAACTTGCAAGGTTTTCATTTATTGGATTTGAACCGAAAGATAAGATTATAGCAAAGGGAACTGTCATTGCCATAGGAGATGAGGAAACTGAAACAGACAAACCACTTGCCATGATGGCAGAGAATATGCCAAAATCAAAGCTAGAGAAACAGGGATTTGTAGGCGGGGCCGTAGGATACTTTTCTTATGATTATGTCAGGCAGCTTGAGAATATTTCGACAAAACAAAAAGGCAGAGAGGAATTTCCGGATTTTGAATTCGGACTTTTTGATGACGGTCTGATTTATGATCATAGAGACAAAACAATACAATATTTCTCCCATTCAGAAGACAGGTCTGCTGAGATATTGAAGCTTGCCAAAGAAGACACATTTCTTGGTCCGTTTGAAACAGGAAGAATAAAGGAGAATGTAAACAAAGATGAATATGAAAAGATGGTCGCCATAGCAAAAGAAAGGATAACAGATGGCGAGATATTTCAGGTTGTGCTTTCAAGACGCTATGAAATCCCTTTTGAAGGTAATCCGCTCAGGTTTTATAATTTCCTGAAACAGACTAATCCCTCACCGTACATGTATTATCTGAGTTTTGGCGATAGGAAAATAATAGGTTCCAGCCCAGAGAACCTTGTCCGCATTGAAGGAAGGAAAATAGATAGCTATGCAACATTGGCAGGAACTATGCCACGTGGGAAAACCCCTGTTGAAGACATGGAACTGGAACAAAAACTATTGAATAGTGAAAAAGAAAAAGCAGAACATTTGATGCTTGTGGACCTTACGCGAAATGATATTGGCAAGGTAGCAGAATTTGGAACCGTAAAAGTACCTGAATTGATGGAGGTTCACAAATACAAGGATGTGCAGCATATGTGTTCGCACGTCACAGGGACCCTCATGGAAGGCAAAACATGTTTTGATGCATTCAATGCAATGTTTCCTGCAGGAACTGTGACAGGTGCACCAAAAGTAAGGGCTATGGAGATTATTGAAGAACTCGAACCAGATAAGCGTGGCCCGTATTCAGGTGCAGTTGGATATTTTTCATACAATGGGAACTGTGATTTTGCAATCGCAATACGAACTCTGATAGCACAAAGACAGAAGGCATATGTACAGGCAGGTGCCGGAATTGTATATGATTCGGTTCCTGAAAACGAGTACAATGAAACAGAAAACAAGATGCGATCCCTGCTTAGGGCGCTTGAGGTGAGATTTTGAACACCTCGCAAAAACTGCTGATAATAGATAATTACGATTCATTTGTTCATAATATATATCAGTATTTCGGAGAGCTTAGTGCAACACCGACAGTGTACAGAAATGATATGATAACCATAAACGAAATCAAAACAATTGCACCAACACACATCGTTCTTTCTCCAGGACCAGGCCACCCTGCCAATAAAAAAGATTTTGGTATCTGTAGCGGGATTTTATCTGAAATTGATGATATTCCAATACTTGGAATTTGCCTTGGACATCAAGGTATAATCCATCACTTCGGAGGAAGAATAATCAAAAATATGCCGACACATGGCAAGACAAGTACAATAGAACATGATGGCCACGGATTATTTAAAGGAGTAAAGAACCCACTGCAGGTGATGAGGTATCATTCTCTTGTTGGCATTGACATTCCTAATTGTCTTATGGTAACAGCAAAAACAAGCGATGGCATTGTTATGGCAGTAAGACATAAAGAACTGCCGATATACGGACTCCAGTTCCACCCTGAAAGCATAATGACAGAAGAGGGGAAAAAGATTCTGGAAAACTTTCTGAAGGTGTAGGAATGGATAGTATAATGAAAAAACTCGCAAACAAAGAGGATCTCACAACTGAAGAAGCAGAAATAATTATGCAAAAAATAATTTCAGGAGAATCAAAAGATAATTACATAAGCGAATTTCTGACTACCCTCAAAACAAAAGGCGAAACAATTGATGAAATATATGGTTTTGCAAAAATAATGAGAAAGAATGCAATACAGATTCATCCAAAATCAGATATGCTTGTGGATACCTGCGGAACAGGAGGAGACAATTCTAATACTTTCAATATCTCCACTGCTGCCGCAGTTGTAGCAGCCGGAGCGGGAATTCCAATTGCAAAACATGGAAACAGATCAGTTTCCAGCAATTGCGGATCGGTAGATGTACTTGAAGAATTAGGTGCGAAAATACTTCGGCCTGAGATGGTGAAAGAATGCATTGATAAAATTGGGATAGGATTCATGTTTGCACCTTTTTTCCATCCTGCAATGAAAAACGTTGCCAGCGTACGCAAGAAACTGGGATTCAGGACT
>Ga0180007_10001453_pt1 | contig 32308 bp, 33 predicted proteins | sample MM_PC_MetaG_FD_121122 | JGI IMG/M metagenome (GOLD analysis project Ga0180007, IMG submission 121122) | Groundwater microbial communities from the Aspo Hard Rock Laboratory (HRL) deep subsurface site, Sweden - MM_PC_MetaG | ecosystem: Environmental > Aquatic > Deep subsurface > Groundwater... | reverse complement strand
TTAATCAAGGGATTGCTTTTGGTTTGCCCTTAGGACCTTTTTGGATATTAGTGATTGTTGGCCTAATGAATTTGCTATTTATAAAGTACTGGTTAAAATTTTATCAGTCCTCCCAATTTTTAATGCTCTGGCCGCTTTCTTTTATTATTATCGGCTCTTTAAGTAATTTTATTGACCGGCTTAAATATACAGGAGTAATAGATTTTATTGATTTATGGATCTGGCCAGCTTTTAATTTAGCGGACTGTTATATTTTAGTCGGTATAATCTGGCTGATTTACTTAATAAATAAAACTTCTTGCAAAAAGATTTAAACTAGTTTAAAATATAAAGACAAAACAGGGTCCTTGAAAACCCCTGTTTTTTTAATTAATAAACATCGTCATTGCGAACCCCGAACTACGTGAGGGGTGAAGCAATGACTAAAAGAATAAAACCATGAGTTCTAAAATCTTTTCCGCCACTACTTTTGGTTTAGACAGCCAACTGATTGAAGTAGAAGCAGACTTAATCGGGGAAGCAGCTAAATTTATTATTGTTGGTCTGCCAGACCTTGCCATCCAAGAAGCTAGAGAACGGGTAAGAAGCGCTATTAAAAACTCTGGCTTAGCTTTTCCTAGAACTAAAATAACGGTAAATCTGGCACCTGCTGATTTTAAAAAAATCGGCCCTGGTTTTGATTTACCTATTGCTTTGGCTGTTTTAATTGCTAAAAAAAGCTTAATCCTTTCTCCTTTGGATCAGCAAGCTGTTTTTGTCGGTGAATTGGCACTCAATGGTGATTTGCGTCCGATTAATGGCGTTTTATCCATTGCTCTCCTTGTTAAAGAACAAAAAATTAAACGTCTTTATTTACCCAAAGCCAATGCCTCTGAAGCGAATCTAATCAAGGGTTTGGAAATTTATTCTCTAGAAAATTTAGCTCAACTTTTAGAACATTTAAAAGGAAAATTATTAATTAAACCTTTACTTGGAACCGATTTACAAATTACTGCCACCAAAAATCCTGCTATAACTTTTCAAAAAATTAAAGGACAACTGCAAGCTAAACGCGCTTTAGAAATCTGCGCTGCCGGTAATCATAATCTCTTGATGAACGGACCGCCAGGCAGTGGTAAGACTTTACTAGCCAGGAGTTTAGCTGAATTACTGCCGCCTTTAACTTTTGAGGAAGCTTTAGAGGTAACAAAAATTTACAGCGTTTCTGGTTTGTTAGCCCAAAAACAACCTTTGATAATGACCAGACCATTTAGAAGTCCGCATCATACCACTTCCAGTATTGCTTTGGTAGGTGGGGGCAGTTTTCCTAAACCCGGAGAAATCACCTTGGCTCACCGTGGAGTTTTATTTTTGGATGAACTGCCGGAATTTCCCAGAACCGTTTTGGAAAATTTAAGGCAACCCGTAGAAGACGGTGTGGTAACTATTGCCCGTGCCGCCCAGACTTTGCAGTTCCCGGCGCGCTTTACTTTGGTGGCGGCTGCTAATCCTTGTCCTTGCGGCTATTTAACTGATGCAGAAAAGGAATGTAAATGCACTGCTTCGCAAATTTTTAAATATCAAAAAAGAATTTCTGGCCCGTTATTGGATAGATTTGATTTACAAATAGAAGTTCCTCGTCTTAAATTTATAGATATTGGTTTAACCACCACTACCAGCCAAATCCAATATCTTTTACATAACATTCATCAGGCAAGAAACTTACAATTAAAAAGATTTAAAGATAATAATCTTTCCAATTTTTACACTAATAACGAAATTAACAGCGGAAATATTGAACAGCTTTGTCCTTTAGATATCAGCGGTCAACAACTGTTAAAACAAGCGATGTCAAAATTTCATTTATCCATGCGCGGTTATCATAAAATAATAAAAGTTGCCAGAACCATCGCTGATCTGGCAACCAGTAAAAACATTAAAACCGAGCACTTAGCTGAAGCTTTGCAGTTTAGGATTAATTAGGGTTAAAAAATTCTCAAAAAAATTAAGCCGAGAAGAAAGATTCTTCCCGGCTTTTGGCTATTTTAAAGCCCTGAAAATTTTGGTTACTCCTTACACTTCGCGGCAATGGCTTTTGCCATTTCAATGGTTGTATTAGTTCCGCTCATATCATAAGTACGCACTTTGCTCTCTTTAATGACAGCGGCAACTGCTTTTTCCAAACGATCTGCCATTTCAGTTTCACCCAGCCAGTCCAACATGAGACTTGCTGCTAGAATTGCTGCAATGGGATTCACTTTGTACATACCAGTGTACTTGGGCGCGCTGCCATGTGTGGGTTCGAACACGGCGTAATCGTCGCCGATATTACCAGCGCTGGCAAATCCCAGACCACCGACCAACTGCGCCGAGAGGTCCGAAAGAATATCGCCGAACATGTTTTCTGCGACAATGCAGTCATAATCAAACGGATTTTTCACCAACCACATGCACTGCGCGTCAATGTTAGTTTCAAACATTGGAATATCATTGAATTCCTTTTCGTGAATTTCACGGGCGGTGCGAATCATTAGGCCGCCAGTTTCGCGCAGGACATTTGGCTTGTCGCAAATGGTCACGCTTTTGCGGCTGTGCTTTTTGGCGAACAGAAATGCCTGCCGTACAATGCTCGCGCATCCCTGCCGCGACATTAGGCGCGTGGACATTGCCAAATTTTCCAGTCCGAATCTTTCAAACTTCTTGGCTTTCGGATGCGTGCACAACGCATCAAAAACATTACCCGGCACTGGATGGAATTCAATGCCCGCGTAAAGCCCTTCGGTGTTTTCGCGGAAGATAACAACATTAATCCCTTCCTTGTAGTTCAATAGATTTCCCGGATATGCCTTGCATGGGCGCATGTTTGTATGCAAATTAAGTTCTTGCCGCAGCCGCACGATCGGCGAGAAATACGAAAAACCCTTTCCCTTTAGTTTTAGATCGAGTTCCGCGTCGGCTTCCTGTTTGGGTTTGGACGTAATCGCGCCGAAAAGAGCGCATTCCGTATCTTTTAGAAGTTTCAACGTGCGGTCGGGCAACGCATTACCTTCTGTACACCAGTACTTCCAGCCGATATCCCCTTCGTTATAGTTTGCAGAAAAATCCAGCGCATCCAAACACCACCGGACTGCTTCTAAAACTTCTACTCCCACCCCATCTCCTGGAAGATAAGCAATATCATGCTTTGCCATGATGTTTCTCCTTCTCATTTGAGATTGTTTTATTTTACCTTATTGTTAAATTACAGAATAACTAAACTTAGCAAAACGTTATAGGTTTGTCAAATGAAAAAGGATTGCTCCGTCCAGCTTAGCTGGACGGAGCTTGACTATTTTTATAACACGTTGATTAAACACGACCCGTCTGACGAGTCACGTATCGCCCCGACGTAAGGAGGGGTCAATAGAAAAATATTTTTAACTTTACACATCTTTTGTTATAATAAAACCTATGAAAACCCCTTATCTTATAATTTTTATCATCAGTTTATTACTTCCTGTAATTAAAGTTGGGGCAGTAGATCAACAGTCATTAACCAAAAAATTATCAGGTAAAATTTTATTACAGGTAGAAAGTTATGGCCGCGCCTGGTATGTTAATCCTGATGATCAAACCAGATATTATTTAAAAAACGGCGAAGAAGCGTATAATATTATGCGAACTTTGAGTTTGGGTATCACTAACCAAGACTTGGAAAAAATTCCCACGCAAACAGGACAAAATTATGATAAAAAACTAACTGAACGATTAAAAGGAAAAATCCTCCTGCAAGTAGAAAGTAGAGGCGAAGCTTGGTATGTTAATCCAGTTGACGGAATCAGGTATTATCTTAAAGACGGCAAAGCTGCTTACCAGTTAATGCGGGAATTTGCCTTGGGTATTTCCAACACTGATTTACAAAAAATCCAAATGAATGATCAGCAGATAACTTTTGACGCGGCTTGGGATGGTGTGGCTTATACAGCTTTAGACAACAACGAATATCTGGATTCTCTGAACAGCGATCTGATTCTACCTTTAGCGTCCCTGACTAAACTAATGACTGCTCTGGTTTTTCTTGACATTAATCCTGATTGGCAAAAGACTGTAACTATAACCAAAGAACAGATTGATTATCCTAAAACTTTAGTTGGCGAAGATACTACCAGTGAAATTGACTTGGAAATTGGCGATCAGATTAAGATTAATGATCTTTGGATTTCTATGTTACTGGCTTCTTCCAACCAGGCCGCCGTGATTTTAGCTGATAATTCCGGATTAAGCCGAACAGAGTTTATCCAACGAATGAATGATAAAGCCAAGGAATTAAATCTTAATAAAACTGCCTTTTTTGATGTAGCCGGCCTTGATTCGCACAATGTCTCAACTGCCAAAGAATTTGCCAAACTGGCTCAAACCGCTTTTGCCATTGATAAAATCGCTCAAGCGACCAACTTAACTGAATATACATTTACTTGTTTAAAAGCTACTAATGAAAACAAACAAATAAACGTCCATAATCGCAATTACAGTTTATTGCAATTTGAACCAAATGCTTCCAAAACTGGTTTTTTAGTAGAAGCTCAAAGAAACGTTGCTTTGCAAAAAGATGATCACCTTATTATAGTCTTACATGCCCGCAGTATGAAAGAAAGAAATGATATTATTGAAAATTTGTTAAATCAATAAATCCATGCTCGCCGAATTAGCGAGCTGGATAAAAACTAAAAAATAAATTAAGGACTAAACGCCTTATTTTTTATTCTTGACAAAACACAAATATACCCTTAAGATAACCTATTAAAATTCGCTCTTCACAAACGAGATTGAAAGGGGTTAAAAATGTGGTCTTTCTTTTTTAATCTGCCAGTTGATCCTGGTAAATCATTCCAAAGACTTATACTGGATATACTTCTGACATTTATTGCTTATAAAGAATTTGGAGTGATAGGAATTGTGGTTGTGGCTCTGGGTTATGCTCTTATTTGGATCCTTAAAAAATGGAAGCCTGCAGAACTTAGCAAAGGCCTTGTTGTCCAGAGGATCTTCATGGACATCCTTTTCGCCATCATTATCCACAAAACATTCGCAGGAACTATGGATCCAGTTATGCCCTCACTTTATTTTTTCTCATCATGCGTTATCCATTACTACTTCCCTCTTCAAATCGCTAAAATCTTTCTTATAGGAGGGAGAGTGGTAGTGGACATTGTTACAGCACTTATTGCTATAGGATTGTTAGAAGGGCCTATAAGTTCAGCAATCCTGATAGTAGCACTCATCTATTTTGTTGGATTTTTTATCAATTTCTCATCTTCAATGAAAAAAAGTTTAGCCCAATAACACGGGTCAGTGCCTGCCCAAATCTTCGGAGGAAATTTCCGTGAAAAAAATTGTTTTTCTGACTGTCATCCTCAACATCATCCTAACTCCCTTGCTCCAGGCCCAAATATTAGGTACAGCTGAAACAACCAAAACCAACTGGTTTAACATTACTGCCGGTGGCAATGATAAAACCGCCATGCTTCGTCTAAAATATGGACTAAAGAAATTTGACACTGCTTTATGCCCTACTTACTTATCGACTGACGGAAAAATTACTGGCTGTTATCTGGGTATGGGAGTCCAGGCATTCAAGGAAAAGGAACTGGGATGCTATGTCGGCTGGGGGCTTAAGATTTCAAGCATTAAAACTGATGCCATTCAAGTGCCTTTAACTGGTCTGTTAGGCGGAAAAATCATAGACATTAAACTGTCTAAAAAGGACCGGGTCTCTCTTATAGGCAGCGTAGAAATTATCCATCTTATACATCTTCACCGACTTCATGGCACAGTACCGGCATTACCTTTGGGATTGAATATCAACGGACCATGGCATAACACCTTGCCTTTGAGTTTAAGACTTGAACATGACCTCAAAAAAGAAAATTTCTCGGCAGGACTTAGCTTTTCCTTCAACATCTAAAGTACTTCCTATCAATAAACAATCCTGCAAACAGACTGCTATAATCAAAAAAGCAGTCTTTTTTATTTTCTCTAATATTGACAAAATATTGAAGATACGTCATTATAAACCATCATGTTTAGAGTAAAATAAAACAGCGGCAAGACCGCAAGGAGAAATCGTGAAAAAGCAACTTCTCTTCTGTTTCTGCGTTGTTATCATTTCAGCGCTCTCTCTTACCAATGTCTATGCCAACGTCGATTCTTGTCGTCCTTCTTTTATTAAAGACGGGATGATATTGTATAGCGATTATGACCACTGGGGTTGGGGAATTATAGAATATTCCCCTGACCCGGGCGTGATAATAGTATTTGAATGGTTGGCCTTATCAAAACCCGATGACTGTCTTAATTTTCATTTCAACTTTCATTTCCAGGGAAAGGATATTGCTTCGCTGGCAATAGCTGGAATAACATGTTTGGGCGAGGCTTTGTCAAAAGACATTTACTATTCATGGTTTAAAACATCTGATGAGTGGATCAGTCAACGCGGAAATCCTGACTTTTCTCATAACAGATTCCTGGATGAGACACTGGAACGATTCCGTCGATTCGGTTTTATCCAAACAATGGAAGTCAAAGAGTATTTTGATTAAGGCGGAGTCTAACCAAACAGCTGATCTTGCAAAGAAAAAAATACATAATAACCCCAGCAATTGTAATATGTTGCTGGGGATTTTTTATAAATTTATAAAAAATCATTGACAAAGTTTTAAAAATATGATATATTACGATATCTATTCAATAAATCAATAATTATGGGTAAATTAACCGCTATATTCAAATATTCCTTTATACTATGCCTGGTTATGGTTATGGGTTTTTTATTTACGGCAACTACTAAAGCAGAGATTTCTGAACCCTTAAATTTAACCTCTTTAATCATTGAACCTGAAGCAGATGTTGCCAAAATTGAATGGTCAACAAATTTCCCTGCAAAAGGAAAAATTGTTTTTGGCGAAACTGAAAATTTTGGTTCTTGGATACAGGATAATCAAATAAAACTTAATCATGAAACCTGGCTAGCAGGATTACAAAGGGATCAAAAATATTATTTTCAATTACAGGCTTTTGATAATTACGGCCGGGTTTATAATTCAGTGATCTACGACTTTAAAACCAAAAAAGACGATGAAACCGCGCCAGTGCTTTCTGATATTCATACTTCTTTTGTTACTGGCAACACTGCCACATTTGTTTGGTATACTGATGAACCTGCCAACGGCTGTGTCTATTATGGCACTGATATGTTTGATCTTAATAAAAAACAGTGTGCTGGCAACCGCACTACAGTTCATGATGTAACAGTTAAAAATTTAACTCGCAACACTCTTTATCATTACCAGGTCTCCTCTAAAGACAGTACTAATAATGAGACTACTTCGGTTTATTATAAATTTGCTACTAATAGTGAAAATGATGACGATGTACCTGATTTAAAAATCAGACAACTTGCCTATAATACTGTCAGCGACAGTTATGGTAAAGCGGCAGTTACTCTAAATCTACAAACCTCCAGACCAGTAGAAGGAAAAATTAAATGGGGTGAAAGTTCCCAAAAATATAATCACACTATTGATTTACCTACTCCTCGCTCAACTAATCATACAGTTACCATCACTGATTTAGAATATTATCAAAAGTATTATTATATAGTAGACATCAAAGACGTTTTAGGAAAAAAGTTAAAAACTCCAGAACAAATTTTCTTTACTCCTTCTAAAAATTATTTTATAGGCGGCGATGGTAACTCAACTTACGATCCTGATAATCCTGACCAAGATTTTGACGGCGATGGTTTAACCAATGCCCAAGAAAAAGTTTATGGCACTGACCCTTTAAAATCTGATACTGATGGCGATGGTTATGTAGACGGAACAGAAGTGTTACATGGCTATAATCCTTTAGGCCCGGGAAAAATAAGAGAAGTCAAAGGTTTTAAAATATTCGCTTATGATAAAGCGCGCTTAACCAGTTTGCAAGCTGAAAAAAACAGCGCCCAAGAATTAAGCAAAGAATTAAAAAAACTGTTTAAAGGACCTATTCCTGTAGCTAAAAGCGGTTGGCCAACTTTGGTTAATGCTTACATCTATGGAAATTATCCAGTAACAGCCATTTATAAAGCTATAATTCATAGCGGCAAAACAGTTCATCCTTATATTCCTTGGTCTGCCTGGGAAAACTCCAGTGATTATAAAAAGTATATAAACTAAATAACTTAAGAACGGCAACGGCGGGTATTTAACCCGCTGTTTTGTTTTATTTAGCGCAGCGAAATTCGGTGAATTTGCCCGAAGTGAATCATAGGCGCTCCGGCCCATTGAGCACTCTGTCATTCTGAACGAATGTGAAGAATCTGTAATTAATTACAATAAACTATAGATCCTTCGCTCCGTCGCGCTTAGCGCGACTACGTTCAGGATGACAAGGCCGGAACGCCGACCTTTCTAATATATGCTACAATAACTTTATGAGAAAAAAATTGCTGTTCATTATAATTATTCTACTCCTGGCTTTAGGCGCTTTTAGCTACCGTGTTAAAATCAAAAATTTGTTTTATGACTTGCAAAAATCCAATCTGCCCGAAGCGGTTAACTTTCAAAAAACCAAATATTCAACTTCAACTGAACTAATTAACGAATCAGTAACTGAAAACCAACTCTCTCCCTCTAAAGATGAAACTCCCGTTCTCGTCTATCCGGAAAATAAAACGTTGCCTGATTCTTATAACCTTAATGTGCCTTTTACCTCACAAGCTCCTTTTGCAAACTGGGACGAAACTTTTAAAGAAGCTTGCGAAGAAGCGGCAGCACTTATAGTTCATTATTACTATCAAAATAAAAACTTTACTAAAGATATAGCCACCGAAGAAATTTTGAAAATGGTTGACTGGCAGATTGATAATTGGGGAGGACATTTTGATTTAACCGCTAGCCAAACTGCTCAATTAATCAAAGACTATTGGGGTTATAAAAAAATAGAAATAATTAATAATCCTACTGTAGAGGAAATTAAAAATCATCTTTTTAAAAAACGACCGGTGATAGTGCCAGCTGCCGGCAGAGAATTAAATAATCCTTATTTTAGACAACCAGGACCAATATATCACATGTTGGTTATTAAAGGATATACTAAAAATGAATTCATCACCAATGATCCGGGCACTAAACGAGGTGAAGATTTTATGTACAGTTTTGAAACTATTATTAACTCCATACACGACTGGAATGAGGAAAATATTTTACAAGGTGAAAAAAGGATCATTGTTATTTACCCCAACTAAAATTTTATTCTAAAAACCCTTCACCATCTTGGCAAGGGTTATATTTAAATAGCTTAAATAATCAAAAAATTATATTCTTTTATTAAGGAAATATTACTTGTTTTTTAAAGCATCCTTTAATGCTTTGCCGGCTTTAAATTTGGGTACTGTTACCGAAGGAATCTGGATTTTCTCACTAGGGTTTTGCGGATTAACTCCCATCCTAGAAGCTCTGTGTTTTGCCGAAAAAGTACCAAAGCCAGTTAAAGTTACTTCTCCGCCACCTTTAATAGTAGTGGTTACGACTTCTTCAAAAACATCCAACATTTTAATAACCTGACTTTTAGCTAAACCAACTTTATCAGCAATAGATTCTGCCAATTCTACTTTATTCATATTATCTCACCTCCTTTCATTTATCTAGCCCGCCAATTCGTCGAGCTAAGCTCAATCGGCGGGTAATGTCTAAAAATTTTAATCTTAAATAATAACTCTTTTATTTATCTTCTCAATTTTAGTAGCAAGTTTGCTTTTTTCGTCAACTTCCAGATATACAGCATTTACTTCTACTTCACCTTGTTGAGGAATATCAAAGATTATCGGCGCTTCGGTTAGAAATTTTTTAATGATGGTTTCTTTATTCACTCCTAAAACCGAATCAACCGGACCAACCATACCTACATCTGTTACATAAGCACTACCTTGAGGCAGAAGACGATAATCAGCCGTTGGAATATGAGTATGAGTACCAATAATAGCTGAAACCCGACCATCTAAAAACCAACCCATAGCCATTTTTTCGGAAGTGGCTTCTGCATGTATATCCACTAAAATTGCCGAAGCTTTTTGACTTAAGTCGCTAGCTAAAATTCTTTCTACCTCTTTAAAGGGACAGTTAAGATCTTCTTCCTTAATAAAAACTCTACCTAATAAGTTTATCACAAATAGCTTATTTGAGCCAATTTCTACCATTTTATAACCTGAACCTTTAGGAGTCCTGGGGTCATTAGCAGGAGTGATTAAGATAGTATTGCTTTGCTCTGCGGCTTCTAAAGCTTTTTCCTTCTTCCAAACATGATTACCGGAGGTAAAGCCATTAATGCCAATATCTTTTAGCTCTTTTAATGTTTTGGCAGTGACGCCTTTACCATGTGCTAAATTTTCAACATTAGCTAAAACAATATCTGCTGGATATTCTTTTTTTAACTGCGGTAAAATTCGGGCTAAAGCTAAACGACTGATTTTGCCTACTACATCGCCAAAGAATAATATTTTCATGAAAGATGGATTTAAGAATTAAAACAAAATTTATCTGGCATATTCAGTGATTCTTTTTTCTCTAATAACATTGACTTTGATTTCGCCGGGATATCTAAGGTCCTGCTCAATTTTATCTGCAATATCACGAGCAAGTTTAACAGATTGCCAATCATCCATTTCTTCAGGCACCACAAAGACTCTAACTTCCCGACCAGCCTGAATAGCATAAGCTTTTTCTACACCAGCAAAGCTAGTAGCTACCCCTTCTAGCTCATCAAGACGCTGCAAATAATCCTCGTAAGTATCTTTTCTAGCGCCTACCCGCGAACCAGAAATAGCATCAGCTACTTTGACAATAATAGCTTCTAAGCTTTTGGGGTCGTCTTCATGATGCCCCAGGCAGATATAAGCCACTTCTTCTGGTAAACCAAATTTTTTCAAAATATCATAACCAATTTCAGGATGTCCGCCTTGGACTTCGTGGTCAACGGCCTTACCTATATCATGAAGCAGTCCTCCTTTTTTCGCCACTGTTACATTAGCGCCTAATTCTTCTGCTAATAAACCCGAAAGGTGAGCAACTTCCAAAGCATGTTTAAGTTGATTTTGGCCATAACTGGTACGATACTTAAGCCGGCCTAAAATCTGAATTAGTTTAGGATCAAGACCGGCAATACCCACTTCGCGGGCCGCATCTTCACCAGCTCCTTTAATATCTAAAGCTAGCTCTCTTTTGGCTTCCTCTACTGCTTCCTCAATTCTTCCTGGATGAATCCGACCGTCAGCTATAAGCTTATCCAAAGCGCGTTTGGCTAAATGCCTTCTGATAGGCGAAAAACCTGTAACTAAAATTGCTTCAGGAGTATCGTCAACCACAATTTCCACGCCAGTTAATTGTTCAATCGCTTTAATATTGCGACCCTCACGGCCAATAACCCTGCCTTTCATTTCATCGCTGGGCAGATTAACAATAGTGGTAGTGGTTTCAGCCGCATGAGAAGCAGCACAACGTTGAATGACCGTTAATAATAAATCCCGGGCACGTGCTTCCAATTCTTCCGAAGAAACTGTCTGTAATTTTTTAACTCTTTCCACTAACTCATCTTTAATTTTATGTTCCACGTCATCTAAAAGCGTCTTTTTAGCTTCCTCTGTGGTTAATTGGGCTATTTTTTCCAGTTTTTCTAGTTGAGCATCCTTGATCTTGTTAACTTCTTCTTTTATTTTTTCAACTTTTACCACTTTTTCACCTAGCTCCTGCTGTTTATTCTCCAGCTCTAACAGTTTTTTATCAAAAGCTGCTTCACGTTGTTCTACTCTTGATTGCAAATGCTGAATTTCACTTCTCCTTTTTGCCTCTTCATGTTTAGCTTCATCAATAACTTTAATGGCCTTATCCTTGGCTTCAAGTAAAATCTCTTTTTGTTTTGATTTAGCATCACTTAAAAGATCATCAGCTTTTCTTTCTGCTGAATCAACTGCTCTTAAGCTAATTACCTTTTTTAAGTAATAACCAATAAGCCCTCCAATAGCCAGTCCGGCTATGAGGGAAATTAAAAGCACTATTCCTTCCATCTGTCTTATCCTTTCTTTTCAGTTTTTAAGAAGGTCGCTTATTTAGTTTAAAGTAAAAGAAAGTTTTGGGTATAGCAAAATTAGCAAAAGATTACTTTTACAAATTATAATTCCTGTTTTTTTGCTATATCTAGTCACTAGCTAAAAGTTAAAATTATTTTCTCTACTGAACAATCACACTGAATATTCTTCGTTTATTTATCAATCAATCTTATTTTAAGCAACCTCTGAAAACTTGATTATTAATAATTTAAAGCTTTTTCAGCTTAACATAAATGATTCAGGGAGTCAAATTTCGACAAGCTCAACTTGGGTTCAACAAGCTTGCCTGGGTAATCTTACAAGTCAATAAAAAGTCCCACAGAAAATCTCTTACTGTCTGTAGGACAAAATAGACCGAGTAAAAACTTTTAGTCTACTTTTTAAACTCAAAGTTGAAAGGAATAGCGATCCAGACTCCTACTGGATTATTCTGCTGAATCGCCGGTGTGAATTTCCATTTCCGGATAACCTTGATGACTTCTTCTTCGAAGCCTAGATTGGAAGGTTTCGCCGCTATGATTTCCCACTGTCGCACATCGCCTTTTTTGTCTACGTAAACCTTGATAACGACTTTGCCTTTCACTCCCGCCGTCTTCGCCATCTCCGGATAATCCGGCCTTGGATTCACAATCGGAGCGGAGGCTACCTCATACGGCGTAAAAATATCAGATGAGGGAATTTCTGGTTCTTCAGGGATTACCAATACCACATCACCAACACCTATAGGTGTTGCATCCTCTGTGGGGGTATTAGCAACCTGAAGTTCTTCTTGAGACTGAATAGTTACTTCTTCTTTGTCTTCTTCATCAGGAACTGCTACAGGTTTTGCAGCAGCTGGCGGCGCGATCTTTGGTGCGGCAACTTTAATTGACGGTGGAACAGTCCTATCTGTAATTGAAGGCGGCGCGCCAAGTTTGGTTGGATCAAGAATTACAATACGCTTTGATCCCGCCGGTTTCCGAGTTAAGGCTTTAGTGACGACAAATGATGCAATGGCCGTTCCATGTAAACCTACAGAAATAGCCAAGCCAATCCAAAGATATTAAGCCAGAAATTTTTTTAGTTCAAAAGAACCATACCGGTTTTTGGTGAATTCTTCATAGGCATTCATTTTCCTGCCTCCTTCCTTTCGGTTCGGTTTTTTTGTGAAAAAAATGAATTTTTAATAAGATCACTTACATTTTTATATTACTCTGCTAAAAATTGTAAGTCAATAACAAAAGTTATATTCTAAACAAAATAAAGGATAAATAAAGAGAAAGAAAAGTATATCAAATAAAGTCCTATTTTACTAGGACTTTATTCAATCTATATTATGAAATTTAAACTATTATTTACTGGTAATAACTTTATCTATGATGTTATATTCAGCGGCTTCTTTGCTGGTCATGTAATAATCTCTGTCTATATCTCTTTCAATTTTTTTAAGAGTTTGACCGGTGTGTTTGACTAAAATTTGATTTAAGCGGTCTTTAATTTTTAAAATCTGTTCTGCTTTAATTTTAATGTCAGTTGCCTGACCTTCTGCTCCGCCCATCACCTGATGTAAAAGTATCTGACAATTAGGCAAAGCAAATCTTTTGCCTTTAGCACCAGCAGCCAAAAGCAAAGCTCCCATAGAAGCGGCCATGCCCAGACAAACCGTAGTGACATCGCACTTTACATATTGCATGGTATCGTAAACTGCCAACCCATCTGTAACTGAACCGCCGGGCGAATTAATGTATAATTTAATATCGCTTTTAGCGTCTTCTGACTCTAAAAAAAGCATTTGGGCAATAATTGAATTGGCCACTTTATCGTCAATAATATCACCCAAAAAAATAATGCGGTCTTTTAAAAGCCGTGAATAAATGTCATAAACTCTTTCGCCGTAAGTTGATTTTTCTATAACTGTTGGTATTAACATATGTTTAAAATTAAAAATAAATTATTAAAATTTAATCAATATTCCATTTATCACTATTATATATCATCCTTCCTTTTAAAGAAAATCCCGAAGCTTTACGATGGCCGCCGCCGCCCCAAAGTTGGGCAAGATGAGCAACATTAACGTCATCAAAAGTGGTACGGAAACTCCCCTTAATAAAACCATCTGGTTTTTCTATCAAGACTAAAGTTAATTTTGCTCCGGATAATTCATTAAAATAATTGGAAAGTCCTTCAATTGCCCCTGGTTCAACCTGATAATCTTCAAAATCTTTTAGAGTAATGACAGTAAAAGCTATATCATATCTGGGATTGTAAACTAACCGCTCAAAGGCCTTGCCCCATAATTTTAAAAGTCCTAAACTTTTATTGCGTAAAACGCTCTGGTTGATTTCTTTATGACGAGCACCTAAATTCAATAAATGAGAAGAAGCTGACAAGGAAGTTAAGGTAGTAGCATCATTGGAAAAAATTCCTGTATCATAAATAATGCCGTTTAACAAAGCAGTCGCCATTTCTTTGGTAATAGCTACCTGCCATAAACGAAACAAATCATAAATAATTTCGGAGGCTGAACTGGAAGAGCTCTGACATAAATTTAACTGACCAAAATTCTCATTAGTTAGATGATGATCAATATTGATTAAAATGTATGGATAACGAATACTTTTTATTATTTCTTTAACACCGGCATAATCTAAGGAATTGGCATCTAAAATAATTATTAAATCAAAGTTTTGCTGGGAAAAAATCTGCGGATTATTTATTACCTTATATATCTGCGGCAAAAATTTATAACTTGCCGGCACTTCATTTAGACAAAAAAGTTGATAGCTCTTTTTGATCGTTTCCAAATATTGTGCCATAGCACTTAAAACACCCAAACCGTCGCCGTCTGGATTTTGATGAGTGACTAATAAAATATTTTGGGCTTGTTGAATTTTTTGATAAATCTGTTGTGCTGTAGCAATATCTTTAATCATAAAAATACTATTTTAAAATGACTTTTTATTCTACTACCATTTTCCTGATCCGTCAATAAAAAAAGGTTAAAATAATTTAACCTAGATTTTCCCAATAATAAATTATTTGTTAAGATTTTCTAAAACTTTTTCAACCTTACGGTCTTTAAGAAGAGTATCGTCAATTATTACCTCTAACTCAGGGCATTTTCTTAACTTAAGCCGACCACTTAAAAAATGTTTAGCGCGTCCTAAATTCCTGTTAACTTTTTCCAAAGTCTGTCCAATATTAGTAACAGGTAAAACACTTAAATACAAATAAGCGTGCTTTAAATCCGGAGTAAGCTTTACTTGCGTTAAGGTAACTAAAATGTCTTGGGAAAATTCCATTTCTCTTATAAAAAAATTATTCATTTCATGCTGAATCACTTCAGCCAGCTGTTCAGCACGTTTGGACATATTTTAAAAATTTTAACTTTTAATCTACACTTTTCCTAATTCCCGCTTTTCTATTTTCTCTTGGTAAATTTCTAATAAATCGCCTTCCAAAATAACTGAATTGCTTTTTATCTGCATACCACATTCCTCTCCTTTAACCCCTTCACTTACTTTTTCTTTGCCTGAACGCAACTGTATTAAATCAGCCCAAGCAATTGTTTCATTATTTCTGATAATCTTAACTTTAGTATTCTCTTTTACTTTACCTTCCTTAACCTTACCGCCAATAATTATTTCGTTTTTATCTTTTCTAAAAATTGCGATTACTTCTACTTTACCTAATTCTGTCCGTATGACTGCCGGTGCCAACATCGCTTTAAGTCTTTTTTCAATTTCTTCCAGCAACTTATAAATAATATCAAAAAATAATATTTCTACCCGCCGGTCTCTGGCTAATTCTTCGGCTGTCGGAGCAATTTTTACCCTAAAAGCCAAAATGACTGCCGGTGCAGTTTGAGCATCTAAAATATCAGCATCAGTAATATTGCCTAAACCTTTTTTAACCACTTTAAGCTTAACTTCTGGATCACTTAATTTATTAAAAGCTTCTAAAATTGCCTCTTGAGATCCTAAAACATCTGTTTTAAGAATAATGTTTAAATTTAAGGTTTTTTCTTCCTCTTCTGAATCACTGTCTTCATCTAATCTTTTTGAAGTTACAGGCAATGTTGGTTTGCGATACTGATTTTGTTTAAGAGTTTCTCTAACTTTTTTCCTATCTTGAGTGACTTCTAAAATATCGCCGACTTGAGGAATATTTTTTAGTCCTAAAATCTTTACTGGTGTTGAGGGAAGGGCTTCTTTTAATTCATGACTTAAATAATCCTTCATTGCTTTAATTTTTCCGGCAATTTGTCCGGTAATAATTAAATCTCCTGTTCTTAAAGTACCTCCTTGGATTAATACTGTAACTACTGGTCCTTCTCCTTTATCAATATGAGATTCAATAATTGTTCCAATAGCCGGACGATTAGGATTAGCTTTAAAATCTTCCAGGTCTGCTATCAATAAAATCATGTCTAAAAGTTCAGGAATATTTTTCTTTTGTTTAGCTGAAACTGGTACACAAATCGTCTTGCCTCCCCAGTCTTCAGGAATTAAATTCAGTTCTGCCAGCTCTTTTTTAACTTTTTCTATATCAGCACCCTCTTTATCTATCTTATTAATGGCAATAATAAAAGGTAGGTTTTCTTTTTGCACAATATCAATAACCTCTAAAGTTTGGGTTTTAAGTCCTTCGTCGGCAGCCACTACAATAATGGCAATATCGGCAATCTTGCTTCCCCGCGCTCTCATTGATTTAAAGGCCTCATGCCCTGGTGTATCTAAAAAAGTAATTTTTCTATCTTTTTCAATAATTTGATATGCACCAATATGCTGGGTAATGCCGCCACTTTCACCTGCCACTATATTTGTTTCTCGGATTGCATCCAATAATTTAGTTTTTCCGTGATCAACATGACCCATTACTACCACTACTGGCGGACGTAGCTGTAAATTATCTTTAGTCTCTTTTTCTACAAGTTCTTTGATTTTATCTTTACCTTGATCAGTCTCTTGTTCTAACTGTTTTTCCTTAGTTAACTTATTTACCAAAAACCCCAAATCTTCTGCAATAATGGCTGCAGTTTCAAAATCAATTCTTTCATTTAAAGAACTCATAATGCCGTTCTTAATTAATTCAGCAATTACTTTATTAATTGGCAATTTTAAAACTTCAGCAAAATCCTTAACTGTAATTTGTTCAGGAATAAGAATTTCTTTTTTTGCTGATTTTTCCTCTTGATCAGTTTTATCTTTAGTAAGCTTAATTTCCTTGATTCCCTCATCTCTTTGTTCAATCCTCTTTTTCTTACGTTCTCCCTCTACAGCCATAATAATTTTATCAACCAAAAGATCATCCACTTTAATAGCGCGTTTACCAATATCAAAACCCAGCTCAGGAAGCTTTTCCAATAATTCTTTGGTATCCATTTTTAAACGTCTAGCTAGTTCTGTAACATTCATATCTATTTAAATTTTAAAAATATTAAACTCCATTTAGACTACTAAAATTAGGCTGAATAGTCAACCTCGCTTCTCGGCTACCTCGGCAAGCTCGGGACAAGGCGGGGATAAAAATAAAGGCACAATTGACCAAATAAAGGATTTTTCCTATAATTACAGGTTATTGACACATTATTGTATTTCAGCTAAACTGTCTTATTCCCATGTATTATTAAATCAAATTTTACTAAAAATTTAAGAAAAATGGCTCGTAAAATCAGCGATCAAGTAAAAGAACTAATTGAGAAAAGTAAAAAAATTCTTATTACTACCAAAGGTAAATTTTCAGGTGATGGTTTGGCTTCTTGTTTGGCATTGGCACAGGTATTGAAAAAAGTTAATAAAAATTCCGAAATCATCATTGAAAATTTTAACCTTCCTCAACAATATTCATTTTTGCCAAATATTTCCCAGATTAAACCCGAAGCGATTAAACTTAAAAAGTTTATTATTAATCTTGATATTTCCCAGACAGGCATTGATGAATTAAGCTATGATATTAACGGTGATAATTTAAGAATTTATCTTTCGCCCCAAAGAGGCGTTTTTACTTCTCAAGATTTAAAATTCCAAACCAGCTTGTTTGCTTATGATTTGATTTTCACTTTAGACACGCCTGACCTGGAAGCGATAGGCAAATTATATGATAATCACCGGGATCTCTTTTATCAGATTCCAGTGGTTAATGTTGATAACTCTCCAGACAATGAACAGTATGGTCATATTAATATCGTGGATATCACTGCTACTGCTACCACTGAAATCTTATATAATTTAATCAATAAATGGTCAGAAGAACTTATTGACGAGCAATTGGCCACCTGTCTTTTAGCTGGCATGATCAAAGCCACTAATTGTTTTAAAACTGCCAATGTTACACCTAATGCTCTGCAAATTGTTAGCCATCTTATAGATTCAGGCGCTAACAGACGAGAAATAATTAATAATCTTTACCAAACAAAAACAATTAATACTCTTAAATTATGGGGACGGATTCTCTCCCGTTTGCAAAGCAACGAGCAAAATAAGTTAATTTGGTCTAAATTAACCCCGAATGACTTTATTGAAACTGGAGCAAAAGAGGAAGATGCCGTTGGCGTAATTAATGAATTGATTGCCCATAGTCCTTCCGCAGAAATTTTTGTACTTTTCTACCAACTTGAAGAAGGACAAACTAAAGTTATTGCCCATAGTTTAGGAAATTATAGTATTCTGGCACTAACCCGTTCTTTTTCTTCCACAGGTGATAAAAATGAAGTATCTTTTACTCTTAATAAAAATTTACAGGATTCAGAAAAAGAAGTTATAGAAACCATTATCCAAGAACTTTAATAGTAATTAACTAGAATAATTCTCAATAGGTCTTTAATTTATAGCAAACTTAAGTTATAATAATTCTGCTTTTCTAAATAATAATGAGCGCATATAGCTCAGTGGTTAGAGCACTGCCCTTATAAGGCAGGGGTCGATGGTTCAAATCCATCTATGCGCACCAGCTTTCGACCTTTCAATGAATTCAAGGTCGCTTCGAGTTAAGTCGAGAAGCGACAAGCTCAAGCTGGGCGAAAACTGTCCCGAGTGAAATCGAGGGACAAATTAACTATATAACGGGTTCGTAGCTCAGGGGTTAGAGCGCTTCGTTGACATCGAAGAGGTCAGAGGTTCAATTCCTCTCGGACCCACCAGCTTTCAGTAAATTCACATTATAAATATTAGAAATAATGAGTTTGGAAAAACAAGAATATTGGGAAATAAAATACAAATTGCCGCCTGAAAATATTGTTTGTTTAGACGAAAATTCAGAAGTTAGACAAAGATTCAGGGATTACTTTCTCGGTTTATCAGATGAAGGTATTGATTGGCCGATGGAAATGCAAGGTGGTGGGATCTCTGATTATAAAACTAAAGAATTTGAAGTTTATTATCCAAAAGGGGATTTATTTATTTCTTTTGCTTTTACTCTCCATGAATTAGGTCATCTTCGTCAAGGAGAAATAGATAAACGTTTTTCTGTGAAAACATTAGGTGCCCCTAAACCAGAATTGGAGGACGATTTAGAATTCCATAGTGAAACAGAAGAAGATGCCTGGCAACGAGGATTAATAAGAGCGAAAAAGTACTGTCCAGAATTTCTTGATGAAATAGAAATCAGATTTAAAAAACATAAAGAGCAGAGTAAACTAAAGGATTTTGAGAATTTTGAATCTTTTTTTAACTATCTTGTGAGGGTAGGATTAAAAATTACAGAATTCAGCGATATGAAAGAATGCAAAGAAGAAACACGGCAAGCAGGAAGAAAGTTAGGGCAATATTTAAAATCTGATGGATTAACAAATACTTTCTTTACTAAACCAAAAAGATGGCGTGTCGGGGAAATAATTGATCAAGAAAAAATAGAAAGTTTTATTAAAACAATGGCTGAAAAAATCGCTGAAGAAAGCTATTAAGCTAAAGAAAAAAATTAGAAGAGATTAGAAAACTTGTTAGATAAATATATGAAAACATACGCTACCATAATTGGAATTGTTAAATTCCAAGATAAAATCCTTCTTTTAAAAAGAACCTCTAAAAGGACTTCCTCGCCTGATAAATGGCAACCTGTTTCTGGATTTATTAAAGAAAGAGAACCTGCCGAAGATGCTGTTTTAAGAGAGGTGAAAGAAGAAACAGGTTTAGACGGAACAATTGAGAAAAAAGGTGAAGTTTTTGAAATCTCAGATGATTATGGCAGATGGATAATAATGCCGTTTTTAGTTTCTGTAAATTCTGATAATGTAGAAATTGACCCAAAAGAACATTCAGAATATAGCTGGGTGAAACTAAAGGAGATTTATAATTTTGATTTAATTGCCGGAGTTATACAGGATTTAAAATCAGTGGATATTCTATAAATTTTTATTTATTCTTGATATATTCTTAATTTTAATAAACAAAAATCCAGCTTTTAAAGCCGGTTTTTTGTTTACTTTTTAATATTTGCTATTACACCTAATACGCTGTTATGTAAAGTTAAAATTAACTATTAACTCCATTTTAATTACAGGGTTCTGTAGGCATAGGTGCGTTTGGCACTCCATGTTTAACCCATTCACCATTAACGCAAATCCAGTCGTCTTCATCTCCGCCAATAACAAACCTCACAAAGACCCAGAGAATGAGTATGACTACAATAATTATAAAAATTTTAAATATCTTTTTTATCATGGCGCCTAACGTTAAGGATATATGAAGTTTACACGAAACGAAGTAGGGTAAGAGCGCAACATCCCGTTGAGTTGAAAAAATTACTTCAACTACTTTGTGTATATAGAACCAAATCTACCTTCAGATAACATTTTAACAATTTCATCAGGGACAAAAATTCTCCCGTTCATACATACATAAATCCCTTTTGATAATTCTTGGGATTTGGCAACTGCATAACCTAAATTAAAACCTGCATCTGTAGGTGAAAATCCAAAAAGAGGAATCATTGAACAAACAAAAATAATCACTTTATTAATATTTTTTAAATTGGCTTTTAGATATCTTGCAGTGTCTGGTAATGTATAGGTCCCGTGGGTTATAATGATCCTATTTGATTTACTATTTTCTACGGCTTTTAAAATATTTTTTCTATCAGTATTAGTTAAATTTCTACTATCTTTCATGCAAACTTCAATAAAATCACATTTCTCATATAGTTTCAAAGATTTTATGAATTTTGGCACTACTGAAATTTCATTTGTGACGGCGGTATCTTTTGTACCATCCCAGTATGAGTCTATGGTGCCTCCTGTTATAATAAAATGAAGATTGTTTTTGCTTGTCATACGGGTAATTATTTTTAATTTTAAGTAGTTAATTAAAACTTCTTGCAACTCTCTAGTATTATAGCAATTCTTTTAAATGTTCACATAACTCGTTATTATACGAACATTTTTCGTAATAAATCACCTTAATCATAACAAATTCCTTTAACTAGACAAGGGCTAAAAGGGCTTTTTATTTTGTCTGAATTTTGTTATCTTTAATTTAATGAAAGAATTAATTTTTTCGGAAAATCAAAAACAAAGATTGGATAAATTTCTGGCGGAAAAATTGCCTGATTTTTCACGCAGTCAAATCCAAAAATTAATCAAAACAGACCAGATAAAAGTTAATGATCAGAGCAGTTCAGTGCATCACTGGCTTAAAGTAGACGATAAAATAATTATTGATTTACAACCAGAAACAAAAGAAAAAACCCAGCCGTTAATTGAACCGAGAATTATTGAGCAAAATGATAATTATTTAATTATTGATAAACCGGCTGGCTTAATCGTTCATCCGGCCGAAGGAATACAAGAACCGACTTTGGTTGATTGGTTAACGGAAAAATTTCCTCAAATAAAAAATATTGGCGAAAATAAAAACCGACCAGGCATTATTCACCGCTTAGACAAAGAAGTTTCGGGTATAATAATTATTGCCTTAAACCAGAAAATGTTTGACCATTTAAAACAGCAATTTAAAGAACGTAAAATTAAAAAAGAATATTTAGCTTTAATCCATGGACTAACCTCTAAAGAAGAAGGTGTTATTGATTTCCCTCTTGACCGCTCAAAGGATAGCGGCAAAATCATAGCCAAACCCCAGGGAGATGACGGTAAAAAATCAATTACCAATTTTTTAGTTTTAAAAAAATTTTCCCGTTATACCTACTTACAAATTACTATTCTCACCGGCCGGACACATCAAATCAGAGTTCATCTTCAAGCTTATGGACATCCTCTAGTAGGTGATCATCTATATTACAATAAAAAAATTAAAGATAACCTAAAATTGAACAGGATTTTTTTACATGCACATCTTCTAGGTTTTTATGATTTACAAAGCAATTGGCTGGAATTTAAAACTGATTTACCTTCAGATTTAACAAATATTTTAACCAAATTAAAATGAAAAAAGGTAGTCTTTTTATTATCACCGGAACTTCTGCTGTAGGTAAAACCACCGTAGCCAATTTAGTCTTAAAAAAAATAAAAAATCTCCAAAGATCATTAACTTACACTACCCGCCCGCTGCGCGCTAAAGAAAAAGACGGCAAAGATTATCATTTTATCTCTAAAGAAGAATTCAAGAAAAAAATTAAGAAGTCTGACTTCCTGGAATGGGCCAATAATTACGGCAATTTATACGGCACAGCTAAACGAGAAATTACTAATCTTTTAAAAAAAGGAAAGAATGTTCTAATTAATGTTGATATAAAAGGCGCTTTAAATATCAAAAAGAAATGGCCTAATTGTATCACTATTTTTATTTTACCTGAATCAATCAAGCAACTGGCTAGTCGCTTTAAAAAACGTCACGATACTTCTCCTGCCCAAGTACAAAAAAGACTGCAAATTGCTCAATGGGAATTAGCCAAAGCTCCTCAATGCGATTATTGGGTAATTAATCGGGAAAATAAAATAAAACAAACTGTTAAGGAAACGTTAGAAATAATCAATTCTAAAACCTTGACTAAATCATAAATTCTTTCTATAATATCCTCACTTTTAATTAACATCCATCATTATAATTCATAAACTATTAATAATCCTATGACTCAAGTTAAAGAAGAAAAAACTCAAGCCGGGTTTCCTGAAATTAAATCAGGAATGACTGTCAGGGTTCATCAAAAAATTAAAGAAAAAAATCCTAAAGGAGAACTTAGAGAAAGAATTCAGGTGTTTGAAGGTATGGTTTTGGGCAGAAAACATGGTTTTCAACCAGGTGCCACTATTACTGTTCGTAAAATTTCTGATGGTATTGGTGTAGAAAAAATTTTTCCAGTACATTCACCAAACATTGCTAAAATTGAAATTAAAAAACAAGCGAAAATTAGAAAGGCAAAGCTTGGCTACCTAAGAAGTTACAAAAAGAAACTAAAAGAGAAAAAAATATCTTAATATAAATAGGCAAAAAGCCGGGGTGGTGAAATTGGTAGACACGCAGGCTTGAGGGGCCTGTCCTCATTTTGAGGGTGGAGGTTCAAATCCTCTCTCCGGCACCATCCTTTGATAAGGCAAATAGTGGGTTAAGGTATGAATTTATTTTTAAGTGTGCGGGTTCCCTGGCCCGCCTCTCGCTGCCGCTCGCGGCGAGCAGGGCGGGACTTGCCGCGCCCTGGACACCAGGGCGAATAGCTCAGTTGGTTAGAGCGTACGGTTTACATCCGTAAGGTCACAGGTTCGAGACCTGTTTCGCCCACCAGCTTTCGACCTTTCAATAAATTCAAGGTCGCTTCAAGTTAAGTCGAGAAGCGACAAGCTCAAGCTTTCAGTATGAGTTTTGGTCGAACGCTAGTCAAAAACTGTTCCGACCTAACTTAAAATCATATTAAATAATAGACAAAAACAAAAGTATGAATCTTCTTATCGGACTAATTGGCATCTTTATCGGTTTTCTGTTAGTCTGGAAAGCTAATTGGATTTATCAAAATTTTGGCAAAATTGACTGGGCAGAAAGACATCTTTCTTCAGATGGTGGCACCAGACTATTATGGAAGCTTATTGGCCTAGGGATAATTATTATTTCCACGCTGTTGATGTTTGGTCTTATGGGTGGAATTATTACAGCTATTTTCTCTCCTTTTTTCCGCGGAAGAAACATTTAATCAAGAAAAAAACTAAACGGGCCTGTAGTTTCCGCCTACTCCCGCTAAGCGGGATTCGACGGACAGACAAATTTTGGGGATATAGCTCAGTTGGCTAGAGCGACTGCTTTGCATGCAGTAGGTCGTGGGTTCGAGTCCCACTATCTCCACCACTCGATTTGTCCCACTTAGCGGGACTCACTCGTGGCTAAGCCATAAGAATAAAAAATTAATTTTAATAATATGTCATTTTCTCCTGCATTTTTTGACATCTTTGGTATAGCGACTTTTAGTTTTATTATTATCGTTACAGCTTACGCTTTATCAACTAAAAAAAGACTTTCTAGAAAAACACTTTTTATTTTACTAATTATCGGCATTTTAGGATTAATTGTTGATTTTACTATTGTATATTCAAATTTTCTTAAAAATTTATGGAATTAGACAATAAAAAAATAAGACCTTTAAAGAAGTCTCCCTAGGGCGATTTTTTTGATAAGATAGTAAACTAAAGAAATGAATTCATATCTAAAAAAAGTGAAACAAGTAAAATGGAAATATTTTGGCAGCCGAGAAACTTCATTGATTTTTTATTCCTTAGTAGCTGAAAGCTATAAATATATGTTTCCTAAACTGGGTTGGAGTGATTTTGCCAGTGGTTGGTCAAATATCTATTTTTGTGCACATGGTCTGATAATAAAAGCTTTTGGCAAAAAATCTGATATTAAAAAATCTACCAAAGCAATCAAAAAAAAATTAGCTTATAATCCCCAAATTTTAAAAACACTTTATGAACTGACTGAAAAAGAAATTAAAAAAACCCAACAAATAATTAATCCTTTGAAAAATATAATTACCAAGAAGAATTTAAAATCTAAAGATTTTAAACATTTTTATATCCAATTCAAAAACAGCTTTTTATCTTTTTTCCCTCTTCAGGTTTTCCCTCTTCTTATTGAATTATCTTTAGAATCAGAAACTCAAAAATTATCAGATAAGCGCTTTATTAACATTTTAACCAAATGGAGGAAAGTTAGTCATCAGACAGAAATAGAATTAGAAAATTTATTATCCTTATTTTTAAATAAGGGCAGAAAGCATCTTAAAATTGACTTTATTTACTGGACAGATTATGAAGTAATGAACTATTTCACTAATTCTAAAAAACCTAAAGCAAGTAAAATTTCCCATAGAAAAAGCTTTTATCTTATGATACGAGATATTAATCTTAATCCGCCTTATAAAATCTATATGGGTCAAAGTGCAAAAAGCGCGTATAAAATTTTACAAAAATTAACAGAAGAAAAAGTTAAGGGAAGTGAATTTAAAGGAAACCCCCTTGTTAAAGGAAAGGTGAAAGGCGAAGTTTTTCTAATAAGGAATAAGAATGACTTTAAAAGATTACCAGCCAATAAAATAGTAGTTGCCAAAGTTATAGAAATGGATGATATTAAGGTATTAAAAAATAAAAAGATAACAGCCATAATAACAGAAGAAGGGGGTCTTACCTCCCACATTGCCATTGCAAGCCGAGAATTTATGGTCCCCCTGATGATGGGAGTTAAGGGTATAACTAGCAATTTAAAAAGTGGGAACCTGTTAGAAGTTGATGCTACCAAAGGCATAATTAAAAAGATAAAAACTAAGCTATTTGACTAAATTTTATTCTTCGGTTAAACTGTATATTACAATAGAAAATATGAATAACTTTCCTACAATAAAAAATCATAATAATTACTGGTACCACAGCCTTTCTGCCGGAAAGTTAACTTTTATATTATTATAAAACTAGACAACTATAAATTTTTTCAAGCTAGCTTTCCGAAGAAGAGGCTAGTTTTTTGTTTAGATGATTAATTTTTCTATTATGACTAATAAAATCAATCAAATTGACTCTTGGCATCATCAGCTTCCCTGTGGAAAGTTGGTTTTGCTTTAAGAAAAATTAAACTATTAAATAAATTAATTACCAACCGGCTTTCCGTAAAAGGGAAGCTGGTTTTTTATTTTTAAAGAGAATTTTTATGAAAAAAATAATAATTTTTGACTTTAATCGCACAATTTACGATCCAGAATCTAGAGATCTGATTGTTGATGCTAGATTAGTTTTACGCACCTTACTTAAACGCGGCTTTGATCTTTATCTGATCAGTCGCGCTGAAAATTCCAGAAAAAAATTAATTGATGAACTGGGTGTTATCCAATACTTCACCAAAATCATCATCGTCAAAGAAAAAAACAAAAGGATCTTCCAAAAAATTATTGCTGAAAAAAATGTTGACTTGCAATCAAGTTTTATTATTGGAGACCGAATAAAAAAAGAAATAATTATTGGCAATATTTTGGGTTTACAAACAATTTGGTTACAAGACGGAAAATTTAGTAATGAACTGCCTTCAACTAAAAATGAACAACCAAAATACGTTGTCAAAAAATTGAAAGATGTTTTAAATATTGCTCTTTGAAAATCTTTGTTTGATTTAACGGTCTTATTGACCAAAAAACTGTTCAAACCCAAAGGAGGGAAAAAATGAACAAAGAAACAGTTGAACAGGTGGTTTTGGAATCTGGTTTATGGGATCAGGGGAGAAAGTCAACTCATGGCTTTATTCTTTCTCCCAGTGTTTTTGAAATCAGCCAAAGTCAACGAGAAAAATTTGAGACTATAGGCAATGCCCTTTATCACTGCCTGGCGGGCTTGAGTAGAATCGCTGTAATTGCTTGGAACCCGTGGCTAGGCCGAAACAAAACCTGGGGAATGATCTCCCGTGCTTTAAGAATTGGCATCCCTAAAATCTATTATGATCTACAGGCACTTAAACCAAATAAAGTGCCCAGTATTTGTAAAGTGGATTTTATGGAAGCAACTGATGGACGTTTATTAATCGCCGAAATTGACGGCCATAATCCACATGGACTTGGTTATTCAACACTGGGAGCTAGAATCCGCCGGGTGGTAGCACCCCAAGCTCAAGTTTTCCCTGGTGTAGCTACGATGTTGGCCGAAGAAACCAAAAGAATTGGTAATAGCAATTATGAGTTAACCCTACTTTATGCCGACCAAGAAAGATTCTACTTGCCGGAATTCAAAATCCTGCAAAATGAATTGGCTAAACTGGGTATTAAACTGACAGTGATAGCTGAAAGCGAATTCAATCTCTCTGAACAGATAGTAAAAAATCAGCTATTTGTTTACTTGCCATTTCTCTATCACAATACTGAACTGAATGAAACTCTGGCCAAACTGTATCTGCAAGGAGAAATTGACTTTCTTATTCCGCCAAAACCGTTTTTAGGATCTAAGACAATTTTGGCACTGCTACGAAATGATGAGAAAAACAAGGAATTGGAAGCTATTCTACATTCGCAAATTCCAGCAACAATGTTGGAACTTCTCCGTCACTACATCCCCGAAACTTACCTGATTAGAAAAAGTCCCCGCACAGACTGGGAAAGTTTCTGCCAAAAAAACGGGGGATTTGTCCTAAAAGAAGCCATTTCTTATGGTATGAAAGGTATGGTTTTTAGCAACGAGGAAAAATTCCCTGCTATTCTGGAAAAGGCCTGCAGTTCATATTACCGTTTTATTCTACAAAGAGAAGTAATCAACTGCTCGCGTAGTTTCCAGTTCTTTGAAAATGATGGAACTCTCCAACAAGACGAATGGTATATGCGCATAACAGTTCATTATTCAATCCGGCAAGTCGCTGACATTACTGTTACTGCCAGAAGAGATAAAAAGGTTCATGGTGCTCTTGATTGCTTGCAGCTCGGCACCATAATTGTCTAAAAACCATAAAGGCCTTTGACCGCCAGTCTTAGGCCTCTTTTTTTATTTAAACTTGACAGATTAATTATTTTACAATATTATAGATTATCAATTCAATGCTCTTTGGAAAAGTTATAAAGACCCGAGAAAGGGGTAAAAAATGTTGAAAGTTTTTCACCATCATCGGAACCAGAAAGGGCGTATTTCCTCTTCTTTAGTCGCTTTGTTACTTCTAGGCATGGTACTGATTAGTGCAATCGCTATGCATATTATGAATCAGAGGAATAATAACACCAAGATCAGCATTGCAATGGCTGATGCGGACTGGCTCCAGCAAGTAGCCAATAACTATAAGTTGGACTGGGGCATCTCTCCGTCTAAAATAATTTTGGGAGATACTCTCAAAAATCCTTATGGGCAACCATTCATATCCCTGCTACCAGGCCAAAACTTTGCTGACTTTAGATATGAACTCAACGGAGATAGCTCTTTTGCTTTCTGTGCAAGGTGTCTTGATAATGATACAACAATGCTTTGGGTCACTCCTTATGAAATCGTCAGATTTTCCGGGCTAGATAATGCTCCCATTCTCCAATTAACGATGAATAAAGTAGCGAAATTCTGGATTATCTTATCCTTATACCAGAAAGATTGGGGATACTTTCCGGCTACTGCAGCTCCAGGAGACACCCTTCTTGATCCAAGCGGTAATCAATATAAACCGCTACCAGAAAATTTTTTTGTTAAAGGAAGCTTCTTTTATGAACGCGCAGATTCAAGCTTCTATATTTTTTCCGTAAGAATACCTCTACACGAAAAGGGGCAATCACTGGAGATTATTGTCTCACCTAAAGGTTTCAACGATCCTCAAGAATGTATCTCATGATACTGGTTCCCCTAAAGGGGAATGGACAGATACAAAGCCCACAGGAGAAATTCCAGTGGGTTTTTTATTTTGATTTTTATCTTTATTATTTACTAAAATATAAAATCTTTTTAGTTTGACAGTTTTATGTATCTTTTTTTAAAAAAAAGTAGTATAATAATTAAGGATGGTTTAAAAACTATTTGATGATAAATAAATTTAAATCATACAAATAGACTTAAATACGAAAAAATAAAATCTTTTTTGAAAGGAGGTGAAAACTATGCCAGCCAAAAAAAGAAGAAAAGTAGCTAAGAGAAAAGTTACCAAGAAAAGAAAGCCTGCTAAGAAAAGAAAAGTAGCTAAGAGAAAAGTTACCAAGAAAAGAAAGCCTGCTAAGAAAAGAAAAAAATAAATTTCTTTCAATTGGAAGAGAAAACAAAATCCCCTAATCGAATTTATTTGGAAGGGGATTTTGTTTATTGATTGAATTTGGCTAATCTAAAACAAATTTTCCTGTTTTTTAATACCTCTTTCTGCGGGTGTTAGGATTTCTACTTTTCCATAATAACCATCATAACCAGGGATTAATTTTATTTTTCCTTCACGTATTTTCTTTATAGCAAGCGCTAAAGTTGAGTCAGCGATCTTTTCAATCTCTTCATAAGATAGATCTAATAAAATTTTAAATTCACTGCCAGCTTGTTTAATTAAATTAAAATATTCTGTTTCAACTTTTTTAGATTGCTTATTAACGCTAAATATATCTGCTAAAATCTCTCTAAGAGGAACAACACTTTTATAAGGTATAAACATCTTTTTATCCACTGTTGCTTCCTCTCTGTCAGCTAAGTTATCCACACGGTTTAAAACTCCAACTGTTACTGGTTTTTTACAAACCGGACAAATACCTTTATACTTTTTAGTCTGCTCTGGCGACCAACTAACTTTACATAACCTATGACCGTCAAAATGATACATACCTTCTTCCGGAAAAAACTCAATAGTATATAAGAATTTTTTTCTATCCTTGTTTTTTAAAATCTGAAAAATCTCCTGATAGGTTATCTCTTCTAAATCAAAAACATTGGCTTCACGTCCTAAATTCTGTAAGCTGTGAGCATCAGAATTGGAAACTAAAGCCAATTTATCCAAAGAAGATAAGCGCCAATTCATTAGTGGGTCTGATGATAAACCAGTTTCAATAGCAAAAATATGTGAGCTAAGCTCGTCATAACATTCTTCCAATGAGTCAAAGCCCGATTTAGAACCAAAAATAGCAAACCATGGCGTCCACACATGAGCCGGAATGGTTAAATGATTTGGATTTATGGCTAAACAAATTTTTAAAAGTTCTTTAGCACTCATTCCAATAATCGGTCTTCCATCTGATTTTAGATTGCAACCACGTTTATTTAATTCATTATTTAACTTTCTGATAAAATCAATATCTGGTGCTAAAATAGAAATATGCAAACGTCTTCCCTTGCCTCCTTGCGAATAAATACAGGAAATTTCATTAGTTAATAAAAAAAGAGCGTTGCTCTTGGAACCCTTTAATTTATATAAACCTGGTTTTGCTTCTTCTAATTTTTCCTCAATTTCCTTAAACCATAAAGGATGAGAAAAGTCACCAGTACCTACAATATCAATACCTTTAAGCTTTGTCCAGTGGTCAATATTTTCCAAGGTTAATTGTTTAGAACAAGCTCTGGAATATTTTGAATGAATATGCCAATCAGCAATGATCCTCATAAGGATTAAATTAATAAATATTTTATCCTATTCTACTTTAACAATAATTTTAATAGTTGTCTAATGAAATAATATTAAAAGATAAATCAAAAAAGGAGACTACCTCTCCTCATGATCAGTTTTTTTATTTAATCCAAATACCCTAGCACTTACCTACTCTTGCACGACATAAGCCGTACTACCATTGGCCTTTGGCTGCTTAACTACCGTGTTCGGGATGGGAACGGGTGTTGCCAGCCCAGTAGAAGCACTAGGATAACTGGATTAAATCTTAAAAAGCTTCTTTAAAATCATGAGGAAAAATAGCCTCCTTTTTTGATTTCTAAGGTGACAGCAAAAACACAACCATAATAAGACAACTTAAAGCTAAAAACATCATGGTCAATTTAACACCGCCTCTTAAATCATTCATAAAGCTACTTTTTCTTATTAATTAAGTAAAAGACTTGCTTAATTCTTAAATAAATTGGTGGTTACTTGATAAATTAGTACGGCTCGGCTCAATCCCTTACAGGACTTACACCTGCCGCCTATTAACCCGTTCATCTTACGGGAATCTAATAACGAATCCTCATCTTGCAGACAGCTTCACGCTTAGATGCTTTCAGCGTTTATCTAAACCGAACGTAGCTACCCGGCAATGCCATTGGTATGACAACCGGTACACTAGAGGTTCGTCCTTCCCGGTCCTCTCGTACTAGGGAAGGGCCTGCTCAAGATTCAACGCCCGTAGCGGATAGGAGACCGACAATAATGTTAAATATAAATTAAAAAATTTATACTATCCCTTTTAAAGGATTCTCTATGTCGCCACAACGTCCTGAATTAGGACGAAGTCCTTCTGTTGAAGGATAGAGTGGACTATATCTTCTCTGAACCACTAATAGTTCAGAGTTCGGCGTGTAGTCTCTGAGGGTTCCTTATAAAGTAATTTTAATTCTTCGATATTTTCCTTTTTGATTCATTAAATAGGCGTAAGAGAGAATTTTTTGTATTCCTGATTTATGAGAATGCCTACCACTTTCCATTAAACGGACGATTTTTGCAAAAAGAGCAAAATCGCCTCGTTTTTGAGTTTGTAATAAATATTTCTCAAAAAAAGGAATAATCTTTTTTAAAAGATCCTCTCGATTACGTACTACATAAACCACATTTTTATCATTAGGTTTTGTTGCATGGTTTTTCTTCAGATAACCGCACTTAAAATATTGAACCAAATCTTTAAGTATCTTCTGACAATTTTCTCTTTGACTGACATGGAATTCGGGAATAATTTTAATGCCAAATTTCATCTGACTATCACGATAAATAGCCACATGAAAACTACCTTCACCATCTACAAAACCAGTAATATAATGTGGATTAAGCATAAATTACTAAATAAGGCCTTCCCTGCTGATTGTCTGCACTCAACACTTTATTACGGATATATTATATCACGTAGTGTGAGATTCTCCAACCCTCTATTCTCCATCTTGTGAGGGCACCAGAGTTTCCAGCATTTAGCCGAATTTATAGACAGCACGATCGATATATTCGTTTATTGACGAATAAATTATGGACGAAAAGATAAAATTCTACTGTCTCACGACGTTCTGAACCCAGCTCGCGTACCGCTTTAATTGGCGAACAGCCAAACCCTTGGGAGCTTCTCCACCCCCAGGATGCGATGAGCCGACATCGAGGTGCCAAACCTCCTCGTCTATGTGGACTATTGGAGGAGATCAGCCTGTTATCCCCGGAGTAACTTTTATCCGATGAGCTTCCGCCGTCCTACTTCGACCCT
>Ga0180007_10001452_pt1 | contig 32318 bp, 27 predicted proteins | sample MM_PC_MetaG_FD_121122 | JGI IMG/M metagenome (GOLD analysis project Ga0180007, IMG submission 121122) | Groundwater microbial communities from the Aspo Hard Rock Laboratory (HRL) deep subsurface site, Sweden - MM_PC_MetaG | ecosystem: Environmental > Aquatic > Deep subsurface > Groundwater... | reverse complement strand
TTCGCCGCCTAGGTAATTCAGAGCGGCTTAACGGAGAAAAAAACGGCAGGATGCCGCATTTTTTTTCTCCGTTCAGAGTGCAGTCCGCCGCCAGGAGGGCGGCGGCAAACGTCCGCCTGAATTACCGATTGCGCCCCTCCTCCACTGTCACAATCCGCCCATCATACACAGCTGCGATTTTCTGTCCTGGCTTAACGACAAGAAAATCATCATCGCTCCAATCGCCATCAAGGAGCCTCTGAAGTAGTCCTGTACTCCCCTCAAGTTCCTCATATCCGAAGCCCATTTTCTGCGCGTCCGTTTTCACAAGTTCCCGGTATTTTTCAAAATTACCGATCTTCATGTCGATATAGGCGAGCCGTGAATAATTCCTGAGCCAGTCACCCATAGTTTCCATCAGATATTTCGCGTTCTCCTCACCGTATTGCCTGACATATTCATCGTAAGTTTTGTTCATACCGAGCTGAGAGATAACACTTGAATCGTTTGAGAGGGAGCTTGAATCGCGTTCGATCCATCCCGTTGACTTGAAGTAAGTTCCCGGCCGCGCATTGAAATACTCATCATAGCGGCTGCGCGATCCCAATAGCAACGTGATGCAGTCGTGTGCGCGGGGAACAACCAAAGGAATGTTCGCCGAGAGGCCCCGGATACCGTTGTTGCACAGAGCGTATCCGAGGAGGATGGCCTGATATTTGGTTATATCAACAGAATCAATCTCCTGTTGAATCCGGGCGGCCATTTTTACTTCGCCGACATCGTGAAGCCCCTTGGGAAGAAAGATGGTATCGATGACGCTGTTCGTCTGCGCAGCGCAGTAGCTTATTTCGCGGAAGAGGATCTCGCAGGCAATTATTTTGTACCTGCGCACCGACTTGTCATCCAAGTGATGACTTATAAAATCTACAGGGTTGCTTGTCATACATACTCCAAAAAATGTTTTTGCCCCATAACACTACTACACAAAACACATGTTTTTATGTTCAACATACATCTGAATAATAACACATTTTGCTAATATTATCAAATCAATCAGTATTTGATTTTTGTTCTTTTTGAATGCAAAGTGTGCATCGGCCCTGATAAATTACACTATCAGTCAAAATAAAAGTGCACATTTCCCAAAAAATAACGATAATGATACGGGTAACTACGCAGTGGTGTATAAATACAGTCAATTTTTCATATTTTGCTATGTGTACACATTAAGCGGTGTATACGTTATGTCCGGGGCGGACTCCCCTGATTTTCAGACACATATTGCATCACCCGGCGAAAGCTATTATCACATTGCCAAACGATACAAAATTGATTTCAGGGAACTTGCTAAAATTAACCACAATGCTCCGGTCAAAGCCGGTATGACTATCCGCGTACCAATGTATTTTTTATACAGAGTTCAGCCCAATGATACGGTTATTAATCTATCCATCAGGTTTAAAGTCCGGGCAGCGGAAATAAGTAAAGCCAATGACGGTCTAAAAAAGCTCAAAGTAAACACTTTGATAAAAATTCCCGGCAGTATAGATGAAGTTACAAAAAATGTCCGCGAAAGTAATTCTGCCTCGCCGCGCCAACAATCACCCGCTGCTGAAAAACTTTCACCCGAAATGACTTTTGTCTGGCCGGTAAGCGGAACTGTACTGGAATCCTACGGGGAAGTGCACAATATTATGAACTACGGGCTTGTATTCCGTGCCCGGTACTCCGGCGTAGTGTCGAGTGCGGACGGTGAAATTCTTTTTGTTGGAGAACTGCGCGGAATGGGTAAAACGATTTTCATCCGTCACGATAACGAATACCTGAGCGTGTATTCCGGGATAACACAGTGCAAGTACACAGCGGGAGACCGTGTGAAAAAAGGAAAACGCATTGCTTCGGTCAAAAATAAAGTGTTGTTTTTTTCAATCTTCAGGGAAGGCGAACCGGACGATCCCGCTGATTATCTGAAAGATCTTAATTCATGACACAGGGAACATTCAACGCGGAGGAAAACTGGCTCGCATGTCTGCGGGTTGAAAGAGGACTGAGCAGCAATACCCTGTCCGCGTACCGCAGCGATATCAGGGATTTTTTCCGGTTTACCGGTAACAACGGATGCGAGATAAAAGATATCAATGCCGGGATCGTGCAGTCTTTCATTAATTTTAAAAACGAAACCGGCATAGCCCGCCGTTCAATTGCGCGGGCGATTTCCGCAATAAAGAATTTTCTCGAATATGCCCAGTTTTCCGGTCTTGGCCAATATCCTTTCCTTTCGGTAATGGAGTCAGTTAAAACCGAAGCGCACTTCCCGGACTACCTGTCCGGCAACGAAGTAGATCTGCTTCTTGCCGCAGCGAAAACAAAGGACAAAACCGGCAGAGATTACTCCATGCTCCTGTCGCTCTATACACTTGGTCTCCGCGTGAGTGAACTGACAGAACTTACATTCAGGAACTTTAATTTTGACGACGGATTTGTCAGGGTGCGGGGCAAAGGTTCAAAAGAACGCCTTGTGCCTTTTCCCGAATTTTATATCCGGGAACTTGGTACATTTCTTAATGCAGGCGATCAGACAAATACACTCTCTGCCTCACACCATAAAGGCAAACAAAACAGCCAACAAAACAGCCAACAAAACGAGCGCATTTTCAAAAACCGAAGAGGCGGCGGCATCAGCAGGGTGAGTGTCTGGAAAATCATGAAAAATTATGCGCGTGAAGCCGGCATTATCAGAAACGTGTTTCCGCATACGCTCCGCCACAGCTTTGCCACTCATATGATTCAAAACGGCGCGGATATCCGGACAGTGCAGATACTTCTCGGTCACAGCGATATTAAAACTACTGAAATATATACTCATTTGAGTACGGAAAATCTTAAACGCGAAGTCGCCCGCTGCCACCCTATGTATAAGTAAAAAATAAAGCAATTTTATTTAAAGACGCGAGAAGTATTACTGAGTATTACCGATTGACTGTGTCTAACAAAAATATACATCGTATCTGACTTATAATTCACACATTTTTTATATTGCCTGATGAAAGCGCTCCAAATTCAGCAATAGAGGGGACGTTTGTTTTGTAGTAGTATCATTTATTATAGCTGCGTGGTGGGGTTTTACCGCCGGTTATTCGGAGCAACAACAATTGTGTAGTAGTGTTATTTTCGATAGCTAAGTGGAGGGGTTTCGAAATCGGTAATTCAGAGCGGCGTTTAAATAGTCTTATTTTAAAAGCTGAGTGGAAGAGTTTCAAAAACTCAAAATCCAATCGGCGTCAAGCGTGGAAAAACGGCAGGAGGTCAAGGTTTTCCACGCTTGCCGAGTGCAGCGGGCTGCCAGGATGGCAGCCGCAAACGTCAGATTGGATTTAGATTTTTGAAACTCTTCCACGGTGCTTTTGAAAAGAATATACCTCCGTCTGGATTACCGGTTGCACACCTCAATCACGTAGCCTATAAAACCGTGTGATTTCATAAAGCATATTGACCATTGCTTTTTTCCCCTTTATATTTTATCATTTACATACAGGAAACAGAAACAAAATGCAATTACGCCGTCCCGCACAATTCCGTGATGTCTTTTCAGTCTTTTATCTGGTTACTCATTCCTCTATCATTCTGCATGCATTTATTTTTTTATTATGTGCGGTAACGCTCAATATCGGCGTCTTATATTTTGCCTACAAAACCGCCGCTCCACTCCCGTTTGTTATTACTTTTCTGCTTGTATTTTTTGATCTCTTTCTAATCAACAGTTTTGTCTTTCTATGCGCCGCTAATATTGACAGCTACATTGATCAACGCAGAGGTCTCGACCTTACGGGAATAATCACCAAGTTTAAGGAAAGAGGCATCGTCCTCCTTACGCAGCCCATAAGTACTGCACTCGTAGTGCTGCTGACCGGTTTTATTATTTTTTTACTTAGTCTGTTTACCTCAGTAATAAGTTTTGGACCTGTTCTTTATTCGCTTACATACATTATTTCGTTTACCGCGGCCCTTGCCGCCATTATCAGTATCTTCTATTTTCTGCTCGGTCTTATTCTTACCGGCCCATTACTGGCCGATCGTCCCGCAGGTATCACCGCGCTGTTGCGCCAGGTACATAATCTCTTTTTTCTTTCTTTTCCCCGTTTTATTGCAGTACGGTCTATCGCCGCTCTCTGTAATCTTTTCTATACCTTAGTTATCGCATGTTTTTTTGCCGGCGCATTTCTTCTCACGATGGACGTTGCGCATCAATACTCTGTTTTTTCAGGGTCGCCTCCTGTCCTGTCTCTCATGATACACACAATCCCCTTCGGCGATACAATAATCAACCTTCTCTCCGACGTTCCGGATTTACGTACCTTTGCACAATCCGCAGAAGCCATTGCGCGCATTCCTCAAAGTTTCAGAATTGGCGGTTTCCTTTTCGGAATAATGCTTTATTTACTTACTCTTCTCGCCGCTTCTTTTTCTTTCGGGTTCTGGAGCGCATCAAATTACGCAACGTACCATATCATCAGGCAATACACCGAATAATGAAACGCTCCATACTACTTGTTGCGGTTATTCCTGTATTCTTTTTCAGCTGCGGACCTGCATCTGATGAACCGCTATTTTCCGTGCAGAAAATACTTCTGCAAAACGGACTTGCCGTTTACTTAAATACAAATGCTACCCGTGATAACGCATTGCATATTGCCTGCCGCATACGTATACCGGAAGAAGTATATCGCCGTTACAGAGGATACAATCTCCCGTTAATATTAGAATACGCGGTCAATAACACCGCCGAACGTGAAATCAAAAGAGTTATTTATTCAGTAGAGCACGAAACCGGTTCAATATTCCGCGCAGACCGAAACAACAACGAAGTAGTTTTTACAATCAACACAATAAACAGCAGCAGTCAGGCCGCACTGGAGTGGACGGCAAATTTTATAATTTTCAGAAATTTCCTGCATTCTGATATTATCCGATCACAGATTTCGTACCATAACTCAGACGAAAGTTCTTCCCTTCAGTCACTTCTTCAGCAGGCAGCCCGCGCAGCAGATGATGCAAACTTCGTTGGTTTTGATTACGCCGTTCAGGATTCCAGAGCGCCTGAGTTAATTTCTGCCATTCTAAAACAAATACTCTGTACTCAAAACATCGATTTATTTTTAAGCGGAAATTTTAATCCGGAATCAATGCTGCCCGTACTTAATTCTCTTTTTGCCCGGGTTCCCTCCAACCCTGAGGGAGAATATCCTTCCGAGTTTACATGGTCAGAATCATTCCGACAGCCGGCCCAGTCTATAAAACATCTTTTTGCGGGTCAGCGCGCTGACTGGCTGCCGGAACACGCGGTATTGTGGAAATATGATTTCAATTCCGGTACAAAGAATTCAGATTTGGTTATACACCTTCTCAATCACCTGTGTAATAACGATTCTGATGCGTACCCTGCATGGCTTATTCAGCACAACTGTTTATACATTTTAACTACCAATGAATTTAACCCCCTTGCACACCGCCTCAATAATCTTAAAAAAAATGATTATTCCCGTTTGTGCGCTTCAGCTGCCGAAAGCCTGATGAACCAAAGCCATGATTTTTACAACAGAGGCAGTTTATATTTTTTTCATGTGCTACCCCGGAAAGACTTTAAGCTGCATGATTTTTCAGACATTTCTCTCAGCAGTTTTAAAAAAAAATTGTTACGCAGCCAGTCAGAAAAACACCCCTTCCGGATAATAAAGCCTTCTTCATCTGAAATATTCAAAACTCCCTCATCCCGTATTCAACGCCGGAACGGATTTGATATTATCTCCGCCGATTTTGTCCCCGAAGAAAACAGAAAAATAGTTTTTTTTTTACAACCCGAAACATACCGCAACAAATATTTTCACTTTTTTTTAAAGAATTTCAATACACATCTCAAAAAAAAAAGACTCAATACCAAAATCAACGTTTCTTACAGTTATTCGCGCGCAGAGTTTTCTTTTCCTGCGCATCTGTGTAATGATTTTATAACAGTATACACACATGTCATTGCCGAGGGAATACATCAACTCACTGACTTAAAAAACCAAACAGTAACTGTCACGGCTTCTCTGCATAACGAATGGTATAACGATTTTCTTTTTGAAAACTATTTTATCGACTATTCAGAAGAAACTATTGTACGCTTTTCAAAATTTGATTATAAAAGCAGTTTTATTTTCAACCAGTATTTATATGCGTCTGTTTTGTTCTTACTCACAGAAAGTGAAGGCAATTCCATGCTCACACCTGTATCTGCCGCACAAACAGAAGAAATTGAAAAGTTTGAAAAACTCCTTTCCGGTTTTCAGCTTTCAATAGTGAATTTTATTCCTGCACAGCTGCCGTCTATCCCCGATTCGACATGTTTTGCCCTTGAGTCGTATCAAAATTCTAAAAATAAGCGGGTTACAATTCTTTTTTCTGCAGACTCTCCCAATCAATTCGATTTCCTGTATTCCTCACTTATTGTTTCAGACATCTTCAGCAGCGGAGGATGGCTTTCGGAATTTTTTAAGGTCAAAGATCACCGTTCATATTCAAAAATCAACATCACGTACCGCAGGTACGAAAACGTTCAGTACCATCTTGTTTATGAAGCAGATAAATTCTTCTACATAGCCGATATTGTGCTTTCACCAAAGTACCGGAAAAAAGAAGTGTGTGAAATGGTACGTGATATATTTTACCAGCGTATCACCGATTTACAAAATGCAAACCGTGAAGATGAAGAAATTATGCGCACCGCCCGGAAAGCGTCGGCTGATATCCTCATGAATTACAATCAAAACGTATTTACTTATTTTCTCTCACGGTCAGAACTCGGTTTTCAGGAACTTCTGGATAACGTTATGCTGCTTTCCATGCTGAACAGGAGCTCATTTATGTCAATTGCTTCACGTTTTTTCAATGAAAACCAGTTTTCAATAGTATCCGATACTTCATTGACAATCAGTATGGAAGAATTTTTTACCCGCCTGAATAAACAAAACAGTATTTAACCGCTTTATTCAAGTAGCTGCCGGATACACACACATGTACGATGATGAAATAAAAGCAATCTGCGAACTGAAAGAAAAAATCGATGAAAATTTCCGGGTTCTTCGCATCGATCAATACAGATTCGAAATTCAAAAACTAAGACAAAAACAGGCCGATCCGGAAATCTATTCTGATCATAACAGAAGCAAAAAACTTAACATTGAATTAAAAAAATATGAGAATCTCGTGCTTCCATGGGACGAACTGAAAACACAGAATGATGATCTTCTTCTTCTTGCGAAAATGGCTGCGGAAGCGCGCGATCCTGCATACAGCGATGAAATCGGAAGCACCTATAAAAAACTACACGAAACCGAAACACAATTAGAACTGCTGCGGATTTTCACTTCAGATGACGACATCCTGAACTGTTATCTTTCTATTCATTCCGGAGCAGGAGGCACAGAATCGTGCGACTGGGCTGAAATGGTATTCCGGATGTATACGCGGTGGCTTGATCTGCGTGAATTTAAATGGTCAGTTCTTGAGTATCAGGACGGTGATGAAGCAGGCATCAAAAGCGCAACTGTTCTTGTGCAGGGATCTTATGCATACGGTTATTTGTGCAGTGAAATCGGCGTACACCGTCTGGTCCGCATTTCACCGTTTGATTCCAATAAACGCCGGCATACTTCATTCTGTTCAGTAAGCGCGGTACCTGAGGTCGATGATGAAATTGAAGTGGAAATCAAAACGGCTGATTTAAAAATCGATACATACCGTTCGAGCGGTGCCGGCGGTCAGCACGTGAATACAACCGATTCGGCAGTACGCATCACCCATTTGCCGAGCGGTATTGTAGTTACCTGCCAATCCCAGCGCAGTCAGATACAGAACAGGGAAAAAGCCATGAAAATGCTTAAAGGGAAACTGTATCAAAAAGAAAAACTGGAACGCGAAGCCGCAATGAAAGAAAAAGAAGGCGTTAAAAAAAAAATCGAATGGGGTTCGCAAATACGTTCGTATGTATTCCATCCCTACAACCTTGTGAAAGACCACCGCACCGGATATGAAACGAGCAACCTCTCTTCTGTCATGGACGGCGGCATTGACGATTTTATTTATGCCTGGCTGAAGATGGAATAACATGACAGACAAAAAAACTGAATTAGCTTCTGAGGAAAAAATCTGTGGGAGTGAGTGTTATAAAATGCTTTCCTCCGGCACCGAAGAAATAATACAGACAGATCAACTCAGCAACAAATTATCATCACATACACCCCTTACAATAAAACTCGGATTTGATCCGACTGCGCCGGACATTCACCTCGGGCATAGCGTGGTGCTGCGCAAAATCCGGCAGTTTCAGACACTCGGCCACCGCATCAGAATTATTATCGGGGACTTTACCGGCATGATCGGAGACCCTACTGGAAAATCCCAGATCCGCAAGCGGCTCAGTCCCGAAGAAGTCGCTGAAAATGCCGAAACATATAAGAAACAAATTTTTAAAATTATCGACCCGGGGAAAACCGAGATACTTTTAAACTCCGAATGGCTTTCTCCAAAGCGTTTTACCGATGTTCTCGAACTGCTGTCTCATTACACGGTTGCGCGGCTTCTTGAACGGGATGACTTCAGTAAACGGTTTCAGAATAATCAGCCGATTTCAATGATTGAAATGATGTATCCGCTTATTCAGGGATATGATTCAGTAGTATTAAAAGCAGATATTGAAATAGGCGGCACAGACCAGAAATTCAATATGCTTGTAGGACGTGAATTAATGAGAACGTACGGGATGGAGCCGCAGGTTATTATTACCATGCCTATCCTCGAAGGATTAGACGGCGGACAGAAAATGAGCAAATCACTTAAAAACTACGTTGGTATCTGTGATTCGCCTTCAGAAATGTTCGGAAAAATCATGAGTATTCCCGATACGCTTATTATACGGTACTTCTCCCTGCTGACCGACTGCAGCCCGGAAGAAATTTCGTCCATGCAAAACGATCTGACAAAAGGAATTAATCCTCGTGATATCAAAATAAGGCTTGCGCAAACCATTGTCCGGCAATATCATACTGCCGCAGAAGCCGAGGCTGCCGCCCATGATTTTTTTACTGTGTTCTCACAGAAAGGAATTCCTGAAAATATATCCGAAATTACCATTTCGCCTGAACCAATATGGATTGTCGATCTCATTGCCCGTACCGGTTATCTCAATTCAAATAACGAAATCCGAAGACAAATTAAAGCCGGAGCAGTAAAACTCGATTCCAGGCCGGTTTTTGACGATACTCAAACAGTAAGTCCGCACACCGGACAAATAATAAAAATAGGAAAACGGGGATTTTTCAAAATAAAAACCGGATGATATAATGCAGATTATGCTGTTTTTTCTTTCTCTTGTCTGCTATCCCGCAATTCTTCTTTTTCATTTTTTCCTCTTTATCTCCGGCCGCATACCTTTCAGAGAAATGTGTGAAAAATGCGGGTTTTTACGAAAAATACCTCAAAAAAACGTCCGAAATCACATCTGGATACACGTCAGTTCAGTCGGCGAATACCGTAATATTACCGGTTTTACCGATAAATTAAAAAAAAAATACGGTTTGCCTGTTTTTCTTACATATTTCAATAAAGATGCTGCTTTTCACGCGGAAACAAATTTTGACATTGCCCATAATCAATTTATGCCGTTTGAATTTTTTCCTGCATATATACGGCTTATAAAAAAAATGAAAATAAAAGCCATTATTGTCATGGAAACCGAAATCTGGCCTGTCCTGCTCGCATCTGCTGCATTCTGTAATGTCCCTGTATTTCTGATATCTGCGTGCATTACTGACAGAGCGTTTCTGCAGTACCTGCGTTTTATTCCTTTCTTCCGGCGGATCATGAAATGGTATCATAGTATTTTCACACAAAGCAGTATTGATCTGGACAAATTCAGCATGCTCGGGGCTAATCCGGGAAAATTATATGTTGCGGGAAATCTGAAATATGATCTCATCCTTCCGGCGGTTCCGGATGTGCGCGCAGTAAAAAGAAAATTCCATATCGATGAGGATTCCTGGATATTTACCGCCGGATCAGTCCACGAACAGGAAGACCGCATGGTTATCGAGGAGCTTGAAAAAGTATTCGCGAAAATACAGAATATCTGCGCGGTCATCGCTCCAAGAAATCTGTCTTCATTGCCGGGGTTTCTGTCATTTCTTCACCGGCATCAAATTTATTTTGTCCGCCGGTCCCAGGTTCCTCATCAGAACATTCTGAGATATCCTCTCGTATACATTCTTGACACTATCGGCGAACTCACCGACATGTACGCAATCAGCAATTTCGTTTTTGTCGGAGGATCTCTTATTCCTCATGGGGGGCATAATATTCTTGAACCTCTCTATTATAATAAAAAAACCTGTACCGGTCCGTATACCGCCAATTTCCGGGATATTATGCAGTCGGCAAAAAGCAAAGTTGAAATAATCAACGAATATACATTAGCGGAGTCCATTATCAGGCACTATAATAAACCTGGAAAAGGAGATAATGGCAGGCAGCTCATCACCATAAATGCCGGTGTAGGTAACCGTATACTCACTGATCTGCAGATACCTGGAGCAGAGCCCCTGCCCGGATATGTGTCCGTTATGGGGAAAAAAAAGACCACACAGCCAAAAAAATACACCGGCTCATACACCAGGGAAAAAGAGTCAGTGAATACAATAAAAAAAACTGATAAACCAGCTGATAAAGCTTTTGATAAAACAACAGATAAAGCAGCTCAGGAAGTGTAAACGTGTCCGATCCTGAAATTGAATCCATAATAAAAGCGTATTATTCGCCGGTAGAACAAACCGTATATCCCCGAGCCAAGCTTGAGGCTGGAGCCGGGCACATTCTTGATGTCCTTAAGGGGAATATTACTGCTCCTGTGAATGCATCTGCGTCAACTGAGGGTGCTCCCGTTGCGCCTGCCGATCCCGACGAAGCAGCGTTAAATTTCCAGCCTGATGAAAATGAAGTCGGCACATTACCAGTCGACGAGCAAAGCGAAAAGGGTATTGCCTCCGCCAATCTAATCGATGAATTTTTCAATGCAAAAACACCGCATCAAAAACTTGCATTGCTTCAAATAATTACCGCAGACAGCAAATATGATAATGCATCAATACATCCTGACTTAAAAAAGGCAGCTCAGGACGCCATGGCTGAAATTAAAGCCCGTACCGCTGCATATTCCGCTTTTGCCCAGCACGTAGAAAAAAATCCCCCGCCCCCGCCCGGTGAACTCCTCGCTGCTGAGCCCTTAAAGCCGATTCTTCCTCTTTTATCCATGCTTAAAGATTCATTTCCGCTCATTACCGGCGGCAAAGATGACTCCATAGAAGAATACGATGAAATCATTGTAAAACTCTTCAAAAGAGAGGATTCAAAAATAGGCCGGCTTGCGCTGCTTAAATACCTTTATAAAAGCTGCGTATCGCCGGGAGTAAAAAAATATTTTTCCGGCAAATTCAGTGCCGAACAAAAAAAAGGCGAACCGGATCTTAAAAATATTACCGAAAAAAATCTTAAAGAATTCAACAAATTTGCACACATTCCCGATTAACCCTGATGCGGGGGAAAAATGAAAAAACTCTGGAGCGGAAGGTTTAAAAACGATACTGATTTCCTGATGGAAAAAATCAATTCGAGTATCGGCGTGGATAAAAGGCTTTTCCGCGAAGATATTGACGGTTCTATTGCGCATGCAGAAATGCTTGCTGCATGCAGCATCATTTCACCTGACGAAAAAGCCCAGATCACCAAAGGTCTTGAAAAAATCCGCAGCGAGATAGAATCGGGCAGCATGGTTTTTTCCGATTCTGCGGAAGATATTCATATGGCAATAGAAACCCGCCTGACCGGGCTTATCGGCGATACCGGCAAAAAACTGCATACAGCCCGTTCAAGAAACGATCAGGTCATTACTGATGTACGCCTGTATCTAAAACACGCACTCGCACAGCAGATGTCTGATTTAAAAAACCTGTTAACCGTTTTTACCGATCTTGCAGAAAAATACCAGGGCGTCATTCTCCCCGGATATACGCATATGCAGGGCGCGCAGCCAATTTCACTCGGTTTTTATTACCTTGCGTACTTTTTCATGCTGCACAGAGATTATCAGCGCTTTACTGATGCCATGGGGCGAATAGACTCATGTCCGCTCGGATCCGGCGCGTTAGCCGGAGTCAATTATCCGATAAACAGAACAATGACCGCGCACAGTCTCGGTTTCAGCCGCGTAACCGAAAATGCGCTCGATGCAGTCTCAGACAGGGATTTCATCATTGAATATACCGCCGCCGCCGCGTTATGCATGGTACATTTATCCCGCATCAACGAAGAAATGATAATCTGGACAAATCCCGAATTTTCATTTATTGAAATTGCCGATGAATTTTCTTCAGGCAGTTCCATGATGCCGAATAAAAAAAATCCTGATGCCTGCGAGCTCATCCGCGGAAAAACCGGAAGAGTATGCGGAGCGCTTCTTGCGCTTCTCACAATAATGAAGGGGTTGCCGCTGTCATACAATAAAGACATGCAGGAAGACAAAGAACAGCTTTTCAATGTAACCGACACCCTCGATATTGCACTGAAAATAATGCCGCGGCTTCTCTTATCTCTTACAGTAAACGAAACTAAAATGCGTGCAGCCTGTGAAAATGGATTTCTCCAGGCTACAGAACTAGCCGACTATCTCGTCAAAAAGGGAGTGCCATTCAGAACCGCACACCACCATTCCGGGCGTATTGTGGGGTATTGCGCAGAAAACAAAAAAACGCTCAAAGACCTCTCCATCGAAGAATATAAAAAATTCGCTCCTGAATTTGAATCTGATGTATTTCCGGCGCTTGAACTGGAACAGTGTATTGCCGCAAAAAAATCCTCAGGTTCCACATCACCGGATTCTGTCACGCAGCAGATATTACAAGCCCGCACAATACTGCACGCGTTATGAATGATTCTTTCGAAAAGAAAATTCTTAAAAACATCGGCAGGATTCCTACCGAACAAATTCGCGAAGTCCTGCTTAATGAATATTCCCAGCGCAATTTTTTCGAGAAAATTATTGAAGCAATTCCAACTGCTTTTATTGTAATTGATACCAAAACCAATATAGAATATGCTAACCCTTCCGGCTTGCGCTTATTAGGGCGAACGCAAAAAAAAATCAAGGGAATTAATATCTTTTCAATCGATTTTGACAGCGCGTTAAAAGCAATAATTCAGAATGCGGTGTGTGAATCAGAAAAAATCATAAATCATGAACTGACGATTCAAACTCCATCGGTAAGCATTGTTTCAATTTCATGTTTTCCTTTTCTTCACAGCGGCCACATCAGCGGATATATATTAACCATCCAGAATATTACCGACGCGGTAAACGACAAACTCAGGAAATACCACAAAGATTCCATAGAATCTCTTGCATATCTGACCGCCGGAGTTGCGCATGAAATTAAAAATCCTCTCGGCGCGCTCGATCTGCATATTCAGCTCGTGCGCCGTTTTATCGAAAAAAAAGACATTCCCGATCTTCCGGAATTAAATGACTTATTAACGGTTATCGAAGAAGAAATCAGACGCCTTGAACGGATTGTGAATGATTTTCTTTTTTCTGTCCGCCCGATCAAGCCCAACCTGCGCAGGGAAAATATTCACGAAGTTATCAAAGATGCCGCCGAGTTCGCCGAAGTCGAATTACAGCAAAAAAATATTACGCTCGATCTTAACTTGTGTGCGGAACCGGCCGAGCTGAGGATTGACCGTGATTATTTCAGGCAGGCAATGATTAATATTATTCAGAACGCCGCATATGCGATTGATGGTTATCGTGAAGACGGAAAAATTGAGATTGCAACAGAAATTCAGAATGAAAAAATTGCAGTAATTATTTCTGATAACGGCAGGGGCATTTCAAAAGAAAACATGGGAAAAGTTTTTGAACCCTTCTTTTCAACAAAAGAAATCGGTACCGGACTTGGCCTTACTATTGTGTATAAGATAATCCATGAGCAGCACGGTGATATAATCATTGACTCAGAAGAAAACAAAGGAACTGTTTTCAGAATTGAATTTCCATCTTTATCCCGCCAAGTCAAACTGTTGGAAAATTCCGGTCAAAAAACTACTGAAAAAGAAGAAAAGCGCAATTAAATAAACAAAATTTTATTAAGGACGATCACTCATGCATTTAGTAATTGATGTAGGCAACACAAATATTGTATGCGGTGTGTTTAACGCAGCACCGCAGGATTACAGACTGAAATGCACATTCCGTATAGGAACAAATCTTGATATAACCACAGATGAATTAGGCGTAGCGATGCGCAACATGCTATATTTCAATAATATTGATGCTCACGGGATTACCCATGCCATTTTTGCATCCGTGGTACCGCCGATTAATCATAATATTACAAAAATGATGGTACTCTATTTTAAAAAAAACATAATTGAACTGAACAGGGATAAATTACCGGCAGTAGACATCCGGTATAACACTCCTGAAGATGTGGGAATGGATCGGATCATTAATGTCCGCGCAGCAGCAAAATTATACGGTGTTCCTGCGGTAATAGCCGATTACGGTACGGCGACGACTATTGATATCATTGATGCCGAGAACACTTATATAGGAGGATTAATTATTCCCGGTGTTGCCGTCTCTCTGCGCGCCCTTATTGAAAAAACGAGCAAACTTCATAAAGTAGAACTTACTATGCCTTCGGGTATAATCGGAACGTCAACAAAAGAAAGCATACAAAACGGTGTTTATTTTTTAAACCGGCTTGGCGTCGAGCAGATAATACGCGATATTAAAACAGAATACTTCCCGGAGAATACAGTACACGTTATCGCAACAGGCGGACTGAGTAAGTTCATTGCCTCCGAATCAAAAGTAATAACGAATATTGAAACCAACCTGAGTATTATCGGGCTGAAAATCTGCCTTGATGATCTTCTGGAACGCGGGTGATAATTCATTTCATAACGCATAAAAATTTAATTTTCGGCCACACTGACCTGGTATTTTCGCTGATCGAGATGGGAAACAAAATACAATCAAATAAAAAATTACTTGACATTCTGTCTTGTTTGTTGTATACTATAATGTCCGGATGGCACTTTTAGCATTTAAGCATCAGAAAATCTACACAAACCTTTGCCTGTGTCAATCAGACATTTTTTTAAAATCTTTTTTCAGGAGTTTATATGAAAAAATCTTTGACTATACATCCGCTTTTCCTGATACTATTATTCACTCTCTGTACTGCCCGCGCAGATGAAATTCTTGCAAAGTGGAAACTCGATGAAAACTCCGGCACTGAAATCAAAGATTCATCACCGAATAAACTGCACGGGGCTCTCCAAAATGCATCATGGGTACAGGGGCTAAGCGGCAGCGCGCTCGAATTTCAGGACGGAGGTTATGTAAACTTCGGAAAATCTGAAAAATTCATTTTTGAAAATGATTTTTCCATTACTCTGTGGGTACTCACGAGAAATACCGGCAATCAGATATTTATTTCCAAATGGAGCGGGCAAGGGAAAGAATCCGGATGGTGGATCGGTATACATAATGGGAAATTTTCCTTTGGTTGTCTCGGTGCAAATCTGAATATTATAGTATCTGAAACCGGACCCATTCCCGGTGCCTGGACTCATCTTGCGGCGGTGCGGTACGAAGGCAAATTGCAGCTGTTTGTGAACGGAAAGAGTACTGAAACAGGAAAAAACGATTTACCTGCCGGAATAAACAATGCGGATATGACTCTCGGCAATAATCCTGTTATTACACACTGGAAATTTACCGGCATCATAGATGAAGTACAGATTTATCAGCGTGCGCTTGATGAATATGAACCCGAAGACGAGTATAATCGTCTTTCCCGTCAGGCAAAAAAACTAAGTTCACCTGCGGGAAAGCTTGCTCCTGCAGAAAAAAATGAACCTGCTCCGCCCCTGACTTCGAAAAAAGCCTCACCAAAAGCAAAGCCGCGTCCTGCCGGTGATACCGGGGATCTTCAACATGGCGGCTTTGAACTCACCGATGAGGTAACCGAGGAAGACATCCGCAGCAGCTGGAAAAACTGGGGCAAAAGCGGATTTACGATTACCGATGAAAATCCATACAGCGGCGAGTATTGCGCCAGAATTGACGATGGTGCAGCGCAGTATATTATAAATACCGGCATCACCCCGGGCAGTTTTTTTTCAATTAAATTTTTTGCCCGTGCACAGGATTTTCCTTCAGATGCACCGGCATACCGGTGTGCATTGGTTCTCTGGTGGTACGCGAATGAAACAGGGGAAGGCACACATCTTGGAAATGACGGTAAACTCTCAATTCCCAATTCCGAGGAATGGATCGAATACAATCATCAGATTAAAATACCCTCAGGTGCGAAATCCATAAAAATTGACCTTAAAAAATATCAACATCCCGGCGTACTCTGGATAGATGAAGTCAGTTACCGGATACATACAGGATCCGACGCTGCCGACTCTGGAAAAACAAGCACCGGGAATAAAAAGGAGCATGCTATGGACTTACCTTCTGACACTGAAATGACAAACCTTGAACCATGGCGGCTTTACCGTTCAAAAGTACCGTTTCCCGGCGCGCTTTACAGCCGCGAAGACATTATACGCGCGAAGGATAATATTAAGACCTACACCTGGGCACAAAACTACCGCGATGAAAGAGTATCAGCTATTGATCCCGCAGTTTTAAAGATAACCGAAAAAAGTCTGGTGAATCTAATTCCGGGAAACACACCGGGGTCGACATTTTTTACCCCATGTCCCGCATGCCGCGATCAGAAAAAACCATATGTGCCGCATGGAACCTGGGAATGGTCAATTAATTCCCCGGACTGCATTACATGTAAGCAATGCGGCACAGTTTTTCCAAACACTGCCTACCCGGAAACAATTTCACATTCTTCTGAATGGGATTCCTCTCAGGTGTTTACCTGGTCAGAGGCAGAACCATTTACTTTGTTCGGACTATCCACACGGACAAGCCCGAGCGCGGCCATACGCGCGAATAAGGTTATGTACATGGCCCGCGCGGCATGGCAGCTGGCAGAAGCATACGTTCTTACCGGTGATTATTCATATGCGTCTATTGCGGGAAAAATATTACTCAGATTTTCAGAAGTGTACCCGAGATATCTTGTTCATTCCGGTTACGGCGAGTATGCGGATATGAACCCGCGGGATGCAGCATTCGTGATTAATGGACTTCCGGGGAATGAAATCAGCGCGGCAGAACCGGACAGGATATTATATCCTAACGGAAACCCATGGTGGATGGCAGGCAGAGCTTCCGGCATCGGTATGGAAGCCGGATTTATACGGTATATACTTGCTGCGTATGAACTCACCCGTGACGCATCCGCAACGGGAAAATCCCTTTTTTCAGAAAAGGATAAAATAAGCATTGAACAAAACATTTTGCTTGAAGCAGTGCCGCTCATTATTGCAGATAAACGGATAAACAATAAATCCGTGGGCAACGCGACTTCAGCCGCGCTCATCGGCATCGCGCTCGGTCAACCCGCGCTTGTCCGCTTCGGCCTTACTTTGTTTTTAAATACAATGGATGAATGGTACCTTCCTGACGGAGGTCCTTCGGAAAGCTGGGCGTATAACAATATGACTCTCGGCGGAATACGGGATCTCGGACAGGCATTCAGGAGTTATCAGGATCCGCCGGGGTACAAACCATCTTCCGGGAAACGTATCGACAAACTGAGCCTATACAGGGACACTAAATATAAAAAAGTATTTGAAGCGTATTTTCATGGCATGCAGGGTAATCTTCTTTTTCCCCCGCTTGCCGACAGTTATCAACTCACAGCCGCGCTCGTTATGGCAGAATTTATGGGATATAATTATCCGGAGAACGAACAATACAGAGCGCTGCTTAAAGCACTGTACGGAGAGACTATTACCAATACATCCGCACTTGCGGTTTTTTGCCGCCCCACAGGATATGAAAAACTGAAAACTCCGGCTCTTCACCTGCCTGATTATCTGTATCCTGATTTTAAACTTGGGCAGATTCGCAGCGGAATCGACGGACGCAGAAGTATGCTTGTACTCTGCGCCGACCCAATGGGCGGTCATAAACATATGGACAGTCTTAATCTTTATTACTGGAAAAATAATGAAGAAATTCTTTCCGATCTTGGATATTTATGGGACTTACCCGGCGAAATCAAGCACAAAACCTCACGGACAGTTGCGCATAACACCGTTGTTGTTGACGGCACTGATCAAAGTTATATCCGCAGCACCGCGTTTTCTTTCTTTCATTCCGGGCAACGACTGAAAGTAATGGAAGCACGGTCAACTGCGTATTCGCAGACTTCAGTGTATCAGCGCACAGTGGGTCAGGTGTCCTATAGTCCGGAACATGAATATATTATCGATATTTTCAGGGTCCGCGGAGGTAAAAAATTCCATGACTATGTTTTTCACGGTATCCATATGGATTATGACATTGCTTCTCCAAATCTAAAGCCGTATAACCCTGGTATCGCAGCGGACTTCATCAATACGGAAGGTTCTTCCCAAAATGCAGATTGGCGTATTACCTGGAAACTTACAAACGAGCAATTTTCAGCGCTTTGGCACAATAAACCCGGCCACACCTCCTGTATTGGAACAGGATGGGGACAACGCCGCTACCGTAATGAAGATCAGGGCGCGACTATTCCTTATATCGTTCGCAGAGCGGAATCACCGGAAAACCTGAATGTGTTCTCCGGTATTTTCGAGATGCATCCGAACAAAGCCATGCATGTCACTCAGGTCCGTGAACTTCCGGTTCCTGCCGCTGAACAGAACAATTCGGTGCTGCTCGCAATTAAAACTTCTGTAGGAACGGATTACATCGTATCTTGCATGACAAACCGGAATATACTCCTGAAAACACCTGACGGAGATATCGAAATGAACGGCCGCTATGGATTTGTCACCATTCGTCAGGGCAAGCCTCTTTACGGGGATATTGTTTTGGGAAATATGTTAAAGTTCGCAGGGAAACCGGTGCCGCTCAAATAAAGCTGGATTACAATATCTGATACGGACACTGATATTCCCGGCCGCCCATCCGTTTTTCTTCGGCAAAAGACTGAAAGAGTTCATCAAGACGTTTGAGCATGGTTTTATCCCCGCGCAGTTTAAAAACGCCCTGTTCTTTAATGAAGTTTCTGTTGCGCACATTACACTCGACAATGGCAGAGGATAGACTGCGTATTGAATAGAACAGTTTTTCCATAGGCATTTTTCGGGAAAATTCAAGCCCCTCTATCAGCTCTTTTGAGATAATCAGCGGATGCTGTAGTTCGGAAGGAAAGTATACATCCCAATCCCACAACGGAGAAAATATCCTCTGTATTTTTCGGGAGCGGCGCTCATTAAATGTAAGACAATCACGCATCTCCGCTTCAATTTCATAAGACACACGGCGGGGATCAAGCAAAGGATTGGTTTTATCCTCGGTCTCGCTTTCAAAATACCGCAGATATCCTTCTCGTTCAAAATCTATATCAAAGCATTCGTGAAGAAAAGCAAATATGTTTTTGAAATAATTCCCGGATTGCTGCGGCTGACAGCAATAAAGCGGGAAACGGAAAAATTTATTCAGCGGATGAGTTTTTATCCAGAGAATAGTGAGGATCTCTTCAAAAGTGCCCGGACCTCCGGGAAAAATAATTCCCGCACGGGACATCCGGATAAATGCCTCAAGCCTTTTTTCAATGTCGGGGAAAACAATCAGGTGGTCGATATAATCATTACATGGCTCACCCGAAATAATTCCGTCTTCAGTAATACCGATAAATTTTCTCTCCAGACAGTTCATCTGATAACCGCGGATTGCTCCCTTCATAGGTTCTTCCATACTTCCCGGACCTGAGCCTGTAATTAATTCCAGGCCAAGAAGGCCGATTCCGTATCCAAGCCGTTTGTGATGTATTTTTTCATGCCGCGGTATATGGTGTCCTCCCTGAATCATTACACGTCCCAATTCATTGCGTTCTCGGTCTGTTCGGGTAAGCACCTCTGCGCTGCGGACAAAATGAAATATATACTGTGTCAGGCTTTCATGACTTTTATCGTTGAGAGGATATTGCCGGCTCACAAGCAAATCGCGTATTCCGCAGAGTATTTGCCGCTCTTTGATTTTAATAAGCTTTCCTTTTACCAGTTTTTCATGCGGCACGCCCCTCAGCACAATACGCAACAGGCTTTTGTCAGGTTTTAACTCAATCGTCAGATTAGGGTCAAGAGTTTCAAAATACGCATCACGTTTTGCCAGAATAATAGCCTGTACGATACGGATAAGACGCGTTTGATAATTATCACGGAATGCTTTTTCCACTTCGGCAAGAAGAATTGGATTAAAGTGTTCTTCAAGGTTAATTTCAACAAGTGCGCTTTCTGACCGAATAATATTCTGCAGGGGCATCTTATTTTTACTTTGTGAAGTAAGCAGTTTCTTGACAGTACGGTTTATTTTTTTGATTTGTTTTTTCACTTAACATTCCATGTTTCTGGTATTTTTAATTGTCATATTTTACCGCAATCTTTAAAAAAAAGCAAAACAGAAAATTTGCCAAATCTAAACGATTAATGATACGATGAACTATGAATATTACAGGTGCACAGACTTTCTGTATCTGCGGACTGGGCAACCCCGGACAGGAATACAGCCGCACCAGACACAATTACGGATTTCTTGCTCTTGATTATCTTGCAGAATCCGTGCCCGTACAGAATAATAGTTTTTTAAAATGGCGCAAGTCAGATCTTCTGCAAATCAATCTTGGAGATAAAAATCTTGTGCTTATTAAACCGTTAACATTTATGAATAATTCCGGTGAAGCCGTGCGCGAAACTGCTGATTATTACCGTATTCCTGCAGAACAGTGTATTATCATAACAGACGACAGCGCTATTCCGTTCGGCACCATCCGTATCAAGCCGTCAGGCAGCGCAGGCGGGCATAACGGCCTTTCATCTGTTATTCAGCACATCGGCAGCAATTTTATCCGGATACGGTGCGGTATCGGCATGCCGGAAGATTCCCGTACAGATCTGAAAGATTTCGTTCTCGGTCGTTTCACTGCATCAGAATATTCCAATCTTCCCGCAATACTCCGGAACATTACCGATGCGATTAATATTATCATTGAAAAAGGTCCATCCCACGCAATGAACATTTATAATTCAAAAAATTTCATTGCTTCACATCAGACCAATACTGTAGTAAAACAACTATAGATCTCAACCAGGCAAAGGCAAAAAAAATCCACAATGCACGAGTTAAAAACTATTTTACTTGCAACCGCAAACGCCCACAAAACAGCTGAAATCTCTCCGCTATTCAAGGCGATAGGCATCAAGACGATCACCTACCAGGAAACCGGATTTCCATCTGAAATAATCGAAGACGGTGAAACATTTTTCGACAATGCTTTAAAAAAAGCGCGTGAAACATTTCTTTTTTTTAACATTCCCTCCCTTTCAGATGACTCGGGGTTAGTAGTTCCCGCGCTTAACGGAGAACCGGGTGTGCACAGCGCACGGTATGCCGGACCCGGCGCACCGTCTTCCGCATTAATTTCCAAACTTCTTTCCAGAATGTCAGCGCTCAGGGGTGATGCGCGTCGCGCCTATTTTGAGTGTGTTATGGTTCTTTATTGCCGTTCAGAAAAAGGTGCAGAATTAATCAAACAGGCACAAGGTACCGTACATGGCAGAATAACCGAGCATCCCACAGGCAGTCTCGGCTTTGGCTATGATCCGGTGTTTATTCCCGATGGATATGACAGAACATTCGCTGAAATGACAATCACTGAAAAAAATAATATTTCTCACCGTTCACGCGCAATACGGAATATGTTGGCACAAATAACAGAATAAAGTAGTTTTTTCTTACCGTTCGTTCAATCCGGTATATTCCCGGGGCTTGGTCACATTCTTAAAAGCCGGACGGATAATACGCTTTTGCACAGTGATTTCTTCAATTCGGTGCGCGATCCATCCCGAAACACGCGACATTGCAAACATTGCGGTATATACCTCATGGGGTATGTTAAGACATGAATATACTATTCCTGAATAAAAGTCGACATTTACACTTATTTTTTTATGTTCTCCTTTAATCCGGTAGAATTCCTCAGGAACAATTTTTTCTAAAAGATAGTACAAATTAAACTCATCCGTCATATTTTTTTCAACAGCAAGTTTTTTTGCATAATTTCGAAGTATTACCGCCCGGGGATCACTTAAGGTGTATACGGCGTGACCAAAACCGTACACCTTGCCGGATTTGTCATTTGCATCACCGGCGATAATTTTTCTGATATATGCCCGCAGCTCATCTTCATCTTTCCAGTTCTTTACGTTTTTTTTGATATCTTCCATCATTACCATGACGTGATAATTTGCTCCCCCATGCAACGGGCCTTTCAGTGATGCTATCCCTGCGCCGACTGCTGAATAGGTATCGGTATGAGTACTGCTCACCACTCTCACCGTAAACGTTGAATTATTTCCACCGCCATGATCAGCATGCAGTATCATCATCAAATCGAGAAGTTTTGCCTCAAGACCGGTAAACCGGCTGTCATCCCTGAGCAGGTTAAGAAAATTTTCAGCTGTAGCATATTCATCTTTTGAATGATGTATGATAAGACTTTGTTTTTTAAATGCGTCGAGATACACACGGTATGAATATGCCACGAGTTGCGGTAAACGCGCGATAAGTGAAATACCCTGACGAAGGAGTTCCTCAAGACTGATATCATCGGCGTGCGGATCATTGGCGTAAAGAGTGTTTACTGCAGCCCCGAGCGCACTCATTATATTGCGTGTTTTAAAAGTAGACAGCTCATCTCTTACAAAATTTACCGGAAGAGTATTACGCTGTTCTGTTAACAACGAATTGAATTTTTTGAGCTGGTCACTATTAGGCAGTTCGCCTGCAAGAAGCAAGTAGGCAATTTCTTCATAACCAAACCGGTTATCACACAGAATGTTTTCACAAATATCTTCGATGTCGTATCCCCGGTAATATAATTTTCCTTCGATGGGTATTACTTCCTCATCAATTTTATTGTATCCGAGCACAGAAGACACTTCTGTCAGACCAACCAGCACGCCGGTATGATCCTGATTCCGCAAGCCCCTTTTTACGTTATAGTATTTGAACATATCATCTGATATGGAGTTATTCTTACGCACCTTTTCTGCCAATTCTTTAAAAAAAACTGTAAGCATTTTTTATCTCCTTTTTATGAACGCAAAAAGAAAACCCGCTTGCGGAATATTTTTTTTTTAATTTCTTTTTTATGCTGCATGACCGCCTGATACCCGGTTTTAATATAATACGGCGCAAGCGTAAAATTCCACCAGTTACCTTTGTTGAATTGAGGTTCTATGGCAAAATCTGATTTCTCTGAAAAAAGTCTGCCCATCCGGAACATTGTTGTTTCGTTTGCGCGTTTGATTGCATCTATAACGGTAAAACTTTTTTTGTGCATATACGGCATACGGCCGATAAAGCACGAAAAAGCAAAATTACCTCCGAATTGTTTAAGCAGTGTAACCGGTACATTTTCTGACGGACCTCCGTCTGCATACAAACGGCCGTCGGAAAAGAAGGGCTCGATTATTCCCTGAATTGCTGATGAACGGTATAACGCATTTCGTAAGGAGCCGGAAGTAATATATTCCGGACGGCCGTGAGTCAATTCAGTACTCACACACCCGAATGGCATCGTCAGTTCACGAATATCAATATCCGGCACTATGCTGTCAATAATTTCTTTGTATGTGTTGTACTGAATGAGGAAGTCCGACTGCAGCGCATAATTATATGAAACCCATTTTTTTATTTTATCAGAAATGTGTTTCAGCCGGTTTTCTTTATCAACATCTCCTTGCCCGAAATTGTATTTTTCAAAACCGAGTTTTTTGAACGCGCTGCTTTTTAATACTGTATATAAAATTTTTTCTGCAATATCGGTAGAACGATGCAGCGCATACAGCGCGCCAGCTATGGCACCCATACTTGTACCGGCAACGGCATGCGGGAAAATACCGATCTCGTTAAGGGCACGGAGTACGCCGATATGCGCGACACCCATTGCGCCGCCGCTTGATAATGCAATTCCTATTTTCATATTATTCACGTCAATCCGTTGCCTGCCCCGGGCACACACAAACTGTTAGTTTCAGGAGTATTGCTGCAAAACAGCATAACTTTTGGTACAAACGCACACATTTTTAATAAATCAAAATGTATGATTTTGCCTTGCATGTTAACATGAATAACGGACAAAGCAAACAAAAAAAATAAAGCAGCAGATTCTGAACAATCGCAAACTTTTAGTGTCAGGGGTATTACACCTGTTTATTCACAGTAATGCCGCCTGTTTGAAGCTGTAAAATTTTCCCGCACCGATAATAATATGATCAAGCAGTGTAATTCCTACCAGCTTTGCGGCATCGTGAATACGGCCGGTAAATTGCGAATCTTCGCTGCTTGGTCCGGGATCACCTGAGGGATGATTGTGTACGAGAATCAGATTGCGTGCATTCATTTTCAGTGCAGGACTGAGAACATCTGCCGGCGTACATGCCATTGCGTTATATGTACCGCGCGCAAGAGTACGAATACGGATAATTTCATTTCTTATATTCATAAAAATGCCGTACATTACTTCAGTGTGCGGATTTCGCCGGAGAGAAAAATAATCGTAAACTTGCCGTGGAGTGGATATGGATGGCAGGTTGTTTTGTTGACCTTTTGTCAGAAAGTCACTCAGCCTGTAGAGATTTTCTATGCGGTGAATTACTGCGCAGGATACGCCTGAACTTTTTAATATGTTCACCGCTTCGCCTCTGTCGGGAATACTGCACGGGTAATCTGTATATACCTCACGGATATTTTGAATTTCATTTTGAGTTAATTTATATGCACCGTTTCCGGCGGGACAGAGCTCACGGAGAAACAAATCCAGAACAGAACCGGCAGTATTTTTATTCATTTTTCACCTCATAATATATATACTGAAAATTGAAAAAAAACCGGAAATTTTTGTTGTCCATTCGTATTAAAAATCAGTAAAACTGATTATTGTTATCTGGTTAACTAGTAGTGAAATTCATTATTAACTACGCAGCAATTTATAGTAAAAATGAAACTGCCCGTTCCTTGTCAGGTGTATAATTTAAATAACCCCATTAATAAACACGAATGGATGCAAATGAACATTAATAAATAGGATGCGTCGTAACTGAGCATATCTTAATCCGAATATAGTAAGGATTTCACGAAGCTTAATAGAAATGATAAATAATTCGTGTCCATTCGTGGTTATTCGTGGTTAAAACCCAAAGAAAACCGCTAATGGACGCGAATGAACGCTAATCGGGAAGAAGTTGGAAAATTTACACGTTGTTTTAGATTATCTGTGGTTTTTATTTTGCAGGAAAGTTTACGTTTTCCTGCGAAATAACCATTACTAATGGTCCACACGCACACATTTTTGATAAATCAAAAAGTGTGCGTGTGCCATGTTTTGTAGAAAAGTTTAATTTGAAATTTTTGAAACCACATGCTACAATAAACCGGAGATCAGAATGAAAACAAAAACACACAGTGCGAGTGAAATAAAAAAAAACTGGCACCTTATTGATGCTGATGGTGTAATACTTGGAAAAGTTGCATCCCGTGCCGCTCATATTTTACGAGGAAAACACAAACCCACATACTCACCTCACCTCGACGATGGAGATTATGTAATTGTCATTAATAGTCAAAAGGTAAAAGTAACCGGAAAAAAAAACAATGAAAAAATTTATTTTTCACACACCGGACACGTCGGAAACGCCAAAGAGGTATCTCTTGCGGTATTGCGGCAAAAAAACCCTAATAAAATCATAGAATCTGCAGTCAAAGGAATGCTTTCTGGTAATCGCCTTGGCCGTGCCCAGCTCGGTCATCTTAAGGTATACAAAGATGCAAAGCATACACATGCCGCACAGCAACCTGTTCCGGTTACACTTTAACGTTTTTAATCGTAACTTATTCATTACACAACTAATATTTGTTTGGAGTACAAATGACAGATAAAAAGGCAGTTCATACCCATGGCAAGCGAAAAACAGCAATAGCACGCATCCGCATCCGCGAAGGCACCGGCAGAATCACTGTTAATGGTACTAATCTTGATGATTTTTTCCGCAGAAAGTCTATCGTTGCGGATATTAAAAGACCTATCGCTCTTGCAAATATCACCGATCAGATCGATGTAATTGCGCATGTAAACGGCGGTGGTCTGTCCGGTCAGGCCGGTGCGCTTCGGCAGGCAATCGCACGGGCGCTTAAATTAAAATACCCCGGTACAAAAACCACTATGAAATCAAATGGTCTTCTCACAAGAGATGACAGAAAAGTCGAACGAAAGATGTATGGCCATAAAAAATCAAGAAAGAGTTTCCAGTTTTCCAAACGCTGATTTTTTTTATTTCCCGCTTTTTTTTTAAAAATCCCAGTAATACTTTCCGGTAGCGGCACTGACAACCCGCAGCGGGCAAAGAAAAACTATTTAAATCATGATTCATATCCCTGTTTCACCGGATGCCAAACGGGTTTACTACAAACTAAAAAACGCCGGATATCCCGTATTTCTGGTAGGCGGAGCGGTACGTGATTTTTTTACAGGAGCAGAAACAACAGATTATGATTTCACCACTCAAGCGCGTCCGGATCAGGTACAGGGGCTGTTCCGTCATACTATTCCCACGGGAATTAAACATGGCACAATAACTGTAGTATACGGAGGAAAAAACTTTGAAATAACAACTTTTCGAAAAGATGGAAAATATACTGACAACAGGCACCCTGATAGTATCAAATACACAGAAAATTTAGCCGATGATTTATCAAGAAGGGATTTTACAATTAACGCCCTCGCATATGACATTCAAAGCGAAGAATTGACAGATCTTTTCGGAGGAATCAAGGATATAGAAAAAAAAACCATCCGCGCCATCGGTAATGCAGAACAGCGCTTCAGTGAAGATTATCTGAGAATGCTCAGGGCAGTCCGTTTTGCCAGTCAGCTCGGATTCAGTCTTGATCCTGATGTAAATAATGCCATTTTACATCAATCGGAAAATCTTTCCAGAATATCTACAGAACGAATACGGGAAGAATTCATTAAAATAATTGCATCGCCGCTCCCCCTTGAAGGCATAGAACTGTGCCGAACGTCGGGCTTGTTACGTATTTTCATGCCGGAACTCCAACAGACAATCGGTGTCGAACAAAATCAATATCATCTCTACGATGTATACACTCACAGCATAAAGGTACTCGCAGCCGTTAAAAATACCGACTACCGTATCCGTCTTGCTGCGCTGCTGCATGATATCGGAAAACCTGTATGCAAAAAAAATATTGACAATAAAGATGAAGCAGTATTTTATAATCATGAAATAGTGGGAGGAGGAATAAGCCGGCGGATACTCAGAAGACTTAAATTTTCAAATGAAGACGTGGATTTAATTGTTCATTTAATTAAAAATCATATGTTTCATTACACACAGGAATGGACAAAAGGCGCAATTCGCCGGTTTATACGAAAAGCCGGTGAAACAAATTTGCCGGTTCTTTTTCAACTCAGAGAGGCTGATAGAATCGGAAACGGCAAACGCTCACCCGACTGCACAGAACTGAGAGAATTCAGAAAAAAAGTAGATGAAATTATAAAAGAAGAATCTGCATTTCAACTGAAAGATCTTGCAATAGATGGAAATATTCTTATGGAAACTTTCAAGCTCTCCCCTTCCCGTCTTATTGGCAATATACTGAAGGATATCCTTGAAAAAGTACTTGATAATCCTGAACTGAACACAGTGGATTCACTGTTACGTCTCTCAAAAGAATACTTAGACCATCATTCCGCACCACCCTCACCGGAAAATTCAAGTGAAAAAAACAAGAAATACCCCTGAAACTAAAAGTTTGCGTTTCCCCTGCGTAAAAAGAAGTATTCTATTGATATTTTCCTCAATTTAAGGTAAAATAAAGCATCATACAATAAGGATTAAAGAATGTCACCACAAACAAATGTCACTTTACCGGCTAAATTCACTGCGGGCAACATAATTAACTATCTTGCAGAAAAAAATGAAATCTCTAAAAAAGTTGTCAAACAAATGCTTGAAGACTTTTTTACTGCTGCTGAAACAGGCGCTGTTTCCGGACAAAGAGTTCCTTTCGGAAACATCGGAAAACTCTTTATCCGCATCAGACCCGCTCGCGGTGAACGAAAAGGAAGAAATCCTGCTACAGGCGCAGAAATTACCATCGCCGCAAAACCAGCCACGTGCGTACCTAAATTCGGATTCAGTAAATCATTCAAAGAAAAATCACTTAAAGCACAAATAAGCGGAAAGTAATTACTCCGTACTACTGCTTCACGCGTATAAAAAAAAGCGTGTAAATGGTAGAAAAAATTATTATTGCTTCGCCCCATGGGTTTTGCGCAGGCGTCAGAAGGGCGATAGCAATAGTCGAACACGCCCTTGTGAAGCATGGTGCGCCGGTTTATGTACTTCACGAAATTGTACACAACCAAGCCGTGGTCCGGGATTTACAAAAAAAAGGCGCCTTATTTGTAAATTCGATTGACGCGATACCTGAAGGGGCCATGGTTATATTTTCCGCACATGGGGTCAGTCAGGAAATCCGAAAAAAAGCGCTGAATAAAAAACTACGCATTGAGGATGCTGCCTGCCCGATAGTCACAAAAAATCACAAAGATGTCGTTTCTTTAACAAAGAGCGGTTATAATATAATTTACATCGGAAATAAAAATCACTCGGAAACTGAAGGCACAATCGGACAAACCGAAGAAAATAATATTTTCGTTATTGAAAATACAGGGGATATCCGCATGCTGCCGGAATTTTTCCCCCAAAAAACCGCTTATTTAACACAAACCACACTCGATGCAGTCAAAACAACCGGAATAATAAAAAAACTTAAAGAAAAATATCCGCAAATAAAAGGCCCATCCAGCGGAAGTTTATGTTTTGCCACAACGCACCGTCAAAATGCAGTGGCGGCAATGATTCCGAAGATTCAAGCTCTGATTATAATCGGTTCCAAAAACAGTTCAAACTCAAACAGACTTATGGAAATTGGTTTGGAGTCAAAAATACCGTCTTTTCTGGTTGATTCTGCCTCGGAAATAAACATTAACTGGTTTTCTGATATTAAAACTGCTGGAATATCCAGCGGCGCGTCGGTACCGGAATATCTCCTTGATGAAGTTGTTGATTATTTTAAAAATCTGCAGCTATGTACGGGCAGTGCAACCAGTAAAGATACATCTGCACATCGCGTGGTTTTTGAACATATGCAATACTGCCTTGAAAATACAACATTCACCATTCCTGATGTGCTGTAATATTTTTTACGACTAATTCTTACTTTTTTTTCACCGCCCGGGCCTGTTTCCCCACAACAATATATGGAGCCTTGGTGAATAATTATATTCGCGGGAAAGAATCGCATCAACGAGCCTGGTATTGTATTGGCTCGTTCGGGTAGTACCTTTTATTCCCACGTACACCTTTTTTCTATTCAACCGGTATTGTGAAACAATACCATCTACTTTATTCAGTTCTTCTTCATTGGTAATGATAAATTTCATACACACATTCGGCAATTTCCGCCAATAGGTATAATCGCATAACTCATTATCTATCTTCGGCGACACCACCCATTTAATTGATTTTATTACTGAAAAGGGAAAAGGTTTCTTCTCCAAAAGCGGCCCTCCCGGAACAGTATATGTAAAAGGCAAATCAGGACGTATCGTTCCGTTAGTTTCAACATGGAATTCTCTCTCATCGCTTTTGGTAACAGAACCGAAGAGGACGCTAATATTTTGAAGAAGCGGCTCTCCGCCAGTGCAGACAACAATAGCGTTCGTATTAACCCGCAGCAGGTTAAGAAAATCTATTTTGTTCATCACAAACGGCCCTTCACATTGGTTAGAGCTATTAATCGAAGGAAATTGCTGTATCGATTGGAATAATTTTTCAGGATTATGATGCGCGTATTTACTATCACACCATGTACATTTCAGATTGCAAAATAAAAACCTGATAAAAATCGCCCGACGGCCGGCGCAAAACCCCTCCCCTTGAAAAGAGGTAAAAAATTCGCTAATATAGAATCCGTGATTTGTACGCATCATAACCTTTTTTTCTAAGTACGCATGCCGGACACTCCGTACATCCCCTGCCCCAATAATGCAGTGTTTCATCTCCCTGATAGCATGAGATGGTATTTTCAATGAGTACATTAATCACGCCGTAACGGTACGCAAGTTCAAAAATATCAGCTTTATTCATCTGCATCAGCGGGGTATGTATAGTGACGCTCATTCCGAGCGAAAGAGAAAGTTCGGCGCTTTTTGCCCGTATGAATATATCACGGCAGTCCGGATACCCCGAGTAATCTGTTTCACACACACCGGTTACCAGATTAATCGGGAACATTTTGCGGGAATATGCCATATTGCACGCAAGAGTAAGAAATATACTGTTTCTATTAGGAACAAAACTTGCGGGGAGATCAGAAGATATGGGATGAGGCCCTGAAACATCTGATTTTTTTTCCGTCAACGCAGAACAATGCAGATCAGAGAAAACTGAACCGAGATCGATTTTTCTATTCGGGACAGAAAACTCACGTGCGAGAGATGCTGCATACCCGGACTCAACCGCATGCCGTTGTCCGTATTCCAAGGTACATGTTTCTACACGCGCAAAGTGCTTTATTGCCCAAATAAGACAAACGGCTGAATCCTGACCGCCTGATAAAAGCACAACAGCGCCCGCGTCCGATATAATTTTTTTATCTGAGAAGATCTGTTCAGCTTTCGATTTTTTTTCCATGTATTGCAGTAATCCGCGTTTTTATATTTCCGCGGACATTAAAATCAGCATGTACGCGCATGTATTTAGGATGCAGCAATTCCACGAGATCATCGAGAATAATATTTGCAGCATCCTCATGAAAAACATTCCGGTTTCTAAACGCGTTTATATACAATTTTAAACTTTTTAATTCCACACAAAAATCAAAGGGTTGATATTCGATATCTATGACGGCAAAATCCGGAAATCCGGACAAAGGGCACAGGCAGGTGAATTCGGGTATACTGAAAGTTATCAGATAATCTCTGTTTTTGGTACGGTTGTCAAAACGCTGCAGCACATTGGTATTAATCATCTCCTGACCGTATTTTGTTTCATTCATAGTTAGTTAAATTATATTATTATATAGTCTTAAAATCCAGGGCAAACGCGGACATTTTTGATAAATCAAAAAGTCCGCGTTTGCCCTGTCTTAAAATCAATGAAGAGTATAGTCTTATGAATTTCCAAAGATTATTGTTACTCTTCCACGTGTCAATTTCATATAAAACTACAAATTCCTCACCACCTGACTATCCAATAGCAAATTTCTTTCACGCGTCTTATAAAAGCGACGATATTTGTTCATACTGAACACATGCTGGTGAGCATGCGGTTTAAAAAGAGAGTATATAATATTGATATAGATTTAATTCTGCGTCTTGTAGGATTTAGTGACAAAGAGCAAAATCTGTGCCAACTGGTGAAATTAGCTGCCAAATAAACTAAGGAAAAAACACCAAAAAAAGTGCTTGACAAAAATAAAAAAAGTATTTATAATGTGTTATGAACATCATAACATTAAATGCGCTACTTCAATTTTATTTTCACCAAGATAATAATGTTTTTCACCAAGATATTTTTACAAACACAAATCATAATATCAATCAGCTTATTAGATGAAAACATTTGCACTTATTTTTTTCATTTTTATGATAGTGCTCTGTAATTCTACATCAGCGGCATGGTATAGTCCGGAATGGCTTCACCGGACGGTTATTACTAATGAAGCGCCGGCATTCGGTGCGCCACTCGATAATTATCCGCTCTTAATTCAAATCAGCAACAGCGCGCATCATCTCTTCAGTAATGCAAGAAACGACGGCCTTGATATTTTATTTACTACCTCAGATATGGTCACCAAACTTGACCATGAAATAGAATACTACACTAATGCCGGTCTCCTCACCGCCTGGGTAAAAATTCCATCACTCACCCAGTCAACAACACAGCTGCTGTACTGCTATTATGGATAT
>Ga0180007_10001451_pt1 | contig 32331 bp, 33 predicted proteins | sample MM_PC_MetaG_FD_121122 | JGI IMG/M metagenome (GOLD analysis project Ga0180007, IMG submission 121122) | Groundwater microbial communities from the Aspo Hard Rock Laboratory (HRL) deep subsurface site, Sweden - MM_PC_MetaG | ecosystem: Environmental > Aquatic > Deep subsurface > Groundwater... | reverse complement strand
TAGGAATAATTCCTTTGTTATTCACAATCTCAACTGTTGCAGGAAGTGTAAGATTTGCACTACCTGTTACATCAAGAGTACCGTTTGAAACAGAAGCAACAGCAAGATTATATGTCCAAACATCGTTAGGAATGGCAATATCTGGACCAACATAAACATAGTCTGAATCAGGATACACAACAACAGTTGCCGCAGCCGTGCCAGACTTACCAGTAATCGTAATGGTATAGGTTCCAGCAGCCTCTACAGTGCATTCTATGACACTTGGAGTACCTGAACCAAGCACCAGGCCCGCAACGTGTTCAAGACCTTCTGGAGCGCTTGTAACAGCCACTTCAACCGGCAAATCAGACTGACACACCAAATAAAACTTTGTACCAGCATCTAAAGTATGTGACTGATTAGGACCAATATATAAATTGGGTACCTTTTGTTCACCTCGCAAAAATACGGGCAAATCATAATTCATATTAACGACAATGTTTTTACCGTCTGAATCAATTGCCGAACCAGCAAAGATCAATCTAGCCGTGCTACCATCTTCTGTAGTTATCACATTTCTTAAGGCGTCTTCAATATCGTTACTGTCCTGAAGCGCAAACGCTCTAAAATTAATATCGTCTGTACCCAATACTCTATTTGCACCATTTTCATTGTAAAAAAGTGATACAGTTAAAGTACAATTCTTATTCTTATAGCTGTAGTTACCGGCATAATCACCGTTGGAATTGTCAGTTAATTCAACATAAAAATGTCTGAACAAGAATGGATTGGTGTTGTTCTCGCCTTCTAAATTGGCATTATCAATATACAAAAATGGATCGGTACTATATAAACTAGGTACACAAATATTTATTCTTCTTTTAATTTCACTTATAATATTTGCAAAAGTACCAACCATTTATTAACCTCTATATTAATAGTCTATTCTTCTTCCGGTCATAATTTGAGTTTCTGTTTGAACTCCTGTATTATCCTTATCAACAAACTGTTTAGTGTTGTACAATTCGTTCCATTTGCGTTCTAAGATTGCGTCAATACTTGTTTCAAATTCTTTCGGCTGGCTAATTCCACGTGGATCAATGCCGCCTAAAGCCAGTGTCAAAGCTAGTTCGTAAATGCAAACCTGTTTAAGAATATCAACACTTTTAAATGCTTCTGGCTTGACACCAACTGATAATAGTTTAGACCTAATACCATTCCAAACCGATTCCAGTTTATTATCGATATCAGTCCTAAACGTTAATGTATTCTGCATATCCTGGAGATTTGGCCAAATGGCGAAAATATCCTCTTTGCACAGTGGACACCCGGCAGGATTTTCACTCACAACACCATCATCATTATAAGCTATCAACTTATCATTAAAATTGTAATAACTGATATTTGCCACAAACTCACATTCAGCAGCAACAACAGCGGCTGGAATGGTGTACAGCACTGTAGCCGGAATAACCTCACTACCGCTTACATACATATGCGCTAATCCATTTGCCAAAATAACTTTGGTTGCAGATTCAACACTTACTACATTAATTTTCTCATAGTGTCCCGTAGTGCTTAAAATAAAGTATTGGCCGGGAACTAGGTTTGTTGTGCTGGTAAGTGTTACTTCTTTCGGGTTGCCCGTAGTTCTGCCAGCAGTTGCCGAAGTTGCCCACGAATCCGAAGAAAAAGGTTCTGTTTCATCACTTAATGTTACATTCTCATAATTGACAATCTTTATATAAACGTTGGAGTCTGTTGTTGAAAGTGGCTCGCGTAAATTAATATTCATTGTTTGGCCACTTTTAGACATTTTCAATACCAACATTTGCTATACCTCACACAAAAATGAATGAGGTGGCAAGCCATGCCTACCACCTCACCTATTCAACGTTTCTACGCTACAGCAGCCGCAGCAGAAGTAGAGAAAGTAGACTTGGCCTTAATCACAACGGAAGCATCACGGTCACAAATCGCATACCCAAAAACACCAGTCCAGGTAATCACTTTGTCCATTTTGTTGGGATCGGTTGACGGTGCAATTCTGATAACCACATCATCAAAAGGAATCTGTGTAACATTAGGATCAGACAAAGGAATCAATGAGCCTGGCACAAATGCCTTACAAAGCGCGTTCTTGCCTAGAATAGCAGTCAAGTAGCTCGGCGAACCATCAGCAGCACCAGCAGAAACCTTCATTGTTGCAAGGTCCATTTCACACCAAAGCACACCTTTCCACACTCCGATCAGACCATTACGCATATTGCCAGCAAAAGGCGAACCAGCGGCATAAAGCTGGAAGGATTCCAACTGATTACCGGCCAATGCCTTCAACCCAACGACCTGTTCACTATGGATACATCCAAGATATAGACCGTTGTCAAATGTTTCGGCCTTATCGCGCACCAACACCAAAGCTTCCTCAATTGCATCACAGGTCAAAACCTGGTCAGGCTTATACGTACCAGCACCAACATCAACACCACCAAGGCACAGATAACGCACAGGATCAGCAGCCTCAGAAGCAATTTTTGTACCAACATTAAAAATAGTGCTAGCAATAAGACCCATTTTTGCATCAGACGCAGCTTCAATCATATAATCTAGAACCTGCGAAACGGCACCGTCAAAGGTCTGCAATTGCGCAGCACCCGAAATGGTAGCCACTTGCTTTCCTCGGATAGCGACCGTAACATCAGCATAAGTAGGTGTATAAGTAATCTCTACAGCGTCGTTTGTTTCGCCAAGCACGGCATAGCTTCCAACGGCTTTTGGTCTGATCGGGAAGCGCACGACCTTGCTTTTACCTGAATGCGATACCAACATCATTGTAGGAGCCTTCAGATTAGCTTCAGCACCGGCAATGACACCTTCCTTGTACTGGTCTTCAACCGGCACACCATCGGCGAAAATGGCATCAAGTAACTTTCCTGCCTTGCCTTGATATTTGCTCACCATTGAGGCAATATATTCAGAGTTAATCAAATTAGTCATAGTAGTTCCAGCAGTAATCATATCAAACACTCCATTAAGTTAAGTTAAGTCTAAATAATTATTTCTTTCTATCTTCCAACCATTTAGACATATTAGAGAAGCCATTAGTAATATTACTAATTTCATTGGCATTTAAGTTAGGTTTCTTTGCAACATCAACAACATTATTATCATTAATATTCATATTAGTTCTAGGTGCGTCTTTGTTTTCAGTCTTTGTAACATCAATCATAACCTTATTAAGTTCTGGTATATTAATTCCATATTCTCTGTTAAGCTTTTCACGGTAAGCGTCAATCTCTGCTTTAACTTTGGCTTTAGTTTCGGCTTCAATGGCCTTGTATTCAACCGCAGCTTGTTCAACCATTTTCAATCCTTCAACCGGGTCAAGTTCCTTACCTGCGAAACGTGCTTTTACTGATTCAGGCAGTGCATCAATCTTTTTTGTTAATTCCTGCTTAAGCGGCTCTTGATACTTATTCTTTTCAGCAGCCATTGATTCTTTTTCTGCCTTCATTTGCACAATCATTTGTTCAGCAGCAGCCAGCTTACCAGCCAAAGTTTCTTCAGTTACATTTGATTCATTTACATTCTTTTCATTTTCCATAGTTACGCCTCTCCATTTTCATTTTTAATAAGTTCAACTTCAACTTCTTTACCATCCATTGACGGGCCTTCTTTACCTAACTCTCCGAAAGCTTTAGCCTTTTTGGCCTCTGCTCCATCTTTCCCGTTCTCCTCTGGTGATTTTCCTTCGTCTGAAATGTTCAAGTCACGTTTCAGTTTTATTTCATCCGAATAAGCCTGTAAGTTTGCTATACGATACGCCTTAGCTTCTTCTATTGTGCTGAACTCTGGATGTTCTTCTAGGATCAATTCATCAATCGAAACCATTCCCGCCTTAATTTTGTCCCGGTTCAAATTGAATTCAATTTCGGGAAGTCTGCTAGTCGGATACGGCGAACAAAATTTTACAAAGATGTTCGGCATATTTGGTATATTTACCAAGTCCATTTCACAAACATTTTCCCATAATTGCTTTTCAATGTATTTCCAGTTCTCTATACTACCTTCATAATGGTGCAATAGTTCTTGACTAATGGTAATCCATGATTGTTCGTTCTGAAAATCGCCTGTAGCAATAACCTTACTGATACCGTGCTGGCCACATAGATTAATGTTGCGCTGCATAATCAGTTCTTCATAAAAATTGTTCATTTCAGCTAGTTTTATAGTGTCCACTGTTGCAGGCCATATTACATTTGGGCTTGCAATTAATTGGTCCGCTTTGGTGCGCTCGGTTGTAGTGCCTTCAATTGGCTGTAAAAATGATTTTAAGTATGCGCCTTTTTCGGCGAAACTTTCCATTATGTTAATAGCAATAGTACCGGCAATTAAATCATTGACGGGTGATACATTGCGCGGTAGCCCAAATTGCGTTTCATTCAAGCTGGCCCAAACCGGGCAACCTAAATCAGCAAAGAGAACTGTTTCAACGCCTTTTTTATCTAATACATAATTGCGCCTATCACCTACAAAATCACCCACATATTCAGAGACAAAGTAATAATCTTGATAACGGGCGACAATATCATACCTACCATCGTTATAACACGGTGCCAGATACACTAAATGCGGTTCAATTACGTTAAGGCTGAACTCTGTAGCCTCGCCATTCTTGAGGCCAACACAAGGCCAGATAAGCACGTTCCCGGCATAGTTTAATACCTTGTTCGCATAGTCCAGGCTCCTGTTTATCTTGTGACTGTTTTTATTCAGCAGTATTTGTAACTGATTATTATTTGTGCGTCTTGTGGGCGGCTTTGCGTAAGTGACCGCTTTAATATCGGCAACACGGCGCAAAGGATTCAAACTAGGTTCAACAAAATTAATGATATCTTTATACGTTTGTGTATATCTGGATTGCAGAGTAGATATTACCAGGCTTTTATGATTGTTGTTATAGATTTGATAGGCCCAAAATTGCTTAATTTGCGCGTTCAGTTGTTCATATTCATCAAGAATACCAGAGTACATTGACGCACTTATACTTTTGTTTGCGATATTAAACAGTTTTGATTTAGCCATATATAACTAACCTCACTGTTTATAATTATATTTTTTTTTGGTTTTATGTTCTGATTAGAGCAAAAAAGATAAAAAAAGTTTAGGTCACCAGTTCTTTTCCAGTCAATTGTACTATTGGATGCTTGGCCCGCTGTTCTGCTGTTAGGAAAGTTTGGCCTATGTTATAAACAATCTCATAAGTTCTGGTGATTTCGACAGTATCAGAAGCAAACAATTGTATGGTTGAATAGATTGCCGTCAATATGTAACTTGTACAATCATATGTGTGTGCATAAGTATTCTTGATATCTGGCACACCATTATACAATATATGGTTTTCATAGGTTTCTATCACCTTTCCGCATGTATCCAACACGAAGTAATGCGGTGTATTGTACCTGTCAAGGATTCTGGATTGTGTGATATTATACCTATTTGCGCGTAATGGATTACCACCTATGTTTTCTGTATTCTTCTTCCTGCGTTGCATGGTCCTATGATAACCAGTTGGCTTAATCACTTCAAAGCCAGCATCTATAAGGTAATTCCTGTGAGGCGTTACAAATGCATCATGGTTTTTATTGCCTGAACCTGCACCCAAAAACCAGGAAGATGCGTCTGCAATTATCAAAATTTTCTTTACTCTTTCTGTATCATCAAGGTTTGGATAAATTGTTCTTAACCAAGGCATTATCATGGATTCAATAAATTTTGGTGTTGTCGTTTCGTTCTGCTCCAGGTGGCCAACACAGTAAATGTCACCGCCTGAAGGACTCCAACCTATTTTATTTATGCTGAACGAAGTTGGAGACTGGTTAAAGTCCATACCACATAGAAATTCATATTCATTATCCCAACGTTCCCGGCAATATTCTTTAGTAATATCAACATAATATTCAGGAAATACTGTTAAAACGTGTTTATCCCGTTGAAATTCCGGGAAGCATACACCACTAGCACGGGTCCAAATACCGCCCACTTCTCTATCATATTGAGACTGTGAATAACTTTTGGATAATAGTTTTGTCTGCCTAATAGCGCGTTCTGACAGTGTTATATTGTCAAACGTGCTTCCAAAATAGATTGTTTTTATGGCTTTATTAAGTTCCGGGTCAGGCGACTTACTTTTTTGTTCTTCATAGTATGGGCAAGTATGTTGAACACTTGGAGTATAAATTGCTATTGCGATTCCTCCAAGCTCAACAAGCGCAGCCTTGATACCTTCAAGAATCATATCCGGTTGATCGAACACCGAAAATTCATCAAGTAACACCAGGTCCGCTGATAGCCCACGGCCCGCACGTTTATAAGCTCTTTGGCTGAAGAACTGGATGGTTGACCCATTGCGCATGGTCAAAACCTTGTGTACTTGATCATAGTAGCCATACCATTCAGGCGGCATAGCAGCCGCAATCTTGGCTAACATTTCCTGATTGCTGTTGTGATCCATGCCGAATATGATAATTTTGCTGAATGGCTGCACCACTGATACAGCCAATGTATACAATATGGCACCTTCTGTTTTTCCTGTTCGGCGTCCTGACCTGATCATTACCTCTGTTAATGGTATTTCTCTTTTATTATCTAACTGTAGTGGCAACAGGCTAAAAAGTCGCTCTTGTGGAGGATTAATAAACCATCTATGAGTAACAGGAATATCAAGTTCAGCCGCTTCTTCAGCACTGATATAATAGCTGGCTAGGTTGTGCCATAGGCCACCCACAACCATAAGTGTTTTACCTGTTTGTATAGATACAACTTCTGTTCTAAAGTCGGTATATATATTCTTTTTAACTATTAAATATTCATAAGTTTCAGTTAACCAGCGCTTTCTATTCCGTTGTGCATATGTCGCATCTGGCGATAAAATATTATTTGCTCTATTACCTCTGACTACCATTTCTTTTCCTTATACCGGCTTCTATGGCCTTCTCAATCGCAATAGCCGCCTTTCCTTCTGGACTTGGCAACATAGGCTTGTTGTGTTCGGCTACTTCGGTTCCAGGCTCATCAAGTCTAATCTCGTCTTCTGGCACCAGCTCACCAACAACCTGCAACAATGGCTTACTTCTTGCCCGCCTTTCACGTTCGGCGTTTACCTGTTCAACCTTGGCCATTTCCATTTGAAGTTCGCCTATCATTTGCATAGTTTTTTCTAGCGCAGCTTTGCCAAATTTAATTTTATATATCTGACCCAATGAATCAGAGATTAGTTTAAATACACGGCTTGTTGCTATAACATCCAGTGTTCCTTTTTTAACCTCTTTATTAATATTGTTCTGTAATAATATGATTGCGCTTTCTAGTGTACATAGCATATTATTTAATTGATCTGTTTCCAATTGATCTTGCTTCTTTTTCACCATTACATAAACCTCTTTGCAGTATTTACCATTTTGGCAATCATCATATATCTATTTCTATATCTGTTATAAATAGCGTTCATTTTCGCTAGCGTTAATTTCTCTTTATCATCATGCCGCTTGAATACTGTTGTGCGCTTAACACACTGCTCCACCCATTTTTCTGACTCTTCCCATACTGGTGACCAAGGCTGTACCAGCAGCAACCCGCGCCTAGCAACGGATTCACCGCGTGAAGGTGCTACAGTTATTCGGCAAGTTACCTGACTTGGACACCTGCCCGTCTTTGCCCGTATGCGGACTTTATCAGCCTTCAACGAATCAATCATTAAGCCCGAATAATCCAACATGTTTCCATCAGTTCTTGGATGGTATACTTTGCCGTTCCAGGTGTAATTCTTTCGCGTCCACTTAATCCATGCACGCAAATCCTTAATCTGTTCAGCATTTTTCTTATTCTTTCGTGGTACTTTTAGAGTTCCATTAAGTGCTTCATTCTGATATTTACAGTATTCGTCAATCTTTATTTTTCGTCGTATGCCACCCACATAATAATATGTAGGTCTGGTATATGCCGCCGGTTCACCGCAAGCCTTGTTCCCGCTTTTCCATTCATTTTTAATTCTGGTCACTAAATCATTCAATACATCTTGCATTACTCTTTCAGCATCAGCAACACATAATCCAATTTGGCCAACTTCAAACGACACGTTAAATCTATTTTCTCTTGTAGTTTTTGTTATACCACTAGAACTTTTATCATTATAAACCATTTTCGGCATGATAAACGATTGCATAATATTTACTCCAACTTACCTACATGTGCCCAAAGGTATTCTGGTACTTTGTGTACGTTTTTGGGCGGATGTATGTGAGCACGTGCCTTTTTTTTCACAATATAACCCGGTATGGCTTGCCGTGGTTAATACCTTCGATAGCTATCATAATATAGTTCATCATCTTCAAGTTCATCAGGTTCATCAATATAGTTATCATCATATTCTTCATCGTATGATATTAACAACTCTTCATTGGTCAAACCCAATTCAGCAGCATTGTAATATGTTCTCTCTTTATAACTCTCACCAAACATAACTATATTCATAAGTCGCACCACCTTATTAATAAACATTTTTAAAAGTATTCGTATCCTGCCACCAATTCATTCATAAGTTCTATTGCTTCTTCATATGTTATCTTCTCTTTAGTCTCTGATAACATTTGCTTAGCCGCTTTGGTTGCCGGGATAATCGTTACCCAATCAGTATCAGTAGTATTAATCCAGCTTCCGTTTTCTCTGCTATAAACAATCTTGAATACAGGTAGATTAAGCTTATCCATTCTATCTATTACCGACTCTTCAAACGTTTTCCATTTACCATACTGATATTTAAAATCCCATATGATAGGTCGCCCGTCTGAAGTTGTTGACCAGCTATCAACATCTATAGCCTTACAATGAGCGTGATACTTTCTGTGTCTGTCGCTAATCCACATATAACTATCTTGATAAGTTGTCTTGTAATTGTCAGGATAGATATTTGTTTCAATCTTAACTTTTTTATATAGACGCCTTAAATAATTCTTCTCGCCTTCACAGATTATTTCACTCTTCTTATTGTCTATTAATTTGCATCTATCTTTATTATATAGTACTGATGTATTGGTGTGCCATGCACCTACATCCTTTATTGTCTCTGTGTGATAGTCTATAAAATATACACTGTCAGAGTTGCCAACTTCGGCAAATCGTATAAAGTCAACAGGACACACAAAGTTAGTGACCGTGCCAAAATACTTAATGATATTATCGCTATCACGCCTATTCCATATCTCTTTCTTAACATCATAATCAGAAGTCATAGTAACCACCTCTGATATTAATTATGAAGTTGTGTTGAAATATGTTCTGTTAAGATAGATTTTTTCTATCTTTTTTGCCCGCTGATTCATTTTTATGTGTTTTGGATTATTTATTGATTCGTAAATCCATAGTTTGAAAGGTCGTAATAATCACCATGGACACGGCCAAAGCCTCTATAAGCCGTTCTCCTGCGTTCAAGTTGATCGGCAAGGAATAACACTGCACCTGACCTAGGATGCAAATCAGCATACATTTTGCCCGGTTCTGGCACCAATTGAAGCACCTGTATAAAGGCTTCTTTTACCGGCAATCTCTTGTACAAATCTATTACAGTCTGTTTAAGTTCTGGCCATGGCCAATCTGCCCAATTGCCGCTTCTAGGTGGTCTACTTGGATACAATGTGCCACCTTGCACCAAACTATCACACAACATAAGCAAGGTAGTTAATCTTTTATCTGAAATCAAATTGGCAAAGTCCCGAGCTGGCTTAAGAATGTAGGTCAAAAAGTATTCCAACTGGCCTTTTGCACCTGCTGGTGTACCATACCATTCTTCAGCATCATCAAAACCATACTTCTTTTGCATTATGCTGATTGACCCATACCGGTTATGCTGCATAACTCCGAGGTTACGACCTGCACCGTCACCTTGAACCGTTGTTACCTTGTTCCAGGCATTACGACAGAAGCCCACTTCAAAGCAGGTAATCACCTCTAGTATTTTATATACGTTGTCCATTGATGGTAACATAAAGTCCAATGTTTCCTGGTCTACTTCGCCTGTTACTGGTAGCCGGTGCAACTCCTGCCACTCTTCAACCGCTTGTTCTGTATGCTTTCCGAAAAATCCATCATTATCAGCACCCACAACCTCTTGTATGCCCATAACCAACGGCCTATTCACACCAATTTTATAAATCATAATATACACCTATACAGTTTGTGTTATGCCTCCTTTCTAATTATATTTTTTGTGATATTTTTAGTCAGTTATCTACAGATATATTCACCGTCAACAAAAGCGCATTCATTTAAACATTCTGTCTGGTCAACAAATTCACCATCCTTAGTACACACTTGCATTTCTTTTCCTACGCAACGGTGTTCCATAATTTCACATTCTGGATTACATGTGACCGTTTCAGCATCACACCCAAATTCACATTCTTGATATAACACTAAATCTTGTCCTATCAATTCTTGTATATTTCCATTGATACAATATAAATCTGGTGCTTCTTTCTTTTCTTCGCCAGAACAATTCACCATTATGATCAAAGATAAAATTATAAATATTTTTTCCATTTTCAAGCCTCCTGCAATAACAATAGTGCTTTATAGTCCATTTGTCTAGCCTTATTCTCTAGTTACCACACATTTATATAATTAATTTCAGCTTCTATACCTGCTAATTTTCGCGTTCTGTATTGTCCTATAATACATTTCCAGCCACTAAATTAATTATGTTGAAAAGTGATTATTTCGCGTCTAAAACTGATATGCCGTAAATTTCTAGTGCCTTCACGATAGCTTCATCATCGGCCATATAGGCGGCCATGCATACTTTTGCTTTTTCGTCAACAACTTTTCGTTCATTTTCGTAAGTCTGATTTTCCTTGGCAACTTTTTCTTTGTACTTTTCATCTATTTCTTTCACCTTGTCATATAAGTTCTGATACTCTTCCTGAATCGCTCCTATCCTTTTTGCAGCATCTTCCTTACTTTGGCTTAATTCTTGCCTCACCTGTTTTGTCTCGCACATTTGTAATATGTATAAAATTACTATAAATAATATACATGTTGCTAAAATTGGTGTGGTAAGTTTGCTGAATATTGTGCTCATTTTGCCGCCTGAATTGTGAAAAATGAGATAATGCCGACAACTACACCAGTAGTAAATGCGCCTAGTATATACCACTTTGCCGATTTCGCTTGACTCACTTTAGGCGTTGCAGATAATGCTGCTACTCGCAACCGTGTTTCATATTCAGCAACAACCTTTTCAATTTGTTTATCTAGTTCTATTTTATTAATGCTGATTATGTGATTCTTCTCCACCTCGCATAATTGGCGTTCCTTCTCTGGTGCCGTTAGTAGCCTTGCCAATGCTTCACGGTTCAACAGGTATCCATTCACCTGGACAACATATCCAGACTGCACAGGAACCGCTGTAGCCGCGTCTGGTGCCATAGGCTCACCTGGTGCGGTGAAGAGTATCATCATGAATACAACAATAATCATTTGAATCACAAATTCATATAGATAATTTTGCAGAATTTAACAAATAGAGAAGAATAAACTAATACACAGAAAGTAATTGCAAAGGACTTAATAATCAACTTGCCAAGTTTCACCATATCTTTCAGAAACCACATGAATTAACTCCAGAGTTCAGCCATTAAAGTTCGCGAACTTTCAGGATCCAAATATAAATAATTTTTGCCCATTCTTTGCCTAAATACATTTTCAATTACTTTATTTTTTTCATCACCAACTAAGTTGTATTTCATATAAATGTCTTCTAACTCTTTGGTTATGTAGATATCTATCATTTCTTCGGTAAAATTTTCGTCAATTTCAACATCAACAAATGAACTCCATAATTCCAATATTTCTTTAACCGCGTTTTCCATAGTCATGCCTCCTGAAGTCCAAACATTTTGCGCACATAATCACACAAACTTAACTCTTTCTCTTCTGGCACTGGTTCAGGTGGCTTGTTCGCATTCAATGTTTCTGTGAGTCTGACCAAACCCGCCAACATTTCAGCCGCTAATTCATCCGTTTCGTCTGATTGTGTGTGTGCATATTGTTCAATTTGTTCAAGTCTGGTCTGTTCCTGAATGGTGTTTTTCAACTCGTCAAAGTCTGCTACCGCGTGCAACCGCACAACTTCACCTTCTACGCGCTTCAATTCTGATACACCAAGCGAGTTTGGAGTAATGCCAATGGTGCGCAATGTGGTGTTTTTGATGTTTCTGGCAATTTGTTTTGTGGAAAAAAAGAATTGGTCCAACTGCTCTTTTGCTGAAGGTGCCTTGGCTCGCCAAACCTTATGAGTATTTCTTTCTCCGTTACAAAAACCGTCTGAAAAATCCTTCTCGGCTTTGTCTGGTTTGGCCGACAGTTCGCGAACAACTTTCACCAGCTGGTGATAATCTACGCCTTTTAGGCGGTAGTTTCCGGCCTCCAAACCAATGTTGTAGCGTGCAAAATGCTTGTTTCCCGGTGTTGATTTTGTGCGTAATTTCGCTTCCAGGTAACAGGTTTCCGGCTTCAAGTGCCGGTTCTGATTGTTCAGGACAACACCAACGGCACGGTATTTCAAATTCTCTCCAGCTACAAAAGATTTGGATGTTGTAAACGCTTCTGGTAGTGCCTGAAGTTCACCAGTTTTTACAAATTGACGTTCTCCAGCCTCAGAACGTATGACCAGGAAGTTCTTGTGTGTCCTGAAGGTCACATCAAACCCGGCAACAACGGCTTGTGTACTGCCCGCAACATATTTTTTAGGCATTTTAAAATATAGATGATAACCGTTTTTTGTCCTCATGATATTATTGAATTTATTAAGGTTTTCGTCAACGTAGGCTTTAGCGGCAGGCGTATCAGCATCAACAACGACAATCCCATATTTAGGTATTGCGCCTATCCAAATATCTTTATCCAGATAATCACCAAACACTTTTTCATAAGTGTGCTTTTTCAGGTTCCAGAACTTTTCATATGGTTCTTTTGCCTCCTGATAAGTTTTGGATTTATTTTTATCTGAAAAACCTTTACATTTTACATAAGTTTGAAAGAATTCTTGATACATCTATTAACTCCATTAGTTGGTAACTTTTTTAACTCCAGGTAAATCAACAGAGGCGGTTTAGGAGTTCCGAAGATGTCACAAACGGTTTTTTTTCCCGCCTCCATTGTTAATTATCTTCCAGTTGATGAAAGTTTCCTCAAACTGAAAAATATTTTCAAAAAAGCGACATAACAATTTGGTTATATCGAAACCACTGTTTTTTAAATTGTAATTATTGAGAACTGTAAATTGCGCCAAACATTATAGGTAGGCTTTTTCAATTTGCAATGGTCGTTTTATTCATTATTTATGCTACATGTAAGTGTATGTAATGTAGCCATTTTCAGCCGTTGGCTAGACTGGCTAGATGCTCCAGAGAGAAGACTTATTGTAAGGTTTTGTTACAAATCAGCAATATCAAGGAATTTTGATGTTTTGCGCGACTGCACAAAGACCTTGAAAAATGTTCTGCGTTGTACTAAGCTGAACATCCACAGGAGACTAGAACCATGAAAAAGATATTGTTTGCTTTTCTCTTAACTTCCTGTACTACTATGGACAACACCAGTTCCACAACTTCAAGTTCTGCAAACGAAGTTGACGACATACCGCAAATGTCTAAAAGAGCGGTTTGTGAATTTGCTTATCGAAAAGGCACTGATTGCAAATTGGCAGTTGGTTCAGATTCTAACAAATTTTACAATTACTGCCGTTCCAATGATGCTTTAATAGATAACTTGAGACAATGCATAAAGATTAGTGAGTGCGATTCCTTTCAATCCTGTTCCAGGTTTAAGAACGCTTCAGATGTTCCTATAGAAGCTCCTGCAAAGGTGGCTAAAGTGCCGCCTGTTGAAGTTCCAGATAAACCAGCACCCAACCCAAAGTTTGTTATGTGTGAAAATCTGAAGGCAAAACTGGAGAAATGCTTTAATCCAACAGAATTAAAAGATGGTGGACACGAATTAGATAAAATCGTTTCACAATGTGTTTTCGGCAGTTCCGTTTATGAAGAATTAAAATCTTCTCATAACTATGAAGCCGCCTTAGATTGTTTTATTCAAAATGACAAATCAGAATGCACTGATTTTAAACTTTGCTATCAAAAGAAATTGGTAGAGTTAAAGAAGGCAGAAGAAGACAGACTTAAAGCGGAGAAGATCGCAGCAGAGGCTGAACTAAAGGCAGAACGATTAGCCTTTGAAGCCAAGAAAAAAGCTTATCAGAAAACGCCAAATTTCAAACTTAAATCGAAGTTTTGCAGCAATACGGTGAAATACTTCCAGACCTGCCAGAAATACGCCTATCTAAAGGCAATTCAAGAACAAAAGATTAATAATGCCGAACTTATCAATAGATGTTTATATAGAAACATGGATGAAGAAGATGATGTTGATGCATGGAAGAACTGGAATTTTTGCTATGATAAAACAGGCGGCAACTGTACCGAAATGAATACTTGTTTAAGGCAGATTGATCAATAAGGAGGAATAAGTGAGCGAAACACCAATACTTTTCACAAAAGATAATGTTCACATTACTCACAATGAAACAAATAGTCATGGTTTTGTAGGAATCTACGATAATAACGGTAAAGATGATAGAGATGATAAAGAAATTGATATTTATTATTTATACCTCTTCAGAGATGTAAATAATAATGAATATCTTTATGGAACCGGTAAAGTAAGATTCGAAATTGATCATTTTAAAGCGCGCAATTGTCTTGAACTTTCGCAAATAATATTAGACAATTGTGATAAATACAAAGTATGTGTCTCTAAATCCTATTTCGACTATATAAAAACTAAATTAGATGATCCAATGATTTCTGAGCAATATAAGCAACTTCAAGAAAAAGTGAGTTCAAATAGAATTCAATTGCGGCAATAATTTTTTGGTTTAAAAAATGGTTTATGAATTCACCAAAATTAAAGCAATGGCTGAGCTGGAAAGCAAACCTGCGTAGTAATCAGGAGCAAATTTATGCACTACTTTGAAAAAGACAATATGACTATTGAACACAATCCAGATAAGTTAACATCTATGAGTGTATGTTTTAATAGGCGTGATGATGGTAAAATTGTAAGAGATTATCCGATATTTAAATACAATGAATATTTTTACTCTGTTAGAAAAAAATATGGAACATCAGAATATTTTTATTTAAATATAAAAGAATTGGCTAGAGAGATTTTAGGCAATTATGGTAGATATGATATTTATATAGACTTCGGTTTTCTTGACCTTCTTGATAAAGAAAGTGTTGAATATTACGACCGATTTCAGGAACTGATAGAAGAAGGCAAAATCCAAATCCGATGACAACACACACAATCGATGAACGGCTGATTGACACCAAGGATTGTAAACTTGTCGGGTTTGTGCAAATCAATGATTGGCGTGTCTACATGCACTGGCACCAGCCTGTAAAATGCCTCTTTGGCACCTTGGAGCGCTCCACCAAGGACATACACGAACACAAGCCCGCAACAGCCTATACAACTTATACACTATGCCTTCTGATTGATTCGTGCGACACAACCGACACAATCACTATCCCGCCTGAAGTTATGCGACTCTGGACAATCTACAGGCCACAACAGGCCGATATTGTGAAGAATAAGTTAAAGAATCAAAAAGACCTGCAACGATATCACGCCAAGAAGTTAAAAAACCTTATATAAATCAGTTGTTGTCTAGTACAAAGATGAAAACTTGACCGGTAAAATGTGACCGGTAAGATTAAGGCTGCGATTCACAACCGGCCTTCATTGAAGACCAGAAAGACTGACTACCATGAATACCACGAATCAGAACAAAAGCGCTTCAATTCGATATTTTGTTGAATTGTACAAGAAAAATGAAGCAATTGCTACAATTATTGTGGTTAGTGAAAAAGACTATGATGATATGTGTGATGTGTGTGGTTTTTCTGATTTTGCTAACCAAACTGATGAAGTTGTTAGCATTGATGAAGCCACAAAAAAATTGAATGCTTATAATGGTATTGTTGAAAAGGTGATGATTGTTATTCCAGCAATGCCAAAGACTGAAACCAATTATGATAATATTGATAAGTATATCCGTAAGGTTGAAGTGCAACCGTTTCTGAATGTTTTGAATAAAATGTGTCCTGGTACTTTCAATGAAATGTATAATCACAGTACTCCAAAAGGCCGGTTTTTGTTTGCAATTGATTCACTTGATAGAAGTTGTTTTGAAAATTAATAAACCTCTAACCTGAAAGATAGTGCTACCATGAATACCACGAATCAGAATAACGCGATTGAAACCGAAACCTCTAACCTGAAAGATAGTGCTACCATGGAAAACAATGCTTCTATTGATTTTGAGGAATACAATATGTTTGAGGATATTTTTCTTTCACTTGATTTTTCTGGTAAAACTTGTTATATTATGAATACATATAAGGTTGCACAGAAAATAGCTTCCGTTAATATTACACATAGTGGACTTGTGTTTTTTGAATTGATTAATGGTGACATGAGTAATGATGTGTATACTGACATTAATGAATATGAAGATTTTTTAGTCAAGCTTAATGAGAAAATTAAGTTTGCTATTGTTACAAGTGTAACAATACTCACACATGATGATGATAATAATTATATTGAGATTCCTGAAGAAGAGCAAGAGATTGAAAAAGAAAAGCAAACCAAAGAGCAAAATGCTAACATTAAAATGATTGTCCAGTGGATTAGAGACAACACTTAAAAAGTGAAGGTAGCCAAAAAAGCCAAGTCCAAGAAGTAATCCACAAGTTTTCTACAAGTATTTAATTTAACAAAACAATAACTTTAATTTAATAGTTTGCGTGTTGTATCATTTTCAAAAAGTGCGTTGACAAATGCAATAAGCGGCCTATAACGATCTGTAGAGCGTTCTGGTTACGCCTAAATTGCCTTGTAAAGCGTTTGCGCCTTGTATCAGTAGTTTATACTGGTTACCTATTTGGACGCAACACGCGCAACGATAGACGGCTTTATGGAGGACTTATCTTATGGTAACGAATAACCTGGTACTTGACATAACCAATCCTGACACTTGGCCGGAGTGGCTTACTGTGGATCAAATCTCTGTAATTCTGAGTATTCCAAAGTCTACAGTATATCAATTGTTTCGTGAAAATAAACTGAAGGCTCAAAAGTTTGGGCGTCAAATTAGAATGAATAAAAAAGATTTGTGCTGATTATTCCACTTGACAGGATCTTAGAACCGAACTAGTGTTTTACCTACGCTGTTTTGTTGTCCTGTCAGAATTGGCAGGACCGTTATGCAATTTAAAATCTTCGTCTATACTTGTCCAGCCGTAAACAAGATCCGTTATAGGTACTACTTCAAGTTTCGCTTTCACGGCCAATATATCCGACTCCGCAAGCAAGGTTTTGAAACCGAATCAGAAGCAAGAGCAGACCTAGAAAAAAATTACTACGGTATCATTCACGATTTTATACCAGTGCCAGAAAAACAACGGTCACGCGGTAGAAACAGCCAAACCAAAGCACACACCTTCAGAGAAATTGTGCAGATTATCCATGAAAAGTGCTGGAGTACTAAACTGAAAGTAAGCACAATCACGGCATATTTAGGTAAATTAGAAAAGTATATCTATCCAGTCATTGGTGAAAAGGTGTTTACTAAAATCACTGAAAAAGATATTAATTATATCTATGAAGGTTGCGATTGTCGGTTGACTCATATCACTACACCACTATTATCTATTATCAAATATGCCAATAGTCTAAAAATAGATGTTCCTGCCATTCCTGATAGAGTTTGGAAGTTTGATGTTGCAGTGTATCGCGAAGAGTATCTAACCGCAGAAGAAGTATTAATTGTTATGAAAGAAGCCAATCCAGAAATTAAACATATTATTGCCTTTCTTATTTATAGTGGTATGAGAATCGGCGAAGTGTTAGGATTAGATTGGAAAGATGTAGACATAAACAAGAAGGAAATCACCATTAGACGCCAATGGAGTAAACACGCCAAAGCCTATACAACAACGAAAAGCGGCAAAATTAGAATTATTCCAATTGATGACAACATAATAAATATACTGAAATCTTATGCTAAAACTTTAGGTTCTGAATGGATCCTTTCAGGTATTATTTTCAATATTAAACAATACAAAGTTAATAACGAAACTATCAGATTGAGAGAATTTATTAATAAAAAGATTGTTGTCCATACCTACCGACATACGGCAGGTAGTCTAATGGTGCAAGCTGGTGTACCTACTGAAAAGATTGCAAAAATTTTAGGCCAAACAAATCAGGAAATCACTAAAAGATATTGCCACCATAGCACTAACTCTCTACGTTCCGCTATTGCTGTTCTTCCTGATCTCTCTATATAAATAATCAGTAAAAAATATAAGAAATGTCCTAAAACTTTTGTTGTTGACTTTGGGCCAAAGTTGGGCCAAAAGATATTAGGCAGGTTGGGAAACCTAGCAGTATCCACGAATTTTCAAATTTTGATAGGTGTAGTTCATCTGGCAGAAGATGGGCACCGCGGCCTTCAGGGCCGCCGGGCGCAGCACGGCCGTCTGGTACTGAACGCGACACAGGGCGGAGACACCCCACGTTCCCACGTTCCCGTCGGACCACGGCTGCTGCGCGATCCAGCCCACGACATCGTATCCGTCCTCCCCGTAGCCCCGCGTGAGGCTCACCGCCGGTGCACTGGAAGAACCGAAAAAGCCTCGCCAGTCGAGCACGACAAAGCCATAGTCGCGGCTCTGGAACAGGGGGTGCTCTGCGACGGGGTTGTCAAAGAACTCCGCGCGGAAGTTCTGCTTTCCGTAGGGAGTCTGCACCAGCACCACGGGCACGCGACAGGCCGGGTTGGCCGGTCGCACGACGAACGCCGCCAGCTGGGCGCCGTCACCGACCGGAATCATCACGTCCTCGAACAGGCGCTGCCGGCAGTCCTCCGGATTCCCCGCGTCGGCGTCGGCGTCGATCAGATCCACGCTGTCTGATGACGCATCGGATCCGGCGTCTGGGCGACCTTTGGATGGACTTGACGTACAGGAAAACACGAACAATACGGCGCCGCTTATTATAATATATCGCAATCTATTAATAATATTTACCATGACTCTCCCTCCCGGAAACCCAATTCATTCTACAAGCGGCGCAAGACACTTGCACCCTCTTTCTGCCAGGAAGACACCGGAATCACCCAGTCCCATCCGCCGGATGAAGCCAGCGCCCCGAGATCACGCTCGTTGAAGTCCCCGTCGGTGAGCAGCACGAACCGCTCTCCGGGGGCCGCAAGGCGCATGGAGACGCCCTTTGCGGCGAGTTCCTTGGTCTTGTCGCGGTGGCCGTCGTGGGCGGTCTTCCAGTGGATCACGGTGTTGCGCACCCGAAAACAGCGGACGGTACCCACCGCCCCGGTTGGATCCAGAAACGTCGGATGCCGCACCTGCCAGGAGCCGTCGTCGCCCACGAGTTCCCGCACCAACTGCCCCAGCGGCTCGATCTGACGGTTCTTCATGGCCTCGTCGAAGAACAACGGCGCGAACAGCCTCGTCTCCGGATCCGCCGTGGCCCCCAGGATCGCCCTCGCGCGCTCAAACCAGGGCCACAGGTTCTGCCACGGCGCGTCCTTCTCCGGCGCGTCCTCTCCGGAGAACCATCGACTGACCCGGTACAGGTCGGAGGTGTCTCGTCCGAGGTGGAGCTGGTGCAGGAGACGGGCGTTGCCGAAGGCGTCACCTCCGTCGAGCTTGAGCAGGTTGCGAAGCGCCAGCAGCACCGGATGCCCGCCACACGCGGCGCAGACGTCAGGATCCGCTCCCAGACGTCCTGCCACGGCCCGGGCAGGATCGTCGCAGGCGGCAAGCGCATCGAACCATGCCTCGAAGTGCGTCAGCGTGCGCTGCACCTGTTGCACGCGCGTCCGGATCCGGCGGCTCGGCGCCACGGCCTGTGCAGCCAGTCGCGCCACCGTCCTGCGACCAACGGCCGCGTACGCGGATTCCGCCCACTGCCTCCACGGTTGGGCCAGGACACCACCTGAGGCCAGAAGTCCCGCCTTGCGAAACCAGGCCTCCGCAGCGGCCCCGGGCATGACGCGACCACGGGCGTCGGTGGCGACCAGCTCAGGGAACATGCCCAGCAGCACGATGGTCCGTCGAAGCGCCGTCGGAAAAAACGGCTCGGTCAGGGCGGTCCTGTCCGACAACAGTCCGGAAAAGGCAGGCGCCTTCCCATGACAGGACAAACGTCCGGAGAGCTGCCCCAGGCAGGCACGAGACGGGCCGTCCAGGCTCCCGACAAGGAAGTCGCGGCCGGCCTGATCTCCATCATGGCGCCCCGCATGGACGGGGATGTCCCTGCCACGACCGGTGAGGACATGCAGGAGACGCTCGCAGGCGGGTCCATCGGGCAGGTCGCGCACGAACAGGTGCGCATCGAAGACCCGCTCCAGCGCACGGTTCCACGAGGCGGCACCGGGTTCGCCGAAGAGCACCCGGAACACGAGCGCGGACGGGTGAAGCCGGCGGTACAGCAGAAGCTCATACACATCACGCCAGGCCTTGACCTGCACCGCGTTCTGGGCCGAAAGCCGGGTCACCGACACCACGATCTGCGGGGAGGAGGGCCTTCCCACCACGATGTCCGGCGCCAGGTCCACGGCGGCCTCGGCCGGATGCACGCGAACCATCCGCCCGGGAAAGGCCGATTCCAGGGCCAGCGCCACGAACAGTTCCTCGAAACGGAAGTGCCGCTTGGCGGGATCGGCGCGGGTGGGCTTCATGGCGGTCGTCGTTCAGGTAAAGAGTAGCTGGATCTTGCGTGAGAGGCTGTCCACCGTGAACGGCTTCTGGATGAAGTGCCCCTCTCCATCGGGGAGTTTGCCGGGGTCGAGGATCTCCTCGGAGTAGCCGGACATGTACAGGACGCGGATCTCGGGGCGGAGCTTGCGGATGTCCCTGGCCAGTTGGAGGCCGCCGGTCTGGGGCATCACGACGTCGGTGACCAGCAGGTGAATGGTGTCCGGAAAAGTCCGGCAGATGCGGATCGCCTCGGCGGCATCGGAGGTGGCGATCACTGTGAAGCCCAGCCTTTCGATCATCTTCTGCTCGATCTTCAGGACGGCCTTTTCGTCCTCTACGAGCAACACTGTGTACCGCTGCGACTCCTGCTGTGCTGGCTCCGGTTCCTGTTCCCCAGTCTCCCGGGTGCGGGTCCAGAACGGCAGGTGGATCGTCACCGTGGTGCCCCGTCCCGCCGCGCTCGTGATCGAGACACTGCCATGGTTCTGCTGCACGATGCCGTAGACCGTGGCCAGCCCAAGCCCGGTCCCCCTGCCCGTCTCCTTGGTCGTGAAGAACGGCTCGAACACGTGTTCGAGGACCTCCGGGGACATGCCGCTGCCGTTGTCGCTGACGGCAAGCTCGATCATCTGCTCAGGCTTGGCATCGACGGACCTGCCATCGACGGGCTCTACGCTCACCAGCCTCGTGACGATTCGGATGACGCCTCCGTCGGGCATGGCATCGCGCGCATTCACCACCAGGTTCGCCAAAATCTGGTCTAGTTGGGCCGGGTCGAGGCGCACCGGACATGCCTGCACCGCCTGCGACCACTCGATGCGGATGTTCTCCCCGATGAGGCGCTCGATCATCTTCATCAACTGCGACACCGTCACGTTGAGATCCAGCACACGCGGTTCCACCGGCTGTCGACGCGCAAACGCCAGCAACTGACGAACCAGATCGGTCGAGCGCTGGCCCGCGTTCCGGATCTCCTGCAGATCAGCGTACATCGGGTTGGACGTCTCGAGCTGGGAGAGGAGAATCTCGGTATAGCCGTTGATGACGCTGAGCATGTTGTTGAAGTCGTGCGCCACCCCTCCGGCCAGACGTCCCACGGCTTCCATCTTCTGGGCGTGCTGGAACTGGGCCTGCATCTTCTCGCGCTCCATCTCAGCCTTGCGCTGGGCGGTGATGTCACGCCCCTCTGGCACCAGCAGCACGATTTTTCCATGCTCATCGCAGATGGGCTTGATGGAGAAGTCGATGAACGCGGAGGTCCCGTTTCTGCCCCGCAGCTTCACATCGTACCGGATGAACTCACCTGCGGCTGCCTGACTGATGGACTTGCGCAAGCGGTCTATGCGACGGTCATCCTCGGCCCACCAAAAAGCGTCCCACAGGGGCTTGCCGACGACTTCGTCAGCCTTGATTCCGGCGAATTCCAGCGCTGTGCGGTTGGCCTCGATCATGGTGCCCTCAGGCGTCATCAGGCCGATGAACTGGAAGGTGGAATTGAAGATCGCACGGAATCGTCGCTCGCTCGCCCGCAGCTCCTCCTCGGCCTGCTTGATGGGTGTGACGTCCTCGAACATCGCGACCATGTGGTTCTTCGAGGTGGGAAAGGCCGTCACCCTGAAGCAGCCGACGATCCGGTCATCTTCATAGGTCAGTTGCTCGGTGCGCCAGACGACGCCGTGCCGAACGCACTCGCGATATCGGTCGGGGACCTCCGTCTGCAGAAGCGGCGGGAAGGCTTCCTCGATGGTCTTGCCGGCCAGCACGCTATGATCGAAGCCCAGCATGCGCTGTGCTGCCGGATTGGCCCGGATGAAGATCAGTTCATCGCGCCAGGTGAGTTCGTAGAAGTGCATGCCCATGGGCGAGTGCTCGAAGATGCTGCGGAAGCGCTCCTCGCTCTCGGCCAGTTGTTTTTCCTGGTCCCGCTGCGCGGACTGGTCCCGGAAGACCAGCACCACGCCGGCCACCGAGCCGTCGGCGTTCATGATCGGCGCACCGCTGTCGGCGATGGGGCGTATCGTCGAATCCTTGGAGATCAAAAGGGTGTGGTTGGCAAGGCCGACAATCTTGTTACTGCGCAGCACGGTCGCGACGGGATCCTCCACGGGGAGCCCCGTGTCCTCGCCGACGATCTGGAAAACCTCCGTGAGTTTTTTTCCCCGCGCCTCCGACTCCATCCAGCCCGTCAACTGTTCGGCCACCGGATTCATTCGTCGCACCAGCCCCCCGGCGTCGGTCGTGATCACCGCATCGCCGATGCTGTACAGGGTGGCGTGCAGTTCTTCCAGTATTTGTGATGACTCGGGACCGTTCATGTGCCACTCCAGCTCAGTCAGGTCGAACTAATTCAAGAATAAATGACAATGTCACGCAAGCCGACAGGTTGTCAAGATGCTTCTTGAATGATTGATGCGTAGGCGGCAGGTGGAAAATCAGTCAGGATCGGCGATGCACCACCCATGATCCTGCTTGATCAGGCGCAGGCGGCGGTTGGTGTCGTAGGGGAACACGGCCGTGGACCCGGAGACGAGCACAGGTGTGCCCTCGGCCTTCTTCAGTTTCACCAGCAGTTCGGCGATCTCAGGGCGCTTCTTGTTGAACATCTTCTTCAGTTCTTCCGGACTGATGGCCAGGCGCAGCTCGTCAGGGAGTAACTGTGCCAGGATGTCGAAACGCTCGAACTCAAGAGCCCGCGTAAAGGACACGACTGCGCGGTCGGGGGTCTCCTGCCCGTAGTGCGGAAATGGAGTCGACACCAGCCGCCAGCCGTGCCGCGTGTATTTCCAGTTCTGGGTCGAGAAGACGACAGGCACCGTGGCGCTCCATTGAAGCTTGATCAGGCCCGAGGGAAGCCCCACGGCCTTCCGTCCGGGCTCGCGCGAGGTCATGCGCCAGTAGGCGGGTGTGGAGGTCCGACGCAGCGCCGGGGCCACGACGGCATGGACACCACGGCCGTTGTGGTTCCCCCAGGCGTAGGTGAACTCGCGATAGACCTTCACAGGGCGGGAATTGAAGGAACATGATCCCAGCAACGTGGCCAGGACCAGCGCCCCCACGGAAAAGGCTGAGCGAGACATGCGCATTCAGGACTCCCTATTTGGGCAACTGGATTTTCGAGGCGTCGACTTGTTCAAGTCCATCGGGCGGGAACTTGCCTTCGAGGGCTTTGAGCACCTCAAGGCCCTTGGGACTCTGCTGATTGAGCTGGAAGGCGGCTTCCAGACCCAGCCGGATAAGCTTCCACTTCTGATCCTTCACCGCAGCGTCGAGCTGGATCACAAGCTCGTCGTTCATCTGCTTCTCGAGGGCCGGCATCGCCTTGGCGATGGCCTTGTCGGGCTTCTTGACAGCGGCTGTGGCGGCCTTGAGCTTCAGGTAGGCCGTCACTGCGCAGAACTTCTCCTCGTTGGGCTCGAAGATCCGTTTTTCGGTGACGAAGGCCTTGAACTTCTCAAACAGCGGCTTCTCCTCGTTCTCCTCGGGAACAGAGCAGAACTTCGGGGGCGGATAGTGCGGCAGGGCCTGCACGATGTCGGCAGGTACTTCATCCTTCTTGAGCTTCTTGAGGGTGAGAACCAGCTCCTTGAACTTCATCGCCACGGGATTGGGGTTCTCCGGATTGAGCGCCGTCAGCCGATCCGCGAGCCGGATCAGCAGGTCGAGTTCCTTGGTCCTGGTGGCCAGGAAGTCACGCGACAACGCCGTGCGGAGGAAGTGATCCTTCAACTGCTTGAGGCTGTCGGCCGAAGCCGCGTCGTCCTTCTTCTGGGCGCTCATGATCAACTCGGCGGCGGAGGTGCCGTCACCTTCAGTCCCGGCGGGAACGAGCTTCATCGCATCGACGGCCTTGGTGCCCTCGGCGATCAGATCGGCAGCAGCCTTGTCGATGATGGCAAACTGCGGTTTGGGCGCAGGTTTGACGGCCTTGAGCAGGTCCTCCATCTTCTGGAACGGCTCTGCGGAGAAAATCGGATTGTAAAGGAACTTGTTGGCTCCGAAGATGCCGCCGGCGATGGCGCCACCCAACAAAATGATCATCACGATACCGATGACCAGCGAGTTCTTCTTGCGCTTCTCGGCAGCCTGGGTCTCGGCCATCTCGCGTTTCTGCTCGGCAGCCTTCAAATCCTCGACGCGAACGGCCTGGAACACACCTGTCTGGCCGGTGCGAACGGAGAACTTGCGACGATCATCCACGGACAGATCCTCGGCACCGTCGCGATAGCGATCCTCGAGGCTCTTGTCCTTGTCGGAGATGGTGCCGGTGCCCTTCTCGACCTTCATCAGGTCGTCGGCCTTGACGACCGCCTCCTCCTTGGCCTCCTCGCCCTTCTTGAACCACAGGGTCTCACGGAAGCCGCCCTTCTGGCGCCGGCGGGGTGATTTCTTTCCGCCGTCATCCTCCTCGGCTTCGGGTTCGGCAGGCGCGGGTGCCGCAGGCGTGACCACAGGCTGGCTCATCTGCTGGGCGGCAGCTGCGACCGGGGTCGCGTTCTTCGGACTGGTGAGGGAGATGGGGGTCGCAGCAGAACCCGACGACCCGGCTGCGGGCGCCGTGGCGGGCGTGGCCGCAGGGGCCGCCGCCGGCGCAGGACGGGCACCGCTCAGCAGTGACTGCAGATCCTGCATGAAGCTGGCATAGTTCGGATACCGCTGGCCGGGATCCTTCGCGATGGCCTTGGCGATGACGTTGTCCAGGCCTGGCGGCAGCTGGACATCCGGACGCGCCTTGCTCGGCGGCACCGGGTTGTCGTGCTTGTGACGCTGCAGCAGGATGTTGGGATCGGCGTCGACGTACGGGGGAATCCCCGTCAGGACATAGTAGAGAACCAGCCCGAGGCTGTAGATGTTGGCAGGCAGGCCGGGATCGGAGCCGTTGACCTGCTCAGGGGCCATGAACCAAGGGTTGCCGAAGATGCCGGCGGCGACCTGACGGGCCAGGCCGAAGTTGGCCAGATAGACGGCTCCGGCAGCGTCGAGATGGATGTTGGTGGGCTCGAGTTCGCGATGGAACACGCCCTTGGCCGCGGCCGCCTGGAGTCCCTCGCAGATGCGTCCCATCAGGGTCACTGCGTCGGCAAGAGACATGATCCCCTGCCCGATCCGCGTGGTCAGCGTAGAGCCTGGAGGCTGAACCGTGACGAAAAAGAGCCGTTGATCAGGGAGCACGTTCAGGTAAATCACCGGCAGGATGCCCGGACTCAACTGGGCGATCGTCATGATTTCCTGACGTGCACGGGAGACCAGCTCCGGTGTTGGAAGCGCCGTCGGTTGGGAGATGAACAGCAGCGCCGGCTGATTGGTTTGCTGGTCCGTACACTGGTAGAAATCACCGTACGGCCTTTGTTCGATCATGTCACCAAGAGCAAAACGCCCGTCCAGTACATATTGTTGAGCAGCCATATCGCCTCCGAAGCCTGGGAATACACTCCTGAAAAAGCGCCTCAGCTTATACCTGATTCTTCAAAAGGTCAAGATCATGGACCAAGGGTTATTTCGATTGGCCGGTTCGGGGCAGTTCCAGCTCCCTCGCGCCCGGCCCGCCGGCGCCGAACCTCAACTTCAGGGACAGCACAAAGGCGATGGCACCCAGGGCCGCGAGCAGGAGCAGGGCTGGGGTGTAATCCCAGGCGACGCCCCCCTGTTTCACGCGGGCAGCCGTGACGCCTGGGTTGGCCCACTCGGTGACCTGGCCGATGAGAATGGGGACGCCCCAGAGTCCGACATTCTGCAGCATGCCCATCACCCCGTAGGCCGTACCCAGCTGCCGCTCGGGAACCAAAAACGGGATCGACGGCCACATGGCGGCAGGGACCAGCGAAAAAGCCAGGCCCAGCACGATCATGGGGACGATGGGGGTCAACATGGTCAGGGCCAGGGTCAGGTGCACTGCCATCAGCAGGAACGAGCCGAACACCATCATGGATGCACGCTTCCCGAAGCGATCGATGAACAGACCACCAACCGGCGTTCCGACGATGGTCGCGAGGATGACCGTGGACGGCAGGGCCCCGGCCATCGAGGTCGAGAGTCCGAATTTGTTCTGCAGGATGTCCGTTGCAAAAGATGTGAACGGAAAAACGGCGCCATAAAAGAAGACGCCCAGCATGGTGATGGCCAGAAACGTCCGGTTGGTCAGCAGATCCTTCAAATCAGACATCCGGAAGGTGTCCGTCACCGCACCCGGCGGCTTGATCTCGCTGCGGTCGAGCGCCATGTATATAAAAAATGCGCCCAGCGACCCGAGCATGACCGCCGCGGCGATCCAGAGGGCCATCGACAGCCCGGGAAAGCGGGAGGCCATGATCCAGAGCCCCGTGTCCGAAGGGACCAACTCGAAGGTCCGGGTGGTGTCGACCATCAGGGCGCTGACGTTGAACGCCGCGAACGTGCCCAGGCGGCACACCACGAGGTTCAACCCGAAGGCGAGGGCCAGCTCCTTGTCGCGGAACCAGCGGGCGACCACCTTGTTCTGGGCCACAATCAGAACCTCGGCGCCGAAGCCGAACAGCACGCGCCCGATGATCATGACGAACAACTCGCCGCTGACTCCCGGGATGACATCTGTCAAGGATTTTTGCAACTCACTCTGCCGGAAGAAATCCGAGGCTCCCACTGCCATGAGCAGCGCTCCGGCCACACACAGCAGCGTGAAGATCAGGCCGACGATCCGCACGCTCTTGCGGTCCATCAGGATGCCGCCAACGATGGTGATGCCGAGGATGTTGGGCCAGGAGTAAAACGCGACCAGCCAACCGAAGTCGGAGGGGGACATCCCCAGTTCGGCCTCCATGGCCCCCCTCAGTGGAGATATGGCATCGTACACATAATAACCACCGAAGACGACCAAGCTCATGGAGAACATGACGGCCCATCGCAACCAGGGCCGCTGCGGCGGAGTCGGGGTATCGGTCATCGGGGATTACACGCAGGCTGAGCGGTGCAGGGTGCACCGGCTGCGGTGCGTCTCGAGCAACTGGTCGCGAAGCTCCTCCACGGAGCCGGCGGACAGCCATTTCTCCATGAAGTGCGGATCGTGCGCGCTGCGCGAGAGCGCGGCGAGGGCCTGAAGGTGGAAGAAGCGGTGGTCGATGCCCTCCACGAGCATCAGAATCGCGTGCACTGGCTCATTTTCTCCAGGAAAAACCACGCCGCCCCGGCACCGGGCCAGCAGCATCGAGGCCCGGGGGAGCCCGTTGACGATGATGTGGGGGATGGCGATGCCGGCCTTCACCACCGTGGAGCTCTCGGCTTCCCGGGTATGAAAGGCGGCGACCAGTTTTTCAGGGGGGATGTCGGTGGCCGGCGCCAGCCGCTCGATGGCCGTGTCGAGAAACTCCGGCAGCGTCATTTTATCCTGGAGATCCAGGACCACACACCGCTCGCTCACCATGCAGAAGCGGTCCTCATCTGAGGGTGTACAATAAAAAATATTTCTGTCGGCCATCCTACCCAACCGGTTTCCCGAAAAACGGGGGCTTTTGACACCGCTGTAATTTTCCACTGAAATTGAAAAAAATCAAGCGATATTCTTGGGTTCACTTCTTCCGCAACAGTGTCGACTGTAACCAATCGTTCACACGGGTGTACCCGAAAAACACACGAAAACCCTGAAAAAACTTCTTGCCAAGAATAAATCCCGGGACAGAATAGTAACGCGAATGCAGAATTCGCCTGTATAAGGGCAACAACGAATAACAACCTTGAGGAGATTACCCATGAAAACCGCGACTTATTTATTTACTGCCGCCATCATCCTGCTCATGCCGCTGGCCGCGTCCGCCCAGATGTACACCGGCCCCGACCCCGGCATGACCCCGTACTTCGAACCCCACCGGTTCGGCTGGGTGCATGAGGGTTCGCTGGCTGTGGCCGGCCTCACCGGCGAAGGCCGCGAGGACTACACAGGCGGCGGCGGCGGCTATTACTCCGGCCTGTTCCGCCTGCAGCCGAGCCTGGCCCTGGGCGTGCACATCGCGGGCGGTTACATCAACCTCGGTGACGGCACCATGGGCGACACCTCGACGCTGAACTACCAGCTCGCGGCCGGCGAAGGCCGGGTCTACATCCCGGCGGGCATGATCGACTTCTGGTGCAGCGTCGTCATCGGCGGCGGGCGCATGGACGAGACCGTCAGCACCTCCTACGTCAGCCAGGAGGTCCGCTCCGGTGCCGTCGTGGGCTTCGGCGCAGGCGGATCCTTCTTCATCACGCCCAACGTCTCCATCGGCGCCCATCTGCGCATGTACCGCATGTTCCCCAGCGAGGACGAGGCCGTCGCTGAATCCGACGTCGGCTCGTCCACGGACTATGTCGGCCTGTGGTGGACCGTCGGCGTGAACGCTGCTCTCCATTATTAATCCCGAATCCATACACAAGAGGATATTCCCATGAAAACACGCATCCAGTTGATCATTGGCGCAGCCACCCTTTCGATGGCCCTGACCGGCTGCTACATGAACCCGCCGCCGTCGGACGGCCGCGGAGCTCCCGCCGAGCAGCCCCCCGCAGGCGAATACGAACAGCCCGGTGAGCAACCCTCCGAAGAGACCGAGGTTCCTCCGCCGGCCCCCGGCACCGAGGGCGGCGAATACGAGGGTGGCGGCGAGCAGCCCGCCCCGGTCGATCCCGGTCCATCCTGGTAAGCCGGACCACCGGACAACTTTTCCCCTTTTCAGAAACGCACAGCTCTGATACATGTCAGCGTTCCTCTCCGGATTCCCGGAGAGATGCACCGGAGCGTACCGGACGACCGAGAAGATGACACGCAATCCCTTTTCCCCCGTCAACGTCGGCATCGACGCCGTTTCCATCTTTGTCCCCCACCATTACTTCAGCATTGAGGAGCTTGCACAGATCCGCAATGTGAACGCCGAGAAGTTCACGGTGGGGCTGGGCTGCTCCAAGATGGCCATCCTCGGACCGACCGAGGATCCGGTCACCATGGCCGCCGGCGCTGGCCGGAGCCTGTTGGACAGGTCCCGGATCGATCCGCGCGAGATCGGGATGCTGGTCGTCGGCACCGAGAGCGCCGTCGACGAGAGCAAGCCCATCGCCGTGTATGTGCACGAGATGCTCGGCCTGTCCCCGCGCTGCCGCGTGATGGACCTGAAGAATGCCTGCTACGCCGGCACCGCCGCCCTGCGCGCCGCCATGGCATGGGCCGCCACGCCCGCTGCTGCCGGCCGCAAGGCGCTGGTCATCACCACCGACGTCGCCTACTACGATCTGGCCTCCCCCGGCGAACCCACCCAGGGCGCCGCCGCCGTGGCCCTGCTGGTCACCCAGAACCCGCAGTTGCTGATCATCGACTCCCAGACTGAGGCGATCTACACGCATGAAGTCATGGACTTCTGGCGTCCCACGTACCGCAACTCCGCGCTGGTCGACGGACACTTCAGCCTGGAGTGCTACCTCGAGAGCCTGCGGGCCTGCTACAACATGCACAAGGAAATGACCGGCCTTTCCCTGGCCGACTTCCGGCACGTCCTGTTCCATACTCCGTTTCCAAAGATGGCCTACAAAGCCCATCACCGCCTGTTCGAACTCGAGGGAGGCGCCCTGGCCCTGGGCATGACCGAAGAGGACTCCTTCCGATGGAAGGTGATGCCCACCCTGCGCGCGGCCCGGGAGCTCGGCAACGTCTACGCGAGTTCCCTGTTCGCAGCCCTGATCTCCCTGCTCGAGGACGGCTCCCTCCAGGTCGGACAGCAGATCGCGCTGTTCTCCTACGGCAGCGGCTCCTCGGCCGAGTTCTTCACCGGCCGCATCGGGCCGGCCATCTCCTCATGGAACCGCAACACCGGCTTCTCGGAGCAGCTCACCCGCCGCCGCCGCATCTCCTACGAGGAATATCTGTTCTATCGCGCCGCCTACGAGCAGCGCAACCGCGACGGCTACTTCGTCGAGGATCAGCCCACCGAGGAGACGCCCTTCCTGTTCCTGGGCATCAAGAAGCACAAGCGGCAGTACGCCTTCCTGAATCCGGGACGGATGGAGGCCTCCGCGTCGGCCGCCGCCGCCGCGACCGATGACGCCGAACAACAAAACTGAGTTGCCGCGCAACTTTTTTCCTGTATACTTTCAGCACGCCCGATGACGCAACCGAACCCATAGGAGTTTCCCATGAAAAAATCGATTAGCCTTATCCTGTTCCTGTTCCTCTTTTCACCGCTGGCCTGCGACGACAGCAGCAACAACAACAACGGCAACAACGGCAACAACGTCACGACCAACGAGGAGTTCCTCACCCTGCTGCAGAGCGAGTACGTCGACGGCTATTGCTCCTACCTTGACCGCTGCCCGCAGGCCGACGGTGAGGAATGGATGACCAGCGAGGCCGCCTGCCGCGTGGTCATGGGCGAGATGCTCATCGCCGAAGGTCTCCAGGAGATGAAGTGGGCCCTCGAGAACGGCGCCGAATACAGCGTCGACAACCTCAACGCCTGCATGAGCGCCCTCAACGGCGCCACCTGCGACACCAACCTCGACAACGTCGCCGCGTGCGACTTGGTCCTCGAGGGCACCCTGGCCACCGACGCCGAGTGCTCCTCGAGCTGGCAGTGCGCCTCGGGCTTCTGCAACACGGCCGAGACCTGTCCGGGCTTCTGCGAACCCACCGTGGGCGTGGGCCAGCCCTGTGACGACAGCGACCAGTGCAACTCGGGCCTCGAGTGCAACTGGAATGCCGACTCTCCGGTCTGCGCCACCCCCGCAGCCAAGTCCGCCCAGGGCGATGAATGCGAGTGGCATGACGACTGTGAATACGGCCTGTTCTGCCTGATCACCGACTTCGAGACCTACGTCGGCGTCTGCCAGCCCTGGCTCGGCGAAGGCGACGTCTGCGACGGCGACGGCAGCATGGACGTGGTCTGCGATCCCGGCCTGGCCTGCGACTACGTCTCCGGCGAGTGCGCCCCCGTGACCGTGGTGGGCGTGGGCGAGACCTGCAACAACGAGACGATCACCTGCTCATTCTCCGATCGCGCCTATTGCATGGAAGGCCAGACCACGGGCACCTGCGTACAGATCCCCGGCAACGGCGATCCCTGCATGGACGGCTACTGCTGGACCGGCAACTACTGCGGCGACGACAACCTCTGCCACACCGCGCTGGCCAACGGACAGCCCTGCACCAACAGCGACCAGTGCCTCAGCGAGATGTGCAACGGCACCACCTGCGACTACGAGCCCTGCGGCAACGAGCTCGTCGACCCCGCCAAATAGTCCCCCTCCCCCGCCGATTCCCGCGAATCCCTGAAAATCAAGATTATTGAGAAAAAGAGGGCCGCCCCTCTGTCAGACTTGTCAGACTTGTCAGACCAGGGCAGTCGAGTTCTGACTCAATTTATAGCTGAAGGGTCCACTCCCCCCGAAATCGAAATCGAAATCGAAATCGGTCCAGAAATCCGAAGGCTTCTTCGTCACGAAAGAATGGACGCTTGCC
>Ga0180007_10001450_pt1 | contig 32340 bp, 37 predicted proteins | sample MM_PC_MetaG_FD_121122 | JGI IMG/M metagenome (GOLD analysis project Ga0180007, IMG submission 121122) | Groundwater microbial communities from the Aspo Hard Rock Laboratory (HRL) deep subsurface site, Sweden - MM_PC_MetaG | ecosystem: Environmental > Aquatic > Deep subsurface > Groundwater... | reverse complement strand
GTTAGATTGTTTTGGATAAATTTCTCTGGCTCCCACAACTCGCACCCTCTACTAATAAGAGCGCGAGAATTCCATGCCAAGTATTTTTTCACAATGTGGAATTGTGGCCCAACTCGCTAAAATCATTAGGCTAAAAAAAATTGTGTGGTGTTTTCCAAATCACAATCACATTAGAGCTTTCTAATCCAACCCTAAGCAGTAATGCCCACGGATACGCGCCCGCGCCCGTTCCTTAAAGGAGGCCCAAAAATTTTTATGGGTGTAACCCTGAAGTAGATAACCCTGAAGTAGATAACCCTGAAGCATACAACCCTGAAGGTGTGTAACCCATGGTATTGACAAGGCTTTTCTGGTATGCTAGGATGTGAGTACATAATGAACCCATTAGAGCGTATTGCAGTTTATGGATCAGCTCTCGCATGGAGCAGAAAGGGAAAAAGCAGGGAACAGCTCAATGATGAGTTGTCTATGCGACTCCATCCGAAAAGGCGAACTCGGCGCAGGACTCCCGGCGCTGCCCCACGACACTGGCAAGGGCATAAGACCAGGCTACGGGGTACAAAAGGCCCTGGAGCGGATTACACTGACTCCAGGATGTCACCGATCAGAGCTGCACAAGGTGACATGGAGCGGGTAGTCATCGTGAGGAAAGCTCACACGGCGAACCCGGTGTTTGAGAAATCATGCTCGATGCAAACTGGGGGAGACCAGGTTCCGCCTCGGCAAGCCGGATAACGAGCAAATTGGATCTGGGAAGGCCGCCACAAACAAGAGACCCAGGCTATATCGGATGGATGGACAGCCCACAATCTGAGGTTTTAAAGGGGAGTATAGGATTGCGCAGAAATCGTAAGGATTATTAAAGATGGACCAACAACAAAAAAGCAACACGAAGCCCACTGTTCACCGTTCTAAAAAATCCCTCGAACAGCCTACAACTCAACTACCAAAATCAAAGTACGATATCAAGAGACGAGCAAAGATATTTACTCAATCCCTCCTGGCAGGTGAAAGCCGTACACAAGCCCTTGTAAGTGCCGGGTATTCTTTGGAGACCGCCAAAACAGGAGACTGCGCTCTTCTCAAAAATCCTCAATATTCTAAGGGGTTTATCAGCATCCTAACCGAGGAAGGCGTCACCGACAAATTCCTGGCCGCGAAAACCAAGGCCCTCCTCGACGCCACGAAAACCGAGTACTTCCAAAAGGACGGTAAGGTCACCGACGAGCGTGAGGTCGCGGCCCTGGAGACGCAGAGGAAGACGCTGGAGCTTGCTGCGAAACTCAAAGGGCATCTGAAAGAGAGGTCCGAGGGAGACATCAACATCAGTTTAATGCAGATGGTAGTGCAGGCCGTCAAGGGGGATAATGGAGATTAGACTTTTCTCCCATCCCAGATCGGTTCAACGTGATTTTTACCGTGATGATGTTTCATATGGTCGGAATGAGAGGCAAAAAGTAGCAGGTTATCCCTGTCATTATTGCGTTCATCTCCGTCAATATGATGGACTACATGCTCTGGTTGTATTGGATAATATTGAGAAATGATGATCCGAGCAATACGCGACCCATGGCGCCATTGATAGTAATTTGGGTTGGATCGTGAGGCGTAATAACACTCATTGGAGCAATAATGTTTAACCCATTTTCCCCACTTCTTCCTAGAGATCTCCATCGTCTTGCCACACATGGCGCACTCAATAATAACCCTGCAAGCACCTCCAGGCCCCTTCGAAGTGTTGATCCCCTGGGTTCGGAGGATCTTCCCTACCTGCTGCCGGCTGATACCGGCCAGAACCGCGATCTCTGCCGGGGTAAGATGCTGAACCGTAGACATGACTACTACATCTTGTGGTGCGATCCTACTTTTTCTGTTCATCAGCGTTCTCCTTTCGATTCATGTTTACATGCTGTCTCTAACATTATATTAAGGTTTCAGGCATTTGTAAAGAAGAAAGTTGACACAATACAAGTAAACCTAATGTCTATTATAGGACGCTGGGGCTCAGGCGTTGACCCCTTCCATGATTTAGTGAAGCAATGTGGGTGCAGAGGCAGGTCTTCTGGACCGCGGGCATGGCTTAAGGTTAGGGGCAACACCTGTGTCGCTGGATACAACGCAATGGTTTGTGATGAGTGTCAGACTCCATGGGTCAGGTCCCAAGGGGAGAGGAGGCAAGGGGGGGTACGAGGGCCATCGGATCCTTGACCATAATTATCATATCCCTCCACGCGCGAGTTATTAATTTTAAACTCTGGGTTAGTTTTTATGGGCGACCGATATTTTCTGACAGTTATTTGTCCCAAGTGTAAATTTAAGGAAGAGGATGTTTATTACGCCCCGCCCTGCGGTTTTACGGAATGGACCTGTCGGGGGCGTGGGGGAGAGGTAGATTTGTGGGGGCATGACAATTATGAATGAAAATTTGTTTTATAAGAGGATTTGGAGATCAGTTAAACATTATGATGGAGCAGAAAAAGACCCAAACAATTTAGACAATTAGGAGCAACGGCATGGACGACCTACGAGACGTAAAGAAGCTGACGGAAGCGGAAAAGCAAGTTGAACTTGCGGTAGACGCTCAGAGGAGGTCTAAAAACTGCCTTGTCGACGTAGAGAATGTGCTGAAGAGGTGGAATTGTAGGATTGAGCCGATTGTACAGATTTCGTCAAAGGGTATCCAGACGAGTTTTGCTGTTGCGCCCCTGATAACGGTAAAGATGCAGTAATGGGCGAAAGGAAAAGCAAGGTGCTAAGAAAAATTGCAAGGCAGAGGAACAAAATCAGAGCTATCGCATTAATCAAGGTGTGGTAGAACAAAGGAGAACCAATGAGAACATTACTTATCGCATTATGTATCCTCATCCCAACTACATTATGGGCCGCCCCGTTCATTGTATGCGACCCATACCCGGAAACGGTCATCCAGCCCAACGAGTTTGAAGTTGTCATGGATGGGCAATCTCCAGTGTATTCACCTCCAGAGGTAATGTCTAACGGCACTTCTGTAAGACTGAAATATGACGTAGGCGGGGTATCCGTAGGGCAGCACAGCGTGGCGGTAAAGGCGTGCGTCAATGATTCTACTTGGGGGAGGTTGTGCAGTATTGCAACCCCTTTTTCTTTCGAAAAACCCCAGCCGGTTGTCAGCCCAGTAAATTTGAAGTTGGAGAAATAAAGTAATATGCCATTTAGGGGTGAAGCCAAACAAAAATACAATAAAGAATATTACTGGAAAAATAAAGAACAATATAACGAATATGGTAGAAAGTATTACCTTGCAAATAAAGAATATATAAAATCTAACGTCCAAAAATATGCTGAACAAAATAGAGAAATAATTTCTAAAAAGAAGAGGGAAAAATATATTGAAACATATAAAATTAAATCGGATCAATTTAAAGAGAGATCAAGGCAATGGTTAAAGGCAAACAAAGATTACTCATGTTTTAAGAAAAAGTTGAGGGAATGTAGAAAACAAATGGCAACACCATTTTGGGCTGATTTAAATGCGATGAAAGTGATCTATAGAAATGCCAGATTGTTAACGGAAGTTACTGGTGAGAAGTATCATGTTGATCATATAATCCCGTTACATGGAAAAAATGTTTGCGGTTTACATTGGGAAGGTAACTTACAGATATTACTAGCTTCTATAAACATAGGGAAGGCCAACAAGACCCCCCGCGGGTATTGGTCTAATTAAATAATAAAAGAGGGAACGTATCGTATCAAACATTCAATGACCAGAGCTGAAGTTAAATCCTCCTGGGTTGAATCCATCGGGTATGAGGGTGATACTCTGGAGGTTGCCTTTAAGGATGGCAAGACGTTTAGGTACGCAGGTGTTCCGGCCGACCTGTATGAGTCTGTTATGGGCGCGGAGTCGGTTGGGAAGGCATTGCGGCAGCATATTTTGAAGGGTGGTTTTGAGGTGGAGGAGGTTACACCGGAGGAAGAATGAAAATCTATCACCACAACGATCTTGATGGAAGATGTGCGGCGGCGATTGCTTTACGCTGGGCCAAAGAATTTGGTCATTTACCCGTTACCATAGAAGTAGACTACAAGGACAAAATTCAGATTGATCAAATCGAGAATGGAGAACCTGTCATTATTGTCGATTTTTCATTCAAGCCAGAGGTTATGGAGGAGGTTCTGCGGCGTAGTCCCTCTCCTATTTGGATTGATCATCACAAGACAGCGCAAGACTACCCGTATCAGGATTTACCTGGGCTTAGAAATTTCGATGACAAAGCAATGTCAGGGTGTGAGTTGGCGTGGAAATTCTTCTACCCTGATAAGGAAGCCCCAATGTCAGTTCAACTGATTGGGGATTACGACAAGTGGGCATTGAAGTTACAGCCCCAATGTTTTCAGTTCTATGAAGGATTGAAAATGGAAGTAACGATCCCTCAATCTGCATTATGGGATCATTTATTCTCTGATTTATTAACAGATCAAATTATTGAACAAGGGAAATCCGCAATTCGATACCGGGACAACTATTGCGATAAGATTTGCAATGATTTCGGTTATGAAGTCGAATGGGAAGGACACAAAGCATTTGCCACAAATTTCTATCAATTTGGGAGTAAGGGATTCGGAGATCGTATGGACAAGTATGATTTCTGTATTGCCTACCTCCACGACGGAAAACGATTCACGGTTAGTCTGTACTCCATCAAGGGTATCGATGTCCCCGAGATTTGTAAAAAGTATGGTGGGGGCGGGCACAAGGGAGCGGCAGGATTTGTTTGTAAGGAGCTGCCCTTTCAACCCAAAAAAATAGCATGAAAGATAAACCAGAACTAACCCTTGAGCAAAAAGTCAAGGAATGTAAGAAGGTGATTGACTCATTTTCTTATTTTATCAATGAGTATGTGTTCATTGAGGATAAGGAGTCGCATACTGCGATAAAAATCAAACTTTGGCCGGAGCAGGTGAAGATTATTCCAGTTATTGTAGAGGCGATGCTTCTGATTGTCCTCAAGGCCCGCCAGTTGGGGTTAACCTGGCTCGTTGCCATGTATGTCTTGTGGCAAATCATGAGAAATCAGTTGTATCTGGCGGTTGTTATTTCGGTGACGGAAGAATTGAGCATTGAGTTTTTAGAGCGTGTCTATTTTATCATGGATCGCCTACCGGTGTGGTTAAAGCCTCCCATAAAGTCCCGTACAAAGCAAATATTGGAGTTTCAGCACGCCGAGGGGTTGGTCAGTACGATAAAGAGCTTGCCCACTACCGAGATGGGGGCACAATCAAAGACTCCGAACCTTCTGATAATGGACGAAACCTGCAAAAACCGTATGGCAAAGGCTATTTTTAATGCTTCTTACCCTGGGATTGAGCAGTCCAAGGGGCAGGTTATTGTTGTCTCGAATGCCATTAAGGAAGGTGCCGGCTGGTATTGGACCCGTGACTTGTATATTTCGGCAATGCGGGGGTTGAATAAGTTTAAACGGATATTCCTCCCCTGGAGTGCTCACCCCGACAGAGCGGAAGATTTTAAACCTCAGATGATTGCTTCTGGGATGACCGAGCGGGATGTCAACGAGAACTACCCAGAGAACGAAGAGGAAGCCATTACCGATAGAAATATTATGGGCGTCTACTACGCAAAGCAAATGGCAGATGCTAGGAAGGAAGGTAGAATATGTATTGTTCCCTGGTCCCCAGGATATGAAGTATATACTTTTTGGGATTTAGGTGTAAGAGATGCAACAGCCATATGGTTCATGCAGCAAATTGGTCGAGAGTATAGATTTATTGATTATTATGAAAATACGGGGATGGGAATGGTCCATTATGCCAAGATTATAAAAGAAAAAGATTATGTCTACGGGGATCATTATATGCCTCATGATGTTGAAAAACGTTCCTTACACGGAGATACGGATGTTGCTTTAACCACAAAACAGATTGCTGAGAACCTTGGCATTGAGCCGATTTTAACAGTCGCGCGAGCGAAAGATACCCAAGCCGTATTAAATGCTATTGAAATGGGAAGGAATATACTCCCACAATGCGTGTTTGGTGAAAAAAAATGTGCTAAGGGAATTTTATGTTTAGAGTCTTATCGTTCTGAATGGAATGAAGAAACCGAAACTCTCAGCAAAAAAGCTTTAGAAAATTTTGCTATTCATGGAGCCGATGCATTTCGTATCTTCGCACAAGGTTATCAAGCAAAAGTCATAGCGATGCCTTTCGGGAAGTTGCGGAGAGATTATGTTTCGGGCGGGTTGAGTTATTTGGGGGGGTAGGGGGAGGAAAGAAAATGGAATGGCAAAAGATTGAAACGGCCCCTAAAGATGGAAGTGTATTTTTAGGTTATGCTGTAAGATCCGAGGAACAAAAAGGTATGACATGTCTGTGTTGGTCAGACGGTTCATTGATAGAGCCAGTTACAGCCACTAAAATAAAATATTTAACACACTGGATGCCATTACCAAATCCTCCCCTTGATGACAAAGGCAGGACATGGTAGGGACCACTTACAAGAAGCCCCTTGACATTTCTGAAAAAGATGGTATCCTTAATAAGGAAGAATCTGTCAAGATTCCAAGGAATGTTGTCATTGATATATTGAAAATGCTAAAAGGATTTGAGCGGAAATTGCAGAAAGAGTTAAAATAATTATTTAAACCGCCTAAATCTCAAGACGGTACACGAGAACACAAGGCCACTTTAGGAGAAATTCTATCGTGGCCTTTTTTTATTTCAAGCAGGGTGGATTGATGAAAGAGACAGAAGAACAAAAGATTCTCATGGAAGTGCGGGATCGTTTAAAGAAGGCGATGGATGAAGATTACGAAAACCGCAAGCTTGCCCTAGAGGATCTGGAATTTATCGGGATCGAGGGTGCACAGTGGCCTGCCGCGATTCGGGCAGAACGAGAAGCAGACGGGAGACCCTGCATAACTACAAATAAGATGCCGACATTTATTGATCAGGTTGTTGGCGATCAGCGAATGAATCGACCTTCAATTAAAGTCATTCCTGTAGATGACAAGGCCGACATAGGAATAGCGGAAATCTTAGGGGGTTGGATTAAGCATGTCCAACAGGTCTCTAAGGCGGACATTGCGATAGACCATGGATTTGAGCACGCAGTAGCTTGTGGGTATGGAGCCTTAAGGGTTGTTACGGAGTTTGTAAGTGATGATTCGTTTGACCAGGATGCGCGTATTAAGAAAATTGACAATGCTCTGGCTATCTGTTGGGGGAAACATTCGGAGTACGATTGCTCCGATGCTCAATATTGTATCATCATCACCGATATGGACAGAGAGGAATTTAGAGAAACATATGGCATTGAGGCAATGCCGTTTAATACAGCAGACAGTCAGTATGTGGAGGGTTGGTGTAGTGCAAACACCGTTAGACTTGCCGAATATTTTGTTAAAGAACCCGTTACTAAAACAATCTATCAGTTGGATGATGGAAGTATTGTTGAGAACTTGGAACCCGGAACCGTTGAAGCAAAAAAGCGCAAGGTCAATGGTTATAAAATCAAGTGGTATCTTTTATCAGGGAACAAAGTTCTGGACGAAAAGGATTGGGTTGGAAAGAAGTACATCCCCATTATTCCTATTTGGGGGAAAGAACTTAATGTTGGAGGTAAGCGTAAGGTCAGGGGGTTAATCCGAAACGCTAAGGACCCGCAGCGAATGTATAATTATTGGAATTCCTGCGATACCGAGACGGTGGCATTGGCTCCAAAGACCCCTTATCTTGCTACCCCAAAACAAGTAGCCGGTCACGAAGCACAATGGAAAGAGGCGCATCGGAAAAACTTCCCATATTTACTGGTAAACACGGACGCAAATGCCCCTGGTTGGCCCCACCGTGAAGCTCCGCCCCAAGTCTCCTCTGCCATGGTGGAGAAGATCCAAGGGGCAGACCAGGAGATCAGGGATACGATGGGATTGCAAAAGGCATCTCTCGGAATGCAGAGCAATGAGAGGTCTGGAGTTGCCATCCAAGAGCGGAAAAAGGAAGGGGATGTAGGGACATTTGCCTTTATCGATAACCTTGCTAGGTCCATCGAGCATCTTGGGCGGGTATTGGTTGATGTAGCTCCGGGAGTCCTAGATACGGAACGGATTGTCAGATTGGGGTTGGAGGGCGGATTACAAAAGTTTGAGGCAGTAAATCTCGAAACTGGTCCCGAAGGACCAATTGTAAACGACCTGTCTATAGGGACTTACGATGTTGTTGTTACGGTAGGGCCATCCTTCACTACGCAAAGAACAGAGGCCAGACAGTCTATGGCCGAGTTTATTCAGTATTATCCCGAGGCTGCGCCTTTAATCGGGGACCTGTATGCGAAGTCCATGGATTGGCCGGGCGCTACTGAAATGGCGAAAAGGTTAGAATTCTTGCTCCCGCCCGAACTAAAAGCAAAGAAAGCTCAGGAGGATGCCGAGACTGGCGAGCGGGGGTCTCCACCTCCCGAACCGCCCGCTCCCCCTCCTGATCCATTATTGGAGGCCAAACTACAGGAAGCTGAGTTAAAACTTCAGGAACTTCAGATAAAGATTGAACAGGAAAAGGTGAAACTTGAGGGGTTGCAGATTGACAATCTGATCAAGGATACCACCGGCAAAGAAAAGATGCGTCAAGTGATTGGGGAGATAGTTAAAGAAATGTTTCCGATACCAGGGAAGGCGGAAGGTGAACCAATAACCCCAGAAGTCGCCCCTGGAACCTATGGAGAATAACATGCCAGGAAAACATCGAGCACACACACCTTATATGAGCAAAGCCCAAACGATAGCAGGCAATATTGCTTTAGCCGCAAGGAAAGGGGACATCCCGATGTCGAAACTAAATGGAGCCTCAAAGGAGATGGCCGCAGGGATGACCATGAAGGAATTAAAAAGTCATTCCGCAGAGGCCAAAGGGAAAGACCTTCCTTACAAGGTTACTGGTAATGCCCTACGTGATGCCGTTATGGGCGGAAGCCCTGCTGTGGTTCGTGCGGCCAGAGCGAAAAAGAAAGGGAGGAAATAAATATGTTTGGTTTCCATCTAAATAGTATAAAAAGACCTAATGCGGAACGGACAACGATGGTGTTTTCTTTACCGGTAATCAAAAAAAGACGGGGATATGATATTGACACCGATAGTTTTCAAAGTGGCCTTGCATATCTTGTCATGGCGATCCTATTTAAAGGAAACCCATTTCCACCACCTTATGCTGGCAAACGAATAATTTTTGGATGGGAATTTATAAAAGGGATGTCTCATGATTGTAATGAGGTTGTCGAGGCCGATTTAACATTACAAGGAGAGGTAGAATCTCAAAATATAAGAGATGTGACGGAAGGGAAGAAAAATACATATATAAATCAGTTATCAGAAGCACTCGATGAACTTATTCATGCGAACGAAGACGAAATAGATGATTATACACGCATTAATGAGGTATGTTTAAAAGGGAAAATTCTATCACCAGATTATAAAGAAAAACCGATATAAAGAGTGGAAGCAAGAAATGAATAAGATTTTATTCCAAAGTGGAGATAAGAAGACCACCATTGTTATCAAGGAGGTTGACGAGAAGTTTCATGGGAAGTTGGTTTTTCACTTTGCTCATGGAGTCCCAAAAAAGAAAGAGACTAACGACGTTGAGGACATTGTTATGAGTACCTAAAACTAAAATATAGGTTGTAACGCCTTTATCGTAATAAGAGGGGCAATTATCCGATGTAAAAATCGGGTGATTGCCCTTTTTTATTAACCTAAACCCGACTTGACGGACTCAAGGCATCGCTCTCAGGAGGGGCGCGAAGATGACAGAAAAAACAGTTGAAGAAAAAAAGATTGAGGATGTCGCTATCATCCCCGTGATTCGTAACGAGGTTGACGACCCTAACAATCTTTCGGTGACTTCAATATCACCGCTCCCAGAATCGACAGACGAAGTAGCGAAGACCGAACAAGAAGAAAGGGAAACTCCGGTCATTCCCAAAACAGAGAAGAAGGAAGAGAAGAAAGAGGCTCCCGAAGAAAAACCTTCCGAAGAACCTCTGCCTAAAAAGGTTGAAGAAAAACCAAAAGAGAAAGACCCAGTTCAGCGCAGGATTGATGAGATTACGAGAAAAAGGAGAGACGCTGAACGCGAACGAGACTACGAGCGCACAAAACGTATGGAACTTGAGGAAGAGTTGAAGAAGGCCAAGAGTGTTACTCCGCTTGGAGAAAAACCAAAGTTGGAGAACTTTGAGACAGAAGCAGATTACCTTGAAGCTCTTGCTGATTGGAAAGTTGAACAAAAGTTCAAGGTAGAAAGTGAAAAAGTCTCAAAGGAAACCGAATCGGCAGAAGAAAAGAAAGCAATTGACGAAACCTATCAGGAACTTGATGAGAAAATGGGAAAAGGACGCACAAAATATGCTGATTTTAACGAACTCGTCCTTGACAAAGAACTCAAGATTTCTGAGGCGATGGTTGAAGCAATTCTCTTTTCTGATACCGCAGAAGATGTCTTGTATTATCTCGGAAAGCACCCAGAAGAGGCCGCTGATATTGCTGGATTATCTCCGCTCAAAGTCGCTCATGAGTTAGGGAAGATAGAGGCGAAGATTAATGCTCCGCCTCCAACACCACCAACCAAAAAAACAACCAAAGCGCCAGAACCTATAACTCCGGTGAAAACCACTGGTGTCACAGAACGTGATCCGAACGATATGACCCCACAGGAATATAGGGAATGGCGGGAAAAACAAAAATAAGGAGAAAAAATCATGGCTTCGACGAATGTGCTTTTAACCCCAACGATTATCGCCAAAGAGACATTGATGCAGTTAATCAACAGTATGGCAATGTCAAGGCATGTCCATACTGCCTATAAGAATGAGTTTGTGAAGGTAGGAAATACCATCACGATTCGCAAACCAAATAAGTTCAGGGCAACTAAGGCCCAGGCACGATCAAACACGAATCTTGCCGAACCCAGCACCTCTATCGTGATGTCTACCCAGGCCCATGTGTCTTGGGCATTCAGTTCGGTAGAGCTAACCCAGACCATCGAGCAATACAGCAAGCGGTACATTGCTCCCGCTGCCGCGGCCCTCGCAAATCAGGTTGATTATGATTTGTGTGGTCTTTATCAGGGCGTTTACAACTCCGTTGGTACTCCCGGAGTGACTCCTGCGACTTTTCTGTCTTTGGGAAATGGGCAGAAAAGGCTTGATAAGGAAGCAGTGCCTTCTGACATGAGGGTTGGTATTTTAGATCCCGATGCTCACTGGGCATTGGCTGACGGTCTCAAAGGGACCTTTGCTCAGAACGTGGCGAAGAATATCATCACCAAGGGATTTCTTGGTCAGATTGCGAATTTGGCTCTCTACATGGACCAGAACGTGGGTCGTCACACCACGGGACACTTTACTTCTGGAGCAACCCCTTTGATGAATGGTGCAACCCTTACCGGTGCCACCTCGGTTGTCACGAATGGCTGGAGTGGAGCAAATACCGTGAAGAAGGGAGATGTTTTCACCATCGCCGGGGTTTATGCTGTCAACCCGATGTCCGGTGTATCTACTGGCGAATTAAGGCAGTTCACCGTGACGGCAGATAATGTGGATACTGTCGCAGATATGACCATTGCGATCTCTCCGACTATTGTTTATGGCGCCACAAACCCTTACTCCAACGTTGATGCACTTCCTCTGACGACAGCGGCCCTAACCTTCTTGGGGACCGAGGATACCGTTTATCCGCAGAATCTTATCTTCCATCCCACGGCTTTCGCGCTTGTTACTGTTCCTATCGAAATGCCTTCCGGTGTGTGGGGTGCAAGAGAGACCGATCCTGAAGCTGGTATAAGCATCCGGGTTGTGAAGCAGTACGATATCGACGCTGATGAGGAAATCATCCGGTGCGATATTCTTTATGGAGTGAAAAACCTATACCCGGAGCTAAGCGTAAGGCTTTGGGGGTGAGTTATTGAAATCATTCAGGTTTTCTGATACCGAGCATTTCTGGCAATCAGACAACGTGAATGCGGATCAAGAGGCGGGGGGGTCAGGTCAAATAACTTTGATCGCCCCTCCACTTAAAATAAAAACGAGAGGTGGAAAAATGAAAAAGACTTTTAGTTTTATTTTGATGCTTTTAACTGTTCTGGCATTTACTATGCCTGGGACTGCCGGAATAAACGATAGGTTCAGTCCTATCGAGTTGATGGACATTCAGGGGGCGACGAAGGGTCAGGATATTGTTACTTTAACGTATCCCCAGACGTTGACCAATAAGACATTGACGTCTCCTGTTATCACGGGGACTACATGGACATCAACAGTATTAACAACTCCGCAGATCAATAACATAGCTGGTACCTTTCAATATGTTTTTGCAGTCTCAGCACTTGCTGCTGATCGGACTGTCACCCTTCCCCTTTTGGCGGGAAACGACACTTTCGTATTCAATAATTTTGCGGCAACCCTGACGAACAAAACCTTAGCTACTCCAGCCATCACGACTGCTATAACCCCAGCCGCTGCCGGAGGTTCAACCATTGGTACGGCTGCTCTTGAATGGGGTCATGTTTATCTGACGGATTCAGCGGTAATCTACGCACAGGCTGCCCAGGGTAACACTCTAACAAGCTCGGCATCAGGGTGGACGGCGAATCTAAAATTTTCGGCTCCTACGTTGGATGCCACAGCGGCAGATTCGCTAGTTTTGGGTACTGGTTCTGCAGCCGCAGGATCGGTCATATTCCACAACGCCACCAACGCAAACCATTTTACCATCGTTTCTGGTGTAAGTGGGGCGTCTATTAGTTGGACGCTTCCTACGGCGGTAGCAGGGGGAGCTAATTATCTAGTAAATTCCTCGACGGTAGGAGTATTAGGTTACACCGATCCCGATACTTTCTCTGTTAAGGCCGGATCGTCAAGTATAGTCACTGTTGGCGCATTGTCCGGTGGTTCTCTCGCAGCTGGATTTACACCAGTCACAGTACCACTTGGTGGAACAGGGGCAGCTACTTATGCCCTCAACGGTGTCCTCTATGGTAATGGCACAAGTGCCATTGGGGTCACGGCTATCGGAGCCGCCGGGCAGATACTTACAGTTGGGGCGGTTCCATTTGTCCCAGCGTGGTCAACTTCAACATTTGCAAGTACCTACGTTATAGGTAGTGTTCTCCATGCAGCAACGGCTAACACGATTGCAGCCTTGGCTCCTGGTGCGATAGGGTCATTCTTGATGTCAAACGGGAATGCGGCTGCACTTTCTTATTTACCTGCTGGAACAGCAAATTACGTATTGGTGGGTGCGGGAGTTACTACAATTCCCGTATGGACAGCGTCAACTGGCACAGGTGCTCCAGTTCTGGGTACTTCCCCAACGTTAGTTACTCCGGCACTTGGTACACCCGCAAGCGGAGTGCTTACGAGTTGTACCGGCCTTCCGACGGCAGGACTTGTGGATGCCGCCGTAACATCGGCTAAGCTTGATGAAGGAACGATAAGGTTTGCCGAAGTTTCACTCAGTAATGCCCAAATTCTGGCATTGACAACTCCTGTCCAGGTTGTTGCCGCCCCTGGTGCAGGGAAAGTAATCTCTTTCGTAGATGCGATTGTCATTCACGATGTGGGAACGGCTGATTTTGCGACTGCTCACAATATTACCATCAATTATAAGGCAGATGGTACAGGAGCAACGGTTAGTACCACATCAGCGAATGCGTTTATTTCGGGTGCAGTATCAGATAAGATTTCCACCTTAAAACAACTTACTACCGACATCACTACTGCCACCAAAGCGGATTATGAAAACCAACCTCTTACCATAAAGGCAAGTGCTAATCCAATAACGGGTAATGGCGTGGGCCGTGTAAAAGTTTGGTATAGAGTTTTTTCGACAGGGTTATAAATGAAATGAAAGGTGGACTTAAAAACCCACCTTTCATTAACTACAATTCTTTTGAGAACATGTTGTTGTAATTAGATTTAGATCAAGGGATGGATAGTCATGGCATCGAAAAATATTCTTCTTGGATCGGGAGTCCCCGTTAAAACCGCTACTGAAGAACATATCCCTGTCGTAAATCTTCGTGCTCCTGCTTGGCGGTTCCATAAAGATTTTCCTAACAGGTTATGTAAGACCGATGCGGAACTTGATAAATTAGACGCAGAGGGATGGGTAGACCAACCTGGGAAGGCGAGATTATTGCCTGGATATGAAAAGGTATGGGAAGCGCAAAAACGGTTAGAAGCGGGGAAGATGGATGAGGTTAAAGAGGAAGTAATCGTTGAACCAGTCAAAACTGAAGATCAGATCAGGGCAGACATTCTGAAGGCCGAATCCGATAAGGTTGAGGCAAATCGTCTTGAAGACATACGGAAAACGGAAGAGAAACGATTAACGGATGAACGGAAGGCTGAGGAAAAGCGTTTAGAGGTTGAGCGAAAGGAAGAGGAAAAACGGTTGAAAGAGTACGAAGAGGCAAAGAATCCCCCTGGACCTCGACTTTGTACTCTCTGTGGTATGATCTTTGCTTCAAAAGACTATGCCAATCCGTTAAAGGCTTTAAATAACCATCTCAAAAGGATGCACAGGTTTAAGAGTAAAGGATAACCTATGATTGTCTCGACCTTAATAAAAAGTGCCATGAGGAAAGCCGGGGTCCTTAGCTCCGGTGAGACTCCCGAAACTGCAAGACAAGCAGAAGCCCTAGAAGCCTTACAGTCAATGCTCAGATCGTGGGCATCAAAACGGATTCTCGTGTTTGCTTCCATTAAGGAGAGTTTTAGTCTTGTCCCTACGCAGTCCTTATACACTTGGGGGGTGGGTGGGGACATAGCCACGACACGGCCGCATCAAGTCATCGGTGCATTTGTTAGGGATTCTGGTGCGCTAGACCATCCTGTTCGAATTGTATCAGAAGGAGAATACCGAAGTATTTCTGCAAAAGCGACCGCAGGCCGACCCGAATATCTTTTCTATCATCCGCTCTATCCACTTGGAGCGATTTACCTTTATCCTACCCCCCAAGATGTAGAGGTTATGCACCTTGAGAGCATGAAACCTTTTACTGAGACAAGTTCTTTTGCTACCGTTGCAGATACAATAGCGTTTCCTCCGAACTACGAAGAACCGATTATTTATAACCTCGCTATCCGTATTGCTCCTGAATATGGAGTTTCAATGTCCGCCGAGGCGGTAAGGGTAGCAACGGATGGTTACGATGCTCTGGTCATATTGAATGCCTCAAATCAGGTGGAGCCAATAAGGGTATCTCTACCTATTGGTGGTAATGGTGGATATGATATTAATGCCGGGTGAAAAATATGACTCAAGAAGAACGTGACGAAATTATTAATGCCGCAGTCGAGAGAACCCTGTTGTTAATTCCCGAAGTGATAGGGAACCTAATGAGTTCTCATGCGGCCTTACATAAAATTAACCAAAAGTTTTATTCGGACTACCCGGAGTTTAAAAATGAGAAAAATGTTGTTGCAAGTGTCGTTGAAATGGTTGAGGGTAAGAATCCTCTGGTTACATATGAGGATATCCTTAAAAAGTCGGTTCCAGAGATACGCCAAAGGATACTGACGATGAAGAGTCTCAATATGGAGAATGTTAATCCAAAACCAGACCGGAATCTTAAAGGGTTGGATATATTGGAAGCTGATAAAGTGAATCCCCATGGAGAAATTTGATAGATGATGAAAAGGTGCACTAAGTGTAAGGAATTAAAACTGTTAACGGAATTTGCTATATGCAAACGTGGCAAAAACGGTGTATCTTCAATATGCAAAAAATGTAGATGTGAATATGCTCATGGAAGGCACATTAAGAACATAGAACGGGAACATGCAAGGAAACGCAAATATTATATTGAGCATCTTGAGGAATGTCGTGAAAGCCGACGAAAGAGTCATGCTAAAAATCCTGAATATAGTCGGCAATATTATATTCAAAATAAAAAAAAGCTTCTTAAACAAAATCGGCAATGGCAGATTAATAATCCCGAAAAAGTAAAAATGATTTTAAAAAAGGCATCAGCAAAAATTAGGAACACCTTAAAAGGAAGACTGAATGATAACATAAGTAGCGGTATTTATAATTCCCTCAGAAAAGGTTCCAAGGCTGGCCGTCATTGGGAATCTCTTGTTAATTTTACCATTGACCAATTAAAGAAGCATCTTGAAAAACTTTTTACTCCCGAAATGAATTGGGATAATTATGGGACGGTTTGGGAAATTGACCATAAGATACCAATCGCTGTTTTTAGCTTTGATAAACCAGAACATATAGATTTTAGATTATGCTGGTCGATGAAAAATTTACAACCTTTAGAGATTAAAAAGAATATAAGTAAGGGGGCAAAACTCGAAGAACATTTTCAGCCATCATTAAAATTAAACGTAGGAATAAGATAAATGGATGGAAGTTTTTCAGTTACGATAACATCCGAACAGTTATCGAGGGGATTGCGGCCAAGTAAGCGAGCGCCCAGAAACAGCAGATTTTTGACAGAATGCAAGGGTGCGGTTGGGCGAAACAACGTTCTTTGTACGCTCGATGAACTAACAAGAATGGATACCGCTATTATTACAGACTCTTTTCCTTATCCACAACTATTCATCTTGACTAACGTGATTATAGTATGCTCACAGACCAAAATTTTTGAATGGGTGGTTGGTGCATTAGTTTTGAAATTAACGACTACTCCAGGTTCTACCTGGACAGCCTTGGATGGATTTGATTTTATTTATCTTTCAAATGGCAAGGTTGCCGTAATAAGGGACTCTATTTCTAAGGTTTATTCCACAGTAACGACATTGCCTACGGCGGCCTCGATATGCAATTTCCAAGGACAGGTGTTGGTTGGCGCTCCCGATACAACCATCCCTGGGGCAAGTTTAACCGTTAAGGCTGATCCGATTGCTTTAACGACAACGCAACTAGGGACATACACATAATGGGCTGGAAAGACGACAAAAACTTAGGCCCCTGGGGATTTAACCTACAAGCACAGAAGCCTTCTTATAATGAAGGCGATCATATGGCTACCTATGCAAGTCCCGTATGGTCAATGGCTCAAGGTAGCGATATGCCCATAACACCTACCCATGAACCGTGTGGTTATTGGACTAAGAATTATGTACCACCAACTCCAGACTATGTACCACCGAATGATGAGTATCTTATCGGTTGGTATAAGTTTAATGAGGGAGAAGGAACGGTTGCAGTAAATTCTGCAACAGATGGTTCGCTTGGGGGAGGGTTGCTCCCGGACCTTACCGTCTATAATATTCAAAGTGGTGCTGATTTTTGGAGTTTCCTGGCTGGGTTTGGTAGTGTAACAGATAGAGTTATTACAAATCATGCTTATGCTCTACTTGCTCCACAAAGAACATTATATGCTGCTGCAAACGGAGGGCATGGTTTTGGACAGTTTGTTCAAAGAATATCAACTTCAGACGATACGGGTGGCCTTAGTTTGAATTTGCATTTGACTTATAATATGTATGGCTCCAGTCTTATTCCTTGGAATGGTAATGTGAATAACATTATTTTAAGAAGGGCTGATACAGGTAGAAGTATAGCGAATGCTGCTGATAAGGGGAGTTGGTATTTTTATTTTATTGATTCAACCAATTATGGAAGGGCTGTAAAGTCTGATGGGACTCTTTTAACAACTGCCTTAACCATCACAACAATCGCACAAGAGTTATTATATATCCATGTTGGTGCTGGTTTTGGATCAACCCAAGCAACGGGGGGTGGTGAGGGTGTGTATGGTTCACAGTGTTCTTTCGGGGATACCATCATTTACAATGCTTACGTTCCAACATTGGCTGAATGGGCCGAATGGTATGATGACCAGAGATCGAGATATGGCATGGCTGCAAGGTCAGGATGGTGACAGTTAAGAAATTTACCACCCCTACTGCAATAAAGGAGGAATAAGAAATGGCTTCAACCGCTTCGAACAAAATCAAATTTCTACTGGCAAGCAAGGTAATTGACTTTGCGAATGATTCATTCAAAATCATTCTCATGGCATCAGGTTTTACATTTAACATAGATACCCACCATGGCTATGCGGATGTGTCGGCAAGTGAACTTGCAACTGGATTCGGTTATACCCAGAACACGAAGGTACTCACTGGTGTAGCCGTAACCGAAGACGACACAGACGACAGAACAGAGGTTACTTGGGCCAATGCCGCCTGGACTGCGGCGGGTGGGTCGATAGGGCCGACTCCTGGGGCTATCATTTTTGACGATACGGTTGCCGCCCCCACAGCCGATCCGATAATAGGCTACGTGGACTTCGGGGGAGAGCAGACCCAGGTTGATGGTGGAATCGCAACAATCAGCAACCTTGAATTCAGAATCGCATGATATTTAGAAAAGGGCATATTCATTCAGAAGAAACGAAAAAGAAAATAGGCGAGGCCAGTAAAGGCAGGCATCACTCTGAAGAAGCCAAGAGAAAAATGGGTGAAGCAGCTAAAGGTAATAAAAAATTTTTAGGTAAACATCATTCTGAAGAAACCAGAAGGAAAATAAGTATAGCTCATATGGGTATGCGTCCTTCTGATGAAACCAGAAAGAAAATATCCGAAGGTCACAAGGGACAAATTGGTAATTTTAAGGGCAAACATCATCCCGAAGAAGTCAAAAGAAAAATAAGTAAGTCGCTTAAAGGGCATGTTGTCGGCATGAAAGGCAGGTATCATTCCATTGAAACCAGAAAGAAGTTAAGCGAAGTTCACAAAGGGAAACGTCATTCTAAAGAAACTAAAAGAAAAATGTCAGAATCTCGCAAAGGCGAAAAAAGTTGGAAATGGAAAGGGGGACTATCTCCATTAACAGAGCAAATAAGAAAATGCTTTGAATATAGACAATGGCGTTCGGATATTTTTACAAGAGACGATTATACCTGTGTTTTATGTGGTAAAAGGGGAGGATGGATAGAGGTAGACCATCATCCTAAATGTTTTAAAGATATATTTGGCGATAATAAGATTAAAACCTTAGAAGAAGCATTAAATTGTGAGGAATTTTGGAATATTAACAATGGTAGAGTTTTATGTTTAGAATGTCATCGAAAAACATATAAAAAATACATTTAAAAGGAGGTTCTTATGGCTGATAACACTGTAATAAATCCAAATACCCTTCCTGCCGGTGATACTATAGCCACTGATGAATTAACCACTCTTAATGGCGCCGCTTCGACTGGAGTGAAAATTCAACGGGTAAAGGCATGTTTCGGAGATGATGCCGATGCAAGAGATACCAGTACAGCATACCCATTACCAATCAAACAGCCTGTCTCAGATAAGATGGTCACTGTAACTGCTGCTGTAAATACCGAGACTATCTTAACTCTTCCTGCTCCTGCTGCTGGATTATATATACATATTACTGACCTTGAAATTGTAAAATTATATAATGTCATAGGTATAGCCGCTGGGGCTGGAGTAATTATTACTTCTACAAACCTCCCTGGGACTCCTGCATGGACTACAGAACAGGTCGTTGGTGCTGGGGGATCGGCGGTAAGGGTTGTTAAGTTAACCCCAACAACTCCTTTAAAAGCTACTGCGGCTGCCGTTGCAGTTACGGTCGTAGCTCCTGCACAGCTTCAGACCATCTGGAGGATTAACTGTACGTATTTTGAAGCTATTTGAGGTTAAGATATGTTGTTGTTTCCGTTTTGGTATCCAACTGGTTATTATGTAACGGTTCCGAGAGATCCCGCCCTTGATCTAACCTATGATTGTTATGGTTATGATCGGCTTGGCAATAAAGATCAGGGGGTGCTTGTATTAACAACGGAAATCCTTGGGATATGGCTCAACCAAACAATTGTTGCCAGTCCCATTGTAGTTACCTGTTCCATATCGACTGCCGCTACTTTTGTAAATTCCGTTGTTGTCCTTGCTTCTCCAATAGTGGTAACTTCAGGGTTATTGACAGCCATCTTTGATGGTTACGTTCCTTTTGCAAGTGCCGTTAAGGGAAACTGGGTTAAATGGTCGAATATCGGGGATCTTGACTTCACAATAGGAAAAGGTAATGTTGCCGGAGAAAGACCCCTTGACTGGAAAGGGAGCGTATATGCCATTAAGAAATTGGGTAACAAGACCGTTGCTTATGGAGAAAATGGAGTATCCTTTCTCGTTCCAGCGGGAACCGCATATGGCCTCAACACCATTTACAGGATAGGTTTGAAAAGCAAAAACGCTGTTGCCGGAGATGAAGCAAGGCATTTTTTCATAGATACTGTGGGGCAATTGTGGAAACTTGGGGAATCGTTGGAGAAGGTTGATTATTCAGAATATCTTTCCCAGATGAATAATAATCTTGTGATGTCTTATGATAATCTGAACAATCTCGTTTATATTTGTGATGGCTCGGTTGGGTATGTTTACAGCCCAGCATCGGGGAGTCTTGGTAAGTGTCAACCCAACATCACTGGTATAGGATCGCAAGGAGGAACATTATACGTGGTTTCCCCCACAGCGATAGTGGCAGACCATTTTGAAATCTGCACCGACATTTACGATATGGGTACTCGGAAAAGTAAAACTATTTACTCTCTTGAATTTGGGACAGACCTGACGACGGGTTTATATTCCGCTATCGATTATCGTAGAGACATGGCGGGGGCGTTTGCAACAACACCATGGTATCTTGTTTCGCCAAGGGGGGGTGTTCCCATTACTGCTTTTGGCAGGGAGTTCAAAATAAGGGCGAAAACACTCGCTTATGAATATTTCGAATTGGATTATTTAAAGGTAAATGGTGTGATTCATGCAAGTTAAAATACTACCACAAAAGGAATATAAAAGTCAAGTAAAATGATAATCAGGTTGTTAAGTACACAAATCCCCCAGGCATGGGAGTTAATCAAGTTCGCCTGTGTGAAAGCAGACGAGGTAAACAATGGGGATATGCCCCATTATTTTAATGAACTACTTCATGCGTTATTGAGCGATAAGGCGCAATGTTTTGTAAAGTTAGACGACGAAAGAAAGATTCTTGCGTTGCTGATCACAAGAATTATGATTGATAAAATCACTGGCAGAAAATCCCTTCTTATACAGGCTTTATATTCTTGGAAAAGTGTTGACGATAAAGAATGGCAAGATGGTTTTAACTTCGTAAAGGAGTTTGCAAAACATGAACAATGTAAGCGTATTTCTTTTGAATCCAGAAACCCAAGAGTATGGCAACTTACAGAAACGTTAGGGTTTCGTGAAAATCTCAGAAGGTTTACCCTTAATATGGATGGTGTGTAATGAGAATATATACCAAGGTTGAATTTGAATGGATTGAAGAAAAACAGATTTATGAAGAGACATATTCTGAGTCATATGAATATACAGGAGAGGCATCATTATGCAAGGGCGGTAACGGTGGAGGGGACCAAGAAACTACCATAAGGTATGCTCCCTACATTGAGTCCTATCATTCAACTTTTCTTGGTTTGGTTGCATCAAACCGTGCCGCAGTTATAGGTAGCTCTCCTTTTGATGGATATACTGATATCGAAGTTGACGATGCTTTCTTTGGATCGGGGTATCTCATAAGTAGTTTCCCGGCCCTTTATGACATTTATGGGAAGTTTATGGCGGGGTTGGACGTTGAAGTATTATACAGCCAAATCTTCGAGGATACCGTCAATGCTCCGGCAATAAATGAACTTGTCTCCGCTGAAGCAGCAATGATGGACGACGATATAGATACCAACGTTTTGCCACGATTCCAAGTTGGATTAAGGGATATAAATTCAGTTATGAGTAGTTCATTTGTTGTAGGAAAATCAGTAATAGAAGATGCGAGGGTTAAATCTCTATCAAAATTCAGTGCCGGATTAAAATATCAGATGATCCCCGTTGCTTCAGAAAGGTGGAAGACACACCTTGATTGGAACAAGGGAGTTGTCATGTCATACGCTGAAATTATGAAATTATATTATTCAGCAAAAATGGATGTTGACAATTATAATTACACTATGGCTGCTAAAAATCTGCTTTGGCCCTTTACGGTATTGGAATATGAGAGGGCTGCTCTCGGAGCATTACAGGGGGCGATTACAACCAAAACAGATGTTGCTGGGACATCACCGTTTGGGAATGCTATTTCAGGTGCGCTATCTGGCGCTGCGATGGGGGCCATGGCATTCCCCGGGAATCCCTTGCTTGGTGCCGGGATAGGTGGTCTCTTAGGACTTGCATCAGGTCTTTTTTAATTAAAGAGAGGGAAAGAGGCATGAATGAACTTTATAGTTTAAGACGTAGATTTATGGGGATCCCTGACCCAATGGAAGGACCTGTGTTTCCCAACACACCACCTCCTCCACATGCTGGGACAGAGAATGTTTCTCAACCAGAGAATGCTCCCGACAATACCATGAATACCCTGTTGAAACTTATTACTACCGTACAGGCATTGAAGGGGCAAGGTGGCCAGGCCACAACGGATACCGGGGCAAATTGGTTACTTAGAAAACCTCCCGTTTCATCTGATAGATGGAGGCTACAAGTTCCAGAGATAGAACCGGTGGTTGCACCGGGTTTGCCGGAAACGACTTCTCCGAATGCACTATTAAGACCAGACCAGGCAGCACCAACAACTGCACCAGTGCCAGAAAAGTCTGCAAATAGTTTGCTGGATTATTGGAAGAAGCCAGTTATAGGGAATTTGCCCTTGGACCAGTTTGTTCAACTTGCCGGAACGGCGGCTCATGCGATTGCACCTAGAGAATGGAGTGGCAGGTTGGGGGCAGGACTAGCCCAAATGGGTGGGGCAGCATATGGTGAGCGAGTTAGGCGTGAACGTGAAGAACCAACCAACATACTCAGGAGACGGTTGCTTGAGGCGCAGATAGCGGAAACAGAAAAGAAGATAGGGGAAGAGAAAATCCCGACGACATGGGAAGCATATTATAAAGCGGAAAAGGGAACAATTGACGAGGAAACTGGAAAACCTAAGACGATAGGAAAAATATTAAAGAGTTGGCATGGGCTAGATAGAGTCCCAAAAGAACCATCCCACCATTATGTTGTTGACAATGAGGGCAATGTATCTACCTTCGCGGATGGTAAGTTAATTAGTGGTTCGGGCAAGGGGGCGGCAAAGACAGAACCCAAAGAAGGAGAACATTACGAGGTTGACGACCAGGGTAGAGTATCTTTTTATAAAGGCGGAAAATTGGTCAGTGGACCCGGAAAGGGAAAAACAAAGGCACCACCTACTTCGGCAGGCGAGAAGCTAACAATGACAGATATAAAATCAGCTTACTCTATGGACATTGGGAATATTAAAAATCAGATGATGATTGATATGACCCCTGATGAACAAATCAGCGTGTCCGGTCAGCCGGGGGAAAACATACTTGCATTGTTGTTATCGGGTAGGGTTGGGAAATCGCTGTCTCCCGAAAAAAAGGAGATGTATATACGCAAATTGCAGGAGGTAGAAAAAACCTATAGCGATTTAACCAATCAAGTTTTAGGAAGGAAGGGGGCTAAAATCCCTCCCAAAAGTCCAGGGGCGCGCCCCGAGCTTGCCGTTTCCCATGGTCAACCACAAGAGGTGCCCGAAGGTTCAAAGCTAATCGGGAAGTCAAAGAAAACAGGGAATCCAGTTTACGAATTGCCAGATGGAAGCACTAAGGAGTTCAGACCATAATGCCACTTGTTGATATTGCACCGCAGGACATTGAACGTTTACCGGCAAGAGGGAAGCTCGTCGATATCCGTCCTGAAGACATTGAATATGAGAAGGGATTAGTGTCCAGAACCCTTGATAGAGGTATGGAACTTTTGAGGGATGTTGTGACTCCAGAACCAACCTTGCCTCCAGAAACGACTATTTCCCCCGAACTTGCACCTTCTCATGTGCCAGTAACAAGGCAAGTTCCACCCGAAGCATTAGGGGAAGAAGTCCAAGAAATCCCCTGGGCCGCTAAGTATCCCCATATAGCTGCTATCCCACCAACGATTAAAGAAATGCCTTCTGAACTTAAAAGAATATTCTATGGTGAACCCAAGATATCACCGAGAGAAGGATTGTATGAGACTGCACCTCAAGGTTTGCTAGAAAAAATACCAGAGGTTGTAGCAGAACAATTTCCATTTCGTGAACAAATTATTGGCACAAAGGAATGGCGATCTCCAGAAACAGCAATGGAGGCCGTAAGTTATTATGCGGCGGGGAAGTTCTTAGGTGAGGCAGGTGCAGCACTTAAAAGAGGATTTCCACGGGTAGCCGAATTCTTTACAAAACCCATTTCCAAAACAATAACCGATACGGTTTGGTATCGTAAAATGACGATACCGGAACGTGGGATGGTCGTTCAATCTCTCGATGACATGATTGCCAAAGGTTACACCGAGGGAGAGTTACTTCGCAAATGGAACAACCCTACATGGAGAAAAGAAGCCCTTGCCCGAAGAATGAAGGGCGAAGAACCTCCCGTAACAGAAGTGCCGAAACCGACTGTTCCTCCTGCGGAAGCAAGACCGACTCCGGTTGAAGTCCCCAAGGGCAAACTCGTAGATATTGCCAAAGAGGATATTGCGCCGATAGCAGTTGAGAAACCAGTCGATATGGTACAGGTTCCAAGTCTTGCAGATCCCCAGAAATCTTTCAAGGTAGGACAGGACGTTAATTGGGGCGATGTTGGGATTGTAGGGAAAATCACAGCGGTTAAGAAGGATTCAATCACAGTCGAAGGTCCCGATAAAATTCACAGGGTAACGGCTACAAATATTATCCCCGTGGTAAAAACCACACGAGAACCCGTAGAATTACCCAGAGGTCCCACACCCGAAGCGAAGGTTGAGGCTATCCAACCCCTCCCCATAGAAAAAGTCTCGCCAGAAGGCCCTCCGGTGACGTTGGGGGGGATGAAGCCTGCCGAGGCAATCAAGAAGTATGTGCCAGAAGAGCCTACGGAATTAGATAAGAAGATTGTGGAGCAGGAAACCAAACTTGCTGCTATTGAAAAGCCAGAGATGGTAATTGGTTCAGCTATTAAAATGAAGGATGGTAGGATTATCACCGCGAAGGATTTCCCAAAAGCAGAGAGAGGCCATGCGGGATTATTCTATCAATTATCTGAGGCTGAAAAGAAGAACGTAGCAGATATTAGTGGATTTGTGACCAATAAAGGTAGATACTTGACGGCAGAAGAAGCAAGGGGAACATTATATTCTTTCAGTGGCAGAAAATTAGAAGGATTAACTGATTTCAACGAGATAGTTGGTAAATATGTAGAGAAACCACAGGAACCCAAACTTGAAGGGATGAAGCCGAAGGTTAAGAAAGACATTGCGTTTGCCAAACGTGAACTACTCAAAGATGTCAAGGGCGATGAAGATGCAGCAAGGGCAATGGTTATATCAAGCACGTGGGAAACTTACGGGACAAAAGCGGTACAAGAAGCAAAGAACGTATATAATAGAGACATAGAAGATTTGTCTCTTGACCAAGCACTTGAACTTGGGCAACGCCTTGAGGGGATGGTTGAGGCGGCGGTTAAAAGTAAAGAAGGAAATATCTATGTTGCCAAAACTCATCCAGAAGCATATTTGGAATTAGAAAAAGCTGGAGATACGGTTACAGATATACGCAACATTGGATGGATGGTGGAAGGAAAATTTATTAGGGATAGTAAAACAAATAGGGGGATACTTGAAAAAACAGTGGGACAGGAAGCCAAACTTGAGGGGATGACGAGGGAGGAATTTGGTGCTAAAATAGAGCCGATGACCCCAAAGAAGGGGGCGGGCGAACCCACCGGTAAAATCCCCAAAGTGCCCGAAGGTGGGAAAGAAAAACACATATCTCTTAACGACAAAGGAGAATTTTATATCTATCGAGGGGCGGAAGAATTTACTCCCGAAACAGAGCAAGGAACATATTTTTCAATTGATCCTGAATATGCTAGTAAATACGGTAAACGAAAAGGAGGAGAAGTTCAAAGATTAACAATCACAAAAGACAAGTTAATAGATACGAGAAAAATATCAGACGAACCAACCAGAAAAGATTTCGAAGCATTTTATAAAAAATATGGTATTGATGAAGTTTTTGAATTCCGTTCAGGAAAGGGAGAACGGGCAACCTATGCCGAAGATATACCAGAGCTATTGTCTCTTGCCGAAAGGAATGGATACGAAGGTTTTATTGGTTTTGAAGAAGGAAGTCCTACCATTCTATTAACTTCAGAGGCATATAAAAAATATTACAATAAGGCAATTGAAAAATTCGGTATTGATGATCAATGGTCAGAACACATAGTCCCATGGGATTATGCTGCCGAAAATTGGACGAAAAAAGACCTCCCTAAACCATCCCCCTCGGCGGGAGAGGCCGGGGCTGTTGTACCTTCACACAAAGAATTTGTATCAGAAGAAGCCTACCAGAAAGCAAAAAAATCTCTATCTGAAAAGTTAGAGGGGCTAACCGATTTTAACGAGATAGTCGGCAAGTATGTTGAGAAACCGCAGGAAGCCAAACTTGAGGGGATGAGACCGAAGGTTACACCCAAGGAACCCCCCACTGAAGTTCTTGTCCCTCTAAAAGTTGGGGACAGCCAGAAGATAATGGGAACCGATGTCATTGTTGCAAAAACGCATACAATTGACGGCATGGTGTACGAACTATTTAATGCAAGTCGATTGGAAGACAGACGGGGATTTATCAGAGTTTTTGATACTGAATCTGGGCGGGTAGTAAGTGTAACCGAATATCCAAACTACGATGTGGCAGAAGCGAAGTATCTGGAAGATACGGGTGCCGCAGAACGCATAGAGAAACCCAAGGAAACCCCCCAAGAAGCCCTTGCCCGTCTAGGAGAAGACGAGTTTATTAGACGTGCTGGCAAGATGGAGTTTGGTGAAGAAGGATTTGTACTGGCAAGGGATTTGGCGGAGAAGGGGGCAGAGGTAGAACCAACCCCAGAAGTCTCCGAACCTTCTGTAATGGCAAGCATAGGGACCTATGATATTGGAGGCCCCGGAGCAGCAGCAGGAAGACCCAAAGCGCCCCCTGGCCGAATGATTAATATCGTTGAAATGCCTGAAATGGTGGAGTTGTATAACCTACTTAGCGAAGGGAAATACCCAGCTATTAAAAAGAAACTTCGAGCCTTTCATGGTATGGCGGGCGGACTCTATCGTCCAGGAAAAGGAAAAATAGAGTTGCGGGCAGATATATTCCAAGACCCTGCACAGGCGAAGGCGACGATTGCTCATGAAATATTCCATTTTATAGACGACCTCCCGGAATATATATTGAAGCAACGGGGGAACATCTTTGGTAGGATTGCTTCATTAAGAAACTATCTCAAGAAATATCTTGAGGCATATGAGGGGGCACCTGGACCTCTAACTAAAGCAGACAGATCACGGTTAATGACGGAGGCCAGAGAAGCCCTAAAACTTGAGAAAGCTGCGGCAGCAGAACAAGAAGCTGCGTTCAAAGATATTAAATTGACCCCGGACGACATTAAGGCAATCTGGAATGATGTTGAAGCCAGAAGCAAGTTAAAACCAATATATGAATTCATAGTTTCTCTTAGCGAAGTGGAAAAGAATCAGATTGTAAGAGAAGCGATGAAGGGGATTGTATCAGCAGCAAATCAGCGAAGGTTTAGAATCTCAATTCCGATTGAAGGTCGTCCCTTCAGGGATTGGGACCAAAGGTTGCGGGATGTCTTCAATAAGTTGGTGAAAGAGGAATTAGAAAAGAGGCAAGTCTTTACTTACGATACAATGATGTCAGAGTTGAAGAATCTTTCTGTGATTTGGAAACCTTTTACGCCTATTCCTGGGACCACGTTTACTAAGTATCGTTTTTCACCTGCTGAGTTGTATGCTGATGCTGGGAGTGTCTTATTGAATAATCCTGCGCTGTTGGCAGACAAGGCCCCAAGTTTTTACAAGGCATTCTTTAATTACATACATCGTAAGCCAGAAGTGAAACGAGTATATGATGATATTCAGGCCAGAATCAGTATGGGCGAAGAAGAGGTTTCTGGGCATAGACGCGAGCAGGTTAAGGCGATGTTTCAGCGAGGAGAAGAAACTCTTGCAGAACTCAGGAAACCAGAACCCTATAACATTATACAATCATTGAGAACCGCTTTTGTTTCAAGGCGCGAGGGAATCCTTAAACTTAAAAGGGTAGTAGAAAGGCGGGGCGAGAAGCTAGACCCAGAAAAAGACCCGGACTATTGGACAGAGGAACTTCCGTATATTTCAAGTCCGATATTTGATATGGTTCGGGATGTTAATAATACTATTCTAAAGCCTGCTCAAGCTAAAGGAATAACCCAATCTGACATAGGCGAGTATTTGCTTTATCGTAGGGAAGCCCATGAAAGAGCAAAGTTGGCAAACCCATTGGGGTATACCGAAGCTGATGCGCTGAAGCAGATGGCCTTCCTAAAGAAACAGTTGGGAGATGAAAGATTTAATTACCTTACTGATCTTATGAAAAAGAATTGGGAAATACGGCAGAAAGATATTATACCAATTCTCAAAGAATCTAGGACACTTTATCCAGAAACAATGGAGTTTATTGAAAAAAATGAAGAATATGCAGCCTGGGGCGTCAGGGAACATTTAGAAAATAAATATGGTTCCAACATGACGGCCAAAATATACAGACAAGTTGGGACACTGAAAGAAGTTGTTAACCCCCTAACCGCGACAGTCATAAAAGATATGTCTCTTATCCGTATGGCTGAAAGAAAGCTGATTGCCGAAAGTGTTGTGAATTTTTTAAGTAAAGAGTTTCCAGACAAAATAACCCCTGCCGAAACAAGGTGGACCGGAAAATATAATGATATAATCGAACCCAGAGACCCCAAGTTAGGACTTATTGCCTATACTCAGGAAGGAAAAGTAACGGGATATTATGTACCCAAAAACATTGCAAACATCTTCTCCAGAGATCCTTACGATTTCCAACCGATATTGAGAGCATTGAGTGTAATTCAACAACCGCTTAAAATGATACTGGTAAGCCATAACCCTGGTTGGTGGGTATGGAATATCCAGAGAGACATAAAGGCGTTGGCAAAACAAGTGCCTGGGATGAATATCCCAAGGGCAATCAAATATGCCGTAAAGTCTTTGCCGGATGCCTACAAGGATGTTTTTAAAGAAGTTTCCACTGAAGACGTAAAAGCCATGTATCAAATGAAGGCTCTTGGTGTTGGGAGATATTGGGCTTCTAGTGAATTGGGGCCGGAAAGTCACCTTGACAAGATCGTTCAGTCTTTCGGTGAAACACCAGCCAAGTATGAGCTTGAGGTTTTGAGACCATATAAACTAATATGGGAGTATCTCAAGGCTGGAGAGATGTTGTTAGACAACTTTGGTGCTACCGGAGAACGTATTACAAAGATTGCGGCATACAAGTTTTTAAAGGAAAATACATCTCTATCAGACAAACAGATAGCTCACCTAATCAGAAAGCGGGCGGGTTCTCCCGACTTCTGGGAAAAAGGTGGACTTGACTTCTTATATAACAATTTCTTCTGGTTCTCCAATGCAGGGAAGGAAGGTGTCAGGGCGGCACTAGAAGCAGCCAAAGAAGAGCCTTCTGCGTATGCCTGGAAGACGTTTAAGTATGATGTTTTGCCCAAGTTGCTGATGCTTGCAGCGGGAGCAGGATTGTTAGGGAAAACCATTAAGAGTCTTATGGATAACATTTCCGAAAGGGATAAAGGAAATTATTTAACAGTACCAATAGGCTTAACTCCTGATAATAAAACCGTCTATTTCGTAATGCCTCATGACTTTCAAGGACAGATTGTAGGTGGTATGTTGTGGAAAGCTATGCGTCTTGGGAAAGCTGGAAACGTTGGCGACATTGTAGATTATATGGCTGGGGGACTCCCCTATACTGGTGTAAACCCACTTTTGGGATTAGCTTCAAATTGGAAACAATATTTAACTGGGAAAAATCCCTATGATCCTTTCAGAGGAAGATATGTTCTTCCAGAAAGATTAATGGAGGCAGGCGGAAAAGAAGCTATTGAAGAAATGCTAAAATATTCCTCTAATCAATTAGGGGGAGGAATTGTTTATCGGTTCAAGGGAAGAACTGTTGATGAAGTAAAGGGAGAATTAGAGACAATATTGGGTCTTCCTGTTGTGGGAAATTTTTTGAATAGGTTTCTCAGGGTATCCGATGCTGGTAGGGCAGACAAATTAAGGCATGTATCTGATCTGGTAAGAACAGAAAGAGCAAGAGAATCGCTGAGAATTGATGATGCCTTAAATAAGTGGATTTCAGAAAATTATCCTAAAATTGGGCCTGAAACCCCCCAGGTTGTATATGACCGGATGGTTAAGAATAAATCAATTCAGAGACATACATATAAAGAATTTCTTGAAAGACTCCAGGGGATTGCTGGTTATAGGTTTGGCTCGCCAGAATTCGAGGCTATTTCAAGGGCTAGGTCTAATGAAGAAAAATCAATGCTTATTTTAGAAATTATGAAAAAACAAAAAGAAAAGAAGTAAGGTGAAAATAGACGTTTTTAATGGTATAATTTGAAGGTAAACTGACCGCCTAATTCTCAGATAGTAAGCGAGAGCAAAGGCCACCTTGGGAGAAATCCTCCCAGCGTGGTCTTTTTTTGTTTAAGTAAAAACTCAGGAGGAAAGAAAGATGAAAAAGTTATTAAGAGCAGGTTTCATAGGTATCTTATTGATCCTTATGGCATCCTCAGCTTTTGCTGCCGGAACCGTTACACAGACAATAAGCAGGATGACGAAGTTTTCTGAACGAGATAACGATGTATATACGGTTACGTTAGCCTGGACAGCAGGGGCGGGGGGGGGCGTGACAGCCGTCCCAATTTCGGGTCCTATCACGGAACAAATGCAAGGGAGATACATTATTCAGGTGCTTATTGTGCCTGGAAGTGGTGGGGCAGCACCAACAACTCTTTATGACATTACCTTGCTTGATCCGAACGGAATAGATGTTATGGGCGGAGCTTTGGGGGACAGAAGTGCAACAGCAACAGAGGTTGCAAGGCCGCTTCCAGACCCGACCAAATATTCTGGTCTTATTACGGGTGTGCTGACATTCACCTTAACAAACAATACCAATGCTTCGGCTACCGGAACGGCAATATTATTTATTCAAAGGTAAGGAGAGATAATGATGAAAAAAAAGCTGATTGGATTAATTTTAATACTTCTTTTGGGATTCCCCTGTATATCGGGGGCGCCCCCACCTCCTGTTTCGGCTATCAATGTTACGGAGGCAGACACTTCTCCTTCCGCATGGGCCTATAAACTTATCTTCCCCAATGGTACAATCACCGATAATGGGGACGGCACCGTAACAATAATTACAGATCCTGACATTGGAGCGGCAACGGGAACCTCTCTTCTTGCAACTGGGATAGTGGATGGCCTCACAAACACGACAATTTGGACAACCGGTGCTATAACGGCTAACCCCGCCGGTAAGATGTCTCATATCATCGTCAATAAACATGCTACACCAGCGACGGCATTTCCCGTCACCCTCTCCACTCCGGTAGCAGGGATGCAACTGATAGTAAAGAATGGTCAAGGGGCAGGAGGAACCAATACAGGTGTGATAACTTTAGTTGCTGGCTCGAATGTGATTATTTACAATCCCACGACTAAGGTTGATTGTGCAGCTACTCAAAATCTTGTTTCCGGTGGAGCGGCTGGAGATTATGTGGCGATGGTTGCGTTAGATAGCACTCATTGGGAATCAGTAGGTGCTCAGGGAACGTGGGCTTGCGTTACGCCATAAGGAGCCAACATGAACATGAAAAGATTTCTCATATTCCTATTAATCCTTTCTTGGGTTGGGATTGCTGAAGGGGCGATATGGTATGTCGATAGTGCGGTGACAGACACCTACGTCGCCAGCGCGACCCCTGACTTCACGACCTACAATCCCACGACCTTTGCCACGGATACGGGGAGCGATTCGGTTTATAAGACGATAGCCGACATCAATGCTTTCTCGGCCCTTGCAGCAGGCGATTCCGTATTGTTCCGCAAAAGCCAGACATGGCGTGAACAGTTGACTGTATCAGCAACGGGAACAGAAGGGAATATTATCACCCTTGGAGCATATGGAACGGGATCTGATCCGATTATTAGTGGGGCTGATTTAATATCTTCTTGGACAGAAGAAGGGGGTGGCGAAGATTTTACAGACTCCCGGTTGGATCCCCCTGTAAGGATACAGGCACACCCGTCGGCCTAACTCAGGACTACCAGGGCAAGATGGTCCCCGCTGGTGCAGGTGTAGACATAGGGGCCTATGAGGTCTCAGG
>Ga0180007_10001449_pt1 | contig 32341 bp, 25 predicted proteins | sample MM_PC_MetaG_FD_121122 | JGI IMG/M metagenome (GOLD analysis project Ga0180007, IMG submission 121122) | Groundwater microbial communities from the Aspo Hard Rock Laboratory (HRL) deep subsurface site, Sweden - MM_PC_MetaG | ecosystem: Environmental > Aquatic > Deep subsurface > Groundwater... | reverse complement strand
GATGATGCGGTCTGACTCGAACAGGCGCCTGTTCAGGACTATGGGGGTTCCGTTGCGTGTCGTCCCGAGCTCGACCAGGTCGTCTTCCTTGCGGGCGTCGTGGGCCAAGCAGCGATGACGCAGCGCGTCGTACCTGGAACCGAGGATCTGCCGGTACTCCGTCTCGGTCGGGCCCCGATGCGCGCCAGTCGCAACCAGGATTGCCATCCCGTCCGGGCCGATTCCCCGCTCCGCCAGGGCGGGCAGGAGAAGGTCGAGCATCGCGGGAGTCGGTGTCGGACGCGTCGCGTCGTTGACGATCACCAGGACCGAGCGCGCCCCTTCCAGGAAGGCGGACAGGCTCGTCCCCTCGCCGCCGTCAGCCGAGACGGGAGCCCCCGCCGCCCGCCGCAGAATATCGGCGGGATCCCCGGCCGACTCCAGCTCGTTGGGTTCGACGACAGCGAGTACCTCCCCGTCGGCTATCTCAAGCGGCAGGAACCTGTCCAGATACGGCAGCTCTATCTTCACCGTGCCCCTCCCGTCATCGCATGGCCGCGATGGCAGCGGCCAGCGCCTCGTCGAGCATCTCCTGCGGCGGACGCTTGATGTGGCCGGTCGCCATCATGTCGTCGGCGAGCCTCCGCGAGGCGGCGATATCGGCCTTGGCGCGATCGTAGACCTCCTGCCATGAGAGCGGCGTCCTCGCGACGCCTTCCTTGACCGCCTGCTCGGCGACGTCGGCGGCCTCCTTGGCGAAGACCTCCGTCTCGTCCATCTTCGCTATGATGTCGTCGGGCGTTATGCCGCGCCTCTCGGAGAACTCCGCTATCGAATGCGCGCAGCGTATCGCCATTCCGTCGGTAATCTTGCGGGCGCGCACCAGGAGGGCGCCCTTGAGGATGCCCGGGAAGCATATGGAGTTGTTGACCTGGTTGGGAAAGTCACCGCGGCCGGTGGCGACGATGAAGGCGCCCTCCTCCTTGGCCGCGTAGGGCCATATCTCCGGCACCGGATTGGCGCAGGCGAACACAATCGACCTGGGGGCCATGGAACGGACCCACTCCCGCCTGACCGTGTCAGGCCCCGGCGTCGAGAGGGCGATCAGGACGTCCGCGCCCCTGAGCGCCTCCTCCTCGGTCGTTACGCGCCCGGGATTGGTCTTCTCGCAGAGCTCCCACTTGCGGTAATGCCGCGGATCCTTCCTGATATCGTCACGCCCCGCGTGCAGGCCGCCGCGCGAGTCGAACAGGATCATCCTGGCCGGGTCTCCGCCGTCGGCGATGATGAGCCGCGCTATAGTCGTATTCGACGCGCCCGCGCCCAGGAGCACTATCCTGGCGTCGCCCAGCGTCTTGCCCGCCAGCTTGAGCGCGTTCAGGAGGCCTGCCAGGGTCACGCAGGCCGTCCCCTGCGCGTCGTCGTGCCAGACCGGGATGTCGCAGGCCTCCCGCAGCTCGTCGAGCACCCTGAAACAATTCGGCTGGCTGATATCCTCAAGGTTAATAGCGCCGAACGAATGCTGCACCATCTTCACGAACTCGATAAGCTTTTCGGGGTCGTTCTTCCCGTCCTTGCCCCGCGAGTCGACGCAGAGGGCCGTGGCGTCGACGCCGCCCAGGTACTTCATGATCATGGCCTTGCCTTCCATGACCCCCAGCCCACCCGGAGGCGTGCAATCGCCGTCCCCGAGCACGCGCGTCGAATCGGATACTACGGCCACCAGGTTCCCGCGGGCGGACAGGGCGAAGGACTCGTCGTTGTCGTCCCGTATCGTCGTCGAGACCTTGGACACTCCCGGGGTGTACCAGACGTTGAACCAGTTGAGCCCGTATATGCCGCAGCGGGGCACTGTCTGCATCTTCCCGCCGTAGAAACGGTGCGCCATGAGAGAAAGAGTCTTGAGGAACAGCGTCTTGGCCTTGGCCTTCTGCTCCTCGGTAAAATCGGCGGGAAAGACAGCGTCCAGATTCGAGAGGCTGGGATCGAGCTTCATGGGGTCATCCTTATAGGAGTCTTGAGATCGCGATCGAAGGCCCTTTCCATGGCCTCGATCAAGGGCAAACGCTTGCCGGCCAGGAAGCGTACCATGGCGCCTCCCCCGGTGCAAACATAACCATACTTCGCCAAATCGGTGAACCTGGCCGCCGCGCTTATGGTATCGCCGCCGCCGACCACGGTATAGCCGGGGGCGTCTGCTATCGCCTTCCATAGCTCCCGGGTGCCATCTTCCCAGCGCGGATCCTCGTACATACCGGCCGGTCCGTTCACGAACACCGAGCCGGCGGACTCTATGATTTCCTTGAACATAGCGATAGTCTTGGAGCCAACGTCGGGGAACAGCATATCGCCGAACCGTTCGCCGTCAAGGACGGAGACTTCGATCTCGGCGCGCTTCCCCGCCGCCTCGTAGGCCAGGTCCACGGGAAGGACGAACCTGTCGCCCCAGCGGGCCAGGAGATCCTTCGCCTCGGGAATGAATTCGTCCAGGGCCTTGTCCTTGAGGAACCTCGCCGTCGCAGCGCCGAGATCCTTGCCCCGGGCGATATGCATCACGAGGCCGGTGACGCCGACGGCCAGTATCCGGTCGGCGGCGCCGTCCTCCAGAACCTTGCGCATCATGGAGAAGGCGTCGGATATCTTGGCGCCGCCGAGCGCGAACACGCAGGGCCGTTTAGGATCGTCCATTACCGCCTTCAGCGCTGCGTACTCCTCGACGAGCTGGATGCCGCCGGCGCTCGGGAGCAGCTCCTGGAACGCGACCATCGAGGGGGCGTTCCGGTGAGCCGCCGCGAACGCGTCGTTCACGTACATGTCGGCCAAGGGAGCCAGGCTCCTCACCAGCCAGGTCCCCAGCATCCCGCCTGCGGTCAGCTTCACTTCCTTCTCGAAGCCGGAAATCTCCTCGGCCAGGTAACGCAGGTTCCCGAGCAGCACGGCCTCGCCGTCCCCGAGGGACGTCACCGCGGCCCGCGCCGCGGGGCCGCAGACGTCGTCGATATAGGCGATCCTCCGCCCCGTCAGCCGGGAGAGGATCGCGGCGTGCTCCGCCATGGGTATCAGGTTCTGGTAGTCAAGCGTGTCGCCCTGGTGGGCTATCATCGCCACCCGAGCACCGCCGTCCAGGAGCCTCGCCAGCGTAGGTACCGTCTTCTCGAGGCGGTTGGTATTCACGATGGCCTTGCTCGACGGGTCGATAGGCGAATTGATATCCGGGCGGAAGATCACCGTCTTTCCCCGGATACCGAAGGCGTCGATCGACCGTATTCGTATCAGCGGACCTTCCATTTCCCTATCCCCAGGTACTCGTTCGTCTTGTCCGTGCCCGCGATGCGATCCTTCTGCATGCCGGTGCAGGCGCGCACGGCGTCTATGTTCTCGGGGATCACCACCGCCTCCTGGGGAATGTTTATGGCGAACATCAGGTCCTTCCCGCTCTTGACGATGGCGTCGGTCCACAACGCTATCTCGTACATGTCGCCGCGCGGGTTGCCGAGGTCGCGCGCGTAGCGGAATAGGCTCGCGTTGCCGAGAAAACCCTCCGCTATCGACACCAGGCGTATCCGCGGATGCTCGCCGAAGAACTCAAGGGCGTTCTCCACGGATATCTCCGTCTTCGTGCTCATCACGATGGTGATGATGTGCCCGTGCGTGACCGGGGTATGCACCAGGATGCCGGTGGCGTCCACGTGCGGCATGATGGTCATCAGGTCGAGGGCCTGATGGCTCGGCGCATGGTCGATCTGGAGCGCGTTCGTCAGGCCGCGGTGATAGTCCCCCGGATCGGCGACCCGGCGGATGATCGTAATAGCCGCCTTCTCGACGCCGACCTTGCGGTCGATGCAGTCGACGGCGCGGATCAGCCCGGTGGTATTGCATGAAGTGAGCTTGAGGAACTGGGCCCCCAGGCCCTTCTCGTAGTTAGCGTAGCCGTGGAAGAATACGTCGGCGACCGAGTCTTTCTCTCCGCCCTGGAAGATGCCCTTCTTGCCGTGCTTGGCGTAGAGCTCCTTGTTCCTGGCTCCCACCCCGGCGCTCGTCGCGTCCAGCATGACGTCGCACTTCTGCACGAGGTCCTCGAGCGTCCCCGAGACGGGGATGCCCAGGGACTCGAGGTCTCCGCGCTTCTCCGGCATCGCCGTATAGAGCGCGTAGGGCATGCCCTTCTCCTTGAGCGCCCGCACCGACAGCGTAGGCGCCACGTCGGCGACGCCTACGAGCTCCATGTCCTCCTGCAGCGCGACGCCGTCCGCGAGACGCTGTCCTATGACGCCGTATCCGGCGATGCCTACCCTGATCCTGGCCATCATGTCCTCCTTGAAATAGCGGGCTCTCGGTATAGTCCGATTCCCGGAAGTCGTCATATTCCCGCTTTTCCCCTGATATAAGCGCGCGCCTTCATCGCGTACTCGAGGGGATTCGCCTTCGCGGGATCCTGCTCCGCCTCCACGACCCACCAGCCCGCGTAGCCGGCTTTCTTCAGCTCGTCGAACACCGGGACGAAGTCGACGCCGCCGTCGCCTGGCACGGTGAAGGCGCCCGCCTTCACGGCCGCCAGGAACGACAGGCGCTCCTTCCTGGCGCGGTCGAGGACCTGCAGCCGCACGTCCTTGAGATGCACGTGCCGTATCCTGCCCTTCCATTTCCGGAGCACGGCCAGGTGGTCGTCCCCCGAGAATACCAGGTGCCCGGTGTCGTAGAGGAGCCCGAGCAGCTCGGGGTCCGTGCCTTCCATGAGCCTGTCGATCTCGGCCGCCGTCTGGACCCCGGTTCCCATATGATGGTGGAAGGTGAGCCTCATGCCCTTCTCCGCGGCGCGCTCCCCGAGGCGGTCGAGGCCTTCGCAGAGGCGCTTCCATTCGCCGTCGGTGAAGACGGGCTTGGCGTCGAAGATGGAGAGGTCCTGCCTACCCTGGATCGAATGGCCCTGCTCGGAGGCGCCGATGACGCGGGCGCCGGCGGCGTAGAGGTAGTCGCGATGCGCTATGAAGTCCTTCTCGACCTCGGCGTAGTCCCGGGTGGTGAGGAAGGAGCTAAACCACGCGTTGCATATCGTCAACCCGCGTAGTGATAGCGCCTTGTTGAGGACGGCCGTATCCTTGGGATACTTGTTGCCGACCTCGCTGCCCTCGTACCCGGCCAGCGCCATCTCGCTCACGCACTGCTCGAAGGGAATCTCCCCGCCGAGTTCCGGCAGGTCGTCGTTCGTCCAGCCTATCGGCGCTATCGCCAGCCGCACCTTATTCTCGCTCATGACGTCTCCTTCAGAATTTTCTCGCCTTGGCAATTTCTATCCTGTTAGCCGCGGCCGCCTCGACGACCGCCGGGTTCGTCGACACCTCCGCTGTCCCGACCCTCCACCATGAACCGTAGCCGTCGGTCATCGACTTCGGGCTCACCTTCGCGTCGATGACGACGGGTCCCGTTTCCTTAAGCGCCCTGCGCACTGCCCTGCGGAATTCTTCCACGGTCCGCGCCCGCAGGCCGACGGCGCCCCAGCTCTCGGCGTTCTTCGCGTAGTCGACGGCTACGGGGGCCCCGTCGAGCCTACCGGTCTCCGGATTCCGCTTCCGCCACTCGTTGCCGTAATGGACTATGCCCTGGCTCGCCTGCAGGTTGTCTATGCAGTGGAAACCGGAATTGTCCATCACCACGACGATTATCTTCTTCTGCTCCTGCACGGCGGTCAGGAGCTCGGTATGGAGCATCGTATAGGCCCCGTCTCCCACGATGGCGACGACCTCCCGGGACGGCTCCGCCAGTTTCGCGCCGAGCGCGGCGGCTATCTCGTAGCCCATGCACGAGAATCCGTACTCCATGTGGTAGGAGCCGGCGGATCGCACGCGCCAGACCCTCTGCATATCGCTCGGTATGGAGCCCGAGCCCGAGACTACCACGGCGTTCCTAGGGAGCAGGACGTCGTTTAGCTCGCCGAGCGCGCGCGCCTGCGACAGGCCGGCCGGATCCTCCTCGGAGTACAGCCGGTCAACCTCGACTTTCCATTCGGCGCGCGCCTTCGCTATCGCATCTCCCCATGACGACCTGTAGCCCCGCAGGGCCGAAGCGCGTACCAGTGCCGCCAGGGTCAGCTTCGCATCGGCCACGATAGGCTCGGCGTTCATCTTGTACGCGTCGAAGGCGGCGACGTTGACGGCGAGGAACCGGCACCCCGGATCCTGGAACAGCCACTTGGAGCAGGTGGTGAAGTCGCCCATCCGCGTCCCGACCGCTATCACCAGGTCCGCCCGCTTCGCGAGGACGTTCGCCGCCTGGCTCCCCGTCGTCCCGACGCCTGAGAGGTTATAGGGATCGTCCCACGGCAGCGTGCCTTTCCCAGCCTGGGTCTCGGCGAAGGGTATATGGTATTTCGAGCAGAAGGCCTTCAATTCGCGTCCGGCGCCCGAATAGCGCACGCCTCCGCCGCATATCACGTAGGGCCGCTCCGCCCGCGCGAGGGCCTCGGTGATACGGGCTACCTGCCCCCCGCTCGGGATGCGCCGCTCGATATGGTGCACACGCCTGGCCAGGAACTCCTCGGGGTAGTCGTAGGCCTCCCCCTGGACGTCCTGGGGCAGGGCGACGGTGACGGCCCCGGTGTCCGCCGGGTCGGTCAGGACGCGCATCGCGTTGATCATCGCCGTCATGAGCTGCTCCGGCCGGTTGACGCGGTCCCAGTACCGGCTGACGGCGCGGAAGGCGTCGTTGGCGGTGCTGGTGTAATCGTGGGGCAGTTCGACCTGCTGAAGGACGGGATCCGGCTGGCGGCAGGCGTAGGCGTCGCCGGGCAGGAATAGCACGGGGATGCGGTTCACGGTGGCCGTCCCGGCGGCCGTCACCATATTGAGCGCCCCCGGCCCTATGGAGCTCGTGATGGCCATGATACGCCGACGGTCGTTCTGCTTCGCATAGCCCATGGCCGCGTGCGCGGCGCCCTGCTCGTTCTTGCCCTGGTAGAACGGAAGCCTATTGTCCGCCGCCGCGAGCGCCTCGCCGAGACCGACCACGACGCCGTGCCCGAAGATGCCGAAGACGCCGGAGACGTACTTGATCTCCTCGCCGTCGACCTCGATGTACTGATTGTCCAGGAAGCGAAGCAAGGCCTGGGCCATAGTCAGGCGTATCGTCGCCATATTCACTCCTATCGTTTCTGAGTCCGGGGCGACCAGATCGGCGCGTCCGGTTCCGCGACCCATCGATGGGCCTCCGTGGTTGTCGGCGACCGGTATCTATCGCCGTCGAGATGACGGATGGCCCAGAGATACCACATAGCGTAGCCGGGAGCCGTAACCTGCGGATGGTCCTCGCCGTCCCTGATGAGTATCGTGTCGCGGTCGCGTAGCACGTACGCCCTATCCCCGATGGCGGTCAGGCCGAAGCCCGAGGCGGGAAGGAAGCGGTAGTGGTATATCTCCGGTTGCGGATGGTGGTGCGGAGGGTAGCTCGACCACTTGCCGGGAACGCCGACCACCTCGCCCAGTACCAGATTCGAGCCGGGCATGACGGCGTCGTCGAAGACCGTGCGCACGATCCGCGTAGAGGTCTCGTTCATGGTGCCCTCGCCGCGGAACTCCTCGCGGCAGTCATCCGGCGCGAAGGCGCGGGGCGCGTATCCGGTCTTGTTCTCCGTGGCCACCCGGCAGAATTCGGCGCCGTCGGGGCCGGCCCTCACGACGACCTCGGCCGCGCGCGGGACGAGCAGGGTCCATGGCGCCTCGTCGAAGAGGCTCGAGCGGCTCGGCTCGGCGGAACCGCCCGGCCACGTCACGGTCGCGCCGCCTCTCGTTAGGAGGAAGGCCCTCTCGTCGGTACCGGAGCCATCGACGTATTCCTGCCCCGGAGCGAGGACGAGGACGGAGAATTCCATGAGCATATCCGCCGTCTCGCCGCGCCGCTCCACGAGGGGCGTCGAGCCGCGGGCGAATGGAACCTGGTGTCTGATCTGCATGAAGAACCTCCTCGGAGGCGACGCGCGGACGGGTTCCCGGCCGTGCGCCGCCGTCAAACGATCTCGTCGATGCGGACGGGCCGCCCCTCGGCCAGGGACCGCTTGGCGGCCAGGGCGACTTGCAGGTCGCGGAGGCCGTCCTCGCCGGTAACGGGCGTGTCCTTGCCGTCCAGTACGGCGTCGACGAAGGCCTTCATCTCGTCGATAAAAGCGTTCTTATAGCGCTCGAGGAAGAAATACAGCGGTTTCTCGCCGGTCACACCAGCCTCGTTCGAGAGCCTTACCGTGCTCGCCGCGTCGTTTTCCGCCTGGGCGGCGCCCCTGGAACCGAAGACCTCGACCCGTTGGTCGTAGCCGTAGACGGCCTTGCGCGAATTATCGATGACGCCTATGGCGCCGTTGGCGAATTTCAGGGTGACGATGGCCGTATCCACGTCCCCCGCCGCTCCGATGGCCGGATCGACGAGCACAGCGCCGGTCGCGTGCAGCTCGACGATCTCGCTTCCCGCCTGGAAGCGAGCCATGTCGAAATCGTGGATCATCATGTCCATGAATAAGCCGCCGGATACCGCGACGTAGGCCGGATTAGGCGGCGCAGGGTCGCGGGAGGTGATCTTGACGACGTGGATGTCTCCGAGCTGCCCGTCCAGGGCCAGCTCGCGGATCCTGCGGAAGTTATGGTCGAAGCGCCGGTTGAAGCCGACCTGGAGCCTTACCCCGGCCCTCTTTACCGCGTCAAGCGCGGCACGGACCTTCGCGATCGTGAGATCGACGGGCTTCTCGCAGAAGACGTGCTTACCGGTCTTAGCCGCGGCGACCGTCATGTCCGCGTGGGTATCCGTGGAACTGCATACGATGATCGCGTCGATATCCTTGTCGGCCAATAGGGCCATCGGATCCTTCGTCACGATACGGGCGCCGAGTCCCTTCGCCCAGGATTCCATCGCCGGCGTCATCATGACATCGGCGACACCTTCCAGCCTCGCCCTGGGAATGAGATACGCGATATTCTCGGCATGGATCTTGCCGATCCGCCCCGCCCCGACGACGCCGATCCTCAACTTCTCTTTCATCATAACGCTCCTGTACTGATGCGGGCATCATCCTCGGCATCATGGCCGAGCAAGGCCCCATGCAAACGTTGCCAGATACTCAGCATATTATACCCCCCGGTTTGGTTTGTAAAGAACATTATCGCGGCGTGTAGCGAGCCATGAAACTCACGGATACAATCGGTATGAATTAGCTTATTTACTATCAATATATATACTTACTCGACTGCCACGATCGAGGATAAATTCCGTTGACAAATCCTAGAACCGGACCAATACTTTCTATAATGCAAACGTTTGCAGAAATGTCGCATAAAGTCGACATATTCAAGCCTGAAGGAGAGCGTATGAAAAGAGTTATCGTGATTCTGGCAGCATCCGTCCTGGCGGTTACCGGAGCCTTCGCCCTTGGAACGAAGGACGGGAGCAAGGTTAAGGTCGGCTACGTCTGCAACAACTTCAACGACACCTTCCAGACCTACGTGATGGACGCGGCGAAGACGTTCTATGCGGACAAGGCGAATATCGAGTTCATCCTCCAGGACGCCCAGGAAGACGTCATCCGGCAGCAGGACCTGGTCAACACCCTGATATCGCAGGGCGTGAAGGCCCTTATCGTGGTTCCCGTCAACACGGGCGCCATGGATCCCATAATCAAGGCAGCCGCCGACGCTAAGGTCATCCTTGTATTCGTCAATCGCAATCCCTTCGGCACGAAGGCCCTACCCCCGAACGTATACTATGTAGGTTCCCAGGAAATCATCGCCGGCCAGCTTCAGATGGAAGCCATGGGTAAGGCGATGGGCGGAAAAGGCAACGTCTGCATCCTCATGGGAAAACTCGACAACGAGGGCGCCGTCAAGCGGACCGAAGGCAACGAGGAGACTATCAAGGCGAAGTTCCCCGGCATCAAGGTTCTCGCTAAGGAGACCGGAAACTGGCAGCGCGACCAGGGCATGAGCCTGACCGAGAACTGGCTTACCGCCTACGGCAAGACCCTGAACGGCATCCTGGCCAACAACGACGAGATGGCCCTAGGCGCCGTCGAGGCGCTGAAGGCCGCCGGGCGTACCGACGTCTTCGTAATGGGCGTCGACGCCATCCCGGACGCTAAGGTAGCGGTAGGGAACGGCTCGCTCGCCGCCACGGTACTGCAGGACGCGGTCGGGCAGGGACAGGGCGCGGCGGAAGTCGCGTACAAGGTCCTCGGCGGCGGCACCGCGCCGTCGGTCACCTGGGTCCCCTTCGTGCTGGTTACCAAGGAGAACCTCGCCAAGTACAAGTAGATCCTGGCACGTATGACGGACTAGCTGCCGCGGGGAATATCGTCCGATATTCCCCGCGGCATTTAAAGGGGGGTTCCAGTGGCGGACGAGAAGTATCTTTTGGAGATGAAGAATATCGTCAAGACCTTTCCGGGGGTCCAGGCCCTCAAGGGCGTCGAGTTGAAGGTCCGACCCGGCGAGATACACGCCCTGATGGGTGAGAACGGCGCCGGCAAATCGACACTGATGAAGTGCATCGCGGGCATCTACAGGGCCACCGAGGGGGAGATCGTCTTCGACGGGAAGATCCTCGGCCACTACTCGACCGCAGACGCACTGCGCATGGGCATCTCGATGATCCACCAGGAACTGAGCCCGGTGCTGCATCGGCCCATCATGGAGAACATCTGGCTCGGACGCGAGCCGACCAACGCGCTCGGCCTCGTGAATCACCGCAAGATGTACGAGATGAGCAAGGCGGTATTGAAGGAGATAGAGCTTGACGAGGATCCGCGGACGCTGATGGCGTCGCTGACCGTAGCGAAGATGCAGATGATCGAGATCGCGAAGGCGATCTCGTACAATTCGAAGCTGATAATAATGGATGAGCCGACCTCGGCCCTCACCGACAAAGAGGTGAAGCAGCTGTATTCCATCATGCGGAAGCTGAAGGCCCAGGGGAAGAGCATCATTTACATATCCCACAAGCTCGAGGAAATATTCGAGATCACCGATCGCGTCACCGTGTACCGCGACGGCTGCTTCATAGGCGTCGAGGAGACGAAGGACCTCAAGGTGGATCGGCTCATCAACATGATGGTCGGCCGGGACGTGAAGGAGCTGTTCCCCAAGGTCGCCTGCCCCATCGGCGAGGTTAAGCTCGAGGTCAGCGGCCTCTCGCACGCTCGTTGCTTCCGGGACGTATCGTTCACGGTCCGGCGGGGCGAGATTCTGGGAATCGCGGGCCTAGTGGGCGCAGGCCGGACGGAGGTCGTCGAGGCCATCTTCGGCATGCGCCGATGCGTCGGGGGCGAGATCCGCGTCGACGGGAAGAAGGTCGCTATACGGACGCCGCGCGACGCCATCGGCATGGGCATGGCATGGCTGACCGAGGACAGACGGCAATCGGGCATATTCCCCATGCTGAGCGTCCAGATCAACATGGCCATAGCGACCCTCCCGAAATTCCTGAACCGGCTAGGCCTAATCAAGGATTCCCTGATGAACGGATCGTGCGACGAGTACGTGCGCAAGATACGCGTCAAGACGCCGAGCCTCTCGCAGCGGGTCGAGAACCTGAGCGGCGGCAACCAGCAGAAGGTGCTGGTCGCCCGGTGGCTGATGACGGGACCGGAGATCCTGTTCCTAGACGAGCCTACCCGGGGCATCGACGTGGGCACAAAGGCCGAGATTCACCGCCTCATCACCGCCCTGGCGGGAGAGGGAAAATCGATCGTGATGATATCGTCAGAGCTACCCGAGGTCATGGGCATGAGCGACAGGATCATGGTGATGCACCAAGGCAAGGTGACAGGAATTCTGGAGAACAGCGCCGACCTGAGCCAGGAAGAGCTCATGGCGTACGCTACCGATACCGCCGGCGAATATCTCAAGTCAAGGGGAAAGAAATGACCAAGGACTCTCCGACCTCCATTATAAAACAGGCCCCGATGCAGATCGTCAAGAAATACGGCATCGTCATCGTCCTCATCTTGATGATCGTAGGCTTGAGCATCGCCGAGCCGGCCTTCCTGAGCTCCACCAACGTCTTCAACGTGCTGACCCAGAGCGCGATCTTCGGGATCATGGCGCTCGGGCTCACCTTCGTCATCATCTCCAAGGGCATAGACCTGTCGGTCGGATCGGTGCTTGCCTTCTCCGGCGTCATCGCCGCGAGCCTGGGACAGACGATGGCCACCACCGGAAAGTTCTTCCCGCACCTGGCCGAGCTACCGGTTATCGTGCCGATCATGGCTGCCCTGGCCGTCGGCGCCGGCTGCGGCGCCGTCAGCGGCTTCCTGGTTGCGAAGACGAGGATTCCCGCCTTCATAGCCACCCTGGGCATGATGACGGTAGCCAGGGGACTAGTCCTGATATACTCCGGCGGCAAGCCCGTGAGCACCCTGATCCCGAGCCTCACCGCGCTCGGGGGCAAGCTGTTCAACGTCATCCCGGTGCCGGTCATCATTTACTTCGTGATGATAGTCATAAGCAGCGTACTCCTCAACAAGACTCGCTTTGGGAAGAACGTCTACGCGATCGGAGCTAACATCACCGCCGCCGAGGTCTCCGGCGTCAACGTAAAGAAGAACCTGGTGCTCATCTACACCTACAGCGGGCTCCTGGCGGGCCTCGCCGCGATAGTATTCGCCGGGCGCGTAGGCAGCGTCCACCCCGGCGCGGCCTCCGGCTACGAGCTGACCGCGATCGCGGCGACTACCATCGGCGGCACCAGCCATTCGGGGGGCATAGGTACGATCTGGGGCGCCTTCGTCGGCGCCCTCGTCCTCTCGGTGATGCGCAACGGCCTGACCCTGCTCGGAGTGGACGCCTACTGGCAGCAGGTCGTCGAGGGCCTCATCATCGTCATGGCCGTCATCATCGACATGCGCAAGAACGCCAAGCGCGACTGAGGACCGGAGGGATACAGGCATGCGGAAGATACGGATAGGCTCGGTAGGGCTCGGGCGGCTAGGACTGCGCCACGCGGAGAATATCGCGGCCCGCGTCACGGGCGCGGAGCTGGCCGCCCTCTGCGACGTGGACGGGAAGAAGCTCGGCGAGACCGCCGATCGGCTCGGCGTCGCGGCGCGCTTCGAGAGCTTCGACGAGATGCTGGCGTCGCCGGATATCGACGCGGTGGTACTGGTCTCGCCGTCGGGGCTGCATACCGGCCAGATCGCGGCCGCCCTGGAGGCGGGCAAGCACGTCTTCTCCGAGAAGCCGCTGGGCGTGACGGTGGAGGAATGCAGGATAGCGGAGAAGGCCGTCGAGGCCCATCCCGACAGGGTGTTCATGCTAGGCTTCATGCGCCGCTTCGACGAATCCTATCGCTACGCCTACCGGAAGGTGAAGGCCGGGGAGATCGGCAGGCCTATACTGTTCAGGTCCTATAGCCAGGACCCGGAGCGCTTCATCGACGGGGCCATCGCCTTCGCCGCCCACAGCGGCGGTCAGTTCCTGGACATGGCCGTCCACGACATCGACCTGGCGCGTTGGTTCACGGGCTCCGAGCCCCGGACCGCCTACGCCGTCGGCGGCTGCTACGCCCACCCGGAATTCGCCCGGTACGGCGACGGCGACAACGTCTCCTGCCTGATGCAGTTCGACGACGGCTGCATGGTCTTCCTGTTCGCCGGCCGGACCGCCCCGCACGGCTATAACGTGGAGACCGAGATCATCGGCACCGAGGGTATCCTCCGGATCGCCTCGGTGCCGCAGAAGAACCTGGTGGAGATACTGGATACGTCCGGGATACGGCGGGAGTGCAGCGAGAACTTCCTTGAGAGGTTCGAGACGGCCTATATCAACGAGATACAGGAGTTCGTCGACTGCATCTCCCAGGGACGGAAACCGGAGGTCTCCGTCTACGACGGCACGCGCGTCTCCGAGATCGCTTATTCCTGCAAGGCGGCATTCGAGTCGGGCGAGCTCATGCGATTCTGATCCCGGCCCGCAGGATCGCCGGACCCCTTGCGGAACGGCGAGGAACCGTTTATTAGAATAGGCATCGGGGTAACAACCATATGGTCAGCATCAAGGATATAGCCAAGCGCGTCGGGATGTCGCCCTCCACGATATCGCGGGTCGTGAACGGGAAGAAATACGTCAACCCGGAGAAAAGGGAACTCATCCTCAGGCTCATCGAGGAAACGGGGTACGTGCCTAACAAGTCGGCCCGCGACATGGTGCTCAAGAGGACCTTCACGGTCGGCATCGTCATCCCCGACACCTTCAACATGTTCCAGCGACAGCTCTTCTCCATCATAGAGCATCACCTCGAGTCCTTCGGCTACCATACGCTCTTCTTCTTCGTGAAGTTCGAGGGCGCCAGCGAGGACGACTGCCTCCAGAGGCTCAAGTCGGAGAAGCTCGACGGCGTGATCCTGCTCCACGAGATCAAGAGCCCGCGCTTCTACGAGTACCTGGCCGCGGTCGGATTGCCGTGCGTGATTGCCACCTTCGCCGCCGCGGAGCAGAGGATTCCGTCCATTCACGTGAACGAGGAGCAGGCCGCCTACGACGCCGTCCAGCACCTGATCGGGCTTGGGCACCGCAAGATCGATATCCTAAGCGGCGGCTCCTTCTCCTTCGGGCAGCAGCGCGCCGATGGCTACGCCCGCGCGCTGCATTCGGCGGGCCTGTCGCGGGACGCCGGCCGGGAGGTTTTCGTGAAGTCCTACTCCGCGGAGGCCGGTATGTACGGCATGCGCGAGCTGCTCCTCCGGGACCGCGACTTCAGCGCCGTATTCGCCGCCACGGACGAGCTGGCCATCGGCGCTATCCGGGTACTGGAGGACGAGGGGATCAAGGTGCCAGACCAGGTCTCCATCATCGGCTTCGACGACATCGACATCTCTTCCTACATCGTCCCTCGGCTGACGACGATACGCCAGCCGCTGGGAGACATCGGGGAGCGAACGGCTACCCTGCTCCACAAGCGAATCTTAGGAGAGAAGCCCGCCGAGAGCGACGTCGTGCTGCCTTACGAGCTTATCATCAGGGAATCCACGGCGCGGGTATAGCGAAGAATGGCTAGCCCGGGGATTCCCGTGACAGTTCCTGCAAACGTATTTATTGAAGACGATACCGGGAGGCGGATACCGATGGATAAGGGAACGCGACTAGAGCTCGAGGCGAGGGCCAAGGATATACGGAAACTGACGATAGAAGAAATAGGCAATCTAGGCGTAGGCCACATCGGAGGGGCGATGTCGGTCGTCGAGCTCCTCGCGCTGCTCTACTTCCATAGGATGCGTATCGACCCGGCCCGGCCGGGGATGGAAGACCGCGACTGGCTGGTGCTCTCCAAGGGCCACGCGGGTCCCGCGCTCTACACGACGCTCGCGCTCCGCGGCTTTTTCCCCCTGGAGTGGCTCGCCACCCTGAATAAGGGCGGGACGCGCCTTCCCAGCCACTGCGACCGCAACCGCACGCCCGGCATCGACATGACGACCGGCTCGCTTGGCCAGGGTTTCTCGGCCGCCGTCGGGATCGCGCTGGCGCACGCGATGGACGGGAGGGACGCCAGGACCTACGCTATCATCGGGGACGGGGAGAGCGACGAGGGCCAGGTATGGGAGGCGGCGATGTTCGCGGGCAACCGGAGGCTTTCCCGCCTGATAGCGTTCACCGATTACAACAAGCAACAGCTCGACGGGTTCACCGCGGAGGTCGCCGACCTCGAGGACCTGGAGGCCAAGTGGCGCGCCTTCCGTTGGAACGTACTCCGCGTCGACGGCCATGACATCGCCGCCCTCGACGCCGCGATCGGCGCCGCCTACGCCCAGGACGCGATGCCGACCATGATCGTCATGGACACGGTCAAGGGCAAGGGCTGCTTCTTCGCCGAGGGCCTGCCCGCCAACCACAACATGAGCTATACGTCGGAACAGGCCCGCGAGGCCGTCGCGCGGCTCGGCGACTAGGAGGATATCCATGGAAAGCAAGGAGATGCGCGCGGCGTACGCCGAGACCCTGGTCGAACTGGCCGGGAAGGATCCCAATATCGTGGTGCTCGAGGCTGACCTGATGCGCGCTACCGGCACCGACGTCTTCCGCAAGGTCTACCCTGACCGTTTCTTCAACGTCGGTATCGCCGAGGCCAACCTAGTCGGCGTGGCGGCCGGCCTTTCCGCGGCCGGGAAGACGCCGTTCGCGGCGACCTTCGCCTGCTTCGCCTCCCGGCGCGCCTTCGACCAGTTCTTCCTGTCGGCCAACTACGCGCGGCTTAACGTAAAGCTCGTCGGTACCGATCCCGGCGTCACCGCGGCCTACAACGGCGGCACCCACATGCCCTTCGAGGATCTCGCCCTGATGCGGACCATCCCTGGGCTGAGGATAGTCGAACCGTCCGATCCGGTATCCTGCGCGGCGTTCGTGCGCGAGGCCGCGGGGCTGTACGGTTGCGTCTACCTGCGCATGCCCCGCAAGGCCGTGCCGACGCTCTATCCGGAGGGCGAGCGCTTCGAATTCGGCAAGGCCAAGCTCCTGCGGGAAGGGAGGGACGTCTGCTTCGTAGCGCTCGGGAGCCTCATGGTTAACGAGTCCATGATGGCGGCGAAGGTCCTGGCGGCCGAAGGCGTCGAGGCCTCGGTGCTAGACGTGCTCAGCCTGAAGCCCCTGGACGCGGAGGCCGTGCTTGGACAGGCCCGCAGGACGGGCGCCGTCGTGAGCGCGGAGAACCATCAGATAGCGGGAGCGCTCGGGAGCGCGGTAGCCGAGCTCCTTGCGGAGGCGCGCTTCGGGGGCGGTTTCGCCCGCGTCGGGATACGCGACGAGTTCGGGGAGGTCGGCACCCAGGACTACCTCGCCGAGCGCTTCGGCCTCACCGCGGGTCACCTGGCCGCGGCGGCGCGGAGCCTGCTCTCCGCCTGACGCGCTCCGCCTGACGCGCTCTCCGACTGACATGCTCTCCGGGAGACGCGCTTCGTCCCGGTACCCGGTCGGGGGCTCCGGTTTCCGGAGCGTCCCGAGACGCGGTTATTCTTCCCGGGGAACCTTCGGGGTCGCGTCGCGCTCTGGTATATCCCGGTGGGCGTCGCGATCATCCTCGCCGTCATGGCCGTCGACAAGTCGATGCGGAGGGGCGAGGGCTCCTAAGGGCTCGCCCCGGCCTCCCCGTCACTCGCGCCCTCGCCGCCCGAGTTTCGTTTTCCCGCCGCATCGCCTATAATCGGCATAGGAGGGGGGACGAGGATGCAGAGGATGAGCGTACGCGGACACTTGACCCTCGCCCTCGTATCGCTAGGCGTCCTGCCCTCGGCATTGTTCGCGGCGCTGTTCTGGATAGCCCTCGCGGAACGGCTCGAAGCGCAGGCGGTAGACGTGGCGAGGGCCATGCTCAGGTCGGGCTCCTCCATCGCCGGCGAGCGCGCGATAGAGGGCCCCCGCCGGGACCTCCCGTCCATACTGCTCCTCGCGGGCGACGCCGGCGACGCCGATCGCGCGAGGTCGGTGCTGAGGGACACGGCGGCTCCGAGGCCCGAGTACTTGGCGCTCGCCCTGCTTGACGAGTCCGGCCGGGTCATAGCGGCCTACCCCGAGGAGGCCCTCGCCGCGGGCTCGCTCCACGTCCCGAGGCCTGGGGAGACGAGACTAGGGGTCGCCGCGTTCTCCCCGCCGTTCGATTCCGGGGAACTAGGCTCCGTGGTCATAGAGGCTTCCTATTCTAACGGTCGCCGTACGGCGGTAGCGTTCATCAACCTCGAATGGCTATCGGGCCGACTGTACCTCTCGGCCGGCTCCCGCGGCGATAGCCTCGGCATCGTAGCCCGGGACGGCAGGTACGTAGCCTCGAGCGATCCCTCCAGGATGCGCGCCGGCGAGCGCGTCGAGCCTTCGATACTTTCGGGCGAGACGACCAGGGCGGCCGACCGGGGCAGGGAGTACCTCGTGACGAGCGAGCCCGTTCCGGGCTCCGAGTGGAGAGCCGTGTACTTCCGCTCGAGGGCGGAGGCGCTCGAGCCGCTTCGTGAATTCACGCTTCGCATGGCCATGCTAGCCCTCCTGACGCTCGGCGCCTCCGCCCTCATAGCCTATCAGGCGTGGCTCCAAGTCTCCCGGCCCCTCCTCGACCTCGTCCGGGATATCGACGGCATAGCGAAAGGCAGGTACGACGAGAGGGTCCCGCTGGATTTCCGCTACGAGTACCGGGAAATCGCCGCGGCCATCAACGCCATGGCCGAGTCGATAGAGGTGAGGGGGAGGGAGCTAAAGCGGAGCGAGGCGCGCTATAGGCTCATGTTCGAGCGGAACGGAGTGCCGGCCCTGCTCCTCGGGGCCGATGACGCCTCCATAAGGGACGCGAACCCGGCCGCGCTAGCCTATTACGGCTACTCGAGGCCGGAGATGACGGCGCTCGGAGCCCCCGACATCGACGCGGATTCGAGGACGGCCGCCGATTACGCCGGGACGCCGGGCATCGCGACTCGGCATAGGCTCCGTTCGGGGGAGATACGGTTCGTCGCGGTATTCTCCAGCCCCCTGGAGATAGACGGCGAGGCCCTGCTCTACTCCCTCGTCTTCGACGTTACCGAGCGGAAGGTCGCCGAGGAGAGGAACGTCGCGGCACTCGAGGAGAAGACGCTCCTCCTGCGCGAGGTCTACCATCGCGTCAAGAACAACCTCCAGATCATCTCGAGCCTCCTGACGATGCAATCGGCGGCCTCGGCCGCGGAGCCCGTGGTATCCGCGCTGCAGGGGGCCCAGGACCGCGTGCTCGCGATGTCCCTGGCCCATGAGCTCGTCTACCAGATGCCGGACCTGACGCTGGTAGACGCCGGGGATTACGCCGACAGCCTCCTCTCGTACCTGGCCGACGCGTACCGGGTCCCCCGGGATAGGGTCAGCACCTCGTTCGCGCCGCTGACCCTGGACCTGGACCAGGCGGTGCCGTTCGGCCTGATATTTACCGAGATGGCTTCCAACGCCTTCAAATACGGGCTACCGGCGGCTTCAACCGGAACGGTCCGGGTATCGATAGCCCTGAGCCGCGGAGAAGGCCCTAAGGAAGCCCTGCTCGTCGTCGAGGACGACGGCCCGGGGATGTCCCCGAGCGCGGGCCGCGCCGACACGCTAGGCCTGTCTCTGATCTCCGGCCTCGCGGAGCAATTACGAGGCGGGGCGGCTTGGACAGAATCCCCGAGCGGCGGGACCCGAGTGGAGCTGCGGTTCCGGGTCTCGCGGTCATGATGAAAGGCGGCGCTTCGATGGCCGGTCCCCGCGGGCGGATAGCCCGGATCGCGCTCGCTTTGACGGCCGCGTCGATCGTAGCCGTCGGGCTATACGCATCCATCCGGGCCGCCGTTTCGCTCTCAGGCGGCGACGCCGTGACGCTCAGGTACGCCCATATGAACCCGCGCGATAGCGTAGCCGGCCTGCAGGCGGAATATTTCGCCGCCAGGGCGCGAGAGCTCAGCGAAGGAAGGGTACGCGTAGAGATCTTCCCCGACTCCTCGCTTGGCGGCATCTCGCGCCAGCTCGAGCTGGCGAGGGACGGGACCGTCGACATGCATCACACGACGGCCTCGGCCCTCGGCTCGCTATTCGAAGGCTTCTCCGTGCTCGACACGCCCTACCTCGTCTCCGATCCCGGACGCCTCTCCAGGATCGCCGACAGGGATTCCCCGCTCATGAGGACGCTAGGCGCCGGGCTCGAGGATGCCGCGGGACTAACGGTACTGTACACCTTCTACTTCGGCGCGCGCCAGCTCACCTTCGACGCCCCGGTCCTCAGGCCGGAGGAGCTCGCCGGGCGGCGAATCAGGGCGATCCCGTACCCGATGTACGAGCTGACAGTCCGCTCGCTCGGGGGCGTGCCGACGCCCATCGACTGGGCGCAGACGCCGACCGCCCTGGCGACGGGCACGGTGCGCGGCCAGGAGAATCCCACGGACACCATCCTCGCGGCCAAGCTCTACCGGCAGCAGTCGCACCTGATGCTGACGGGCCACCTGCTCGGCGCGGAAATAGTAGTGATTAACCGACGCTCGCTCAACCTGCTCTCTAAGGCGAACCGCGCGGCCGTCATGGCGGCGGCCGCCGAGGCGGGTGATTTCGCTACCCGGACCCTCGTAGAACGGGAGAGGCGAGCGATATCGGAGCTCCAGGAACGAGGCATGACCGTGATAAGCGAGGCTCAGGGACTCGATATAGAGGCGTTCCGCGCCCGCGCGAAGTCGCTCGTCGGGAGGGAGTACGGGACGCGGTGGGCGAAGTACTACGATATTATTGAGCGTATTCCGTAAGTAGTCCCTCGAACCTTGCGTCTCTTCGTCGAGAGCCGCGATAGGAGGGTAGAATCGCAGTAGATAGCGAACGCCCGCGGTACCGGCCGATACTCGGCTGCAAGCTTCGAGGAACTACCTATACCGTAGAAGGGAGCACCCCGGTCTAAGCCGTAATGGGCATGCCCTGGTCGGCAAAACCCGACCAAAAATACAAGTAATTGCTTTAAGCATAGATATTTAACCTTCACTTCAACGAAATACCATGCTACTATTCGCGGCAAGGAGCTCAAAGGAACCATGATGCAATTCCCCGTTAGTCGTACAAGCCTAGCCTCGAGCCTTGCCAGGTTCGCGGCGATCGCCGCATTAGCCGTATCCGCGGCCTCGCCGGCATGGTCATGGGGCGCCCACTCTCTCCTTACGAGAGCCGCGCTATCCGCGGAGCCGGGCATGGGAACCGCGGTCGAGGCCGAGGAGCTGGAGGCCTTCCTCGAGGCCGAGCGAGACGGCCTCGCCGCTCTCCTGGCCCGGATAGAGAACCGGGCCGAGGCCGAGACGGGCGCTTACGCGGGCATGCCCCCGGCCCTGGCCTTCGATCCGACGCTGAGAGGCGCCGCGCTCCGCGAATCGTTCCTCCGGGCCGTCCGCGTCAACCCGCGCGTACCGCTCTCGTTGTTCAGGCAGCCGGCCCGAGGGGAGGCGCCTACCGGACGCCCCGCGCTCCGGCCGGAGGACTATTCGCTCATCGGCTCAGAGCTCGCGGGAGCGCCGATGGAGGCCCTGGAGCCCGGAGCATCGATTTCGGCCCTCGACGTCGTTGCGACGGCATCCGACGAGCCCGACTACGGCCTCGACGTCGGGCTCTACGCCGATAACGCTGGCCCGCTCGGCTCCGCCTACGGCTTCGGCCAGCAGCCTTTCGGAAACCCTGCCCTGTCGTACGGTAGCCAAGCGCCCTTCCATATGGCCTTCGCCAACGAGGATCCCGTCATCGCCCTCGCCGCGCCCTTCTCGACGCGCTCCCAGGCCGCCTACCGGGAGATACAGTACTCGAGCCTCGCCAGGTTCGCGTTCGAGACCGGCCACCCGTATTGGGGCTGGCGCTTCGCCGGATGGGCCCTGCACTATTCGGAGGACCTGGGCGAGCCCTACCACGCCCGGATGATACCCGGGCAAGGCACGCTCGAGACCATGATCCTCAACGTCTTCGGAAGCGAGGGAGCCAAGGACGGCGTCCTCGTGCTGCTCTCGAATAGGCACCTCGTCGTCGAGACGTACGCCTACCAGGCGCTCAAGGACCCGGGATGCCCTTCTCTCGACGTCTTCGAGGCGGCCCTGGCCGGGACCGACGGCAAGAGCCCGGCCGCGCCGGCGTACAGGCGCTCGTGGATGTACGACGTAGCGGCCGCGGAGGCCTATTCGGCCGGGCCGTCGCTCGACCGAATCGTAGCCAAGAGCTTCCCCGCGAGGTACGTGGACGACCCGTCCTTCGACTTCGGTCTGGCCAAGGAGCAGGGCCGCGATTCTTGGGAGCCCTACGGCGGCACCGTCGACGAGGCGGCTCGGGCTCGGCTCGACGCGGCGATAGCGGAACGCTATCGGGCGATCGGGGCCCAGACCCGGGCCTACGCGGCCTACATGCGCGACCCGACGGCGCCCCTGGCCAAGCGCCGCACTCCGTTCGATCCGCGGGGAGCCGGCTATATAGCCGCCATAGTCGCGATAGCCGCGGCTATCGCCTTCCTCGTCGCGAAGGGCCGAGCCAAGAGGCGCGCCCGCCGCTAAGGGCCGGCCTGCCGAGGGTACCGGCCTAGCTCGGGCCTTCGGCAGGCGCGCCTCGCGACGCAGGCGCGGCGACCGGCTCAGGATAGGCCCGGATCCCCCTCCGCGGGTACGGCGTCCAGGTCCCTGGCGGCGATCATCCGCGCGTACCACAGCCCCGAGTCCTTCACGACGCGCTCCTGGGTCGCGTAGTCGACGTGCACGAGGCCGAAGCGCTTGGCGTTGCCCTCGGCCCATTCGAAGTTGTCGGTGAGGCTCCAGACGAAGGCGCCGCGGAGGTCCGAGCCACGCGCCATGGCCTCGTGCATCCGGCCCAGGGCGTCCCGAAGGTAACGAGCCCGACGCGAGTCCCGCACGCGCTTGCCGGCCCGGGTCCCGGGGCCCGTCCCGGGCGGCAGCTGCCGGATCTCCACCTCGTCCGTCCACGCGGAGCCGAATTCGGTCATTATCACGGGCGGATTGCCGTAATCGACGCGCAGGTCCTCCAGAATCTCGGCGATGCCGTCGTGGTAGACCTCCCAGCCCATAGCGGTGCGACCGTCCGTCTCGGGCAGCTCGCGGGGCTCCTTGCCAGTTACGTCCGCTCGGATAAGGGGCGCGAACGGGTTGTTCCTCGCCCTCTCCCGGCTGTAGTAATTCAGCCCGACGAAATCCAACGGCGCCCCTATTACGTCGAGGTCGCCCGGCCGTATAGGCGCGCGTAGGATGCGCCCGCCCGAGACGAGCGCTGGATAGGCCTTCTTGAGGATAGGAGCGAAGCTGATCTCGTTCATGAAGGCGTTAGTCCGGGCGGCCGCCGCCGCGTCGGCCTCGGCGGCCCGGGACGGCGCCGTCCGCGCCGGGTGCACGGGCGTCCAGCTGAGCGCGACGCCTATCCGGCCCCCCGGGACCTCGGCCCTGACGGCGCCCACAGCCAGGCCGTGGCCCAGGAGCTGGTGATGGAGCGCCGGCAGGTACGCGAAGGGGTTCTTGACTCCCGGCGCGTGCGTGCCGAACAGGTGCCCGAAGCAAGCGAACTCGAAGGGCTCGTTGATGGTGATCCAGTCCTTGACCCTATCGCCGAGGGCCTTGCCTAGTTCCGCCGCGTAATCGGCGAAAAGGAAGGCGACGTCGCGGCTCTGAAAGCCTCCCAGCCCGCGCTGGAGCGCCAGGGGAAGGTCCCAGTGGAACAGGGTCGGGAACGGGCGGACGCCGCGCTCGAGGAGGCCGTCGACGAGCCTGGAATAGAAGTCTATCCCGGCGCGATTGACGCGGCCCTTGCCCTCGGGCATGACGCGCGGCCATGATACCGAGAAGCGGTACGCGTCCAGGCCGAGCTCCGAGGCTATGCCCACATCCTCTTCCCAGCGTCTATAGTGGTCGCACGCGGTCTTCGCGCCTGAACCGCCGCGGGCCGCCTTAGGCCTCGCGGCGAACTCGTCCCAAATTGACGGCCCCTTGCCGTCGGCCTCGGGGGAGCCCTCTATCTGGAAAGCCGAGGAGGACGCGCCGAAAATGAAATCCTTCGAGAAGCTTCTCATACCTACCTCTTCATTAAGCCTCGATACGAAGAGCCTATCATCTGTCGACTGACCAGTCAATCGATTAACTATGGCAATAAATTTCCTTATCGAGGGCGGAAAAGCGCGAGCGCCAGGCCCGCGACCCGCTCTGCGGGGTTTTCGCCTAGGTCGGAGTCGCCAGGGCCTACGCCCATGAAGGCCGCGAGCTTATCTCGTTCGAGGCCGCTGGCGCGGCTCTTCATCAGCTGGGCCGCGAGCGCGTCGAGCAGGTAGGCGGCCGCCCGCGTATCGACCATCGCGGCGACGGCTCCCTCCGCCTTGCCGCGTTCCACGATGGACAGCCAGCGTTCGGCCGCGTCCCGTTCAAGCGGTAGGATAGCGTCGGCGAACCTGGAATTCTCCTCGAGCGATAGCGATAGCCATAAGGATATGAGCTCGGGCCGCGAGCTCGCGAGATCCCAGGCCCCCCTGAACACGGAGCGCACCTGAGCGTCGAAGCATCCGGCCCCGCTCGATCCCGCGAAGCGCTCCGCCTGCATGGCCATGCCGCGCTCTACCACGGCCCGGACCATATCGTCCTTAGTCGGAAAGTAGCTAAAGAGAGAACCGTGGGAGACCCCCGCCTCGCGGGCGACGTCGGCCATGCGGGCGCCCGCTATTCCGTCACGGCCGAGCGCCGCGGCCACGGCCGACAGGATGCGCTCCCGCTTCTCCGCGGGTATATTATCGAAGGTAGCAGTATGGTGGACGCCGCTCATATGCCGAGTATCGCCGCCGGCGGCTCCGGCGGTCAAGCGCCGAGGCCGCGCGTCGCCCCCGGCCGTTGACCCCGCTCGCGCGATCCGTGTACCCTGGCCCGATGATCCACGAGCCCCCTGAACCCGAGTACCGCGAAGTCTGCTACGCGTGCCGCCGTCCCAAGGCCCTCTGCCTCTGCCCGTCGGAGCCGCCGCTACGGACGAGGACCCGCGTCGTCCTCCTCATGCACCCGATGGAATACAAGCGCGAGAAGTGCGCGACCGGACGCCTGACCTGCCTCAACCTCGCCAATAGCGAGATGATTCCCGGCCTGCGCTTCGACGAAAATCCCCGGTACCGGGCCCTGGTCGACGACCCCGCCAATTACCCGGTGCTGCTCTACCCCGGGAAGGACGCCTTCGACCTGTCGTCGGGAGGCTTCCCCTCGGGCGAGCTGGGCGGCAGGCGCCTCGTCGTTTTCCTCGTCGACTCCACCTGGGCCTGCGCCAAGAGCATACTCCGAGAGAGCCCGGGGCTCCTGTCCCTGCCCTGCGTCAAGTTCACGCCTACTATCCCCAGCCGCTACGTCATCAAGCGCCAACCAGCGCCTAACTGCCTGTCGACGATAGAGGCGACGCACGAGCTCCTCCTCGCCCTCGAGCGGTCCGGCCTCGACGAGTATACGGACAAGGAACGGCTCCTCGCCGCCTTCTTCGCGATGCGGGACTACCAGATAGACAGGATAGGCGCAGACCGCAACCCGAGGCAGAAGAAGAAGTGGGACCTGCCCGGCTAGGACAGCGAGCGAGCCCGCCGTACGTCTATCGCCACCTGGCGCCTGACCGCCTCTATGCCGTCGAGCTTGACTATCTCCCGCAGATAGGAAACCAGGCGTAGCTCTATCGTCTTTCCGTAGAGCTCGCCCGAGAAATCGAGGAAGTGCGTCTCGATCGTGACCCTGGCCTCGTCGTCGACCGACGGCCTGGGACCGATATGCGTCACGCCGAGAGCGACGCGGCCGTCTATATCCGCGGATACCACGTAGACGCCGTACCTAGGCAGCGTCTTCTCGGGGGCCACTTCGAGATTGGCGGTCGGCATGCCGACGGTCCGACCTAGCGCCTTGCCGTGCACGACCGTCCCGCGGATGGAGAACGGCCGGCCGAGCAGCTCCGCGGCGAGGGCCGCGTCTCCGTCGGCCAGGGCGGCGCGCACCCGGGCAGAGGAGACAGCCTTTCCGTCGGGCGAGCGGACCGCGTCCACGGACTCTATCGCGAGGCCGAGCCGCCTACCCTCGCCGCTGAGGCGCTCCCGGCCGAGGAGGCCGAGCGGGCCGCAGGCGAGGGCGCGCGCGCCGAGGCGGCCGGCTAGGATGCGCTCCGCGAAGCGCGGGTCGGCGACGGTCGCCGGCGATAGCGAAGCAAGAGCCTCGACGCCGAGGGAGGCGAAGAGCTCGGCGGACTCCTCGTATGTATACAGGGAAGGGCCATCGCTCTCGACTCGGGCGACTACGGGCAGGAGCCCCTTGGCCCGTAGCCCGACGAGAGCGGCCAGCACGGCCCTATGCCCCTGGTGGAGCCCGTCGAAGCGGCCCAATGCTACGGCCGTATCAGTCATCGCGATATCGCTATCGGTGATTAGTCGAATTCCCATTGCCGGGACAGTATAGCCTCTCTCCCCGCTATAGCGACAATACCCCCGAGGGATGCCTCCCGGCGCGCCGTTGAATTACGCCCGCCTATGCGCGACACTCGAGGATATATCGGAGGCGCGCTATGGCTATACGCGAGGCTGTACTAACGTTACGCGGCAAGGAGACCTACGACGGCGCCGGGGTCAGGCTCCTTCGCGTCTTCGGCCACGCCGAGGCCGGCCGCTTCGACCCGTTCCTGCTCCTGGACGCGTTCGGCTCGGACGACCCGGCTCTTTACCTGCCGGGATTCCCCATGCACCCTCACCGGGGCATCGAGACCGTCACGTACCTATTGGAAGGCTCGGTAAGGCACGGCGACTCGCTCGGCTCGGGCGGGCTCATCGGCCCGGGGGACCTGCAATGGATGAGCGCCGGCTCGGGCATCATACACGAGGAGATGCCGCAGGAGTCGCCCCGCGGGGTGCACGGCCTCCAGCTATGGGTCAACCTTCCCGGCAAGGAGAAGATGCGCCAGCCGGCCTACCGAGGAGCGAGCGCGGCCGAGGTTCCAGTCGTGCCGACCGGATCGGGTTCTGTCCGCGTGCTAGCCGGGGAATGGGGCGGAGCCAGGGGCCCCGTCGTCGGTGTGGCGAGGAGCCCCTCGTATCTCGACGTATCGCTCGACCCTGGCGCCGCCATTACGCTCGACGCGCCGTACGGCAGGACCGCGTTCTTCTACGTGCTCGAGGGGGCCGCTTCGACGGGAAGCTCCCCGGACGCGCGCGGGGCCGGGGACTGCGTGCTGCTCGGGCACGGCGACGAGGTAAGGCTGGTTGCCGGCCCCCTCGGGGCCCGTCTCGTCATAGCCCACGCGCCGCCCATCGGGGAACCGATCGCCTGGGGCGGCCCCATAGTCATGAATACGAGGGCTGAGCTGGACCAGGCCTTCAGGGAGCTAGACGAGGGCACGTTCATACGCCGTCGCTCCTAGCGCTACCCGGCCGCCGCGCCGCCGAGCGCGAAGCGGCGAAGCGACGGTCGCGAGGCTTCATGGCGCGTATTGCCAGGCCCCCATCGACCACGAGCCGGGGGCCCTCGGATCGCCCAGGCGATCGTACAGGAGGTACGGCGCGAGGCCGGCGGGGAAGCCGGCGGGAATGTTTCCGGGCACCGACAAGTCGAGGCCGCCCGAGAGGATCTCAGGCGGCGCCGACGCCCTCGGCCTGAAGTCGTGCTTCGTATAGTCGGACCGGTCGTCCAGCGGGCCGTCGAAATCGACCATGATCTGGTCTAGCGCCGCCTTGTACACCGAGTACGTCGGACTATTGACCGGGTTGCCGGAGTTGTTGGAGGCGGCCCCGGCGGCCGTCGACACCGCATTGAGCGCGGCGACGGACTGGACGTTGCCCATGGTATCGTCGTAAAGGCTGTTGACCCCCGGGAAGGCGAGGTACTGGTACGGCACCGTCAGGTAGTTCCAGACTAGGAGGTTCAGCCGGTTCGTGCTGCCCGCCATGTAGATCAGGTCTGTCTCGGCCTGCGTGGCCTGATACTCGTCGAGGGCGAATATGAAGTTGTTCATTACATAGCCATTGAGCGACTGCGCTCCCATCACTCCTCGAATATTGTATAACGAACCCGCGATCGTATCGCATCCGGCGGAAGCGACGGTATTACCGACGACCCAGGGCGTCGCGCCGGAGATATATACGCCGTTAGCCGTCTCGCTGGCGTTATTGCCGTTCACGCCGATATCGGCATCCCATCCGCCGTCAATCACGTTGCCGGTGACGAGCACCTCGGCGCTTGAGCTGGAGATGGATAGGATATTAGAGGCCAGCGTACTTCCGCCGGAGTTTGAATCCAGGTTCCAGGTGGTCCCGCCGCCGACGAGGCTGTTGCCGTTCACGATGATCGGCATGCCGGCGTATTGCCCGCTTATCGAAAGGGAAGAGAATATATTACCGGCGGCGGTAAAGCTGAAAACCAGCTCTTGGCTCGGCGAGTACACGGTGCACCCCGAGAGGCGGAAGCCCGAACCGGCTACCCGGATCGTGGAATAGTCGACCTGGGTCCCGTTCTCGGTCGTACCGGTCGGGCTCACCGTCACCCCGTCGAGCGCTACGAAAGCCTGCCCGCTGACCCGAAGGATGTGGTCCGGCGTCGCGGCGGTGGAGAATGATCCGGTAATATTAGTCTTGTTCGCGGCGATGTCACGGGTCGTGAAGTCGGAATTGAAGCCGCCGTATACGCTCATACGGTTCAAGAGGTCGAATTTACCCGGGTAGTCGCCGGCCGCCAGGATGAATCTCGCGGGGGCGGAGAACGAGGAGTATGTAGTATTGAGGGTAGCCCCCGAAAGCGGGGCCGCCCTCGTGCCGCTTCCGGTCCCGAACGGGGAGACGAAGACCGCCTTCTCGACGACGAGGGTCGCCGCCGCGGCCGCGGAGGCGGGCGCGGTAAAGAGCACGAAGGCCGGGGTCGCGCTGCCGAGTGGAACGATAGTCCACTGCTCGGGGCTGCCTGCTATCCTGGCGCTCATGGCGCCGTCCGCGGCATAGAAGATAGCCGTGCCGTTAGTCCATCCGACCGAGACGGCGCAGTCGGCGGCCGCGTCGGTCGCGGTGATCCTGTATAGCTTCGAGGTCCCGGCCGCAGCCGAGAGCCCCGCGTCCTGGGCGTACGACATGATCGATCCGAGGGCTATCGTCGCGCCGGCGAGCGAGGTCGGGGCGAGCGAGAGGGAAAGGGGATAGCTACCGGACGCCCCTAGGAGCAACTCCGCCGAACCCGCGGACAGGATCTGGCCGCCGGAATCGAGGCAGGAGACGTTCACGACGACCGGTACCGTCGAGACGGGTACGTCCTCCATGGTTATAGTCATGGTCGAGGCGGCGTCGGACCTGGCGAACGTCTCCTCGGCTAAGGAGGCGCCGGAGCGCTCCAGCATGACGCGGACCGAGGCGGTAGCGGGGTCGAGGAGCCTAGCCGCCGAGCCGCCGGGGACGGTCGCGACGGAAGACGCGGCCGTAGGCACGTATAGCGTCATGACGATGTCGGCGGTTCGCCAGCTCGGTTCGAGGGGAGCGCGGCAGGTTGGCGCGAGGAGGATCGACGCCGCGAGCGCCGATATGCGAACGATACGACGGTATGATATGCGCTGTCTCATGGCTTCCCCCTTGAGTCGATTGGCATCGATCACTGGTCGCCATTTTATCTATTCCTACTATACCGCATCGAATCGTTACTATCGATCATAGGCCGTATTTATCTAGTATTCTGAACCTCCTAGGCGCCGCTAGTCGCTCTACGGTACGACGGATCCGCCCCGCGGCCGTCCAGGCACGCGACGGCTACGGCGCCGAGCACGCAGGCCGCGCCGAGCAGGGACGCCGCTCCCAGGCGCTCCCCTAGGAAGGCCAGGGCGATCGCCGCGGTGAAGACGGGTTCCAGGGAGACGAGTATGTTCGCCGTCCCCGCCGGCAGTGCCGCCAGCGTGACGTTGTAGAGCCCGAAGCCGACGAGGGTCGGGCCCGCCGCGAGGACGAGGAGCACCAGCCAGGCGGCGGCCGGGGAGCCCGGCAGCCCTATCAGCCCCGGGCCCGTCACCGACGCCGGGAGCAGGCTCGCCGGTAGGCGGCGGGCCGCCAGCAGGAATATCGCGGCGAAGGCGAAGCTATAGAGGACGCTCGTCCACGGAGAGAGCCCCCTCTTGGAGGCGCCCTTGCCGACGACGCTATACGCGGCGTACGCCAGGGCGGAGCCAATGCCCACGGCTACGGCCGCCCCGTTAGCCCTCCAGGCGCCGGGTTCCATCGCCCCTGAAAGCAACGCGGCCCCTAGGAACGAGAGGGCGGCCGCGATAATCCTCGACGGAGAGACGCGCGTCCCCGAAGCCAGCCGCTCGATCAGTATCGTGAAGCCTCCCGAGGCGTAGACCAGCAGCGTCGCCGCGGCCGCGCCGTTCCTGATCACCGAGATAGTCCATAGCACGTTGAAGCAGGCGAGCACGAAGCCGTAGAAGGCGAGATACCGTAGCTCGGACAGGCCCGCCCGTACGAGGCCGGGCGCGACGACGGAGAGGACGACGGCGAGGACCCCGGCGGTGAACGCGTCCCTCCATACGGCTATGACCAGGGCCGGCAGTCCGTAGCGCTTCGACGCCACGACTATCAGGACGCTCGTCAACGATAGAATCGCCGCCGCCAGTATTCCCACCGCGAACGGCCCGCCTCTCGATATTGATCCACGCTGGCTCATATAACAACCTCCACGCCGCCTATTGGCGCGAGGAAAGCGTACTAATTATCCGGCCTTGCTAGAATAGCCGCTTTATATTAATTTTTATAATACCACATGAAAATAGCGCTAGACCACTCGCGGGAGACGCCCCTCTATAAGCAGCTCGAGCAGGCGCTCCGGCATAGGATAGAATCCGGCCTCCTGGAACCGGGCTCGAGGCTGCCGGCCTCCCGTCCCCTGAGCGTCGAGCTAGGCGTCTCGAGGATCACCGTCGAGAGCGCCTACTCGTCTATGGAGGCCGACGGCCTCATTGAGCGGAGGGCTGGTAGCGGTAGCTTCGTGGCCCGGAGGCAGGCGGTCGGCAGGGTACTACTTTCGGCGGAAGAGCTTCCAAGCTGGCAGCGCGCCCTGCTCGTCGGAGCGGATCGCCCCGGCATAGAGATAGGCCTAGGTATAGGCGGCGGCGGCGACGAGGCGACTGTAGACCTCGCGACCGGGGTAGGCGACGCTTCGCTCTTCCCTCTCGCCGACTTCAAGGCCGCGATGGCTTCCGCCTTATCGCGCGAGGGATCGAAGGCGCTCGGGTACGCCGATCCGCGCGGGGTTCAGGCCTTCAGGACGCTCGTCGCCCGGGTACTCTCGAGCAGGGGGGTGGACGCGACGCCGGAGGAGATACTCGTCACCTCCGGGTCGCAGGAGGCGCTCGGGCTCGCGGCGTTAATGCTCCGCGGGCGGGGTCGCGAGGCCATCGTCGAGTCGCCGTGCTACGCCTCGGCGCTCGGCCTCTTCAGGAGCCTCGGCTACGCCCCGAGGGGAATATCCATGGACTCCGGGGGCATGAGGCTCGAGCCCCTACGCGCGGCGCTACGCGACGGCCGCGCGGCGTTCATCTACGCGATGCCGAATTTCCAGAATCCCTCAGGCGCGCGCATGGACGCGGAGCGCCGGAGGGCGGTAGTCGAGCTGGCGGGGCGCTACGATACGCCTATCATAGAGGACGACTTCGTCGGCGACCTGCGCTACGAGGGACGGGACCTTCCCTCGCTGTATACCTTGGGCGGCTCCGGCGTCATGCACTCGGCCACGTTCTCCAAGCTCCTGGCGCCGGGCCTCCGGGTCGGCTTCATCGCCGCCAAGGGGCCCGCCTACGAGCGCCTCCTCGAGCTCAAGTACTGCCTATCGATGTCGGCCCCGAGGCTGTCTCAGGAGGCGCTGGCGCGGATCCTCTCGGTCGGCAGGTACGAGGCCCATATCAGGCGCTCTAGGAGGCGCTACGCCGAGCGGAGGGACGCGATGCTCGGAGCGATCGCCGACTGCCTGCCCGGCTTCGAGGCCAAGAAGCCGTCGGGAGGCCTCTTCGCCTGGCTCCGCCTGCCCGCCGGCCTGGACTCCTCCGCCCTCGCGGACGCCGCGAGACGGAGGGGCGTGCTCGTCTTCGACGGGAGGCCGTGCTTCGCGGACCCCGGCGACCCGGACGCGGGATCCTTCCTGAGGCTCAACTTCGCCGCCGAGAGCCCCGAGCGTATAGTAAGGGGCGTCGGCGCCCTATCCAAGGCCGCCGCCTCGCTGGGATACGGCCGGCCCTAGCTGACGAGGAGGCTCTCCACCTGGGCGTCGTAGAGCCGCTTATAGACCTCGCCGGAGGCGACGAGGTCGTCGTGGCGGCCCTGCTCCACGATGCCGTCCTCGGTCAGGACGAGGATGCGCTCGGCGTGGCGGATGGTCGCCAGGCGGTGGGCTATGATGAAGGTAGTGCGGCCGGCGGAGAGGCGTTCGAGTGACTCGCGTATCGCTTGCTCGCTCATCGTGTCCAGGGAGCTGGTCGCCTCGTCCAGTATGAGGATGGGAGGGTTCTTGAGGAACATGCGGGCTATGGCGATGCGCTGCTTCTGCCCGCCGGATAGCTTGACGCCCCTCTCGCCTACCAGCGTCTCGAAGCCCTGAGGCAAGCCCTGGATGAAATCGAGCGCGTTGGCGTCCCTCGCGGCCGCCTCTATATCGGCGTCCGACGCTCCAAGCCGGCCGTAGGCGATGTTCTCCCTGACGCTGCCGGAGAAGAGGAACACGTCCTGCTGCACGAGGCCCACGGCCTGCCTGAGCGAGGCTATGGTCGCCCGCCGTATATCGAGCCCGTCGACGGTGATGGAGCCTTCCTCGATGTCGTAGAAGCGCGGGATGAGGGAGCATAGCGTCGTCTTGCCGGCCCCGGACGGTCCGACTATGGCGACGGTCTCGCCGGCCGCGACGCTCAGG
>Ga0180007_10001448_pt1 | contig 32349 bp, 28 predicted proteins | sample MM_PC_MetaG_FD_121122 | JGI IMG/M metagenome (GOLD analysis project Ga0180007, IMG submission 121122) | Groundwater microbial communities from the Aspo Hard Rock Laboratory (HRL) deep subsurface site, Sweden - MM_PC_MetaG | ecosystem: Environmental > Aquatic > Deep subsurface > Groundwater... | reverse complement strand
TTGAATTCTGAGAAGGCTTTATCAGACCAACGAACCTTGAATTTCTTGAACACAAAGCCAAGATATTCTGTCCCGTCTGTCGGGCCAACCCTACTCTTTTTCTCATTGACCGTCAATTTTAGATGACGTTCAAGAAAGCGACGAACGCTTGCGCTAACCCGTGCACCGGCACGACGACTTTTCACAAAGATGATGAAGTCGTCGGCATATCTCACGAACCTGAGACCACGTTTCTCTAATTGCTTGTCAAAATCGTCGAGCATGATGTTTGCTAAGACTGGTGACAGAGGGCCGCCTTGCGCAACACCCGCGCCGGCCCTCATTTCCCCTCACGACAGGCGTTAAGCAGAAATGAATCAATGCTGGTCTATTGCCTTCATGAGCGACAGTCTCATGGACGGGAGAAAATTTAGGACTCTGAAAATCGTTGATTATTTTAACCGAGAAGCATTGGCTCTTGAGGTTGATTTAAATCTGCCGACAGCCAGAGTTATTAGAACGCTGGATAGGATCGCAGAATGGCGAGGTTATCCAAAACAGCTGCAAATGAACAATGGCTCTGGCGGTCTTTTTTTCTGGTTTCAGAACTCACAGAGTTGTGCTATAAATAATGTATAAGTGATGAAGATCGTGCTGTAGAAGAGAATTCAACAAGAGTGTCGATGCGAGAAAATCTGTTCGCGCGGGGTACAGTAAATTATTCGCGCTAGAAAACAGGAGCTCTTTTATTAAGGGTTGCCTGAATGTACGAAAGTCCGCTTACCCTCATCGGGCGAGTTCGGCCCGCGAACCAGTTTGCAAATGAAAGAGAGATAAAGAAATGATTCATTCCTTTATTGCTTCAATGACAGAATGTTTAGTCCAATCCCCCCGAAGGGGTAAAAAACCTTGGTATCCATGGTTTGTTCTGGTGATTCTTTTCACGCTTTCCTGCTCCGGATTCAGGGCAGAAGCCGCCAAGCCGGTCGCGGAGTCTGGTAAATCGCCGACAATAACCAAGACCCTGACCTCTGATGACCTTGACTCTTTTCTTCGAATGGCAAACGTCGATGCCAAATTGGAGGCGGAGAGCAAAACCAAGATTGAAGACCTGATTCGTCGCGCCCAGGATGCCTTGAACCAGGCCTCTGAATGGGAAAAGAAGGCCCAGGATTTTGACAGAGTAAAAACAGAGGCTCCGCAGAGAATTGCCGCACTCCAGAAAGAGGCAGAAGACGCACGAGAGTCAGCCACTCCTTACGCGTCCCAGACTTCCCTGCTGGCCAGCGGAAGTACACTGGAGGGAATGGATCAGGAACTGCTTCGACTTGGGGCGCAAGAAAAGTCGCTGGAGCAAAGCCTCCAGGAGAGCGAAGCCGAGAAAGAAAGGCTGGCCGCTCGCCGTTTGGAGGCTCCAAAGGAACTCGGGGATGTCTTGCAGAAGCTGGAAAAGAAGGAAACGACCAAAACTCCGTCACCCCCAGCTGCTTCGAGTCAGGGGCTGGTATTTCAAGCGACGGAGATTCAGGCCCAGGCATTCCAAAAGATGCTGCAGGCGAATGTTCTTGCTCTCGAGAAAGAAAGTGAAACCTATGACCTCCGGTTTGCTTTGGTATCAGCAATTCGGGAAAAGTTTGCACGCGACCTGTCAGATATCCGTGAGCGCATTAAAGCTGTCCGAGTGGTGGTCGATGAACAACGGAAGAAGGAAACCGAGGATGCTTCTCGTGCCGCGAACGAAGCCCTCGCCTCCTTGAGCAACGCCCATCCCTTCATTCAGAAACTGGCCGCGGAGAATGCAGATCTGGCCAGTAAACGTGAAAAACTGATCAAGGATCTTTCCGAGATTGGAAACGAACTGGAAGCCGGTTCCAAATTGCTGGGAACCGTTCGCGATAACTTCAACAGCATTAAGGAAAAGGTTACTGCCACCGGTTTTACTGATGCCATCGGCTTCTTGCTGCGGAGCAAGCTCGGGGGGCTTCCTTCGGCTCGGGATTTTCGTAACAAGCTTCGTCTGAGGGAATCTCTGATAGCACAAACCCAGTTCGAGATCATTGAGAGCCGGGAAAAACTGTATGCCCTGGCCGACATTCCCGGTCAGATTCAGAAGCGATTTTCCCAAGAACTTTTGGCTTCGGAGCCTGTCGAACGCTCAAGCATAGAGGCCATGATCAAGGACTCCCTTTCAACCCAGCGAACCTTTCTGGAGGCACTCCAAGGTGATTATAACCAGTATTACGCCCGGTTGGTCGATTATAATGCCCTGGACAAACGTCTTCTTGCGATAACGGTTGAGGCTACAAATTTTTTGAATGAAAATGTCCTCTGGTTGCGCAGCTGTAAGTCATTTGGCCTGGAGGATCTCAAACGCATTGGTCAAAGTGTTCCTGAACTTTTTTCCCAAGCCAGGGGAATGGTTCTTCTTAAGGGTGCCTACAGAACCTTAACAGTCTTCCCGATTATGAGTCTTCTCGCTCTCGTCCTGTTGGTGGTGCTTTTTAGGAGAATCGGACACTGGCGACAACGCCTGAATGAGCTCTCCGTTTTGATCGTGAAGGCCTCAACCGACAAGGGAACATATTCTTTTGAAGCACTTCTCCTGACCTTCTTGCTTTCTCTTCCTGTTCCCATACTGGTGTATTCCCTTGGTCTGTTAGTGGGATCCGGGGATGGCGATGAATTCAACCGGGTCGTCGGCAATGCCATGAATGAAACCGCCTGGTTGATGTTTGGATTGATTTTCCTCAAGAAGGTGTTTTGCGAAAAGGGTTTAGCCTTCTCCCATTTCCGGTGGTTTGTAGAGGATGTGTGTCAGGAAATCCGACGAGGTCTGACCCGTTTGATCTGGTGCGGGATACCGTTTTTCTTTTTCTTCCGCGTCATCGCTGGTCTGGGAGATGATTCCCTTGGAGACAGCCTTGGCAGATGTGTTTATCTCTGTTTCCTTTTGGTTTTTCTATGGTCCTGGAACCTGATTTTCCACCCATCTTCGGCAGCGATGAAAAAGATTGGCGATGTTAACCCCAACCGTTGGATCTACAAGACTCGCTATTTTCTTTTTGCTTTCGGAGCCATTCTTCCTGGATTCATGGTGTTAGGAGCTTTGGCCGGGTATTTTTATACGGTTCAGAAGCTTTTTTCCGGAATGCTCTCATCCCTGGCGTTGGGCGTGGGAGTTCTCGTTGCATATTCCTTCTGCATGCGCCTTCTTTTTGTCCGTCGAAGGAGCCTGGCTCTTGAAATATATGCATCCCGCAAAATGATCGAGGAAAAGAACCAGACGCCAATTCCCGGTTCCGGGGAAGAATTTGGACCGGCCGAGGAAGAAAGCCTGAGTATCAACGAGATGAGCGTTCAAACTCAGAACCTGGTTATCAGCCTCACCATTCTGGTCTTTGTCATTGGTATGTGGTTTATCTGGGAGGATCTTCTTCCCGCATTGCGAATATTGGACCGTGTTCAACTGTGGAACACGACCATCAAAGGTGTTGAGACACTGACTGGCCCCAACGGCAAGATTACGGAGAACCTGATCGACAAGATCGTAATCGTCTCTCTTCTGGATCTGGTCATTGCCATTTCTCTTCTGGTTCTCACCTTTGTGACCAGCAAAAATCTTCCTGCCTTTCTGGAGCTGTCGATCCTTAAGCAACTTCCCCTCGACAACGGTGTTCGTTTTGCCATAGGCTCCATTACCAGCTATGTCATCACGACTCTGGGGGTGATCATTTCTTTTCAGTTCCTTGGAATCTATTGGGAGAAGCTGCAATGGCTGGTCGCGGCTGTCAGCGTTGGTCTTGGGTTCGGCCTTCAGGAAATTTTCGCGAACTTTATTTCAGGTCTGATTATTCTGTTTGAGCGTCCTGTACGAGTAGGTGATTTGATTACGGTTGCCGACTCGACGGGAGTGGTCACCAGGATCGAAATCAGAGCGACAACGATCAGAGACGCTGATCGGAGGGAAGCAATCATCCCAAACAAGTATCTTATCACCAACAAGGTGGTTAATTGGACCCTTAGCGATACTATTCGCCGGTTGGTCTTCATGGTAGGGGTAGCCTATGGAAACAAACCTGATCGGGTTCGGGAGGTATTGCTCAAGGTTGCCAAAGATAATCCGAGAGTCATGAAAGATCCGGGACCGGACGCAGTGATGGTTGGGTTCGGGGACAGCTCGCTGAATTTTGAGCTGCGGGTCTTTATTCCAAATCCGGAAAACTACATCGACTTTCAGCAGTCCATGTATGCCGGTATTGAACAAGCGCTGGCCGAGGCCAAAATCGAGATCCCCTTTCCTCAGCAGGAAATTAAGGTTCGAATGGATAAGTAATCTTCGTTGCCCCCAGGCCTTTGCCGGAACCTCGTTTTTCTAACTTGAGGCAGCAACGACCGGTCTCTGCTCGGGCAGAGACCGGCAAGTGTCTTTTCCAAAAGGGATTGCTGAAAAAGTATTGATAAAGTGCGGAAGGCGCTGGCTGAAGTTTGATTTTGAGAATCTTGCTTCCTTAAAAATGTAGGAGAATAATCGTGACCAGGAATTTCTAACGCGGCGTTCAAATGGAACGGAACATTACGTTTCAAGGCTCGATCTGATCAAGATGTGAACGTTTTCGCACAGGGTATGTCCTCGCATTCCATATGGGCGCTCGGCGTCCACTGAACGCCAATGTTAAACTCAAAATAGGAATTAAAAAATGAGAGATGCAGAAAAAACCATAGGAAATATAATTGATAAATCAACCGTTTCAATTATCAGCTCTGTCGACGAAGATGGTTTCCCTAACTCAAAAGCCATGCTCCCACCAAGAAAAAGAGAAGAAATAAAAAACATATTTTTTACAACCAATACTTCATCAATGCGTGTTAAACAATATTCTGAAAACCCAAAAGCATGTATCTATTTTTTCGATAAACGTTTTTTTCGTGGAGTTATGCTTAAAGGCACAATGAAGATCCTTAAAGATCAAAAAACGAAGGAAATGATCTGGCAGGATGGCGACGAAATGTATTATCCAGAAGGTATTGCCGACCCTGATTACTGTGTTCTAAAATTTACAGCTACATCTGGTCGTTATTATAGCAATTTTAAATCGGAAGATTTTGAAATTAAATAAAGAGAAACAGAGAGGGGAAAAATAAAAAATAAACGAAAACCTTTTGAAGACAATTGAATCTGATTTTACCGAGTCTGATTACAAACTTGTAGTTGCAGAAATGGAATCTATCAACTTGAATCATGTGATGGCAAATTCTCAATCGAACCTGGACACTACTTGGTCTTCGATATTGCAATTGAGCAAAGGGGATTTAAATAAGCTTCGTAATTTTGTCGCTGCGGCAAAAAAGGATTTTAGAGACGTTATCTACTGGGCAACTTTAGAGAATCAAAAATAGAACACATAACGTACCGGAATTTTCTAATTATTGCTGACTCGTTTTTGAGGGGACTTACAGAGTAACCAGAATATGCATGACAAGGTCTTTCAGATGTTCAAAGCGTCTGCCATCTTTGGCTCTAAAGAAGAATAACATGCAAAAAAGATTTAAAAAAGCTTCCAAATTCTGGCAGGTGATTTGCCGATCGTGCTATTCTTTTGAGTAGAAATAAAAATTGGGAGGGAATTTTATGAGCGAGCCGACCAGAAAATTTGTTTTTTTCAATCATAAACGAAACCTTGGCATAATATTTTCAGCAGCAATACTATTCTATTTATATAGAACGTTATTGCTTAAATTTGGTGGTTTCGGCACCAGAATCGATGACTGGAACTTCGCAAATTCAAATTCTATCGAGAGCTGGTTTTTTTATCAGTATCTACTGTTATCCGGAGTTATCTATCTGGTCTTAATGACAGGTTGCAAGGCTGCAAAAGCTTTTTTCACCAGTGGTTGGCGATTTTTGCAATTTGCTGTTCTTTTAATGGTTGTTGGTGTCCTCTGGGCAATATCTATCCCAAATTATCGACATTCTCGCATTATGGCTCCGACCAGTAGTATGGGTCTTGCAGCTGGCGGCGCAAAAAATGTGGATGCTTTCAGATTGAATATTCAGCAAAACAAGCTTCCAGATCCTTCCACCATCACCTTTGAAGGACTTTTCTATGACTACTATTTTGATACTGGCCTTGGGGAAAATAATCCAGACTGGTTGTTCACACCATCTTATTCAGCTGCCAAAGCCGTCAATCCAATTTCCGGAGAAATAGAAAACTTCATGTCGGTGGGCCTCAATTCGAATCTTGACGAAAGCAAATTTGCCCGCAAACGTTTGAATCTGGTAATTGTTCTTGATATTTCCGGTTCAATGGGCAGCGGTTTTTACGAATATTACTACGATTCCTCTGCTGAAAAACCAGCGCCAGACGAGGATGCAAGTTACGATAAAATGCGCGTGGCAAATCGTTCTATTGTTAAGCTTCTTGACCATCTGCAAGAAGATGATCGCCTTGGAATTGTTTTGTTTGATGATGAGGCTTATCTTGCAAAGCCATTGCGCGAACTAGGCCAGACCGACATGGCCGCCCTCAAAAATCACATTCTTGCTATCCGGCCACAAGGCGGTACCAATATGGAAGAGGGCTTAAAAATGGGTGCGGGCCTTTTTGAGTCTGTAGGTGATTATGACCCGGAGAAGTTTGAAAATAGAATAATCTTTCTTACCGATGCCATGCCAAATCGCGGGGCCACGGGCAAGTCTGCTCTTCTTGACATAGCCATGGGCATGACCGAAAAAAGCATTTACACGACTTTTCTCGGTATTGGCATAGACTTCAACACTGAACTGGTAGAAGCGATTACCAAGGTAAAGGGCGCAAATTATTATGCGATAAATTCCGCCTGGGAATTTAAAAAACGCATGGATAAAGAGTTTGAATACATGGTAACGCCTCTCGTCTTTGATCTGGAGTTGCAGCTTAAATCAAGCGGTTACAAAATAGACCAGGTCATGGGGTCTCCCGAAGCAAATGAAGCGACTGGAGAGCTTATGAAAGTAAGAACGCTTTTTCCATCGCCTTCACAAGACGGCCAGACTAAAGGCGGTATAATTTTATTGAAAATGAGTGAGCTCACAGCCGATCCGAATATGGTGCTTGAGGTAAGATACGTTGATCGCGCCGGCAAAAAGTATGTTCATGAGCAAAAAATTGTATTTGCGCCACCCGTCGCCGACTATTACGCTAACAACGGCATAAGAAAAGCTGTTGTTCTGAGCAATTACACTCGTCTGCTGCAAAAATGGGCCAGCGAGAATAATGCCAGCGACGAGAAGGAAGCGACACAAAATCGCCACAGCTGGGAACGTTCATCGAAACCTCTCACTGTTTCAGTAGATGAAGCTGAGGCTTTCATAAAAATGAAAAATTATCTTACTAATGAAATTAAAGAACTTGAGGATTTGAGCATGAACAAAGAAATTGCCATTCTGGACAAAATTCTGGGAAATGCGCCTAAGTAGCTGTTATGAATTTAAGCCCTGAAATGCAACAGCATCGACCCGAAAATAGCAGGTTGCGTTTGATCGTGACACGAACGGCGCGACTGGAACCAAACCCTGGAACGCGACCAGGATGAAGAAAATCCTCCGTTCGCTTGCAGACGTCCTGATCCTGCTGGTCAGCATCCTCCTGTTTCGCACGCTGACCTTCTCCTCGCGCCAGGTCAGCGCGGAGACGCTGACCCTGATGCAAACAAGCGTATACTGTGCCGTCTAACAAGCCGCAGCAGCGGATGATCTTCGGTCGTTCCTGATAAACCAATCGTTATGTGTAAAAGAGAACCTATGAAAGAATTCGAAAAACTGCTAAATATAGCAAAACGCAAATCTACCTTTGATCAAGGCAATAGTTGGGCAAATGGCTCGGACAATCAGGACTGACCATCGGAGGGTAAGATGTAATCACCGGCAACACTCTTCGGGCATGTTGCCGCCGTGAACCGTGCAAATTATTCGGCAATCCATCAGGCATGCTCAATACTGGTGGAAGCTCAATTCTCGAAATGGATGAAATCAATCAGTAGAACCGCGGCAAGAAGAAGTTGTTTAACGTTTCCATCCCATTCGGCGGGACAGGTAACGGAAAAATTATCTGCATCGGTAAAGCTTTCCTTAAGAAAGCCCGACCATTTTTTCTTTATTAATCCTTTCTGAACGTCATTTTGCATAACATTGAACGTCCACGGCCACCAGACCGGCCCGGAAATCTGAAAGAGAGTTCGGTGGGCAGGGTCCTCGATAATGTAATCCCGGTGGAAAATACTGAACTTCCGTTGGATCGCCCCGATATATTTTCCGCTACTATTCCGCACCTCTAACCGGTGAAGCATAAAGGCAAAACCCTTATCAAGGGTCATCATGTTCTTACCATTGGGGTCTGTTACATTCATGACGAAGGGCCGGAGGCCACGCAAAATTTGGCGGCTTATCCAGCCGCTTGACTCTTGGGCACTAGCCATCAAACTTCCGTTGGAAGTAGTAATCGAATACCTGTTGGAAGTTTCAAACCCCAAAATAACTTCCGTCATTTCCTTATGCTGCTTTACATAAAAGGTATACTCTGCCATGTTTCTATACTCCTTGGGAAATCAGAATGCCCCGATGCGCATTCGCAAAAAGTGACCAGATTTTGCCGATTCAATAACTGACTTTGTCTTGTTTTATGATATTCTTAAACAAAGGAAATGTCATGAAAGAATTTTCAGTCAATATTTTTGGCCCCGGAGATCTTGGAACGCGGCAACCCGGCACAGTAACAGTTACTGAAGATGGGTTAAAGGCTGTTCCTGATAACGGTTCCGCAATTGCAATCGGTTACTCCGGACTTGATCTGAGTCTTGGCGGTTACGATGATTTGACTATTGTCGTTGTCGGGAAGGCGACCTCTGGAGACGATGTTGCATTGCATATCCGCGACCATGGATTTTACGAAGCCCTGAATCGTGCTGCTCCGATTGATCTGAGACCGATGCTGGAAAAAATCAGGGTGGCAAGGGAAGTTACCCGCGGAGCCTGGAAAGTTTGGGCATTGGGTCTGGGAATCGCATTTTTTTTCCTGTTTTTCTTTGCTGGATGGATCGCCGGCATGGCTGTGGGAATTGTTTCTCCGGAATATGAATCTTCCTTAGGGGAATCGATAGCGAAAAGCATAAAAAGCCAGGGAAAGATTGTTTTGTCCGGCTCCAATTATGAGAAAGTTCAAAAAGTATGGGAAGCGGTTGCAAAAGGGATCCCCGCTTCACCTTATCGATTTAATGTGGCACTGTTAGAAACCTCTGAAATAAATGCCCTTGCCGCCCCAGGCGGAAACATTATCGTTTTTACAGGACTTTTGGATAAAACTGAGAGCCCGGAAGAACTTGCCGGGATTCTTTCCCATGAGGTCGCCCATTGTCTGAAACGACACGGCCTGAAAAGCATTGCCAAAAGCGTCGGCGTGGCCGCCCTTATTGCCATTTTGGTCGGCGATCCGGGCGGAATAGGACGTGTGGTTCGCGATTTCGGTTCCAAAATGGTTTTTCTTTCGTACAGTCGATCTGACGAGAGAGAAGCCGATCAACAAGCCGTTGAAATTCTCGTTAAAGCAGGGATTGATCCTACCAGGTTTCCTGAGTTTTTCAGACGATTGGGAGAAAAAAGCGGGGGTTCCTCCTTGTCGCTTCTCTCTTCCCACCCATCTTATTCCGAACGCTATTCAAACATTCAAGGGCAGCTGCAAAAATATGCAAAAAGCCCTTTTCTAAAACTTCCCATTCCCTGGAAATAAGCCCGAGAATTCCACTACACTCGATGTTCACCTTGAACTGAAATTAAGTTGAGTTCCAACAAATCAGCTGATTTAATGTGTAAATTGAGATGGAAGTTTTTGAAGAAAGTTGATGAAAAAGCGCGGATTCTACGCCTTGCGAGAATGGTTTCGTTCATTGCGTTTCCTGCATTAAATCCTTGCATATCCGAGGGAAGCCACCAAGATATTTAATCGATCTTTTAATGAGTGAGCCTACTGACCACATATATATGATACATTAAAACGGCATAAACAATTACAGGAATACATTGATAACCACTGAGAAAACAATATCCGCAGTTTCAGACAAAGCAAAATAAGAGAATAGCACAAAGGAGACCTGGTGGTAAGACTTTGGGTTTTACGTTTCACTGGTGTATATTTTAAAGAACATGATTAATAGAAGATTTTTACTGGTTTCGCTTATTCTTGTTTTTGCAATAGTATTCCTTTTTCCTTACAAAAATATATTGAAAGAGTATATTGGCTTAAAAATGGCAGGAAAAAAAACTGTTTCTGATCGTGTGACCGAGTTTGGCCCCTTTGTTGATCAAAGGCTTTCCCCTCTGTTTCTAAAAAAGGGTGTTCAATATCCGCCAAATGAGATTGTTTTTATTGCGCTGAAAACTGAGCGAATATTTGAGGTCTACGCAAATAACCTCGGTGAAAAATTCAAAAAAATTTGTTCTTACCCAATATTGGCTGCAAGCGGTAAAATAGGGCCAAAATTAAGAGAGGGTGACAGGCAGGTTCCCGAGGGAATTTACAAAATTGAATCGATGAACCCCAATAGTCTTTACCATCTTTCAATGAAAATCAGCTACCCCAATGATTTTGACAAGAAAATAGCTCAAATAGAAAACCGGCATAATCCAGGTGGAGATATCATGATTCATGGCAACCAGCTTTCAATTGGTTGCATCGCCATGGGCGATGAAGCCTCCGAAGATTTGTTTGTTCTAGCAGCCAAAACCGGCTATGATAGAATCAAAGTTATTATTAGCCCAATTGATTTCCGTGATTATTCTTTACCAGAAGGCATGATAGTGAAGCAAACCTGGGTTAATGATTTGTATGAAGAAATTAAGAATGAAATCAAAAAGTATGAAGATAGAATCTAAATGCGCCGAGACGGAAATTGAGCGTAGTCGAGCGAGGAGGGTTATGATCGGTACCAGATTCGTTCTTCCTGTTTTCTTTTTGTTTGTCCTGATTGGCCCCGTCTATTCTCAACAAGCTAAAGATCTGAAAATCAAGTTAACAGAGCTTAAAACATACTTGCACCCAATATCAAATGAAACGGGAGAAAATCCCGATCTTGATTCATTGCCCTTAAAAGAAGAATGGATTCAGACTCAAAACTACCTGTGGTCGGTCATAGACAAAAAGGTCTACGAGAATCCCACGCTTCCACAGGAATGCCCCATTCAAGTCCAAATTGGACCGGATTTATTACTCAGCATTAAGAATGGGTCTTCCGAGTTTAAAAAAGACAATTTGGAGAATCTTGAGAAGATTGTTGCCTCCCCGGATGGATCTATGGTGATGCTGTATTACGCCGAAGTCTACGGAGATATTTCACGACACACGATTTGGCTTGTTGACCTGAGAAAAGCCATGGAAGATAGAATTACAGATGAGCCGGTTGGGTTTGCTGAATTCAGCCCGGACTCAAAATATATTGTTATAGAAGGACTAAGTCTAATTGACGCGACAGTTGAGCATGATCGGCGAACATCAATTTCGCCTGGTCAATTTTCTTACCCCAGAATACTTGGATGGTCAAAAGACTGTAAAAAGCTGGTGTTGCTCTCATACGAAAACTGGATTCATCCTGAATATGCAAAAAAATATCTTTTTGAACTTAATTAGTTTTTTTCACAGCATAACAATAGTAAGGGTCTAAGCATTGAACAAAAAAACACCAACGCTTTTAGTCCGACGAGATTAGGGTGAAACCTCGAAACCGATCAAAGGAGACGTTAGAGAACAAATTAAATGACAATGCAAATTGATATTTCAGTAGAGTCACAATCAGTTTTGGCTGAATACTCGACGATTCCTATGGCATTTGAATCAAATGTAGTTTGGGAAATCTGTGTCGTTGAAGGCGGCATGGGAGGCTTTTCCTTTAAGGAACGCTATCTCAGCAATTCTTTCAAAAAGGATTATGATGCGGCCGAAGAGGAAGGTCCAAAGTCATGGGCCAGGCAATTTAATTTATCAAACTGGGGCTTTCTAGTTGCCCGAAAGTGTGGGGAATTAGTTGGTGGAGCTGCAATTGCATATAATACGCCCGAAGTCAATATGTTGGAAGGACGTCTTGATCTTGCTGTTCTTTGGGATATACGGGTATCGCCAAATCACCAAAGGAGCGGCGTTGGGTATAGATTGTTTCAGAAGGCTGAAGAATGGGCCGCTTCAAAAAAATGCCGAACACTGAAAATTGAGACACAAAACAATAATGTAGCCGCCTGTAAATTCTATATTAGACAGGGATGTGAACTTGGTGCAATGAATCGTTTTGCATACCCGGAATTCCCAGACGAGGCTCAGTTACTATGGTATAAAACGATTAAATCCGGGAGCTGAAAATATGGCAATAATTGAAATTCCCAAAGCTGAGACCCATTCAATCTATTTAAGAATGTTTTCACTGGATGACACTGAAAAAGTCTTTCAAATGAGTATCGAGAATGGCATTAAAGAGTGGATCCCTGATCAGGTGTATAATGATCAAACTCATGCAAAAGAGGTTCTTGAATTCCTTATTCAACAATATGATGATTGTTCAGGGCCTGATAAAATTCCAATCGTTTTCGGCGTATGCTTAAAGAGCAACAACGAGTTGATTGGTCATGTTGGCCTGAGTCCTTACAGCGAAAATGCAGAAATTGGATATGCAATTGAAAAGGCACAACAAAACAAGGGGTTTGCTACCGAAGCTATTTTGGCCATGACCAAATGGGCATTTAGAAAATTCAATCTTCCTTTTATTTTGGGTATTGTCTCAGCTGAAAATATCGGCTCTTGCAGAGCTTTAGAAAAAGCGAACTTTGCTTTAGAAAACGAAGAACGTAAAATTTTGCACAATAAGAATACTTTGGTAAGAACCTACAAAAGTTACATGGCCGGCGTTGGATTCGCCAGAATGTAAATCTGAATGCAGGGAGGGCGATTAATGCCAGCAATACGTAGTAATTGCACGAGCGATATCCATATTGAAGACAGGCTGTTCGAAAAGATTAACTTTGCATCTGAAGGCCTGAAAAGAGGGATTTATGAAAACTGTAAATTCCTGAATTGCGATTTTTCTTCAAGCGACTTGTCTAATCAAACCCTTATTAATTGTGTTTTTGATGGATGTAATCTTTGCCAGGTTAAAATTGGCAACTTGTCACTAAATGGTGTATCCTTCAAGGACTGCAAGCAATTAGGATGGGATTTCAGTAATTGCAATGAACTGCTTTTTTCGGTGTCATTCGATAATTGCAACTTGAACTACTCACAATTTTCGAAGATGAATTTGAAGGGTATAAAATTTGTTGATTCAAGACTTCACGAAGTTGATTTCAGACAGACAAACCTTACTAATGCAGTTTTTGATAATTGTGATTTAACAGGGGCGGTCTTCCTCAAAACTAATCTTGAAAAATCGGATTTTCGAACATCCAAAAATTACGCATTTGATCCAGAACAGAACCGCATCAAGAAGGCTAAATTTTCAATCCCTGGCGTATTTGGCTTGCTGAGCAAATTTGATATCGAAATAGATTAGTCACAACAACTTTTTTATTTGGCTGTTTCTGAAAATTGAGAAAAAACACATGGCTCTGCTGAAAAAAAGGATAAAATATAGCCAACGAACAAGCGTTTAAAAAGTCAATAAAGGCTGTTTACGGCGGCTTTTAAAGCATCCGCGAACAGGAGGTGACACTAAAAAAACATCACGGGTCGTAGATTTGTTCCCACTTTTATTTACTAATCATGAGAGGATTACGATGAAGCAATTAGCAAAATTTATGGTTTATATCTGTTGTATTCTGTTTGTTCTATTTTGTGCAACTTCGGAAGCTGCCGAGCATAGTGCAAAAAAGCCAGAGCCCGATGAAGTGATCAAAATGTTACGAGATGGAAATGAGCGTTTTTACTCGGGCAAAGCTACTTATCCACATGTAACTGCCACTCGCCTTGAGTTGTCTGGTAAGGTAAATCAAGGAAACTATGCCTATGCAACCGTCATAACCTGTTCGGACTCACGTGTTCCGGCCGAATTAATCTTCGATGCCGGCGTAATGGATATTTTCGTTGTTCGAGTTGCAGGAAATGTATGTGATACAGATGAAATAGGCTCAATTGAGTATGGATTGGCGCATGTAAACACCCCCGTCCTTGTCGTCTTAGGTCATACCCAATGTGGTGCAGTTACTGCCGTAACACATGAGGTTCATGGCAAAGGACATCAGCTTGAAAGAAACATCCCGCCTTTGGTTGATAATATTATTCCGGCTGTAAAAAAAGCAATGAATAAGCATAAAGAACTGCATGGTGATGACATTATTCCGTATGCCATAGAAGAAAATGTCTGGCAGGGCATTAACGATCTGTTTATGAAAAGTCCGGCAGTAAGAAACATCGTCAATGAAGGCAAAGCGAAGGTTATTGGTGCAATCTACGATGTTGGAACCGGAAAAGTAAATTGGCTGCCGTCTGAGAAAGTAGATGAAATACTTAAGAGAGCTGAAAGCGCTCCAGACAGGGAAACAAAGCCGTTTGCCGACAAATAGTTTAAAAACAACCGCCAATTGATTTGATAAAATGCAATAGCATAGGACTCAGCCATGACCTCACCACGTAACCAGATAATTAAATTTATCGAACGGGGAATTATCTCGGAAGACAAGATCAGCGATGCTCTCAGAGCTACGCAAGTCTTTCCCGACAGCAAAAGCTGGAGAACATTTATTGATAATCTCCTGCTTTGGCTCGGTGGTCTGGCCCTGGCCTTCGCCGTCATGTTCTTTGTTGCTTACAACTGGAACGCCATCGGGCGTTTTGCCAAATTCGGTATGGTGGAGGGAATCATTGTTCTGGCCATAGTCGCTTACTGCAGGCTTGGCGAAAACACGACAGCGAGCAAAGTATCGCTACTTGTCGCCACGATCTCTCTAGGTGTTTTACTTGCCTTATATGGCCAAACCTATCAGACCGGAGCTGATCCCTGGCAGTTGTTTTTCAGCTGGGCAGTTTTGCTGTTGCCATGGGCACTCATTGGCCGTTTTCCAGCTATCTGGGTCGTCTGGGTCATACTCATAAATCTCGCCATCATCTTGTATCACCAGACTTTCAGCAATTTGTTCTGGATTCTGCTTGGTTCACCAGGCATGTTGTTGATGGTTTTTTGCTTTAATACCCTTGTTCTTGCTGCATGGGAGTTTTTAGCCAAACGCTGGCAATGGTTATCAGAAAGCTGGGCCATTCGCATCTTGGCAGCAGGCAGCATCGTTCCCATTACCATGCTGGCCTTGAACGCCATTTTTGGAAATAGAACTGTCAGCGCCGTCTATGGTCTGCTGTGGACTCTCTGGTTGCCATTGATGCTCTTTGTTTATCGAAAATTGAGACCAGACCTGTTTATGCTTGCCAGCAGTTGTCTCTCAGTAATAATTGTATCAGTATCATTCATTGGCAAGCATGTATTAAATGACGGATCTTCAGCCAGCTTCCTATTTCTCGCTCTAGTGGTTATCTGTATGGGCACGGGAGCGGCATTCTGGCTTAAAAACGTTCATCAGGAGTGTCAGTCATGACCTGGCAGATCAGACAGATGTGGGCAACACTGCTTAAGGCTGGCCTGGTCGAGGGGAGACAGCCAGTAGATACGGGAACGCTGGATTCGCCCTGGTATGTAAAAGCTCTGCTGGCTTTTTCCGGTTGGCTCGCAGCATTGTTTTTTCTTGGTTTTCTTGGTATTGCTTTTTCCTTTATATTAAGGAGCACCGTCGTAAACTTCTTCATCGGAACAATGATGATTGGTGGTGCTTTCTTCATGTTCCATTTCCAGAAAAATGAATTTCTTGAGCACCTGTCACTTGCAGCAAGTCTGGCTGGGCAGGTCTTAGTCGCGACCGCTATATTCAAGCTGTTTGACTATAGCGAAAACGGTGCCTGGCTGACGATGAGTCTGCTGCAGGCAACCTTGGCAGTGCTCATGCCCAGCTTTGTTCACCGTGTTTTTTCTTCCTTTTTTGCAATGTGTGCCTTTTCTATGGCCTTATCCAGCATGGGTATCTCCTTCATGGTCAGCGGGATTGCCTTGCTTCTTGCCTCTCTGTGCTGGCTTAACGAATTTTCCCTGCCACAGCAGATGGAAAAAATAAGGGCGATTGGTTACGGCCTGGTGCTGGCCTTGATTCCACTAAAAGGCTCTGCTTTATTTGGTAGTAACTCCCAGCCCTGGCGACATTCTCAAGCCCCTTCTCTGTTATGGATAGAGCCGTGGATGGGCGAAGTATTGATTGCTCTGGTTACGCTTTATGTAGTCAGGAGTTTATTGCAACGATATGATCAGACCATTCCCGAGCCTCTCCCGGTCATAGCTTTGCTGGGTACTTTCCTTTTATGCATCATTTCCATGGAAATGCATGGCATCACTGTGGGCGTAGTGATAATTTTGCTGGGCTTCTCCGGCTCTAATCGCAGACTCCTGGGTTTAGGTATTTTGTCGCTGCTTTTTTATGCATCTTATTACTATTACCTGCTTGATACAACTTTGCTCAATAAATCCCTTTCCTTACTAATTATCGGCCTGGTTATGTTCGTTTTCCGCTGGTTAATGCGATATAGCCTGCCCGTTAAAAAGGCGGCGCAGCATGCATAAGAAGATAGCCCTCGTTTCCCTTTTAGTTATTCTGGGTCTTATTAACTGGTCTATCTATGGCAAAGAAAACCATTTGGCCGAAGGTAAAATCGTCTATATCGATCTCGCACCGGTTGACCCGCGTTCTCTAATGCAGGGAGATTACATGGCTCTGAATTTTTCCATAAGCGATGAAGTGCGTAAAGCACTTTCCGAAAAAGAAAATAACAGTCGGGAAAGCAATAATCTGGCAACAGCAGACGGTTACGCGGTAATTCGTCTGGATCAACGAAACATCGGCGTCTACAAATGCCTGTATAACGATCAGATCTTATCTAATGATGAAATTCTTATGCGCTACCGTGTTCGGAATGGTACAGTGAAATTTGCCACCAATGCCTGGTTCTTTCAGGAGGGCCATGGCAAACATTATCAATCGGCAATGTATGGACAGTTCCGTGTCGACGGCAATGGAGAGTTGTTGTTGGTGGCCATGTATGATAAGGACCTGAAAAAACTGGAGCCAAACTAAAAATACATCGGCCTTAACTGGCATATTGAAAGGAAAAATTGAATGTTAAATAAACCTATTAAAATAGCTTTTGTAGTAGAAGACATAGTTGCATCTGTAAAATTCTATACGCAGGTATTGGACCTGGAAGTAGAAGCAACATATCCTGAGGGTAATCGGATCGAAGATAGTTATGTGTTCTTAAAATCAGAAACAATCATTATTGAGTTAATGCCAAAAAAATTCATGGGAAATACCCCGATCGGTTTTCACCATCTTGCATTCTGGTCTGACAACATAGCAGAAAACCTTGGAGAGATATCCAGTCGCGGGGGTAAGCTTTTGTCAAATGCCTTTTCTGCAGGAGTTGGCGGCATTACCTTAGGAGATTTTAAAGGACCTGAAGGAATACTGTTGAGGCTCTTTAATCAAAAAAAATGAGAGGCCTACAATGGATAATGGCTCAATTATAAAGAACATTAAGTTCTATTATTGTTTTGCCTTAATGCAATTATTGCTTGGGCTTGCTGGCATAACAATAGGCCTGTATGCATTGTTTGTTAAAGGTGGAACAGCAAGTGAAATGTCTTTGAATAGCATTCTACTGCTTTTTTCCGTAGCCATCGTGGGTTCATCAATTATACATTATCTTTCATTAAAAACTATTGATAGACTTACAAAGCAAGTTTAATAGTTGAAACCAAACATTGCCGATTTTGAAAAGCCGAATTCCGACATTAGCTCACGCGGCAAAGATGAGGCGGAGCCTGTTGTGAAAGCCACTCTGCCCGCATCCGTTATAACGCTATATCTATCTGGTAAGTGCACCAAAGCCGGCGAGATTCATCTTGGCGATGTATTCGTCGGCCAATGCGGCTTCACCCTGAAGACTGATAATCAGACGATGAACTTTGGTTGATTTGGCTTCAACTCTGGGAGCATAAATCTCAAAAGTATCATTAACCAGTTTTTTACCAAATGCGCCAAAGAACAATACAGTGTCTGTTGTTGAAAAAGAATGGTTGGGAGTGGTTTTTAAGCGGCGAATGGCGTAAGTTGCATTGGCCGGGACTTGAATATCCTTATAAAGAAAATAGTCGGCACCATTTGGATTTATTGAGACTTCACAATGCAGAGACTGCATTTTTTGCTCTTCGATAGAACCCTGCATTTTCTGCATGGTGGCGTTACCTGACATTACAGCCTGTAGCTTTGCCTGGAGCCCCACAATCTTATCGGTTTCTCCGGCGTTAATGGCTTTTTCCATTTCTTCAGATATCTTGTTCATCTGCTCGGACATTTCTTCAATTCCCTTGCTATCAGCGGCCATGTCCAGCATTTTTTGCATATCTGCTTTTTTGGTGTATTCGCAGTAAAAATTAAGAGGTATGGGATATCTTTCTGTGCCGAGGCCCAAAGATATAGGTGTGGTAAATTCCTGCGGCTTTTTATCAACCCCTTCAGGCGCTGGTGGAAGGAACTCCAGCGCTTTCTGGTAGCAGTTCAACATAAATGCTCTTTCTTCAGCATTGATGGGTCTGCTGAGTCCATCGCCATCGGCCCATATGATCGCACCAAACAGACAAAAAACAGCCAGAATGACAGATATTCGTTTCATTAATTTTCCTCCCGATGACCTTTACAACAGCAGTTTCCAGCAACACAATACTTCAGAAACTGTTACTTTGCAATATCCCAGTAATCAAAAAAATCAACTGCGCTAACAGATGTGTCAGGCATTATGATTGAGAAGAACAGCATGGATGATTTGTTTTGCGGAATTGGCAAACCAGAAGTGTTGTTGACAGGATATGCTTTGTTTGCAGTCTTTGTCTGAAGGCCGTAAACCCCACCCTGCAATGGAAAAGCCTGAATAATTGTTTACCTGGCAAAGATGAGGCGGAGCCTGGTGTGAAATCCACTCTGCAGTTCGCCCTTCAGGCCCTTCAGGCGCATCAGACTGGTGACAGTGTCAGCCAACTCGGTTAGCCCAACAAGATGCAGATCTTCTACCGCCTGAACAACACCTTTCTTCACCACCAGAACCATGTCAATCAACGGAGATTTTCGGAAAACCTTTTCATAAATCTGTTTGATCTCTGGAACAGTGGAATTCTGAAGCTCGACCGGCAATTCAACGGTCGCTGCGCAAGCCAACGTACCGTCTTTGCGAGGATTATACAGTCGCATATGCAGTTTGGCGTCAAATGTCTGTTTTCCGATTGAGAATCGAAGCAAAGCTGGAGGGCTGAACGGCCAAAAGTCGAGCAGCTGCGCAGAAACTCTTTTACCTCCGCGCTGAATAAAGCCCTTGAAGTTCCTGGTCTTCGGCGGACAATAGAGGTCAGCCTTGCTGGTATTGCGTGAAATGGAACGACCTTTCAATGGCATGCCGGTTTCAACAAAATTCCAGCCTTTTTCAAAAATAGACTTCTGATAATACCCGGTGCGACCCTCGCTATCCAGCCCTTCAACTCTGAGTTCAAACGAAGAGTTGCCTTCACCAGTCTGGAAAATAGTAATGAGATCGGTGATTTGGCCCGGAATATCCGGCTGCCGACGCCAGTCCTCCGGTGGAAGGCTGAAGGTAATGATTTCAGCTATCCCGCCAACGAGATCCATGTTTGGTCGCTGATCCTCGGGTGGAAGATTGAGAATTCGATTGCGCCTCTTCTCCTGGCGGAGTTCACGCTTATAGGAGTATGGAAGGAGAGGATCCTGGCCTGAGCTGTCGAAGTCGTACAGGCGGGTAAACATTTCTCCGGCCCGGTTGATCAGAAAAATTGTCGAGCCACTGACGCTCATGTTGGAAGCTATAAAGGTTCCCTTTTCCGGAGTGTCGATAATGTGAGAAAAAGCTGGCGGCAGCCAGGGATCAGCGAAATAGATCATATGCCCGTTGTCGGCCAACATAAAGAGAGTGGTCACACAAACACTGTTACTATGGGGATTCCCGTCGATATCCAAAAAATATTTCATGTAGTTGCCACGATGGGAAATGCCGAAGGCGCGCTTATTTTCGGGCATAATAAGCTTTTTTGTGAGAGGAATCGCAGAGAAATGATCGCTCCATTTCCAGTTAAACGTTTTTGTGTAATAGACAACATTGTTGTCTGAAACTGCGATTAGATTGTCGCCATCGGCGGCAATCGCCTTGATCGATGAGACGCCAAATGAGGCCTTGCCGGGAGATTTGCTCGGCAAACCGGTATCGTTGAGCAGATGCCATCGTCCCTTTTCGTCTTGATCTGTTCTTGATCGAACCCAGATGCGCTCATCTCTCAAAGCAAAAAAGAATTTATGAGTAAAGGTCTCGGTTGGTGTTTTAAGAAGAATTGATTCTGGAAACTCCGAGATTGTTTCGACACCACCCGATGCGGTATAAGAAGCGATCAGAACGAAGCATGAAACCACCAGAAAATATGCAGTCATGCGCCGAAAAAAACCAGACTTCTGATGAACTTGCATGGTTATCTCCCTCTCGCGTTAACTAATCTTGACTCAAGATACTATGCCCCTTTTCTTCGAGTCAAGGGAGGCATTTTCAATACGGTGCCAATCTTACTGCTATTTTCTGAACTGAATTCTCGATACAATCTTAGAATTACTTTGCTATACTATAAAACAAATAGCCTGCTTGAAAAACAAAAACGATCACTAATGGGGCTTCTCGGAACAATAAGTTCTGATTGTTGTCGAAATTACCAGCAATACAATTTTGGACGAGAATCTCTAAAATGCGTTGAATAATAACTTGGGCTCTGTTGGGCAGGAATAGACAGGATGTTTATCATTAAAGAATGAGAAGTATTTCCGAGTAGCTGCGAATAACTTTTATTTCATACGTTATAACAGGAGAATTTACGTTAAATGAAAATGAAAAACAAAATCGCTTTAGTCACAGGTGCCGCTCTTGGCTTCAAAAATGGTGGTCCGTCAATAGGCAGCGCAATTGCCTTTAAACTCGCCGACGAAGGAGCAAGCGTCGTCGTTGTTGATATCCTGGAAAACATGGGCAGAAAAACGGCAGAAATCATCCGAGAGAAGGGCGGAAAAGCGCTCTTTGTCAAGGCAGATGCCGGTAACACAGAAGAGGTGAAACAGGCCGTAGAGTTTACCAAAAAGGAGTTTGGCGGTCTCCATTGTCTCATAAACTGTGCCGCCTCTTACGAAGGACATATTGCCAAAAATGTTGTTGAGATTTCAGAAGATGATTGGCAACATACGATCGACGTCAATCTAAACGGATATTTCCGGTTTGCAAAATACGCCATTCCATTGATCCTTGAGAGCGGTGGAGGAACGATCGTCAATATCTCTTCGTGTGCTGCATTTAAGGTTCTAATGAATTTCAGCGCCTATCCGGTGACAAAAGCGGCTATCAATGCCCTGACACGAACCCTGGCCGTCGACTTCGCGCCCCATATTCGAAGCAATGCGATCTGCCCTGGTTTTGTGCGCATAGCCAATTCAGAAGGAGAACGCAGTCCAGAAGAACTGGAACAGTGGATTAAAGGCATTGCACGCAGCTATCCCATGAGACGTGTGTGCTCTGTGGGAGAAATTGCAAATGTCGCGTTGTTTTTGGCGAGTGATGAGTCTTCGTATATCAATGGCGAATGCCTTGCTGTTGATGGAGGAAGAATGATCTCCGATACTCATGAATTTTGATCAAAGAAAAAACCGCATGAGAAGAAAATTCCCATGCGGTTTTTTCAGGAGTGTTTTCCCGCTAATCGACTTTTATTGAAACATCTTTGCCCCAGGAATTGTCGTCAAAGTGCATTACTGCTTCAATGCTGGTCACTTCGGGTACGGTGTCTGTAAATGGTCCGACCGACAACTGGTATTTTCCAGCACTGGTCTTTTGCATCGGAGTTTCAACTGCTTTGTTATCAGGCCAGATTACAGTGCTTTCAGGCCAGAGTTTTGACGATGGCAGTTTCCAGCTGTTAACGCCCCAGTGAAGCTTGCCAGGACGGTCAGAAGTGAAAACCAGAGTGTCGCTTTTCTTTGGCGCCGCCGGGGTGAAAGTCAGACCGGCGCTCTGATTGTCAGTGGGTTTGCCAGTGCCGACGTAAACATGCATGATTGGGGATTCAACCTTGTTTCCAGCTTTATCGACGGCTGAAACATAGTAATCAACCAGGCTGTCAGCCTTGCCCTTAACCACGGCACTGAACTCACTGGCCTTAAGCACTGGCTTAGGATTCGTCTGGGCGGGAATATCGACAGCCTGCATTGCGACAATCTGCCATTCTCCTGCGCCAACAGTGCGGTTTTTCTGATCTGGCGACCTTTTGTTTGGAGTAACTCTTACACAAAGATCTACTGATTTAAGATCTCCAAAATCGTAAGCGTAGGTCCAGATGGTGAAATCCTGGGGTTCAGGCTGGGCGCCCCACTCCATGCCGCCGGGATTATATGGGCGGCGTTGCGGTATATAGATTGCCGGAGGAGTAACGTCACGAACCTGATTTGACAAATACGGAAGAATAGCTTTAAATGCGTCATTACAGGCTCTGGTTGGGTGTGAATCCCACATTTCGGTGCCATCCCAGTATTCGTAGCAGCTGGTTTGAGAAACCATCAGCATGCGCTCACCCTCACGCAAGGCCTGAACAGGCACTTTCTGGTCACGAGCGGTTGCTACGATGTTGCGGCAGGCAGTCATGACACCCCATGAATTGCGATCGGGAGAATAGCCGGTCAGTTTGTCGGGGTGGCCGTTCCATTTAAGAAATTCAGGATCGCCGTTATCAGCTCCCGACCAGGAGCCAGGCTCAACGTGAATCACATCATTTTCAGCAGGCGGAAACTGGTCTAGATAATCCTGAATTGTCGTGGCGACAAACCGGTCTGGATTAGCTTGAACCCATTCAACGAAGCGGCTGAAGTTAGAATGATAATAGCTTTCGGTACCGCCACCGTAATTATCGCCATCATGGTGCAGAACAAGCAATATCGGATGTTTAGAGTCAGTATTGTATTTTTGGAACTGCGACATGACCATCTCGTAATTCAGTGCGCCAAAACCGCCACGACCATCTTCATTGCCAAGATAACGCTCAGTTGGCACTGCGATCATGCGCGCTTTTTTTCCATCGGGCGTAACTGCTGTTGTGCCGGTTTTGGGATCAGTTGCTTCGACCCAGTGTGGGCGAACACCCCAGGCAGAGACTTTCGATGGCGCCCAGAGGCCGTTAAGCTGTAACCATTGCTGCGGAGCTGGGTTAACCTGATCAGCCGGATTAGGCGGATAAAGATTTTCGCCTTTAACCCAGGGATATCCTTTGCAGGCGCGGTTAAAGTGAATGTTGTCGACCATAACCCACTGTAGATCAGAATCTACCAGGGCGGGGATCATCCAGCTGGAAAACGCGTTCTCGGGTGGAAAAATTCCTTTGGAGTAAGGTACGTCTTTGCCAAAGGTTTCGAGCAGAATTTTTTTGTGAGCATCGATCTGGCGGCGAATATCTTCGTAGCCAATCAGTGCCATCAGAGGATGGTGATAGCCAAAGGCAACCATGTCGAGACGAGGATTGCCCAGCTTGGTCTTCAGATGTCTGCCAGCTGTATACTGGTCTTTCCAGGCGTTAAAACCGCCGGAACCGCCGTTGATATTGTTCAGATTTTCGATCAGAGAACCCGAAAAACTGACCTGGGCACCACCATGATCAAGTCCGGCAGCATGCATTGAGTTGACTGCATTAAATGGCCATGAAGTATAAGCTCCGCTGCGCGAAAAGAAAACTTCAAACAGGCTGAAAGAGTAAACATTTCGACCCTCGGTCGTGACAATGTTTTCGTATGGCCAGTAGATGGGCTGATGCATGTGCCACTGGAAGGTAATATAGATTGGAACCTGGTTCCGATTACGCTTTTTGCCTGAATTACCCTTGGCTAGCGACAGCGTGCCGTGATTGTTTTCTAGAAATTCCTGGCGCTCGGCCATTGCAGCTGCAGGAATTGCCTTGTTGGTGATGCCCTGAAAAACCAGTTTTGAGCGCAAAACTTTTGAGAATGGCAACAGCTGACTTCTTGCCGGGTCATTTTCTGGCAAAGATTCGATAAATTGAATGTAGTCATCGACAAGTGAGAAGTCACCCTTATCAAGCCTCAACTCAATTTCGCGAAACAGGCTGGTACGAGCGAACTCAATCTTGTTGAGAACTTCATCATATTCGGCCAGAAAGCGGCCCTGGTCAGGCGAAATAGTCTTAACACCTGGCGTCAGGCTTCTGGCCAATGACTCTGCCTGAGACAGCAGAACTCTCAGTTCGTTAAAAGAAGGCTCTCCGTTCCCTGACGCCAGAGAACTGACAGCGACCAACAAAGCCACAACCAGACAGAAACACAGTTCGAGCCTATTTTTACGCATAATGTACCAACTTTATTAAAACGTTACAATCAGCCTACCCCATGCGCGTCACTTTTTACAAACTCTGAAAATACGAAACAATGCAAACACATTAAACTATCCGACAACGACAATTAGACTGGATTCCCGCCTGGCCGTTGTCGCTATCCTGGCTCGCGCGGCATAAGACACCCATGGTCAAGACGCGGAAAAGACGGAGAAAGACAGCATCATTCCGGGCGCAGAACCGGAATCCAACATTTTAGTGCGCTTGCCTGAGATACAAAACAGTGCTATTTTTTTTTTGCTTTTGGCTTGGGCAACGGCAGTTCCTTTTCGGTGAGACAGACCAGCTGACTGATCCACTCTCTGTCTTCAAACTGGCCTTCAATTAAAAAAGAGGGTTTGGCACCCGGGTATGGAGCTGCTTCAACAACCTCGCCAATAAACGATCTGCCGGCCTTGGTAGGCTTAACAAAAAGCTGGTTGTCACAGATTAGCGCCACGACTTTCCCCTTGCAATAGACGGCGTATTCACCAAACATCTTTCGGTAAGAAACACCACCGACACCTTCCAGTTGTTCCACAATGAATTCGACGAAATTTAAGTCAGAAGCCATTTTTTCCTCCTCAGATGATGCTTGTTGGCAACGATATGCAAATTATTACAGCTGCAGCAAAAGCATAGCATGAACTGAAGCTCTCCGCAAAAACGTTGGCAGCCAGTCAATAGAGAAAAAATGCATGCATTTTGCCGGCTGATTTATACAACCAGCCAGCCAATCAATCGCTCAAGGCAGCCCCCTGGAAAGGATCTTCTTAAAGTCATAGCGAACATATGCCTGCTCAGCTGCCGGCTCAAACGGCGTGGCAACGGCGATATAGATTTCCTGGAGCTGGGGAATAAAAAGAACATCGTGGAGGTTGCTTTGCATTGATACTGGCCGATCCATCAGCCGCATGGCCGAAGTCGCAGTGAAAGTTCCATACCCGTCCTGTACACGCGTCCGGAGGAGCTTTAACCTTTCTCCCGCAGACAAAACGACTGTGTCCGGGATTCCCTCTCCAAGAAAGAAGTGAGACTCCCCGGAACCCAGAAACTCGATGGATGTTGAAGTAGCCCAGACCGCTACCGCGTCTGGAATTTTCCCGTCAGCGAAAACGTAGAAATACTCGCAGGTTCTCGGCCCCTTGCTCCAGAGAGCTTTCACCTGCTCCAGGGTGTCACATTCCTCCAGCGCACGGCGAACAAGAATAGACATCGGAATTCCGTCCCACTGATACCGGCCTCTGCCACCCATTTCACCGATTGAGATCTGCTTCTCGTTCATTCCGCCAACCGACCCGACAATACCGGCAAATCCCGGACAGAAAAACGCTCTCTTGTTCAAGGGCTTTATAACGAAGGCAACTGCGTTGTTCTGAAGGCCAATCTCGGTCATGTAGTCGAGAATCCGTCCGTGGTAGAGAACCCCGTTCGTAGTGGCACGACCAAACATGGCGAACCCTGAACAATGAAAATATTCTGGAAAAATGTTGCTCAGTCTGACTTCACGAAGAGAGATATCTGGACAGGCAGAGGCAAGAGCCTCCATTTCCCGGTGAAGATCGACCGGAATGTTTGGACTCAAACGTTTCCATGCGTCTTCCAGGTCGCTGAGAAACCACTTCCCCTTGGAAATCGTCTGATAAAGGCCAATCAGGTAGACGGTTGAATCGACGAGCTCCTTGTTCCACGGCTGAAGAAGCAATCCGTGAGCTGTTCCTATCTGCTCTGGAGTGCCGGAAAGCACAACGAGCGTCTGACCCTGGTGATGAAGTAGTTCTCCGTGGTCAACCCTTTGAGCTTTAAGCGTCGGCAAAGCTCCCGGCGTCTTGATGGAAAGGATTCGCTTGAGCCCCCGAAAGACTGTCTTTTCGAGATCAACCCGAGAAACCTCGGTATCTAGAATCTGCGGATCAGACCATGAAGCGGGAAGAACCTCTCCAACACCTGGTTCGAAGCTGAGTTCGAAAGACTTGAACAAGTCCACTTCACGTGGCCCTTTGGGCACCTCAAGGCACAAACCAGGCTTACCCGTTGGAAAAAACGAGATCATGAGCTTATCGTCAAACTGATACAAAAGCTCACCCGGATTCCTCGGCCTTGCAGGAAGACATTTGAGTTTTGGAATGATGATAAATCTGAGGGCAGAATTAAAGTATCTGGTACCCATAAGGGCTAGAAAACCGCTAATTGCTGTTCCCGACGGAAGAAATCTGGCGACAAACCCTTTTGGGTTCAGAAGATCTTCAGGTTCCAGAAGCGCATCCCTGCCGATAAATCGCACACGCGCATCGGGAAGAACGATTGCCGACATCGTTGCCGTCCGCTGAATGGCAAAGTTGCGCCAGGAACTGGTGAGTCGAATTCCCCAATCCTGTTCTCCATTCCTGAATATTGCCAGGTGTGCATGGTGCTTCTCTATCGGTGGCCAGAACGAAACCTTCACATCGAACCGGAAAACCGGAACATCCTCCAGCAGAGGCCGGGCGAGCTCCTTGAGTCGCCGGGTGATGGGCTTTGTTGAAACACTCTTAGATGATGTCAGATTTTGAGCATTTCCCGTAGTCGGACAAAGAAAAAATGCCAGAATCAGAAATACGGCGAGAATGCCCCGAAAGAAGTGATCAGTAAGATTGAATTCAGCTGTTTTTTTTGATCCTCTGAAATTTTGAGACCGACTCATGTCCGCCTGCTCCTTTGTATCCGACATTTATGCAATAGATTCAAAGGTATTACTCTCTAAGTGGATCATATACCGAAATCGAGAAATTGGAAATACCATGCAGATTACGGTGAAATCCGGCCAACCACTCTCGCAAGCACTGCATTAGTGCATCAATGCCTCAGGTTCTATTTGCTCGCATGAATTATAATGCAACTGCGCTTGACATTGATTCCGTTGTCCCTATATTGCCGCTAACGATTTATCAGGAAACACTCAATTGCAGAATGCAAAAAATTTGGCAGAATTATGCGCTGGCAATCAGCGTATACGAAATCATAAAAGGAAAAACATCATGAAGTTTGTTGCGCGACCAAAAAAGCTAGGCATTTATCTGGCCTTTATTTTTACATTCTGTGTTTGTACTGGCTTCGCAACCAGCTCGAAAGCAGTTGATGCCAAGTGCCCTGTTTGTGACAACACTTTTAAGGCAAGTCTTTTGATGTCCTCAAATAATTTCGGTGGTTGTGATGCTGATCTATGCCCACACGCAATGGGGAGTTCTCCTCTTTCCGAAGCAATATGGGGCTGCCCTTCATGTAATTTTTGTGGTTACAGTTCTGACTTTGAGAAGACGTTTTCGGCTGAAAAGAAGAAAGAGCTGAAACAATGGCTGAAGCAGAACACAAAAGTAGAAGGCAAAGAAAAAACAAACACCTATGACGCCATTCCTTCTTATAAACGTTATGAAATTGCTGCAGAGTTGGCCTGCAAGAGCAACGAATCGGCCGCAGATATAGGTGGTCTCTATCTGAAAGCCGCGTGGAGCTGTAGAAATCTGGGTTTAATAGATGAAACCCACGAATCTCAGCTGATTCTTCAAGCTTCAGTATCAGATTGCCCAGTCCTTTTCAAGGCTTTTTGTGAAACTGCCAAAAGCATAAAGCCTTCCAGAAACAGAGCTGAAGAGGCACTTAGAATCACTCAAAAGCTTGCATCTTCACTTGCTGAGCTTAAAATTCCAGAATCACAGCTTGCGCCAAGCTATCTTGCTCTGGGTATATTTTTGCGGGCATCTGGCGAAAACCAACAGGCACTTGTCTGGCTGAATAAGTGCCTGGAAAAAGATCACTCCCGGCAGAACAGTCTGGTAATAGAAGCAATTAAGGCCTCCATTGTGGAAGAAACCAGTTACCAGAAGAAAGCAGCAAAATGGCTTGAAGATGCAATTGAGCAGCCAGACTCCGAGAGTTCCAATACGCAGAAGCTCCTGTTAATGCTGGCCGAAACACACAAGAGGATCGGGAACGACGAGCAGGCAGAAAAGTATTTCCTGAAGATTTTTGATATTAGCGACCTTACCCCTGGCATTCAAGAGATGGCCCGAGACGGCCTCGTCGCCATTGGCAGTTCAAATCTGCCTACTGATGAAAAAATTGCCATCATTGAAAATCGGCGCATTATGGAAGCAATAGAAAGCCTGAGTGACCCAGAAAAAGGGAACATGGCGGCAAGATTCTTGAGAGACTGCCCAAAGCGTGAAACAATTTTCCCAGAGCTTGCAAAAAGAATTGGAAGTGCAGACGAGGCTTTGGTCGCTAACGTTATCTGGGCGATGTCTGACAAGCAGCCTGAAGCTATTAAACTGCAGATGGAACTCTTTGAACAGGGAAAGCAGATGATACCAGTTCTTAAGAATCTGAAGGAAATGGGCAGCTCTGCACCCATTGAGCCATTAATCAAAGCATTAGCAGCTGAAGGAGCTTCGGAATTATCTGAACAGCTTGTTAAAACAATCGCTGCTATTGGAGGAAAGACTGCACACGAGGCTTTACTCACACGAGCTGAAAAAGAGTTTTCCCTGGAAAACATCGAGAAATTAACCAAAAATGTACCAGAAGAATATTCTGAACAGTTCTTCTATAGAAGTCTTATTAACAGCTTGGCAACCTGTGATGACATGTGTGCTATCGCCATTCTACATCGGATTATCGAGCATTCACTCATCGATGGATATGAATTTGGCTATTATCTGGTGGAAGATGCTGGGGAAACCATTGAATTCATAATAAATCATCATTTGGGATTTTCAACGGTTTCGGAAAGAACGCGGGAACCTCAGTTTAATGTACCTCCTCGTGATTATGATAGCCCTTTCAGTGTGGCTAAAAGGAACTTAAAAGAATGGCTGGAAAAGAACGGTAAAAAACCGCGGGAAGAAATCATAAGCGACGGATTCAAGCAGGCTGGCTATAACATTCTGCCAGCTTCAGATCCAACCCGGCTGAAAGAACTTATTGAAGGTCTATCAGATTCTTTCAAACCAGTGCGGTATTACAGTTATAACGAGCTGGCAAAACGAACAGGAATCGAATTCAAACCTTACATCGGCCGCGATCCAGAAGCTTACCCGATATATTACAACGAAATCATATGGCTCTATACTGACTGGCTGGAAAAAAATATAGATAAGCTCGTTTATATTGAAGATAAGAAGATGTTTGAGATTAAGAATTAATCTCAACATTATTCAATAACTTTTTCTGCACAGCAAAATAGTCCATCAAACCGGAAACTAAACGGAAAATTTTATACCCAGCCATTCTGAATAGCCATAAAGGATGAAATGCTGGCTATCAGCCACAACATGATTCCCAGAAACATTGGCTTGAATCCAACTTTTGCCAGAACCTGCCGGGACAGACCAGCACCGACCAGAAATAGCGTAATGACAAGAAGTTGACGACCAGCTCCCGCCAATGCTTCCCATAAATTATCGAATCCGGGAAAATGACTGCGAACGACCGCCGCAAGAATGAAACCAAGAATAAAATAAGGGAAGGAACCCCGATCTTTCAGGCCGGCAAAGCCTTCACAAACCAGGAAATTTTTCGAAGCCGTTGCCATATACCTGCTCAGTCGCCTGCACGATCACAAATGAATCGGGATCAGCCTGAGCCACCAGTTTGCGCAAGGTTGGCACCTGTCTTTTCGAAACCACAGTATAAATCGTGGTTCTGCGCTCTCCGGTATAACCACCCTGCCCCTGGTAGACGGTCATGCCCCGGGCCAGTTCAGCAAGAATCGCCTGTTTGATTTCTTCGGGCTTTCCGGTAATTATGGTAACCAGATTATTGGCGCTGAAACCATTCAGAATGGTATCAAGAGTTTTAGCCTGAATAACCACAAAAATAAACGAGTACATCATGGTTTTGAACCCGGTCATCATGTCGGCAAAGGTAAAAAAGCCGATAAAAAGAACTACAGTGTCAATTGCCAGAATAGTTTTACTTACTGGTATATGTTTAAATTTCCGCACCATCTGCGCCAGTGCATCAGCACCACCAGTGGCTGCGCCCTGATTAAAAACGATCGCCATGCCAGCGCCAATCAAAATCGCGCCATAAATAGCGGCAACCAGCAGTTCATGCCCGAGCAGTTCTCTGATGCGATCGGCATAGCCAGAACTCTGCAGCAGCCACAGAATTATATCCATGGAAAAGTAAAGCAAAGTTGTTGCGTAAAGCGATTTTGCGCCAAAAGATTTGCCAAGAACACGAACAGCAACTGCAAACAGGGCAAGGGTCAGTATCCATGCAATTACGCCAACAATCGGCGGCATTTTTCCGGCAAAAAAGGCATTGCCAATCAGCTTGGCAACAATAATGCCAATTCCGGTAACTCCGCCTTCGAACAGATTCAGTGGCAAGATAAAAATTGCGTAACCCAATGCTGACAGCAGAATCCCAAAGGTAATCAACAGCCACGATATAAGCTCTCGTCTAGAATTGGTGGTGGTTTCAGTCATAAGCATTTACTAAAGTCGTCACAGATATCATCACAGATCTCGATAACCTGCACGGCTTTAGGGCACATTGTTCAAAACTCTTCCATGGATAAATTTGCAATATGATAACATACTATACTCAGGCGTGATATGCTGGAAACAGGAATTTCCATCACAGAGTGAGGTTAGACATGTGGCCGTTGTTTGTTTCAATCCTAAAGCTTATAATTTCGCTGGCAACTCTCGGTTGCGCCGTCTTTCTTGGCTTAAAACTGGAACCTGGCAAGGAGTTGGCTGATCGGGCATTATTGATGTTCGGCGTCGGCCTTTCAACCTTCTCTCCTCTCGGATTGATCCTTTATGTGAAATTCTGGGAGGAGCGACCGGAGTTCTCAACGGCATGCGGAAAGCAGGCAATCATTGGACTGATCTGCTTCATTTGCCTCGCTCTGCTCACTCACTTTTACCCATCTCAAGTTGCCCGCTGGTAAATAGCTAACCGACACAACTTGAATACCAGAGTCTGTTCATAAATCAGAACTCAATTTTTACTGCTTCTGGTAAAGCTCGCTGTATAGACCGGCCTGTTTTAGCAATTCGCTGTGTGTGCCACGTTCAACAATGCCACCCGACTGCACAACGCAGATCTGATCAGCATTTCTAATTATAGCCAGGCGATGTGCTATTACAATAGCTGTACGACCGGCAAGCAATCGCTGCAGTGCCTCCTGAATCAGTCCTTCAGTCAGAGTATCAACGCTAGCCGTCGCCTCGTCCAGAATCAGAATGCGCGGGTCGGCGAGAATAGCCCGGGCAATACAAACCAGCTGCCGCTGCCCAATCGACAGATTAACCCCACCTTCAAGAATGCGGGTTGCATAGCCCTTTGGCAGTCCGCTGATGAAATCGTGCGCATTGGCCGCGCTGGCGGCTGACTCTATCGCCGACATCGAAGCATCGGGTCGGGAAAATCGAATATTGTCGGCAATTGTCCCGGTGAAAAGAAATGGATCCTGAGGCACAAGACCCATCTGTCGGCGTAATGTCTTCTGAGTCACCTGACGCACGTCGAGACCATCAATCGCTACAGCCCCTTCAGTTACGTCGTAAAGGCGTGCAATGAGATTGGCTATCGTCGTTTTGCCAGCGCCGGTCGGCCCAACCAGAGCTACAGTCTGCCCTGGTTCGACAACCAGATTTATATTCTTTAATATCTGTGTGTCCTGCTGATAGCAAAATCCTACCTGACGAAGCTCGACCCGGCCAGTTATCAGAGGCATATCGATTGCGTCAGGCTCATTGATGATTGAGGGGATGGTATCGAGCAACTCCAATACGCGCTCCCCCCCTGCCATAGCAG